>Ga0182015_10000170_pt1 | contig 92680 bp, 84 predicted proteins | sample 712P3MmetaG_FD_120478 | JGI IMG/M metagenome (GOLD analysis project Ga0182015, IMG submission 120478) | Permafrost microbial communities from Stordalen Mire, Sweden - 712P3M metaG | ecosystem: Environmental > Terrestrial > Soil > Wetlands > Permafrost | place: Sweden: Stordalen | collected...
GATAACACCTTTTTTCCTGCAAGCAGCGCGATGCCGAGGGAAGTCGCCGCGCCGAGTGCATAAGAGAGAAGTAAGAAAGACGTCCGGGCCCCCGGACCCTGAATCGCCGCCCCGGTTAAGATCAGGCCCAGGATAGGACCCGCACACGGTGCCCAAAGCAATCCAGTAGAAATCCCGAGGAGGAATGATTTTCCCACACTAGTCTCGCTCGAAGGTCCACCCTGCAGTTTGGCGCCCGCCTGAACAAGCGGTCGAGTCAGCGCTTCCGCAAGCGACGGAAAGAGCAGAGTCAGTCCCAACACGAAAAATATGGCGATTGCCACGTAGCGCCCGCCCTGGTTCAGACGCACCACCCAATGTCCGCCGAATGCCGCCGCGGTCGCCACCAGCGAAAAAGTGAGCGCCATACCAACCAGTAGAGGCAAGCCAGAGCGGCGAAACGGTTGGTCCGCGCGCGAGAACACGAACGGGAGCACCGGGAGAATGCACGGGCTCAAGATCGTCAGTATGCCGCCAACAAATGCCAACAGGTAGATAAGCATTGTGTGTATCTAGTACGCTTTTCAGGATGCCGCCGGATTGAAGCCTGGCGCACCGTATCTGGCTCCTGGTCATCAGTTTACATTTAAATGACGTGCCAGTCCTGACTGGGGGGCGGTAATCTGTCGCCGGGAGCCCAATGAATCCCAATCTTTCAGATGTGCGTGGCGTCAATCTGGATTCGCAGACACGCTGCAAGCATTATCATGGTCCGACCGACATCATCGCGATTAGGACGAAGTGTTGTGGTGTCTACTATGCGTGCAAAGATTGTCATGATGTGCTCGCCGATCACCGGATTGAGGTCTGGCCGGAAAGCGAATGGAACCAAAAGGCAATACTTTGTGGCGCCTGCCGTACGGAGCTAACTATAAATCAGAACATGAATTGCGAATATCAATGTCCGGCTTGTCGTGAGCGGTTCAATCCCGGTTGTCGAAACCACTATCGTTTTTACTTCGGTGTCCGGGCGTCTTCAAACGCGGAGTAGCGATGGCCGCCGCTCGGTTAACGCCTTGCTCCGGATGCAAGCCGTGAATGAGTTGAGCACCTTTTTCTGACACTAAAGCCGCTCCCGAACACACCTGAAAATAACCGCCTTTTCATTTCATGTTTTGCGTTGCAGTTGAAACAGAGCCTGAGGATCGTAAGCGGAAGCACGTCCTGCCCAGATCCACGCGTAGCGGCTGCACAAAGCGCCGACGAGGAAGCATGCTGCTGCGGCGTAGCGGTCGTGCGCCGAACCATGCCAAAGAATCCGAATGAACAATGCGACCGGCCCTTCGAGCAACCCGGCAATACGCATTGTCCAACCAGATTTTCCGTGGTGCAGCGGTGCGTCCACCCGGCTGTGACGGAATTCGAGGATAATCCCAATCAGAGTTTCAATGCTCGCAGCCGCGAATCCCAGAATCTGCGCCGCGGGTACCAGGAACCCGAACAATTCTAGAATTGCTGATGAACCGCCGAGGCCGGACGTAAGAAAGTGTGCTGGAAGCAGCCGCCGGTTCTCGTGCCACACAGGGATCGCAGTCGCGCCGATCAGCACGCCCGTATAGCTCGCGAGAAGCAGTCCCGTCAGTGCGCCGCCAAACTCGCCGACCCATCGCAATGGCGGAAGGAATGGGCTTTGAATCCCATACAGAATGAGTTCGTTTGTGGCCAGCGCCAGAAAAGCAAATCCTCCGAATCCGGAGAGGATCCACGAACCCATGGACATAGCCGAGCGCCATTTGAAAACGCGCAGCATGTTGAGGAAGCGAAGCGGCCTACCAAGGTCGGAGATCAGCAGCGCGGGACATAGACCGGCACCCACGAACGCGATCCACAGCGCAACGCGCTCCATCCGCGGATCGGCGTGAAAAAGATGGCCGACAAACGCGATCACCGCCGACACGCCGGCGATACCACCAACAAAAAAATAGAGCGGCACTTCCCAAGTCCAGGTGGGTGGCTTCAGGACCGGCAGGTTGTAATAGTCTTCCGCTCCGGGGATCGGAGCGTTCGCGTGAGCTTGGCCCGCGCCCGTGACGACTTTGCCTGTCGCGCTGGCCTCGTTCCGAATTGCATCCAGACGCTCTTCGGATGCCTTCGGCCGGCTTGGGGCGCCCGGATTGTCAGTTGCCGCCACTTTCGATCCCTTGCGCTTGAAATCCCGCGGGCAAACTCGGCGTCCTCAAAACAGAAACGCCGCGCACACGATCGCCGCCAGCACTAGCGCGGAGATCAGCGCGGACATCCACGCACTTTTCAAGCAAATGGTGGGAATTTCCGGAGCCGGCGGCAAATTGTACGCCTCCGGCTGCCCCAGGATCACAAACATCGCATGAGTTCCGCCGACACTTGCTTCCAACGGGTCGTACACCTGCGCATCGGCGTAGCCCCGGTGTTGCAGTTCTGCCACGCGTGCGACGCCTGCCTCGCGGAGTTCCTCGAGTTCGCCGAATCGAATCGACTGCGTGGGACACGCCTTCGCGCACGCAGGAGTCATGCCCGCGCTCTGCCGGTCGTAGCAGAATGTGCATTTGAACGCGCGGCCGTCCGGGTGGCGTTTATCGACCACGCCGAACGGGCACGACACCACGCAATAACCGCAGCCGTTACAAACGTCGGACTGCACCAGCACTGAGCCGACATTGGTCCGGACAATTGCGCCGGTCGGGCACGCTTCCAGGCATCCCGCATTCCCACAGTGTTTGCAAACGTCCGATAAGAAAATCCACCGGAACGGATTCTCCATATCCACTTGCTGTGGCCCCGCCACGGCGGGCTGTTCGAGGAACATTACGTGGCGCCACGTGGACGCGCCGAGCGCTTGCGTGTTGTCGTACGAGAAGCCGCTCCAGATCATTCCGTCGTCTGGGACTTCGTTCCATTCCTTGCACGCAACTTCGCAGGCCTTGCAGCCGATGCAGATAGTTGCGTCGGTGAGGAATGCGGCTTTGGTCATGCGGTCTTGCCTTCGGAGATCGAGTGATACTCTTTCAGCTTCGCCACGTTGTTCGCACGTCTTCCGACCAGCAGATTGCAGAGCAAGCCTTTGGTTTCCATGATGCGCACGTTGGGCTCTTCGGAGATGGCGATCAGGTCGTTGGCCATGTCGCCTTTTACCAAGCCATTGTAACCCCAGTGAAACGGAACACCGATTTGGTGAACGAGTTGGTCGCCGATCTTCAGCGGTCGAATTCGCGACGTGGAAAGTGCGTGCGCTTCAATCGCACCACGCGCCGTGACCAGCGTTACCCACTCGCCGTGCTCGATTTTCCATTCATTCGCCAGTTCCGTGGAAATTTCGCAGAAAAGTTCGGGCTGCAGTTCCGCCAGGTGCGACAGTGTGCGCGACATCCCTCCCGCAGTGTGATGTTCGGTGAGCCGGTACGTTGTCAGCACGTACGGAAAACGTGCGTCGGGAGAGGTGGCATACTCGTTTCCCGTCCGCGCTCGATTCAACCCCACTGGATTTGCCTGCCGCTGCGGATACATAGGATTCGAGATGGGAGATTCAAGCGGTTCGTAATGCGTAGGGAGCGGACCATCATTCAGCCCAACGGGAACCCAAAGCCACCCGAAACCATCGGCATGCAAGATGTAAGGCTTATCGCCCGCAAGCGCGGCGTCCCCTTCAGCTCCGGGCGGCGGAACGTAATTGGGGGGTTTAGTCGCGGTGAAATCGGGAACGTCTTTGCCGGTCCATTTTTTCGCGGCCTCGTCCCACCAGACAAGTTTCTTACGCTCGCTCCACGGCGAGCCGTCCGGACGCGCGGAAGCTCGGTTGTAGATGACGCGGCGGTCCGCCGGCCATGCCCATCCCCATCCATGGCCGTATTCGTCTTTTGGCTCGCGTTCATTCGCGCGGTTGCGGCCTTCGGAAGGGAATACCCCGGAATAAATCCAGAAGCCGCACACGGTCGAGCCGTCGGCCTTCAATTCGCCGAATCCAGAAAGGAGTTTGTGATCCGCGACCGTCCAGCCGTTTATCTCCTGCAGAATCTCCGGCGACGATGGTTCGAGTGATGAGGTCCTTGATCATGGAAGCCTCCACGAGCGAACCGTAAATTCTCTCACGCTTTGGCGAACGGATAACTCGGGGAAATCCCGTAGGCTCGTAGAAAGGATGCCGGGCGGGGTGCGACGCTCGTGCCGCCGAGTTCTCGACGAGTATATCCGGCTGGTGGCCGGACGGCACTCCTGCGAACAGCTTCATCGAATTCAGCGCCGTGAAGTAAGCGCCTTAGGCGAGCGGTCATGCGCGAAAGTCTCACTTTCGGCAGCGCGCCGGCTCGTGGTCTATACGACACCTTCTCGCGAATCAGGTTTGTTCTTAGATAAGGCTCGTATAAGCTTAAACTCCCTTCCAAAAAATCGGTACGCGGCTACAGGCTGCCCTCTTTCAGCCCTCGGGGTCGTGTCCGAATAGAATCTCCATTCCCCTCAGGTGTCAAATGAAGACCAAGTACCTGTTGAACCGGAAGGTCCGACTCGCATTCGGGTCTGCCATTTTGACCTTAGTTGTTGTCGGAGTGCTTTCCTATCGCGGTGTGGTCGTCACCAGTGAAAGCGACCAATGGGTCTCGCACACGCATACAGTTCTCGCGAACCTACGAGACTTACTCTCCGCAATGGGAACCGTCGAATCGAGTTCTCGCGGTTATTTATTGACCGGCCAGCAATCCTATATCGAAACCTATCGTGGCGCGGTGCAAAGCCTACGCCAGAATGAAACAACCTTACGCGATCGAACCGCGGATAATCCCAACCAGCAACTTCAAATCCCCAGCCTGGAGGATTTGACCGCCGGGAAAATTCAGCTCATCGATACCGTTATTGACCTACGCCGAAGCAATGGCTTACAGGCCGCAGTAGAAGCCATACAAGATGGGAATGGCCAAGAAATTACCGACGAGTTCCAGAATCTTGTCGCCAAAATGCGTGACGAAGAGCTTCGCTTGCTGGAATTACGCAGCGCAGACGCGAAAAGGCGCGTGCAACTAACCAAACTTATTTTAGTCTTCGGAACCGTCCTCGGCTTGCTGATTGCCCTATCTGCTGCCTGGACGGTCCTGCGCGAAGATTCCGGACGCGGCTTGGTAGAAGAAGCTTTACGCGACAGCGAAGAAAAATACCGCATGCTGCTCGACGGAGTCCAGGACTACGCCATCTTCATGTTGGACCCGCGAGGCCAGGTAGTCAGCTGGAACGCCGGTGCGGAACGAATCCAAGGCTACACAGCGGAAGAAATTATTGGACGCAAGTTTTCCTGCTTCTTCCCTCAGGAAGATATTAAGCGAGGCCGGCCGGACGAAATCCTGCGAATTACTTCCACCAGAGGCCGGCACGAAGAGCAGGGCATGAGCGTTCGCAAAGATGCATCACGTTTCTCAGCCAGCGTGACCTACACGGCTTTGCGCGACGCCGCTGGGAATCTTCGCGGATTCTCTCAGATCAGCCGCGACCTCAGCGAGAGCAAGGAATCGGGAACGAAGTACCGCGCCTTATTGGAGGCGGCGCCGGACGCAATGGTGGTTGTGAATCAGGGTGGAGAGATCGTTCTCCTCAACGTTCAGGCCGAAAAAGAGTTTGGATATCGCCGCGACGAACTCGTCGGGCAAAAAGTAACAAACATTATTCCGGAAGGCTTCGCCGAACGATTAATCGCCGACGGTACACGCTCCGCTGCCGAAGCGCTGGCGCAGCAAATCGGCACGGGAATTGAACTCTCTGGAAGGCGCAAGGATGGATCCAGATTCCCGATTGAGATCATGCTCAGTCCGCTGGAAAGCGCCGAAGGAATTCTGGTGACCGCTGCGATTCGCGATATTAGCGTGCGCAAAGCCGCGGAACAGCACTTGGCGCAAATGGAAGGCCGCTATCGCGGCCTGCTCGAAGCCGCCCCGGATGCAATGGTCGTGGTAAACCAACGAGGGAAAATCGTCCTTTTGAATGTTCAGGCGGAGAAACAGTTCGGTTACAGCCGCGACGAATTGGTAGGCCAGAAAGTTAAGAACATCATTCCCGAAGGCTTTGCCGAACGAATAATCGCCGACGGAACTCGTTCCGCGGCCGAGGCTCTGGCGCAACAGATCGGCACTGGAATTGAGCTCTCGGGACGCCGGAAGGACGGAACGGAGTTTCCAATTGAGATCATGCTGAGCCCCTTGGAGAGCGCCGAGGGAATTCTGGTAACGGCGGCGATTCGCGACATCAGCGTGCGCAAAGCTGCTGAAGAACACTTGGCGCAGATGGAAGGACGCTATCGCGGGCTGCTGGAAGCCGCGCCGGACGCGATGGTAGTGGTGAATCATGCTGGCGAGATTGTCCTTCTGAATGTGCAGGCGGAGAAACAATTCGGATATCGCCGTGATGAACTGGTCGGGCAAAAGATGAAAAACATCATTCCCGAGGGTTTCGCGGAACGAATCATTGCCGACGGTACGAGAACGGCCGCGGAAGCTTTAGCGCAACAAATTGGCACTGGAATCGAACTGTCGGGCCAAAGGAAGGATAAAACTGAGTTTCCGATTGAAATCATGCTGAGTCCGTTGGAAAGCGCTGAGGGCATCTTGGTAACTGCTGCGATTCGCGACATTAGCGTGCGCAAGGCCGCCGAAAAACACCTAGCGCAGATGGAAGGACGCTATCGCGGCCTGCTCGAAGCCGCCCCCGACGCAATGGTGGTAGTAAACCAGGCTGGGGAGATCGTGCTGCTAAATGTTCAGGCGGAGAAACAGTTCGGATATCGGCGCGACGAATTGGTCGGACAAAAAGTAAAAAACATTATTCCGGAGGGTTTCGCGGAACGGCTGGTCGCTGACGCTCTTCGCACCACGGAGGACGCGCTGGCGCAGCAAATCGGCACGGGCATCGAGTTGTCCGGCCGCCACAAGAATGGCTCTGAATTTCCAATTGAGATCATGCTCAGCCCGCTGGAAAGCTCCGCTGGAATTTTGGTTACAGCGGCGATTCGCGATATCACCACGCGCAAAACAGCCGAAGCGAATCTTCTTCAGAAGGTGGCGGAACTAAACCGCTCGAACGAGGAACTCGGCCAGTTCGCCTACATCGCTTCGCACGACTTGCAGGAGCCTCTGCGAATGGTCGCGAGTTACACGCAACTTCTCTCACGCCGTTACAAGGGAAAGTTGGATTCCGACGCCGACGAGTTTATCGCCTTTGCAGTGGACGGAGCCGGCCGCATGCAGCGCTTGATCCAGGACCTTCTCACGTTCTCTCGGGTGGGAACCAAAGGGAGGGATCTCCTGGTTACCTCCAGTGAAGAAGCATTGGCGCAGGCCATCATTAATCTGCGTGGCGCCATAGAACAAAGTGGTGCGCAGGTGACCCACGATCCTTTGCCCGCGGTGATGGCTGACGAGACGCAACTGATTCAGTTATTTCAGAACCTTATTGGTAACGGAATTAAGTATCAAAAAAACGGTGCCCCTAAAGTTCACGTTTCCGCCTCCAAAAATGGCGGTGAGGCATACACATTTTCAGTGCAAGACAATGGCTTGGGAATCGACTCTCAATACTTCGACAAGATTTTTGGCATGTTTCAGCGGCTGCACAAACGCGAAGAGTTTGCCGGAACCGGTATAGGATTGGCGATCTGTAAAAAAATCGTGGAGCGCCACGGCGGCAAAATTTCGGTTGAGTCTCGGGTAGGCCAGGGTTCTACGTTCCGATTTGGTCTGCTAGGAAAGGAGAGGCAATCATGAAAATGATTGGAGGAGAAGGTATGCCTATAGAAGTTCTTTTAGTGGAAGACAGTCCGGGCGATGTCCGGTTGACGCAGGAGGCCTTTCGCGACGCAAATAGTTCCATTCATTTGAGCGTGGCTTCCGACGGTGTCGAGGCCATGGCTTTTCTTAAGCATAAAGGAAGCCACGTTGGATCTCCTCGGCCGGATTTAATCCTGCTCGATCTAAACCTGCCCAAAATGGACGGCCGCGAAGTTCTCGCCCATATTAAGGAAGACGACGATCTGAAAACAATCCCCACCGTAATTCTAACAACCTCCGATGCGGAATCAGACATTGTGAAAAGCTATCAGCTCCAGGCGAATTGCTACCTTACGAAACCAGTGCAGTTGGATGCTTTCGAATCGCTGGTCAAAAGCATCAACGATTTCTGGCTAACAAAAGCGAAATTGCCTCAGCAAAGGCAAGCCGTATGACGCCGGCATTCCCCACCAACTTGCTGCTAGTGGAAGATAGTCCGGGCGATGTCCGGCTCACGCAGGAGGCTTTTCGCGATGCCAATCAGGCCATTCGCTTGCATGTGGCCTGGGACGGTGCGGAAGCCATGGCTTTTCTGAATCGTCGGGGAGCTAATATCAACGCCCCTCGTCCCGATCTGATCTTGCTTGATCTCAATCTCCCCAAGATGGACGGCCGCGAAGTTCTGGCCCAAATCAAGGAGGACGACAATTTGAAAATGATCCCCACCGTGATCCTTACCACATCCGAGGCAGAGGCTGATATCGACAGAAGTTACCGCCTCCAGGCGAACTGTTATCTCAATAAACCTGTGGAGTTGGAGGCGTTTGAAGCGCTCGTGCGGAGCATAAATGATTTTTGGCTGACAAAGGTCAAGTTACCGCAACAGAGGCCACTCGGATGAATGGGAAGCACGTCAAAACGATCCTTCTGGTGGAAGACAATGCCGGTGATGTGCGGCTCACACAGGAAGCCTTTCGCGATGCCCATCAGTGCGTGGATCTGCGGGTGGCGTCCGACGGAATGGAGGCTATTGCCTTTCTCAAGCGTCAAGGGAAATACACCAACTCGCCCCGCCCCGATCTAATCTTATTGGACCTAAATCTTCCTAAGCTCGGTGGCCACGAAGTTTTGGCTTTTATCAAAAATGACCTCGGATTGAAAATGATACCTACAGTTGTCCTAAGTTGTTCCGATGCGGAAGCCGATATCGTGAAAAGCTATCAACTCCAGGCGAATTGTTACCTCACCAAGCCTGGCCTGTTGGATGCCTTCGAGACGTTGATGAAGAGCATGAGTGATTTTTGGCTTACCAGAGCCGAGCTACCGCGGCAGAGGCAAAGCGCGTGAGTCATAAATCGATCAAAATGCTCCTGGTAGTTGAAGATAACCCCGGGGACGCTCGTTTAATCCGGGAGATGTTCAACGAACAAGACGCCCACAGAACCGAATTTACACATGTGGAATGCATGAGCGACGCCGAGAAGTATTTATCGGACCATCAAGTTGACATCATATTGCTTGACCTGGGCCTGCCCGATGTACACGGGCTCGAAGCCGTACGGCGCGCCCGCGTTGCGGCCCCGCGCACGCCTCTGGTCGTGATGACAGGCTTGGACGATGAGTCGCTCGCAACGCAGGCCTTGCAAGACGGGGCCCAGGACTATCTCGTCAAAGGTCAAATCGAATCGCGATCCCTCCTGCGGTCTTTGCGCTACGCAGTTGAGCGCAAAGCCATGGAAGAGGCGCTATTCGTTGAGCAGGAGCGCGCGCAGGTTACGCTCAATAGTATCGGCGACGCGGTAGCCTGTACCGACATCTCAGGGAAAATAAGTTTCCTAAATTTCGTCGCGGAAAAAATGACCGGATGGGCTTTATCCGAAGCGATGGGGCATCCTATGCCCGAAGTTCTCAAAATTCTAGACGCTGTAACCAGGGAAACCATCTCTAATCCGATGGAACTGGTAGCTGGACAAAAAACGTCTCTGCATCTTCCCCCTAATAGTGTCCTAATCCGCCGCGATGGATTTGAGATTCCAATCGAAGACTCGGTGGCCTCGATTCATGACCGCGAAGGAAAGGCCACTGGCGCGGTCATTGTTTTTCGCGATGTGAGCGTAACGCGAGCTATGGAATTGCAGATGGCTCATTTGGCCCAGCATGATTTTTTGACGGGGTTGCCAAATCGAATGCTCTTTAGCGACCGCGTACGGCAAGCCATCGTCGTTGCTCCCCGCCACTTGAAAAAAGTGGCCGTCCTCTTCTTGGATCTGGACGGCTTTAAGCACATCAATGATTCATTGGGACACGCGGTCGGGGACAGACTGCTTCAATCCATCTCTAAGCGGCTGGTAACTTGCGTACGCGGTGCCGATACGGTCAGCAGGCAGGGCGGCGATGAATTTGTAGTCCTGCTTTCTGAAATGGAAAAGTCAGAAGACGCCGCCATCACCGCCAGAAGAATGCTGCAGGCCGTGGCCAGGGCCCATTCTGTGGAACTACACGATCTCCACGTGACTGCGAGTATCGGCGTGAGCGTGTACCCGGACGATGGCATGGACTCGGAGACGCTGATCAAGAACGCCGACACCGCCATGTATCAGGCCAAGGAAAACGGACGCCAGAGCTATCAGTTCTTTAAGCCTGCCATGAACGTTCGCGCCATGGAGCGGCAATCCATTGAGGAAAGCCTGCGCTCTGCGCTACAGCGCAATGAATTTTCGGTGCACTACCAGCCCAAGATAAATATCCAAACCGGCCGGATTAGCGGCGCCGAAGCGCTGTTGCGTTGGACTCACCCAACGCAAGGATCCATCTCTCCCTCACGATTTATCCCGGTTGCGGAAGACTCCGGCCTGATTCTTCCCATTGGAAATTGGGTGCTCCGAGAGGCGTGCAAGCAAGCGCGAGCGTGGATGGACGCAAAATTGCCCCTGGCTACTATTGCGGTAAATATCTCTGCAATGGAATTCAGGGACGACCGCTTTCTGGATGGTATTTTCAAGATTTTAGACGAGACCCTTTTGGATCCAAAGTATCTGGAGCTGGAATTGACCGAAAGCGTCCTGATGAAACACGCTGAATCCACGAAATCCATTCTCAACACTTTGAGAGCGAAGGGGATTCAGCTCGCCGTGGATGATTTTGGGACCGGCTATTCCAGCCTGAGCTACCTTCGAAAGTTCTCCATCGACGCCATCAAGATCGACCAGTCGTTTATTCGCCAAATCATCACGGCTCCTGATGAAACCACTATTGTGACGGCCATGATCGGCATGGGGCGAAGTCTTAAGTTGCGAGTAGTTGCCGAGGGCGTGGAAACTCAACAAGAACTGGATTTCCTTAAGGCTCATAAATGTGAAGAAGCCCAGGGCTATTATTTCAGTCCCCCGGTTCCGCCGCAGCAATTCGCCCGGCTCCTAAGCGCCGGTATGGCCGAAAAAAGCCTTGTCGAAACCGTGAGCTGAGATTCTCGGAGCGATTTGACACGGGCGTTCCCAACTTTTGTAGCGAATTCCATCTGGGAAAACCGACCGCTCAGGAACACAGGACTCACGGAAGGCTAAACTTCGTTGAATTTGTTGCGTCTCGGGTACTGCGGGGCTTCGCGCTCGCCTACGTCTCGTCCTCCACAAGCTTGCGAAGATACGTTTCGTCCTCGAGACTCCACGCGGGCAAAGTATCTTCGTCGAAACCGCCCTCAGCCGCCGCCTCACCGCTGAAGTTAAACTGGTTCCGCTTGCGGTACGCGGAATAGACGATCGCGGCCATGAAGATAATCGGCGGGAAAAACATGATTAGGATTCCGTGTCGAAGGGCTTGAATGAACCGCGGGCCCGAGCTCGCCGCGCTCTGGTAGCACATCGCGCAGCCCTGCGCGCACAATGCCGACGGGCTCAAAAGAGCCGCGATCGCGACACTGGCTCGCTTTAAGGTCGTTGTGGTCATCTTGCGAATCATATCATCTCTGTTGCGTTCTGGTTATCCTGATGCCAATCAATATCTCTCACTAAATCTCTCACTAATCACGCAACTTTATTGGGTTAGCCGCAGGTTGAACATACGGAATGCGTCCGCCCAGAAATGATCCATCATGAATAAAACGAACAGAGTAATAGGCACTACGGTCCAGAAGAGAATTTTGCGCTCGTATTTCATGTGCATGAAATAGAGCAACCCAATCCCCGCCTCGATAAACGCCAGAATCAGCAGGATAGCTAGCAGATCCTTTGTCGCGGGGTGCCGGTAGGTGACCGCTACTTCGATGCCGACGATGGCGAGGAATCCCACCCAGATTCCAAGGTAGGTTGCCATACTAGGGTCGTGATCGGTTGCCATTGCTCTATCCCTCCCGTTCCGTCCGCTCAGCGAGCGTTCATCAAGTACATTAGCGGGAATACGAACATCCAGACGACGTCGACGAAGTGCCAGTATAAACTGGTTGTTTCGACATGGTTGTCATCCAGCCAATTTGTTTTATAGCCAATGGTGATTACAAGCAGGGCCACAACTCCGGAGATCACGTGCAAAAGATGCAGTCCGGTGATACTGAAGAAGGCGGCGCCGAAGTCGAGTGGCCCGCCCATCGGGTTCTTGTGCAGCCCCCAACCTTCGCCAAACATATGAAACCATTCGCGAAGGTGGAGCGCCGCGAAAATAACTCCTAGAAGCATTGTGAAACCAAGCCATCGGATGGCTTTGGATTTCTGGCTGGCTTTTGCGGCGCGCACCGCAACCAGCATCGTAAGACTGCTTGAAAGCAGCACGAAAGTCATCACCAGGCCGTTTACAATGCTTGGCCATTCGAACGGCCTGGGCCAGTCCGGACTCCCGATGCGAAGAAAGCCGTACACCACCAGGGCGGCTGTAAATGTCACAGCATCGGAGGCGATAAACAGCCACATCGCCAGCTTTTTGGATTGCAATCCGTAAGGGGACGCTTCCAACAGGGCCCCGTGCCCTGCTCCTATCGTCAGTTCTGAATCACTCACAACGCCTCCCGTAATCTGTTCACATCCGAATCGCGATCACCATCAAAAGATAGACCCACAACAGGTCCACAAAGTGCCAGTACACTGCCGCAGTCCCCAAACTCGTTTGGGCATTGGGTCTGTTCCGACGTAACCGATAGCCCACATAAAGCAGGCCAAGGACACCTCCCAACAGATGCAGACCGTGCATCGCCGTCAAAACGTAGAAAAAAGAGCTGCTCGGACTGGTCGCGAGAAACAGACCCTGCGAGGCCAGACCCCGCCAGGCCAGGAATTGGCCCACCACGAACAGCAACCCCAGCGTCAAAGTCATGTTCAGCCAGTAAAGCCCGCTGGACCGGAGTGCTGCTGTATCGGGCGCCGGTTTAGAAGCCGCGCCGGGCCGGCTGGAAGACGCGGCAAAACGCTTTCGAGACAGCTCCAGCGTGTAGCTGCTGGCGATTAGGATGACGGTATCGAGGTACAAGATCCGAGGAAGCACGAATCGCTGCCAATCGGAGCCTGAGCCTTGTCGCACGATCAAAGCGCTGGTTAGCGCCGCAAATGACATCGCGATGGCGGAGACAGCCACCCAAACTCCGGTGTTCGAAGCAATTCCCTTCGTCGCGGGGACTACCGGCGTTTTGACTCGGGCACGGCTGCCGGGTGTTTGGGCCGGAACGTAGGTTGTTGTTGACATGGTGTCCTCGTTAAAGCTGATCAGTGTTCAACAATGGTGTCTGTTGCCGTCTGCATGATGTAGTCCGTCGGGGCTCCTTCTACGCCGTACTCGTAAGCATCCTGGCGAACCACCATGTGGCGGCCGCCGAAATTATCAAAGGGCGGTGGAGAAGTTGTGGACCACTCGAGCGAGGTCGCTTCCCATGGGTTGTCCGGAGCTTTGGGACCCCAAAACCGAGTGTGAAAAAGGTTATAGAAGAAGATAAATTGCGCGGCGCCTGTCAGCAGCGCGGCCACGGTAATAAATTTGTGCACCGGAATCAACGGAATCAAGTAGTTGTCCGTAAACGCGGAATATCGACGGACGTTGCCCGCTAGCCCAAGATAATGCATGGGCATGAAGATGCAATAGACTCCGATGAAGGTAAGCCAGAAATGTACCTTCCCAAGAGTTTCGTTCATCATGCGGCCGATCATCTTGGGCATCCAGAAATACGTCCCCGCAAATATCCCGAAGATCGCGGCCACGGCCATAACGAAGTGGAAGTGGGCAACCACGAAATACGTAGCGTGCAGGTAAGTGTCGAGACTAGGCTGGGCCAGGAAGAACCCGCTGATACCTCCGCTGATGAACACAGAGATGAAGCCCAGGCAGAACAATGACGCGGAAGTGAACCGCAAACGCGCGCCGTAGATCGACCCGAGAAACATTAGGGTTGAGACGGTGAACGGAATCGTGATGATCAGCGTAGGCACCGAAAATAGAAGCGCCGAGAACGGGTTCATCCCGCTGACGAACATGTGGTGGCCCCACACCATATAACTCAGGAAGCCGGCCGCGATTAAGCAACCAACCAATACGCGCGTTCCTCCCAGCAATGGCTTACGCATAAATGTCGGAAGGATATGCGCAACGATTCCGAAGGCCGGGATGATGGCAATGTAAACTTCAGGATGGCCAAAAAACCAGAACAGGTGCTGCCACAGCAGTGGCGAACCCCCGGAGTGTGGCTGCAGATTGTCACTAACCACTAATCCAGCGGGATTGAAGAAGCTGGTACCGGCCGTGCGATCCAGGATGAGGAGGATGCAGGCTGGTAGAAGGTCTGCGAAGGCCAGCAAGCCGATGCAGGCCGTGATAAACCAAGCCCAAGTCGAGAACGGCATGCGCGCCAGAGACATGCCCTTTGTGCGCAGGTCGAGTGTCGTGGCAATAAAGTTCAACGAGCCGAGCAACTGGCCGATGCAGAAAAGGCCGATCGAAATCGCCCACAGGTTCTGACCCATTGCTTCGCCCGGCCCTGCGTCCTTACCCACAGAACTGAGCGTCGCGTAGGCGGTCCAGCCTGAAATTGGAGGGCCATCATGGACGAAGAAAGCTGCCATCATTACCAGGAATGCGGCGAAAGTAGTCCAGAACGACATCATGTTAAATCTTGGGAAAGCCATGTCCTCCGCTCCAATCTGGATCGGGAGGAAATAGTTTCCGAAGCCCGCGAACGGTGCATTAGTCAGCACGAAGAAGACCATGATGGTGCCGTGCATGGTCAGCAGCGAGAGGTAATATTCTGGGGTTATGACTCCGCCGGGTGCCCCATTCGGTGAAAAAAATTGCAGGCCGGGAATCGCGGCGGTGGCCCAACCCAAATGGATGCGAAACAGCCACGACAAAACCATGCCGATAAACACGGCTGCCAGCGCTAGCCCGTAGTACTGCAGGCCGATGACCTTATGGTCCAGGCTGAAGACGTGTTTGCGAATGAAGCTTGTGGGCGGCGCTAGGTGATGAATCTCTGGATTTGCTGATGTGTCACTCATCGATATGTCTCCCAAGAAATCGTCGGCTGCCTGCTGGCCTTTCAAGAAACCAGTTCTATTGGACGATCAATCCCCTGACTGCTGCTTCAGCCAGCTGTCGTAATCCGATTGCGACATCACGTCCATAAAGGCCCGCATAGTGTAATGGCCCAGTCCACAAAGCTGCGTACAGACGATTTCATACCTGCCCGCTTTTGTTGCCGTGAAGTGAAGCGGAATGTCGAGGCCGGGGACAATGTCCTGCTGCAGGCGCAGCTCGGGGACGTAGAAATTGTGAATCATGTCCTTGGAGTGCAGCGTAAGCAGGATCGGAGTGTTGACGGGGATCGCCAAGCTGCCAACGACAACATCGTCTCTAGCGGAAACATCATTCGCGGGATCCAATCCGAAATAGTTGCCACTCCCGTCGCTGATCTTCTCCGCATGGATCGGTCCAAACACCCCATCGGGACCGGGATATCGGAAAAAGAAAGCAAACTGCTCGGCCTGCACGTCGATGTGCAATGCGTACTCGTTTGCAGGAGTCATATACATAGACGCCCAAACCTTCGAACCCACGAATGTGAGACTCAGAATCTCAAGGCCCACGATAACAATTCCAAAGGCCACTACCGGTCCGGCGCCACCGGGCCAGCTTTTGATCTTTCCTTTCCCGCTGCTGAAGGCCCACACGAACCCCGCCAAAATAAGTTGGGAGGAAATAAAGAGAATGCCGGTGCCGATCAACGTTTCGTCCATTTGGTGATCGACGCTCGGACCGGTCGTCGAAATCGTTGGAGGCGGCCACCACGTGTGGGCAATAATCGGATAGACGGAAACGAGCGTGATTATTATTAATGCGACGGCGAACACCTTGCCCATCTGAGTTACCTCCGCCACGGAAAGAGAGCGCTGCTTGCCAGACGTGAAGTCAGGTGCCTGACTCCCCACGCGGAATCAGGCGCCGCTTTTCAAGCCGTTCGATTAATACGGTAAAACTTTGAACGAAAAGTTAGCCGTCTTATTTTCGCTTCCGCTAATCGTTACTTCCTGGTTTTGGGATCCGTATTGTTCTTGCCAAGCTGTCACGGTGTATTTTCCAGCAGGCAGCCCCTTGATCTCGAACGAGCCATCTTCACCGGAAACTGCATAGTGCGGAGTTTTTAGTACGACGAAATATCCGTGCATCCACGGGTGGATATTGCACTTTACCGAAATGAATTCCGGCTTCTCCCACTTTGTGTCGATCGGGGGCGAGCCTGGCGGCTGGGACTTATTCCACTCCGAATTGATCTTCGCGAGCGGGTGGATGTTGTGTGAAGTTTGATCGTCGTTGTAAATCTGAAGCTCTTGGGCCGCAACCATGGGAAGGACGTGCGGGATGTATTCGCAACCCTTCTGATCGTAGCGCACGGCCTGCGAAGGCGCTGAAGCCTCCTGATCGCCGGCCGAAATGTACACCACCACCCATTGCAGCGTATTTCCGGGTCCGGTGGTCACGTTCTGTGTCAACACGGGCGCCGTCGCATGTTGCTTCGCACAGGTCGGTTCCTTTGACATATCGATCGGTTTCATCTTAGGAGGTGTTCCGGTGTAGGCAATCTTTCCGCTGATTGAACCGGAACCCGCCGGCGGATTTGCGAATAGCAACATCCCGCCGCCCAGCAAAACAGCAATCGTTAGAGCGAGAAAATACTTAGTTCGCATAAAAAGTCCTCCAAGATATGAAAAAGTTACTGCGCGCCGGTCGCGGCATCAGGCCCGATCGGCTTGATGTCAGCGCCGTGCGCAGCCTTATATGTCTGCCAAAGTGACGCTTCCTGCGTCTTCAGCGGCTGCAGCGTTCGCAGAAAGTGGACCAAGTCCCAGGCTTCATCCGGCTTCACAACGTCCGCGAAAGACGGCATCGGCGATCCGTCGAGACCGGTCATGAAAATGCGGTACAGGTCTTGATTGGTTGTGCCGCACATAAAGCGCGAGCCCGATGAGAAGTCGTAAGGCCGAATTGGATTGCCCTTATCATCCGTAAGCGTCGAAGCGGAAGGACCGTCGCCATGCCCTTGCGGACCGTGGCACTTCCAGCATTCCAGTCTCTGGAAGGTTTGTCGTCCATGCAGGATGCTTTCGATGGTGATGGGCGTCTCCGGCGGAATAGTCAGCGGCGTTCCGGGCTTCTCTTTGGCCCATCGCGGTGACCAGGTTTTGACGAACGCCACAAGGTCGGCACGCTCTTGGGGCGTCAAAGGCCGCCACGACGGCATGTTCGTCGTCACAAAACCGCGCGTGATCGTGTTGTATAGGTCATCGTCAGTGGGCAATGTACCGGTGGGAGTTGACCGGCACTTGAACGTCGCTTCGGTGAAATCCCGCGGCTTGGGATCGATCCATTGAGCGTTCATTCCCTCGCCGTTACCGTCCGGCCCATGGCACCCGATACAAGAACGGATATAGAGTTTCCTCCCCCTGTCCGCGTGCCCGGTCATGCCATTTACATGGCTCTCTTCCGTGGCGACGCTGGGGGTTCCTAAAGCGGGATCAGGTGGGTTGATGTGCGACTGCGCACGCATGGATGTGGCTCCGACTGTTACCAGAGCCATCGACCCCAAAACAAATGTCACAGCAATGTTTTTTAGTGTCATTTTGGGCCTCGTCCCTAAAAGTCGAAGTCAAATCCGATAAATATGCTGCTGCTCCATACATTTTGTGAGTTTGGGAATGGCAGCGGAGGTAATCCCGTGCCATCCGCACTTTCAGGTACGATACCTACAGATTTGGAGATCGAATACTCGTTGTGCCATGCGAGCCCCGCGCGGCTGAACATGATTGGGTAATACCTATAACCCACCGAATAGGCTGTCACGTTGCCGTAGTCTCCAGGGGTTCCGGAAAAGGCCTCCTGGCCAACGTCGATTTTCTCGAAGCGTCCAAAAAATACAAGTTGCGGGTTAACGAAATACTGCCCCTCAAGAAAACCGCCGTTGAAGGAAGGTGCATGAGCGCCCGTTGGTAACGGTCCGTTATCGGCGGTTGCGGTTCCAAGATATGCACTGTCATGCCCATGCATAAAATAGGGCAGCAACTCTAGATTCTTGAAGTGAAGCTGCCCGGCGAAGCCAATGCGATAGAAAGGTTCGTTACCCAAGCCAACTAGCGGAGTGGTAACGCCCGCCTGGGTGGTTGTCTGGTAATACGTCGCTCTCTGACCGACGTAGGCGTAAGCTTGGAATTGTTCGTAACCCCAGCTTCCGGCGTTGAAAGACTTGGTTAGGGCCATGTAACCGTCGAAGCTTCGATTTGACGGCGCACCGCCCGGAAGGTTGGATTCCGTTAGATTCGTCCCGCCTTCGTTGCTGCTAAGCAGAGAAATGGAGTAGCGCGTGGAGCTGTCCGCGTTGTGCCCCATCAACTCCATCCCAATTTGATTGTCGCCGATTCCGAAGTCGTTGAGGGTCCCCGGAACGTTGAAATGATAAGTTTGGTAGATTCCCCCGTTTGCAGATAGGAACAGAAATCGCTTCTCAGATATCAGGTTGTCGAGTTCGAACCTTCCGAATTTAAAATTGAGCCACGAGGATCCCTTTATGTTGTCGAGTCGCACCCAAGCGCTTTCAAAATGCCAGACAGCGGTCGGGTCTGAGGAGGGGAGGAGCAGGAAAGAAATGTTCTTGTACAAAGTTCCCGCTGACCACAGATCCATTCCGGATAGGTCAAAACCTGCCTGGGTCACGGTACGAGACACCAAAGTGGACCCCGGCAGGTCACCTGGAATCGAGTCCACCGGTTGATTGCTCGTGCTCTCACGATGCCAGTTCGGCGTAATGCGGAAAGTGATCGGGAAATAGGAGGGGTTCTGCCAAATCGGTGAGTCGCGGTCGTTCATCAACTGATAACCGTTGTCGCGGAACACCATGCCGAAGTTATTCAACTCCGGCCAAGCCGTATGGCACGCGGAACAAGGTAATCCATACTTCCGCGCGAACGCTGGAATCGCTATTACTTTGCCAGTCGGCAACGCACTCACCGTCCGGCAATCGCCGATCGCAATTGCCAGCATCAGCAGCGCGCAGGTGACGAATGGACGTACCCAGGATTTCCGGGTTTGGTCCGCACCATTTGCAAACCACTTATACATACAGCCTCCTATTCAAGCTGTCAGAATGGTTGTAATTTGCATCGTTAAATTCGGAAGAACGTGAGGAAGAGTAATTGCGGGAGCCGATCTTGTACTTCGAAAAAAACTCTTGCCGCCACTTGCAATGATGAAGCAATTCGACGTTCTTGAGATGATCGAGCAAAAGCGCGCCCCTCAGATTCCACAAAACGCCTAGAAAATACTCTTTCAGATTGCAGAACACAAGAACAAAAATTAACATTTCTTAACATACAGCAAACTCTGTAGGAACGCTCCCGCCGTACATCCAACCAACGCTCAGCCTTTAACGGAACCAATCAGACTAGGCAAGGTTTTTAGAGCACCCTACAGAGGCCGGATTCTTGACCGATAGAGGTGGATAGCGTCGGCTAGGGCCGATCTGAGCCTTAAGCTTGCGAGGTTAAGGGCATAGCGTCCCGCGTCGCTTCCTTATCGCTCGCTACGGCAGGGAATTGCAGCTCGACAATCAGGCCGCCATCTTTACAGTTATCGGCCTTCACGCTGCCGCCATGGAGACGTACGGCCCGGTCGGTGATCGAAAGCCCCAGCCCTGAGCCGCCGGCGGAGCGCTCTCGGGCGTCGCCCACCCGGTAAAAGGGAAGAAAGATGTCCGCCAGCGATGCTTCCGGCACGCCCTTACCTCGGTCGCGCACGCGAATCACAGCGGTTTGGTCAGGGGATCCAGAAACGAGTTTCAAAGTGACATCCACGCAAGTGCCTTCCTCAGTATGGCTGAGCGCATTACGAATCACATTCTCAGCCGCCGCGCGAACTAATTGTGCATCTCCATCCACCGTGCAGGCGTCGGCGGACAAAATGCGGACGTGCCGATTTCGACTCTGCGCTTCGTAATCCGCATCGGCAACGATCTCCTGCAGTAGCGAATGAAGTTCGATCGGCTCTCCCTCCAAAACCTCTGTCCCGCTTTCCAATCTCGCGAGCTCGAGCAGGCTGCCGATTAAATGATTCAGGCGCTCCGATTCCAGGTCAATTCGGTCAAGGGCGTTGGAAAATTCCGGGCCGGCATGCCTGCGTGCCAGGCCTAATGCCACGCACAAGCGAGTGAGCGGCGAGCGGAGCTCATGGGAAATATCGGAAATCAGGCGGCGTTGGGATTTCAATAGAGATTCTATCTGTTCCGCCATGTGATCGAAGTCGCGGCTCAGGTCTGCAAGCTCATCCTTGCGTCTTTCATCATAACCACCCACGCGCGCCGAAAGATTTCCGGTTGCCAGGCGGTGCGTCGCGGTGCGCAAATGCCGTATAGGCGCCGTGATATAACGCGCCAGCCAGAAGCAGACCAAGCCGGCGATCAGGAGAATTGCCGCGCCTCGCAGGATTTGAATTCCCAACGGCGCCCGCAAAACGCTGGCCACCGATTGAAGTTTCATCGCCGTAACAAAAACGTAGCGAGTCCCTGTCGATCCGGTTGTTCTTCTCGCGACATATTTAATTCCGCGTGATACCAAAAATTCGGTGTCGTTGGCCTGCAGAGCTTTCTGCGCAATGGCATCCGCTCCGGAGGGTGTAGGCTGCGATAGGATTTCTTTGCCTTCATCGTCAAATAGATAAGCCTGCCAACTTAACGTCGTTTGCAGGGAGCTAAGATAATCCGCCAGCGCTCCCATGCCGTGATCGTCCAGGACGTCCGCGGCCCGGGCGGCCACAATTGGAATCAACGTTCTGTCCGACTGCTCGGATCGATTTAGCGTAAACACAGATTGAGTGGTCACTACCGAATAAATCAGTGTGCCGCTCACCAAAACCATGGCCAGCCAGAAGGAAAGAAAAATCTTCAGGAATAAGGTTCGCATATTTTTGCCTAGCGCTTTTTAGGCGCGCCCGGTATCGCGTAAATATAGCCTACGCTCCGCACGTTCCGGATGCGATTGCCTCCATCAGGAGCAGCCCCTAATTTCTTCCGCAGGTTGCTGATGTGCACATCGATGCTGCGATCGACCGGTACGAATTCTCGTCCTAACACGCTTTTCACCAACTCTTCCCGCGTAATTACCTGACCGGGTTTTCTCAGAAATGCCGCCAGAATGTCAAATTCCAGCGAGGTCAGATCCACTTCGCTATTCCCGCGGCGCACCGTGCGCGCGCGAATTTCTAATTCCACGTCGCCCAGAACTATCCGATCGGAGACCGGCGGCGGAACTTGCGTACTTCGTCGCAAAACTGCCTGTATGCGTGCGACGAGCTCGCGCGGATTGAATGGTTTCGGAAGATAGTCGTCAGCTCCAATTTCCAAGCCCACGATTCGGTCCACATCCTCGCCGCGGGCAGTCAGCATAATAATGGGCAACCGCGACTTCGCACGAATTTGCCGCAGCACTTCAAACCCTTGAATGCCGGGAAGCATCACGTCCAATATAACCAGGGAATATTCACCGGAAAGAGAACGATCCACACCTTGCACACCGTCGTAAACCGAATCCACTTGAAATCCTTCCGGAACCAGATATTCGGCAACCAGCTCGCACAGCTCGGCGTCATCATCCACCACCAAAATGCGTGGACCCTGCCGTTCCGCGGTTTTTTCTATTTCAATCGGCTCGATCACTGGATTCGGCACTCGTTTATTCGCGTGATTCCACGCGATTCCTGCCGTGATTTTACCTCATCGGGCCACGACCGTTCCCCGGAACACCCACCAATTCCAGCTATGCCCTAAAAGCCGGTCTAATCGTCGCGGCTCATTTGAACAAACTTTCAGATACAATAGCGCGGAACGAGGAAAACAGCGATAGGATGCCGGGCGTTCGCGGAATGTCGGCGGGCGGCGTTCGCATTTCTGCACCGAGCGGCGGAAATATTTGACGATCCAATGACTCCATTATCAAAACACTCTTACTGGCGCGTTTTTTTCTTGTTTGTTTTCTTAGCACCGTCTATGACGCAAGCAAATCCTTCGCCGCTTTACATCCAGAAATCACCGGAGTTGGAAGGCTTCGCGATTGATCTGAAAGCGACTGAAGAAGATGTCATCAGAGCTGTTCAGGATGTTGCTGACGATCAAATCATTCACGGCACCTCGGTGTATGCGCGCGAGGACAACCTGACAGAAGCCGAATCCGCGACATCCTCCGCATATTATGGAGCCTGGCAAGGCCCCGGCCACGTTTTCTACAAGATTCGCCGCGGAGCTCTTTCCCCGAAGCATTTCAAGAACCCAAACGATATGGGTACCATCACCGTCCGTTACGTGGTCCATGCCGTTTCAGCGAATCGAACGCACCTGCAGATAGACGCGGTATTTGTTGAAGACGCCATGCACAAGGTACATCCCTCCGACACCACCGTCGAAACCAGCGAATTCGCCGAAATTAATGCGCACCTGCTTCACATTCATAAGGAAGAACAACAGACTGCGGAACTTGTAAAACAAAGACAAAAGGATGACGAAGCCCGCGCCGCGGCGAAAGTACGCGACCAGGAACTCGCCCGTTTGAACTCCGCGGAAGCTTCGTTGAAAGACTTGCAAGCTCGTGCTCATCAGCTCCGTCACGATGTTGAAGTAAGAGTCAAAAATCCAAACACTGAACTCAAGGCCGCTCCATTCCAACGCTCTGCTAAACTCCAATCTCTAACGGAAGGCACCGAAGTTGTCATCGAGATCATCACGCCGTATTGGTACGGCGTGGAAACTGACCAGGGACAGCGCGGATGGCTGCGGCAAGATCAGGTAGAGCCTTTACCGTGAAAAACTTCTCCGTATTCCTGTTTTCTATTCTGCTTTTGCTCTTGGCCATCTTCATAGTTGCAGGCCATGCCTTCGCGCAAGCAAAACCTGTTGAACGCACCTTCTCCAATCCGCTCTCAGAGGTTCAGCAGGTAGTTGACGATGTAAAGTCTTCGTCCAGCGGCCGTCTCCCCATCCTTGAAGGCTTTGTCGATGTGGGCGACCAACCACTGAAGGGTTACGAACGCGGCTATTACGTTTGCACCCTTCAAGTGCTCCCTGCTGCCAACGGCGGCGCCAAAGTTCAAGTCACTTCGAAAATAACAGCTTGGTACACGGACCCGGAATCGGCGCGTTCCGGTTATCGTGAACTGAATTCCAACGGTCACGTCGAGACCGACCTGCTCGACCGCATCGAAGACGCCCTGGCGCACAAGGCCACTCCGCAGGCCCCGGGTTCCACCATCCGCGTGCCGCCTGCCGGACCGTTGTACACGCCTCCGCCGGCCAATCAGCCCAACTCCAAAACGCCGGCCACCGCTGTTGCCCCCGCAACTCCCCAGCCTGCGGCTAACAATCCACCCGCGTCTTCTGCTGCCGAATCATCGTCAAACAGAAATGCGCCCCCGGCGATACCCAGTCGTGCTGCCAACCAGCCTGCGGCAGCTCCCGCTGGCGAAAGTCTGGAGTCAATTCAAGCTCGCCGCGCAATCACGGAAGAAAGAGCGCGCCAGATCAGCGCCGATATAAAAGGTCTGGAAGAGATTCAACAGAATCAGGTGCGCCCCGTCGATTTGGTAATCGTGAAAAAGCCGGGTGTTTCGATTTTTTCGAAGCCCGAAGAAGGCGCTCAAGTCTTGTTTACCGCGGAGGAAGAAGACGAGTTCCAGATTCTCGGTCTCGAAGGCGCTTGGGTCCACGTGGAGATTTCCGGCGCATCTCGCGGCTGGATGCGGCGCTCCCAGGTCGAATTGCCGTCAAATTACGGTGGCTCCGGCGGAACGAAAGCCTCCGCCGCTGCGGTTGCGCCGCCCGCGAACGCCGATCTATTCAAGGTCACGCGAGAAGAAACCAACACCTTCAGCGGCAAGTGGGATCCACTGCAAGGGAAAACAGTAAGAGTAGTTTGGGTTGAGCCGCTAGAGGGAGCTTCATCGAGCCCAGCCGAAAAACGAAAATTCGCCAAATATCTATTGCTCAAAGCTTACAAAGATACAGCCTCGTCCGATCGGAAAGTTTACGGAGTCGTAGTAGTTTTTGATTCCGCGGACGGCGGCCAAATAGCCGCGACGATGGAAAATCTGAAAGCGCTACAGGACGGATCGATGTCTGACGCCTCCTTCTGGAGGGCCGCCTCCCTCGATCCTCCCGAAGCGTTCCAAGACTCCCCGAAATCCTAAACCAGGTAAGTATCTTCTCGCCCTGAAGCTCGATCTAGCGGCCTGCGGCCCGAGGAACGCCCTTCGTCTCGACTGCTTCGCGCCTTGCTTCGTGAGTTGCCGCGATATCGGTCGCTCCGGTTTGTTGAAAAATTGCGCGGGCGCGATCCACTTCCTCGCGCGTTTGCGTGTGAACTGAGACGAGAAGCCCGCCCTTTTTCAAGCGTTCTTCATACAGCTTTGCTTCATCCTCTGGAATTCCCACGCCGACCAGAACACCGACCGCTCCGCCCGCCGTCGCGCCGGCGAACGCCCCAACCAAAGGTCCGGCAATCAGCAATGGGCCTAGGCCGGGTATGGCGATAGCCGAAAGAGCCGCCACCAAACCGAGAGATCCTCCTAGAGCGGCCCCAATTCCTGCTCCGGTTGCGGCCGCCTGGGGAGCCTTTGTATTTTTTGCGTCAACATCCGCCGATCTTCCCGAACTAATATCCTTGGTGTCTTTGGACGCAAGGTCCTTCACTTTTTCGTTTACGTTCTTTGGCTCTCGTGCTTCCGCATGCTCGACTGTGGCGGCCCCTTGTCCGCCCGAGAGAACCACGGAGATGTCCGCATCGCGGAAACCCGCGGATTGAAATTGTTCTACCGCGCGGCCCACTGGTTCGCGGCTTGAATACATGCCAAAAACCGCCATTTTCTTGTCCGTCATCCTTGCCTCCTAAGCTTGTGGCAGCGGGGCTTTGGGAAATCTCGCCCGTTACGGCACACATTTCCATCAACCTTAAGGCTACTCCGAACTTGCTCGCCATCAATACAGCGAAGTCCTTAGATTCTTGTAAATATTCTTGTGCCAAATTCTCGCGCAGTTCGGCGGAGATTCAATGACACGTCGTCGGTCCTATAGGATAATTTCCGCTCGGGGAGAAGCAATTGGCAATGCCATTGTCGGCGCAATCGTTCTGGCTATTTATCCTCGCGATTCCCATCGCGTCCGTGGCCTGGAGCATCACCCACGAAGAAGTATTTAGCGAAGCTCGCCAATGGTGCGAAAAAAACAGCAAAGGATGTCGAACGCTTTTGCAGCGGAAGTTTTTCTACCTCTTCACATGTGAATACTGTTTCAGCCATTGGGTCACCGCCTTTTTTCTCATCGTCACCCGCTTTAAATTGTTATTCTCCGATTGGCGCGGATATCTGATTGCCGGATTCGCGTTGGTTTGGGTCGCCAACGTTTACATGAGTTTTTTCGCTAGGATTCGGCTCGACGTCAAACGGGAGCGGGTCGAAATATCCGCCCAGGAAAAAGCCGGCGGGGACGACGGCTCGGCTGACTCAAAGAATGCCGTTTGAAAAGTTGTGCGGTACGGAAGTGCGCGGACGCACGGCTGGTCGATTCGTGTCCTCTAGTGGAGATTTGATAACTCTTCTACGCGTAGGGTGCGGGCAGTCCGAAGGCCAACCGGTGCTTTCTCATTTCATCTTCCTGATGCGTGCGAATACGCGCGTCGCTGCACGCTACCGCCGTGCACAGCAGCACGAACCCTTCTTTGGCATCTTCAGGAAAATAAGAATCGGCTCGGCTATTATCTATTTTCCCCTGGCCGATTATTCGTCCTGCACAGGTTAAGCAGCGTCCCTGATGGCAGATTGCAGGTAACAAAATGCCTTGAGCGCTTGCGGCATCCCAGAGGATTTGATTTGCTTCAACGCGGATGGATTTCTCGCCCTGCGGCGTTTCAAGCGTGACGTTGTAACTCGTGGCTCACCCGCTCCTGAAAAGTTGCCCGGATCCTGCTGCGATTATTGCACGGCGCGTGGAATATCACGCCGCGCAATAATCATTATCGCTGAACGGCAGTCTATGGATTGTAGAAACCGCGGTTCTTGCTGTAAGGAGCCTCCCCCGGTTCGCCTCGGCGGAAATGTCCGGACGGAATTGATTTCCCGTCGCGTTCATGCGCCAGCAGCTCGATGAACCACGCTTCGTGCTCGACTTCTTCATTCAGAATGCGGGCAGCCATGTCGTAAGTTCTGGGGTCTTTTCCAAACGTCATATCGCACACCGCGCTCCAACTGCGAATAGCGCAACGTTCGGATTCCAGAAGCAAAGTCAAAATGTTAACTACCGTGGGCGGATCGGGAAGTTTCGCCGCTTTACAACCCGCTTGGTCGTGAAATTCCTTCAGGTCGTTAGGGAGATTTCCGCCCAGCTCGTAAATCCGGGGCACGATCAGTTCCCAGTGCGCCCGGTCTTCCAAACGAGCATCTTCGCAGATCTCCTTGTAATCTTCGTAACCTGCCAGGTTCATCCTTAGGATTGTGTAGTAATAGTAGGTGCTGGCGAATTCGGCCGCGGCATTGGCTACCAGCATTTTGATCAGCTTTTCAACATCCACGCCCCGCGCTTGAATTACTTCCACGCCGACGCGCCGTGTTACATCTCCTGCTTTTACCGGTTCGTTCTGTGCCATTTAGGCCTCCTTCCAAGATGCTAGAAGCCGCGCAGCCATAGGTCTAATATATAGATACTATGGTATTCATAGGAAAAACGTAGCGAAGCTAATTTGGAGTGCAAACGACAAAATTATGGAACTTCATCAATTGCGTTATTTCCGAGCTGTCGCGCGCACCGGAAATTTCACGCGCGCGGCCGCATCCGAACACGTCACTCAACCTTCTCTTTCGCAGCAGATACTGAAACTCGAAGATGAACTCGGAGCCAAACTGTTTGAACGTTTTCCACGAAACGCCAAGCTCACTCAATTTGGAACCGCTTTTTTGCCGAAAGCGGAAGCCATCCTCCGGCAGATCGGCGAAGCGCGAACCGAGATTCAGGAAATGGCCGGCGCAGAAAAAGGAAAAATCGTGGTGGGCGCTATCCCGACCATAGCTCCTTATTTTCTCCCGGCGCTGCTCACTGGTTTCGCCCGCCAGCACCCCACCGTACAAGTCAGCGTCTTCGAAGAGATCACTCCAATTCTTCTGGAGCGGTTGCACGACGGTCGAATAGACATGGCGCTATTAGCTCTGCCCGTTCGTGGAGAAGAGCTCGTCTGCGAAGAATTATTTCAAGAATCTCTCTACGTAGTGCTGCCGGCGAAGCATCGTCTGGCTAAACGCGGTCGCATTCGGCTCCGCGAAATCAAAAATGAACCGTTCCTATTGTTAAGGGAGGGCCACTGCTTTCGCGAGAATGCGATTTCCGCTTGCCAGCGATCCAACTTGGATCCCAGCATCGTATTTGAGAGTGGCCAGTTCTCCGGCATTTTGGCCATGGTCTCGGCAGGCATGGGGGTTTCCATCGTCCCAGCTATGGCGGTCGAAAAACGCAAAGGATGCAAATTCATCCGCGTCGACGATAACCATGCTTGCCGTAGAGTCGGCTTGGTGCAGCGACGCAATCATTTCTCCACGCGAAGTCAGCGTGCGCTGATCGATCACCTGAAACAAATGCACGAACAAGGCGGCGCGCAGTCTTAGTCTCGAGACTCGGAAGAACGACTGGAGCGCTTGGATTTCTAGCTGGAACGGCTCAAACAGTTTTGTCTTTCGAGTAGCAGATCTTCTCGAGGTTGCACTCCAGGCACTTGGGCCTGCGCGCCTGGCACACCTTTCGCCCATGCCAAATTAGCTGGTGGGAAAACAAAATCCATTTTTCGTGCGGAATCACCTTGATCAAGTCCTGTTCAACTTTTTTGGGATCCGCATTTTTCGTCAGGTCCAGCCGCCTCGACACGCGCAGCACGTGCGTATCAACCACCACCCCTGAGGCAATCCCAAATGCCGTGCCCAGCACAACGTTCCCGGTCTTCCGCGCTACTCCCGGTAGCTTTAGAAGTTCTTCCATCGTTTTCGGCACTTCGCCGTGCAGTTCTTCAACGATCTGCTTGCTCGCGCCCATGATCGATTTCGTTTTGTTGCGGAAAAAACCGGTTGGTCGAATGTCCTGTTCCAATTCTGCGGGATTTGCGTAGGCGAACGCTTTTGCGCTCGGATATTTCTTGTAAAGCGTCTCGGTCACCTGATTCACGCGAACGTCCGTGCATTGCGCCGAAAGAATCGTCGAGATCAGAAGCTGAAAAGGATTTTCATGTGTAAGAGCGCAAGTCACATCCGGATAGGCTTCCCCTAGTTTCTTTAAAATCAGGCGGACGCGCTCCGGATTGGTGCCGCGCATTCCGCCGCCGCGTCCCGATACCTTCGCGGACGCTGCTTTCGCGGTACTTCGGTCCCCTGCGGCCTTTTTCTGCGCAATTTTTTTCGGCTTTTTCGGCATCCGGCGAAAAACTATATCATGGACAGGCTAAGCTTCCACCCTCACACCAGAAGGCTACGTACTCTCTAATTTCGCTGGCGCCGGGGTCCGCCGCTCGTTTCTCCGGAAGGATTACACGGCAAAGAAAAGATTCTGCGCGAACGGCCATTCCGTATCGAACCATTGACCCGCGCAACGGTAGCCGGTGCGTTCACCCATTTGCGGAACTTCCTGCGGATTGTATTTGTGCGAGCTTTCCGTCCAGATCGTTTCGCCGTCGCGCAAAAGAAAACTGAACCGAGCCTTGCGCAGCGTCACGCGCTGCCATTTCGTCGAACGTAGATGCATCTCTACGCGCCTTTCTGCTTCGTCGTACCGCACGATGTGCTGGATGTGCGAGAGATCGAAGTTGCCATCCAACTCACGATTGATGCGTGCAAGAAGATTCTTGTTAAATGCCGCCGTGACGCCTGCCGCGTCATCATATGCCGCCAGCAATTGCGGAATCGGTTTTTCCAGGTCGGTAGCTAACAGCAGCGCGTCACCGGGAAGCAAAATCTTGCGCACTTCGCGGAGAAATTGGTCGCCGGCGGGCCGGTCGAAATTTCCAATCGTACTGCCGAGAAAGAGAACCAAAAGATGCTCGCCCTCGCGCCGCCGTGCCGTTACTTCCTGCAAACCGTCCAGGTACGCGCGCTCGAATCCGACGATGCTAACGCGGTCCATCTCACCCAGTTCTTGTTGGCAACGGTGCAGCGCGCTGCCTGAAATATCGATAGGATAATAATTCACGCGCTGGCGTCGCGAAAGCGCTTCCAACAAAAACCGCGTCTTTGCTCCGCTGCCGCTGCCCAGCTCCGCCACTACGAACGGCCCATTGAGGCAATCAATGATGTCGGGCGCGTACCGCTTCAGGGAACGCATCCCCGCCCGGCTCAATCCGTATTCCGGCAGCAGGCAAATTACATCGAAGAGCGCCGAACCCACTTCATCGTACAAATATTTTGAGGGCAGCTCTTTCTGCCCCGGCTGCCCAAGTCCCACCATTACATCGGACGAAAATTCAGCCGAGATCTGGCTTGCGACCGTTGAAGTTGAAGGTGCCATTCGCGGAGCGGTTGCCATTTTCTATTCCTCCACACAACGGAACGTGGCGTATGCATACGGATAATGCGGTTGAAACCAATTTCGGAACGATCGCCGCACCATGCAAGAATCTGTGCGAGCCGAGCCGCCCTTCATAACGAAATGTTTGCCGTCAAAAAAATCCGCGGAATAGCCGCGATAAAACGGAAACGGTTCGAACCCATTCAGCGGGCCGAACAGCGTGGATGTCCATTCCCAGCCGTTCCCCAAAAGATCGAAAACGCCGAACGCGCTAGCGCCCGCGGAATGCGCATCCACCGCGGTTGGATCCCACCGCTGATGATGGAAGTTTCCGTGGTGGTTTTCCGGCGCCGCATCGCCCCATGGATACATTCGCTCGCCGCCCTCTGGCGTACCGTAGGCGGCGCGATGCCACTGCGCTTCCGTCGGCAATTTCTTTCCAGCCCAACGAGCAAACGCCGAAGCCTCTGCGTGGCTCGCGTAGACGGGCCAGGATTCCGGCAGCGGCACCGTTCCAAACATCGCGCGATAGTTCCACTGCGTAGCAGGATCAGACGCAAACGCACTCGACGAATTCGAATCAGAATCAGTCCTGCGCGACCAGAAAAATGGATGTTCGAGTCCCAGCTGAGCTTTCCAAGCCCAATCTTCCGGTGTCCAGTATTTTGAATCCTGGTAACCGCCGGCCTGGACAAACTTCAAGTACTCGCCATTGGTCACCGGAAAAACATCAATCGAGAAACTCGGAACGAAAATCTTCTGCGTCCCAAACTCGTTATCCCATCCGAACGCTCCATCCGTCTCTTTCCTCTGCCCAAGCGTAGCGCTTCCCGCAGGGATCAGCGCTTGCCGTCGTTCCGGCGACGGACTTGTATCCGCCGAAGGTAAAGGCTGCGGCGTTTTTCTGTCAATCGGCAAATTGTGCAACAGATAAGCCAGAGTCTCGGCATGCATCAGCCGGTGTTCGATTGCAACTTGCAGTAGCATCCCATTCAGCAGCGCCGGCTCCTGCGAACTCACGCCGTTCCGGTCGCGCAATTTAGAATCCAGCCGTTCCCGCACATCGCGCTTGTATCTTTCCACTATGCCGATGTTCGGCCAATCGCTGGGCGCGTCCGTCGGCAATCCGCCATCCACCGGATCGATTCCAAACGCGAAAAGTTTGTCCAGCGCCGTATCTGGCGATTGCAAACCCAGCGCGCCGCTCAGCAGATTCCGGTCAAACGCCTCCAGATGTCCCAAATAAAAAATCAGCCGATGTCTCTCGGGAATGGGCCGGTCGTAAAAAGAATTCGGAGGTAGAAGATTAAAAAGACTATCCGTGCGTGCGCGCGCTTCATCGAACCTGGCAAGCAGTGATGGTTGTAGAACAACTGCGATGCGCGGAGTCGCCATAATTCACCCAGGAAGTAATGCGAGCCTCCCGCGGCCTTGACCTAAAGAACGTAAGAGCCTGCAGGATCGCACGTGCATTAGACGCTGCTACCTGCCCAAAAGTGGCAACTATCGGATAGCCAGGACTCCAAGCATACTTCTAAAGGCTTTCCCCCGGTGACTATAAAGATTTTTGTCCTGGTTGGTAAGCTCTGCGTAGGTCCGACCCAGTTCGGTGAACAAGAAAATCGGATCGTAGCCGAATCCGTTTGCGCCGCGCGGCTCTTCCGTCAATACCCCCTGTGCGAAATCCGAGGTCACTGCGAGCACCCTCCCTTGCTTCGCAATAGCCGTAACACAGACGAATTTCGCGCGCCGCTCGTCGCCCTTCTTCTCTTTCATTTCGCGCAGTAGCTTGTTGATGCGATCCTGATCCGTGGCATTCGGCCCGGCATAACGCGCCGACAGCACCCCCGGCGCGCCGCCCAGCGCTGGAACCACCAATCCTGAATCGTCCGCCAAGACGCATTCGCCGGCGAATCTGCTGTAGTGCTGCGCTTTTCCCGCTGCATTTTCCGCAAACGTTGGAGCCGTTTCTTCAAACTTTTCGATCTCGCTGAAATTTGCCAGGTCTGCAAGCTCAATTCCGGATTCGCCGGCAAGCTCGCGATATTCGCGCAACTTGCCGGGATTAGAGGACGCCAAAAGCAGTTTCATGTCGCGCGATACTCCGCGTGCCGCACCGCTACCGCGCGTGACTCACAAAATTCATGTGCAACAATTCGTGCTGCGCCTGCGTCAGCTTGCGAATTCCTCCCGCCGCCAACGCGAGCAGCAATTCCAGTTCGCGCTGAGTGTACGGCCGCCCCTCCGCGCTCGCCTGCACTTCCACGAACTCCCCGCTGCCCGTCATCACCACGTTCATATCCACCTGCGCTCGCGAATCTTCTTCATAAGCGAGATCGAGCAGCAATTCATCTTTCACGATCCCCACGCTGATGGCCGCCAGCGAATCGATCAGCGGGACCTTCCGCAGCATTCCGCCCGCAACCATTCGTTCGAGCGACAGCGCCAGCGCCACGAACGCTCCCGTAACCGACGCCGTCCGCGTGCCGCCGTCAGCTTGAATAACGTCGCAGTCAATCCAAACCGTTCGCTCGCCCAGCGCTTTCAAATCCGTCACCGCGCGCAACGTCCGTCCGATCATGCGCTGAATTTCCAGCGTGCGCCCGGATTGGCGCCCGCGGCTCGATTCGCGCGGTGTTCGATTCTCCGTCGAGCGCGGCAACATCCCATATTCGCCGGTCACCCAGCCTTTGCCCGATCCTTTCAAAAATGAGGGCACTCCGTCTTCCAGCGTGGCGGTTACGATCACGCGCGTCTGTCCTGCTTCAATCAGCGCGCTGCCTTCCGCATGAGGGATAAAATCCGGCGTAATTTTCACTGGCCGCAGTTGATCGGCGGCGCGTCCGTCTGCTCGCAAGATAAAACTCCTTTCTTGATTTAAAACTGGCGTGCTCGATCCTAGGCGTCAAGTGTGACGACTACGGCCGTAGGTGTCAACACATCGTAAAAGTCAAAAGTCCTTATTACTTTTTGGTCCCGCTCGCAGCAGCGCTCGCCGCAGGTGCGCTCGGAGTTTGCACGCCCGAAGAATCTAGATCGAAGAATCCCGTCAGGTCCACATGCCCCGCCAACGTTTCCACCTCCTGTCCATGTATCAATATTTTCAGCCGGCTGAGCCCCTGCACATTATTCTCCAGGGTGTTCTTGATCGAATCAATGGCCATTTGTTCGCTCAATATTCCTGAGGGCATCTCGGAAGCCAGCGCCTCGGAGAAATCCGCGATAGCCGTTCCGTCCGGCAGTATGTAAAAACCAAGCACCACCGCGTCGGCTGGAAGCGTGCGCTGGTCTGCGGCGGGCGCGTCGGTGATAAGTTCGTTCAACACCTGCTTCGCGCGTTTCACGGGATCCGGCGAAAGCGCCAAGGCTACTTCGACTGGCGCAATTTTATCCGGCCCGGCAGCCCAGAAAATCTTTGCCTGGGTTCTCGCGTCTGTCGGCGCTGAAGTCGTCGTTGCCAGCAAATCGCGTCTGGCTTGCTCTTCGCTGGTAGGGTTTTCCTTAAGCCCTGTGATTCGCCGATGCAGGCTGCGCAAGCTGATCAAACCAATCAGCACGGCCACACTCAGAATCGCTAAAGTGATTTTCAGGTTGCGTGGCATTTATCTCGTCCCTGGAATTCCCGATTGCCCGCCGGACGGTCGCGTCGCGGTGATGCTGTGTACCACCGCAGTCGCCACCGGCTCGGCCATCTCCACCAGTTGATTCCGGTCCGAAACTGCTACGTTCGAAAGTTCAATCGCCACCCCCGGGCCCGCCACCGAGCGCAATCCTCGAACTGCCACTCCGGAAGCTGCTGCGGGTGATCCCGAAAACCGCAGCGTCAAATCGGCCTGTAAAATATCTGCTAAACGATGACTGGCATCCGCAAAAGGACGCTGTGCGTCCTCCCACTGCAACAGGCTTGTTGTTTTTGACGGCGTGATAGGAAGCGTGTTTGCATTTGTGCTGATTGCGGCGGCGTTTGGCGGCGTTTCGGAGAATTTGTAAAAATAAGCTCGCGCCGTGTTCGGCGTTCCCGTCGAGGAAATATGAAAGCTGATAAAAATCACGTCGCGATATGCATTAGCGATGGCCGCGCGGTCGTCATACGACGGATTTGAATCATCATTCCGTGTCATCACCACGCGAAATCCCTCGCGTTCCAATGCATAACGTGTAATTCGCGCCATTAGCAGGACAATGTCTTTTTCGATCACTCCGCTTTGTCCGCGCGCTCCTGTATCCGTTCCGCCGTGCGCTGGATCGATTACGATCACCGGTCCAATGTGGCCTGGCAGCTGTGGAGCTGCTTGCGTGGGAACGCTCGGAGGTGGAACAGCTTGTTGCGGCGGTACGTTCGCTGCCGGTTGTCCTTGCTGCGGCGAAGACGGAGCGGCAGCTTGCAAACTGCTGCTGGTCGTCCGCGGTGTTGCGGTTAGAACGAAAGCGCTCGCCAGGCAAATAATCGCCACGAATAGAAACGAATTTCGCACGCACAAGAGAATAGCAGAAATGAAGAAATGTCCAGTCGCCAAGAAGGCAATTCGCTGACGATTAAGCATCCTGTCGTATCATGTCCGAGGCTTTCTCCGCAATCATGATTGTCGGAGCATTCGTGTTCCCCGCAATAATCCGCGGCATAATGGACGCGTCCACTACCCGTAATTTCTCGATTCCGCGAACGCGCAACCGCGCATCCACCACTGCCATCAAATCATTCCCCATTTTGCAGGTGCCAACCGGATGGTAAAGCGTCTCCGCTTCCCGCCGGACGAATTTAGCGATTTCAGCGTCGGTCTGCGCATCTGTTCCGGGATGCAGCTCATCCCCGCGGTAAGCTTCAAATGCTTTTGAGTGCGCGAGCTGCCGCGAGAGCCGAACCCCGTGGACCACAACCTGCATATCCGCTTCAGTGGAAAGATAGTTCGCGCGGATTGCCGGCGGCGCCTGCGGATTTGTCGAACGCAGGCAAATTTCTCCTCGGCTTTCGGGCGTAACCAGTGTGGGCCCGAAGCCAAAGCAATGTTCCTTTCGCGGCGAGAGCCCGTGGTTTACGTAATAAGCAGGCCCGAACAATAGTTGCAGATCCGGTTCCGCAAGCTCGCTCCTCGTGCGCACAAACATGCCCGCTTCCGCCACATTCGATACCAGCGGCCCGCTCTTGAATAAAAAATACTTCAAAAGATTCGGCACTGACTCGGCGCTGGCGAGCGACACCGGCTTGGTGCAAAGATAGGCGACCGAAACCATCACATGATCTTGAAGATCTTTGCCCACACCCGGCAGGTCGTGAGCCGCTTGTATCCCGGCTTTTCTGATTTCGTCCACCGGGCCTATTCCTGAGAGCAGCAACAGTTGCGGCGAGTTGATCGTACCGCCCGAAAGAATCACCTCACTGTCGGCGCGCGCTTCCTCCGAAACGCCGTCGCGAATATAAGCCACTCCCACCGCGCATCCTTTCTCTATCAACACTTGCGTAGCGTGTGCGCCGGTCAACACGGAAAGGTTCGCCCGCCTAAACGCTGGATTGAGATAAGCATCAGCCGCCCCGTGTCGCTTGCCGTTCCGCTGCGTGACTTGGTACAGACCAACGCCGTCCTGATTCTCCGCATTGAAATCCGGATTGCTCGGAATTCCAAGCTCACCTGCGGCGGATAGGAACACGCGGGTGAGAGTGTTTACATATCGCAAATCCATTACATTTAGCGGACCGCCCGTACCGTGATACACAGATGCGCCGCGCGCTTGATTTTCGGACTTTTTAAAATAAGAAAGGACGTCCGAAAATCCCCAGCCTGCATTGCCCAGGCTTTTCCAGTAATCGTAGTCGGAGGCATTCCCGCGCATGTAAATCATGGCGTTGATCGCGCTGGACCCGCCCAGCATTTTCCCGCGGGGCCAATACAGTCGCCGTCCATTCAAATGCGGTTCGGGCTCCGTGGAATAATTCCAGTCCACCGCGGTTTTGTATAATTTTGAAAATGCGGCCGGTATCCGCGATTCTCTTGGTGCTGTAGGCGCGCCCGCCTCAAGTAAGAGGACGCGCACGTGCGGATCCTCTGTCAGGCGAGCCGCCAGAACGCACCCGGCCGACCCCGCACCAACAATGATGTAATCGTAAATATTTGTTTGGTTCGCCACGACTGCGGCGAGGTTAAACGATTGCGAGAAAATTCGCAGCAGCAACTTACAAGAAGGTCAGCTTCGTGAGTTCAGCGATGAGATAAAACCCTAAGCAGCTTTGCGCTGCTTGATAGCGGTGGCCACCCACCCGTCTTTCTTTACAGCCGCACTTCCCCAGTAAGTCAAAAATCCGCCGATAATCAGGAGGAATCCAAAGGCCAGCCCGTTCATGCCGAAAATATGTTCGGATTCGCCGTGAACCATAGCAAACCCTAAGAGCAAAACCGGACAAACACCCAATAATATGGCGCCCGGCAGACCACCCGGAACTTTGAACGGCCGGCGCAGATTCGGTTCCTTGATGCGGAGCGCCACCAGCGCCACGAACTCAAGCGTCAGGCTCATCCCGTACAACAAGATGTCCAGCGTAACCAGCCGCTCGAATCCTAAGCCCAAACACATAGCCCAGCCGGCCGCGCAAACCACGATCGCCACCCAGGGCGCGCGCGTCTTCGGATGCAGCTTTTGAAACACCGCCGGCAGCATCCCGTCCTGCGACATAGCCAAAGGTAGCCGCGAGTAGCTCATCACCAGCGCATTAAACATTCCGAATGCGCTCATCATTCCGCCCAGCACCAACGCCACGCGGAACCCGCGTGCCACCAATAGGCCGCCTACTAAGCCACCCATCATTCCTGCGAGGTCTGCCCACGATCCCGTTTCAAACGCGGATGACGGCACTCCCGTCAGCCACATGGCCGCGAACGGCAAAACGTAGCTCAAGGAAACCACCGCGACCGCCACCAGCATCGCCCGCGGATAAGTTTTCTGCGGTCGCTTCACTTCCGTCGCAATCGTGGACGCGTTGTCCCATCCCATGTAGTTCCACATGCAGATCAGCAGCCCGCCAACCAGACCGACTGTCGAAGTTGTCGGAGCCGTGGTTACGCCCGAGAGCGCCCCTATTTTCGTTGGCGCGATCAGAATAATCAGCGCAAAGGGAGCGGACAGCAGAAAGAACAGCCAGAGCGAGGTCGTCGCCACCACGCGAATCCCCGCGATGTTCATCAGCGCGCAAACCGTCACAACTCCCAGGCCAACCATCACGCCGCGATGTCCCACGCCAAACCAGGGGATCAGTCTGGAAAGATACGCTACGAACAATGTGGGGTAGATCGCCATATCAAAGATGCTGGCGACCAGCGAGAGCCATGCTTCTTGAAATCCCCAGAAATTTCCCAGGCCACGTCGAACCCAAGCGTAAAACCCGCCTTCCGCAGGAAGCGCCGCCGAAAGCTCGCCAATCATATAGGTCGTCGGCAAGCTCCAAATCAAAGGCGTCAGTAGCAGCAACAAAATTCCAAGCCCGTAGCCTGCGCCGTGAATGATGTCTTCGGTGCCATACGTTCCGCCGGACACCATGAAGAAGGTCGCCGCCACTAGCGGCCAGAGTGTTAGCTTGGCAGTGCGTCTTGTCTGGGGAATCGCCCGGGCGGGAAATTGGGCTGGGAGGGATACAGTACTCAATTTATTGTCGCGTCCTCCATACAGCGACCCTCGCGCTCTTTCTGGCGTGTTTGGCGCGAGTTCGCATTGTGCAGAATACGGATATTCCTCTGCGATGCAAGGCTTTTCTGCACTCCGAGTCAAATTATTTTCAAAAGTGATTTCGGTTCGTGACCCCAACGAACATTTCTGCGAAGAGTCTCCGCGATACCTGTAGATAACTTTAGAAAAACTGTAATCGACTCCGCGTGTGGCTCGATCCTTTGAGTGAAATCGCCGGCGTGATGACCCACTGCACGGGGAGTCGCGCGTAAATGCCGGCGCGTGGTCGCTCCTCCGTCTAACGATCGCGGCGGAACCGTCCAGCCAAGGAATCGGTTCCGTCGGCGGAAGTTTTCGCGGGACTAAATCCGGTTTCCGATTGCATCCGCAATCGGATCAGGAGAACGTCGATGAATCTCGAGACCCCTTGCAAGGTGTCGAGGGGGAGTCCGATTTCGTCCCAATCTTCCGAGCGCAATCTGAATTTAGAGTCCGCGTCCATACCGCACGCCCAAACTGAAAGAGCGGAAGAATTTGCCCTAGCCAAGGCCCCGAATGTGAAAAACTCTTCCTATCCGCGATTGCCTCATGTTATGTAAGTTTAGGTATATCAATAACTTGAAAGCGGATGGCTTTGGAGCGTTGATTGCCATATCCCGGTATCGCCTGCAGTCGTGGAATCCGCGCTGCTAAGAGGGGGCGGGAGCGAAGGAGTACTCATTATGAAGCTAGTTACAAGATCTCTCATGTTAGTGGCCCTCCTCTTACTATCAGTCGCTACGGCCAATGCTGATTCTGGCCAAACTGTATCCTACACACTCACCGGAGCGGCAACAGATGCAACTTTCACCGTATCCATGGGTGCTTCCGGTACTTCGCCTTCACCGGAATTTTCCGCGCAGAGTTACCTCTTCATGGTCGAGCCAACCAACCTGATCGTTGACGGCACCGCCATGACTGACACTCTCGCCTTCTTTAGCTCGTCCGAACTGGGCGGGTTTAACGCCGTTTTTGAGGCGTTGCCGGACTTGGGCGGACCCCAACTTTATTCGGGTAGCGAGTCCGACCCGACCTTACTGACCGGCGTGTTTTGTCTTTATGACCTGGAGACGGGGGCTTCGTACACTTTGACTGCGAATGCGGTTTCGACCGCCGTGCCGGAACCGACTACCGTATTGATGTTGCTGGCGGGTCTATTTGCAGTAGGTATGGGATTGAAGCGGCGTTCGGCGAATTTGGCTGACTTTAACTAGCACTAAGTTTTGCAGTCAATCGGGGCAAGTTTTGCGGCGAATTTTCTGCTGCAAAGCTTGCCTCGTCCAATTTGTGGCCGCTCTGCTCGGCAATTCTTCTGAAATATCCCCGACGACGAGCTATGACTTTTTCTGCAGCTCCGTCAGGGCCGCCAACACTTCTTCGCTGTGCTTGCCCGGATCCACGTCGAGATACTCCTTCACGATCACTCCGTCAGGATTGATCAAAAAGGTGTGCCGCGCCGACAGTTTTTTCACTCCGAAGTTCATGATCGAGCCGTACTCTTCAGAGACTTTGTGGTCTGCGTCGGAAAGGAGCTTGAAGTTCAAACCTTCCTTGCTGCAAAACTTCTGATGCGAATCCGTAGTATCGGCGCTGACCCCCAGAATCACCGCGTCCTTTTGCTGATACTGAGCCAGGTCGCGCTGGAAGTTGTGCGCTTCGGTGGTGCAGCCGCTCGTAAAATCCTTCGGGTAAAAGTAGAGAACGACCCACTTGCCGCGATATTCGTGCAAGCTGACCGGGGTGCCCTCCTGGGAGTTCAGGGTGAAGTCCGGCGCGGCTGCTCCAGTGGCGGGGGCTTTGTCACTCGCCGCCCGCAGACCCACATAATCCAGGCCCAGCATACCTGCCAGTATCGCGAGTACCACCAACATGCGGGTGATCGCCAGCTTGGAACAGTTCATCATGTTCTTCTCCATTCATGCGGCTCGTACAACTTCATTTAAGCGCATGAGTATTATGACGCTCCGGCGGCCGAGAAAATGGATAATTTTTGTAAAATTATTGGCGGGGCAATTACTCATTGATCGGCCCAGCGGGATAAGGAAAAAAGTGGCAGGCTGTCGAGGTGCCGGCCGAGACTTATTATACGGGTTGACGGCCACCGATTTGCTCCTGCACGCTTTGCCGGAATTGCTGAGGGTGGGCGATCATCACGAATGATTCGGGAGTGCCGCCGGTGCCGTGGATGACGACGGAGCCGTAGCCGAAAATTCTGCCGAGAAAAGTTTCCGTCACGCCGATGCTTTCCACTTTGTTGAGCATCAGGTCGAGAGTGCGGCGGCTGGCCATTCCGGTTTTGATCAGCACGCGGCGGTTGGTGACGGCCATTTCGGTGGCATTTCGTTTTGCCGTGCCCCAAGCAAGGATGATGACCGCGATGAGCACCAGGACGGCGCCAAACATGGTCATGCCGCCGGGTCCGAGGGAGGACTCCAGGGAGGGTATGTTGCCGTGCCCGTTTTTTGCGGCGACCGCGTCGATCAGAAGTGCGACCCCCGGGATTCCCAGGATCAGGCTCAGGAGCAACGGTCCCAGCAGCACGATCCAGTGGTGGCGCGTTTCGAAGAGCAGCGTCTCCCCGGGAACCAGACTTTTAGTTATATAACTCATCGGAACCTTGTGCAATTTTCGTATAATTTGGTGAAATCCTAATGGGTGTTCTGGCCTCGGTTAGACAGGGTTTAGTCATTTGTTTTCTATAACATCTACTTTTCACCCACTGTCGAGTAGAAATGGGCGCCCACTTGGCAAAAAGCCGCTCGTTTTTGTGCGTCCAGCGGCTCGAATTCTGGGAGCAAGTGGCCGAGAAATCCTGGCGCGACAGGCGGTCTGGAATCCGGCGATTTGGTGTGGCGAGATTGCGTTCAGATGAAGGCTGAGCCGGCAGGAAAGTGTTCGGAGGGAGTGGCCTGGCTGCGTTCTGTTGAAGAGTCCGATGCTGCTCTATTTGAATCACGCGGAACGGTAGCATTTTGTTTTACGAAAGACAAGGAGTCGTGTGTGTGGACGGCCTAGTACTTGGTAAGACCGAATACTATTTTGGTAACGAAATAAAACGTGGAGGTTCGAGACGAAAGCCGAAAAATGTATCCCCGCCCATGAGCTTAAGCGATCCGCTAATTTGCTCCGGTCAAGAGGACGACAGGATGTAGTATATGGGCGATGCCCTCGCTAAATTTCAAAGGCAAAGCTCTCGTACAGAACTTTCATCTTCTCGTCCCTTATCACGAATTGAAGCCGGTGAAGTCAAAGAGCCTCACCCCCAAGGTGAGTCTGCACGACAACCTCGTGGTGCATGGAGACAATCTCAAGGCGCTCAAGGCTTTGCTACCTTATTACCACGGCAAGGTGAAGTGCATTTATGTCGACCCTCCCTACAACACAGGGAACGAAAAGTGGGTATACAACGACAATGTCAGCTCGCCCATGATCCAGGACTGGCTTGGCAAAGTGGTAGATCGCGAAGACCTCACGCGCCACGACAAGTGGCTATGCATGATGATGCCGCGCCTCAAACTCCTCCGCGAGCTTCTAAATGAAAAGGGCCTTCTCGGAATTAGCATCGATGAAAACGAATTCAGCAACCTTATTACTCTCTGCGACGAGGTATTTGGGGAAGGCAATCTCTTCGGGGTTGTCGTCGTTAGAAATAATCCGCGGGGAAGACGAATGGGTACTGAGTTCGCCGTCGAGCACGAATATTTGGTGTTGTACGCACGGGATCGCAACCAATTTTCGGCCGGACGATTGCCACTGACCGATGAACAACTGTCAGAGTATACGGAGGTGGATTTCGAAGGGAAAAAGTGCCGACTCCTCGGGCTGCGCAAACGTGGAGCCTTGTCTCGGCGGGAGGATAGGCCGAACCTATTCTATCCCCTGTATGCGGATCGTAAGTCGGGCAGGGTATTTTTGGAGAACGCCAAAGGACGGGAACGAATCCTCCCTAAGCTGTCCGACGGAAGCGACGGCGTCTGGCGATGGAGCAAACTGAAAGTACGCGATGAGAACAATAAACTGACCAACCGGAGGTACGTCGTCGCGGCTCCGGCGACAAAGAATTGGACGTCTTTGAATTTGACTATTCGGAAGATGAGGCTGGGGAATTAGTGGGCCGTCTATTTCCGTCGATATGGCAAGGCTCAGAATTTAACAACGAGACCGGCAGAGACCAACTGAAGGAGCTTTTTAATGGAAAGGCAGTCTTTGAAAATCCCAAGCCTGTCGATTTGATAAAGCATCTTTTGCTTTTGGCCGGTGGAAACGACGGTGTGGTGTTAGACCCATTTGCAGGGTCTGGTACAACCGGGCAAGCCGTATTGGAACTAAATAACTCCGATAGCGGTACCCGACGCTTCCTTCTCGTAGAGGAACAGGATTTTGCTGACAGCATTACAGCAGAGAGAGTACGTCGTGTAATCAACGTGCTACCAAATCCCAGAATGTCCAACTCGTTTTCGTTCGTTGAGATTGGGCATCCGATGCAACTGGAAACCCTGCTTAAGGCCGACAGACTACCGTCTTACGCGGACCTCGCCAGCTACATTTTCTACACGGCGACCGGCGAAGATTTCGACACCGGGCGGATCAATCGAAAAACCGGCTTCATAGGCGAGAGCGCACAATACGATGTGTACTTGCTATATGAGCCCGATGTTGATTACCTGAGAAGCACGGCGCTGACGCTCGATGTAGCGCGGAGCTTGCCAAAGGGAAGCGGCAAGAAGCGTCTGCTCTTCGCCCCCACGAAGTATCTCGACAGCGTCCATTTGGCCGAGCACCGCATTGAGTTCTGCCAGTTGCCGTTTGAAATTTACAAGGCGGTCAAACGCACTTCATGAAATTGAAGGAATATCAGGAGCGCACACTGACGGAGGTGAAAGGTTACCTCGAACAGCTTGCCATCTGGCGCGGCAAGGCGCACGAGGGCGAAGAGTGGCTGTTCGATTTTGCTGAAAAAGCCTGGGAAAAAGCCGGCGTGGGCCGCATGTACCTGAAGAAGAAGGACGGGCTTGGGCGTCCCCTGCCGTCGTTCTGCCTGAAGGTTCCCACCGGCGGAGGCAAGACGCTTCTGGCGGTAAAAACGATTGACCTCGTCCAGAGCATCTACCGCCAGGAACAAACAGGACTCGTGGTCTGGATCGTCCCGACGCTGCAAATCTACAGGCAGACACTATCGCGCTTGAAAGACCGCGACGATCCCTACCGCCAACATCTGGACATCGTGTCAGCCGGCAGAACTTTGATTTTGGAAAAGACAGACGGCTTTACGCCGCAGGATGTGGAGGAACGTTTGGCAGTTCTGCTACTGATGCTTCCGTCCGCGTCGCGCGCCAACAAGGAAGCCTTGCGGATGTTCAAGGATAGCGGCGCGTTTCAAGCATTTTTTCCGCCAGAAGAAGACAAGGACGGTCACGAGAATCTGCTGCAGCGTATGCCGAACCTGGAAACCTTCGAGAAGGCGGACGCGTTCTGGGGAAGGCAGGTGAAAACGTCGCTGGGCAACACCATCCGCCTGCTGGAGCCGCTGATAATTCTGGATGAAGGCCACAAGGCGTATAGCCCGCTGGCGCAGGATACGCTGCGCAACCTGAATCCCTGCATGATCGTCGAGCTTTCGGCGACCCCGCCTCGCGGATCGAATAATCTGGTAGAAATCAGCGGCACTGAACTCCATCAGGAAGAAATGATCAAGCTCGACCTCCACGTAATTAACCGCTCCAGTACCAATTGGCGCGACACGATTCGCGCGGCGATGGAGCGGCGTGATGATTTGGAGGCCAAGGCGCGCACCTACGAAGCCAACACCAACGTAAATATTCGGCCTATTTGCCTGGTTCAGGTGGAGCGTACAGGAAAAGAGCAGCGCCACGGCAAGTTCATTCACTCCGAGGATGTGCGCGAGTATCTCATCGGGCAGGGCGTGGCGGCGGATTGGATAGCGGTCAAGTCTGCGGAGCTTGACGAGTTGAAGGAATTCGAGGATATCGGCGGTTTGCTTGCGCGAGACTGCCCCATTCGTTACATCATCACCAAACATGCCTTGCAGGAGGGCTGGGATTGCTCATTTGCGTATGTACTCGCAATTCTTACCAACCCCCATTCCAAGACCGCGCTGACGCAACTGCTGGGTCGCATCCTGCGCCAGCCGTACGCCCGTAAGACGCATGTTCCAGCGCTAGACGAGAGCTACGTTTATTGCTTCCAGCGTTCGAAAGTGATGGAAGAGATCCGCGTCGGTTTTGACCGCGAGGGTCTGCTGGGATTGCAGGGCCGCGTGGTGCAGGACGCGCGGGATCTTGAGAACGCGGCGACACAACGGATTGCACCGCGAGAGCTTTTCAAGGCGGCTGCGGCGCACATGGTGCTGCCGGCATTTCTGATTCGCGACGGGAAGGACTGGCGGCTAGTGAGCTATGAAGAAGATATTCTGTCACGCGTGCCGTGGCACGCGGCAGATGTAACGCCGCTGTTCGACCTGCCATTGAGCTTGGAGGAAAAGCGCGATATTGAAATACGGACCGGCCTCGCAGAAGAATTAAGCGGCCTGCTTCCCAAAACTCCGTGGAGTCTCAGCGGTGGTCGCGAACTGAAGATCGATTACGCGTACGCGGCGGCGCACTTGCTGGATACCGTACCGAATCCCTGGATTGGGTACGAATTTGTGGAGCGAGTGTTCACCGAGTTGCTAGCGAAATGGAAAGGCAAAGAGCGGGTCGTGGCTAACAACCTGGTGTTCGTTCTAGAGGAATTGCACAAACGGCTCGAAGCCGAACGCGACCGCTTGGCCGAACAGGTGTTCAATCGCTTGCTGGACGAAGACAAGATGCGTTTCATGGTGATTTTGCATGACCTGGAAGTGAATCGCGTGCCGAATGAGATCGAGGTTCAGAAGCAGGTAACAAAGGCGACGCGCCTTGACGGAAGCCAGTTCGTGTTGAATCTGTTTGACCCGGTGCCTTCAGACACTCTGAATTCTTTGGAGCGTGAGGTGGCGAGCTTTTTGGACGAACAAAGCAAGCTTTACTTCTGGTATCGGAACATTCCCCATCATGGTTACTATGTTCAGGGTTGGCAAAAATCGCGCATCTATGCGGATTTTATTTTCACTCTGGACGGGACGGACAGAACCAAAAAAGATTATCGCAAGGTGTTTGTGCTTGAGACGAAGGGCCAGCACCTGAAGAACGAAAACACGAAATATAAGAAGTCTGTGTTTGCACTTTGTAATGAACATGCGAAGCGCAAGGCCTGGAGTGAGCTTGTGCCAGCGATGCGAGACAAAGAAGTCAGGTACGAAATCGTATTTCAAGACGAATGGCAACGGCGGCTCAACGAACTATTGGCTGAATAAATTAAGGTCTTAGTTTCGTATCCTTCCTGCTTGGTCATATTAAATCGAAGATTCAAAAAAGGCGGACGACGCGGCGAAAGTTCCGCCGACCCTTTGCTAATGATTTCAGGGCCGGAAGGGAAACGGCTCTTTTGGGGATTGTGATTTTGCGTATGCAGTTCGTCTAAGGCAACATGGTGGCGAGAGGTGATGCGCGGATGGCCGGCTCACGCGAGGACGGAGAAATATTGCGGCGAGAGAAAAACGCGCGGAAGTCGAAGGTTGCGGAGAAAGGAAACGCGCTGCGATCGGGGAGCAAGGCGCTTGCCGGGAAAAAGTCGGCAGAGGCCCCGCCGGAAACTGCGGCGCGGGCGAAGCGGCTGTTTGGGTTGAAGAAGTGGCGGTACATCGCGATTAACACCTTCCTGATATTTCACATTTTGGCGATTAGCTGCTGGTGCATGCCGCTGAGCAGTCCGTTTATTGCGGTGTGCCGAGACGCGCTGCGGCCGTACTTTGTCTGGTCCGGGCTGTTTCAATCGTGGGACATGTTTTCTCCGCTTCCGAAGGCGACGAATAGTTATTTGGAGGCGCTGGTTCTGTACAAGGACGGGTCCACCAAGATTTGGAGTTTTCCGCGGATGGAGCAGTTGACGCTGACGGAAAAATATTCGAAAGAGCGCTATCGCAAGTTTGTGGAAACGATTTTGGATAACGCGAATGCCGCGCTGTGGCCGGATGTGGCGCGTTACGTGGCGCGGCTACCGGAAATTCGAGCGGGCCAGCCGCAAAAAGTGATGCTGGTAGTGAAATGGTCGGACATCGTGCGCCAGCCGGATGGGACATTTACGCGCGCGCCGTGGGACGAGCACGTTTTTTACAGCTACGACGTGAAGCCTGAGGACTTGCAGTGACGGGGAAGTCGTTCGTCGAAGCGTGGAACGAATTCTTTTTTGCGGAGCAGTCGCCGATTCCGATGGCGTTGTTTCGCATAGTGTATGGAATGGCGGTGCTGGCGACGCTCTTGTTGACGCGCGAGGATTGGATCGCGTGGTACGGGCCGCATGCGTGGGTAAGCTTGCGAACGATGCAAGCATTCGAGCCGGGGCCGCGGCTGAATTTGTTTACGGTGATGCCGGCGAGCGTTTTCTGGGTGCAGGCGCTGTTTTGGGTTTTCGCGGCGTCGGCGGCTTGTTTGACGATCGGGTTTCTCACGCGGCTGAATAGCGTTGTTGTTTATATTTGCCTCGCGTCGATCCAGCAGCGAAATTTATTTATCCTTCATGGCGGCGACACGTTTTTGCGCGTGGCCGGATTTTTTTTGATTTTTTCGGCGGCGGGAGCGGCGCTGTCTGTAGACCGGCTGATTCGGATTTGGCGCGGAAAGGAAGGCGTGGAAATTCAGCCGCGAAGGCCGTGGGCGCAACGCATGATTCAGTTTGAGCTTTCGCTGATGTATTTCGTGGGATTTTGCTGGAAGGTGGCGGGGGCGATGTGGGTGCAAGGGACGGCGCTTTCGTACATCTATAGGTTGGACGAGCTGCAACGTTTTCCGCTGCCTTCGTGGTTTCTGAATGAGACGTTGATGAAGCTGGCGACCTGGTTCACGCTGGTTTTGGAATTTGCGTTGGGAGTGCTGATATGGATCAGGGAGCTTCGTTACTATTTGCTGGCAATTGGATTGCTGTTTCATCTCTCGATCGAATATTCGATGAACGTGCCGATGTTTGAATGGGATATTTTGACGGCGTACGTTCTGTTTATTGATGCGGCGGATCTGAAAAGGTTTTGGAATCGGATTAGCGGCCGCGTCGGGCTGTTTTTGGGTGAGCGAATCACTGTGATTTATGATGGCGGGTCGGAGCGGTTGCGAAGAATTGCGAACTTGCTGGGCGCGTTGGATATTTTCGGGCGATTGCGGCTAACCGATTCGCGAGACTTGGGGACGCCGAGTGGCGTCGATACAAAGGCAGCGCGGAACGAAATTGTGGTTATGACGCAATCGGGGACACAACCGAGGTTCGACGGCATGCGAAGAGTGGCAGCGGTGGTGCCGCTGATGTGGCCGATTTTTGTTGCGCTGTCGATCAGAAGGTTGTGGACGTCCTAAACGGCAAGACGCTGCGGACAACCCAAGTCCATTCTATTCGCAGAACGAAACGAACCTTTGAATTTCCCGCCGCAAATCAGTTGCTTCCACTTGGCTTGGGGGCGGATTCGCATCCGTGGCCCTTGGTGTTTCCGGTCAGTACGCTATTCGCTGCGGTAAGCGAATGGCTGTAGCAGCCGTGTATGGTGTCGAGCGAGTAGTAATCCTGGGAGCTGGCTTGGTCCTGGTTACCGGTAATTTCGAAGGACGAGTTGATGAGCAGGTCGTCCGTGGAAGAGACGGTGTTGGCCACGGTGCCGAAGTAAATTGGAATGCCGTTGGCCTTCTCGGTGTCGGTGACTTCATACTTCTGCGTGATTTTGGAAATCTGCGCGAAATTACCGTCGGGATAGGAGATGAATTTAATGTCGGCGACGATGGGGAAAGACCATTGCCTGCTTTGGACGAAGGTGAGAACTGGAGTGCGTGTGGTGGTTGTGGAGTCAACCGTGCTGTTCTGGGTTACGTTTTCCACGTCGAGCGATGAGGTGATGTTGTATTGCTGAGTGTTGGCGAAATGGATGCTCTGAAAAACTTTTGTATCCACTTTTCCGTGCGAAGTATTGACGTAACCTTCGACGGTGAAATTGCGTTTGGAGGCGACGGTCAACGAGCCGGCGACATCGCCACTGGAATTCACGGACAAGTTATTTGTGACGGTAGGGCTGGGCTCCGCGGAGATGGTATTTTCGGTGACTTCGCCGGTTATCCGGCTGGAACCGTGATCTTGATAGAGCAGAAGCGTTGCGTACATGTTGAAATAGTATTCGGTGTTGAATTCGCTCAGTGAAATAGTGTGGGACGAGCCGTCGCTGAGCAGGCTGGCGAACGGCGTCAAGTCCACTCGATAAGGAATGAAATTGAGGGTTTGGACTCCGGGAATTGGCGCCCAAAGATAGGGATCGATTCCACCTGTGTAGATCCACGGGGAGACTGGAGCGACGCCCGCGGGCGTGCCGTCGATGGTGATTTCCGTTTCGCGGAACGCGGTGTTACCGCAGAAATCTTCCAGTTCGGTTTCCAGCGCGGTGGGCGAGCACAGGAACCATTGTTCGTCGGTCTGCTGGCTCTGCGCGATTACATCGAGATAAGCGCGTTCGACGTTGGTGGGCAGCGTAAACGTTTCGGAAAGAGATTGTGTTGGAGCACTTAATTCCACGGCGCCACCGGCGGCGTCGGGGATGGGCAGAACGTCGTCGGGCGTTCGCGGGGCGGGGTTAAGAGCGTCCGGCGGATAGAACTCGATCTCAGCCGTTCCGTAAATGATGCCGGTGTAAGTGGAATTCACGATGTTGTAAATGTCAGCTTCGCCGGATTGCGGTTGAGTCAGAAGCGCACTGTAATCCGTGATGTCGCGTTGAACTTGCCACGAGGGGCTGAGCGTTGGAGTAGGCTCGGGCGTGGTGCCGTAAAAAATGTTTACGTGACCGACATAAATCGAGGCGGTGCGGTCAAATTGAGTCCCTTCAGTAACATGAAAGTTGCCGACGAAAATGACTTTAGCCCAGGGACCGGTGCAGCCGTCGGGAGGCGTGTAGGTGAAAAGTTGGGAGCTGTAGTCCGCGAACTCCTGCTCCTTGAAGAGCGTAACCACGCATGGCTTGGTGTTTGGATGCGGGACGGGTGGATCCGCGGTGATGGTATTGCCGGATCCGATCGTGGCTGGCGACGGCGTGGTCTGCGCGCGCGCGAACGGCGACACGGCAAGGAACGTAAACAGCAGACACGCCAACGTCAGACGTGGATTGCGGATCATTCGAATCATGGCAAACCTCCGAGCGGCACACCGTTAATTCCAGGGCCTTGCGGTCGTTAGAGGATAAGCCAGTTCATTGCGTTGTCAAGGCTGTGTTTTATGGGTTGGCCGAATAGCTTGGTCGTAGGCGGTCTTGGCTATACGGGCTATTACTGCGTCGCGGGTGTCTGCATCGGCGGAGGAATCGGTGACGAAAACCGCGATGGCGAGGCGGCGGCCGTCGGGCAATATGATAAGGCCGACATCGTTGGTGGCAAAGGTAACGCCGTTCCTGGTCCCCGAAGTGCCGGTCTTATGCATAACGATTGTGCCGGCGGGCAGGTCGCCCTGGATACGGCCCGATCCACTCGAGGTATTTTTCATCCAGTCGAAGAGAATCTGCGTGTGCTCGGGTGTGAGCGGGGAGTTGTCGCTGATGCGACGGAGCAATTGCACTGCTGCTGCGGGTTCGAACCAGTTGCGGTATTGGGCTGAAAGATCGCGAGCGAGGCCGGCCTCGCCATCCCCCAAATGAAAGCCCGTGATCCCGATTGAATTGATGTAACTTGTGACAATCGACGGCCCACCGACCAATCGCAGCACAATATCTGTGGCGACATTGTCGGATTCAGAGATAGAAAGCTGAAGAAGCTCACGCAGAGGAACGTCTACGTTGGCGTTGGGATATTTATCCTGCAACGGACTGTGCGTGTGGGGAAGTATGCGATCGCTCGGGAGAAATCGGACTTTCTGGTCGAGCGACAGCTTGCCTTCTTCCACGAGGTGAAGCGCGGTGATTGCAAGCGGGAATTTGAAGACTGACTGCATAGGGGGATGCGCGTGTGGGTCGAGGTCGCAATTCAACGCGGAACCCGGTAGCGAGCAAGCTACGGAGACTTTGCCGTGAGCGTCAGCAGCAATTGCGCGGACTTGCTGTTGGAGAGTGGTTTGAGCGAAGAGTGAACTGGTGAATAGAAAGAACGTCATGGCTATGCGATGCATATTTGAGCCTCACCTGGATTTGATGACTCGAAACATCTCGAGAAATGATGATGGCTTAGACGGGTCCAACTGGGAAGCGTCTTTGAAGCGATTTTTCGAATATTTTCGTCGTGCGAGCAGAGCCCGACGCATCCCCCGGAGCAGGATTCTTTAGAACCGGATTAAAGCGAGGCCTGAATCCGGATCGAAGCGCTTTTGTAAGTGCTCCGGACTTTCGGTGAGGATTAGTTCGCAAGTCGGGCGAACATGGGCTTTCATGAGATGGCCTCCGTGGGCAGTGCCGTCCCGACGCCCTATTGATAGATGCGCATGCACCTGCGGGTCGCCATCTTTCAGCGCGATATCGCCGATAAGCGAAAGCAGTTCCACCTGCTCATTAAATTCAGCGGCCACTTCATATTTTTTGCTTTCCCAATTGAACCAGCCGAGCTTCACGTGCGAGAGAGCACCGATCGCCTTGAAACTGCTTCCAGCGAGCTTTTGTTCGGTTGCAAATCTTTTCAGGACCTCGCCGATTTCATCGCCAGTGTCCATGATTAAAGCGAATGTCTTGGGTTCACTATCAATTTGTTTGAAACGCATTTTTATCTCCTTCGTTTGAGTTGCGAATTGCTACAGCGGGCGTTCAGGCCTCCGACTGCTCCTTTTCTTCTCTGATAGAGAGAGGATAGAACTGGTCGGTGGCCAAACTGATGAGCAGCAGGCCAACTGCAATGAACAACGTTCGCAGGCCCAGAGAAGAAAACGACCAAGTTCCGATTGCGGCACCTCCGACGTAGAAGAGCCAAACGGCGGAAAGAAAAAGAGCCTGCTGACGATCGCGCCTTTGATCGCGGTGAGCCTCGGCGCTTCGAGCTTTCGAGCGCGGCAAGTCGTAACCGCGAAACATGAGGTGCGAAACAAGTTGGGCAAGCTTGTTGATCATTCCGGTGACGAAGGTGGTGTGAACAGTGAGCGGGCCGATTCCCGTTAAGGTAGCTGTCTGGATCCCCATGGCGGCCGCTAGCACAGCCAACGCCCAAAAAGGTCCGATCGTGAAACCTGGACGAACTTGCGTCAAAGCAGCCAGCATCACCGCTTCGATGGAAAGCGTTGCGGTGGCGATTCTGCGAATGCGTTTTCGGGAACCGATTTCAATCAGTGCGCGACCCAAAATCGATCCGCACAAAAATGAGGCCACAATAATCGCTGCCGCGTACACGTTCACCCAATTGTGATTCGCCAGACCATGGCCAAGCTGCACGGTGGTCCCGGTCAGTTGTGCTGTATAAAAGTGGAATACTCCCACGTAGCCCACGATGTCGACCAAGCCGGCTGCGAAGGTGAGCAAAAGCGCGATGACGGCTTTAGGGAGATTTTCTTGAAAGAAATTTTCTGCGGACATTTTTGGAATTCCTTTGTCGATCAGCCAAGTGGGCCGAAAGCATGGTTGAGCTGAGCACCGGAGAAAATATCAGGAAACGGCAATAGCCGGTACTTTTCGGTGGTTGCAAAATTCTTCTTAACCGGCCGGTATCGGTTTTTGTCGCGACTGTGGAACTGGTCCCTCAGCGGCTGAAGCCGCACCGATTTTGGCTCACGTGAGGCACGACTAAAGTCGTGCCCCTGACGAAAATCGGGATTGTGGCGCAGATTCGGCATGGGCGACACATCGTTCCGAGTCTCGGTAATTTTTTTTGGATAACATAGAAATATCCTCCAGCATATAGACCGCATATCCGAATTTACGTAGCTGGCTGTCAGTAAAGACCTTATTCCGCGCAAATCTTGGCGAGCAAAATGCCATACGAGTCCACGGGGAAGCTAGCTTCTCGGCAAAGGCGCCCCATAAATTGAGAAAAAACTGGAGATGAATATGCGATTGAATAAATATTTCAGGCTAGGCGCGTTGTTCGCGGCCTTGCTGCTCCTCCTGCCGGCGATGCTGTCGGCGCAGAGCGTGGTTACTGGGGCTCTGAACGGCACAGTAACCGATCCGTCGGGCGCAGTTATCGTCGGCGCTACCGTGACCTTGTCGAGCACCGACACAGGGGCTTCGCTGACTGCGCAAACTAGCGCGAGCGGCGGCTACTCCTTCGGGCTCGTAAAGCCGGGTAACTATACGCTCGTTGTATCGCAAACGGGATTTAAGCAATCCACGCAGGTTGTACAAGTGGCACTCGGTGAAACGGCCGTGGCCAACGCGAAACTCGAACTCGGCAGCGGTTCAGTAACGGTTGAAGTGACTAGCCAAGGGCAACTCCTTCAAACTGAGAACGCAAACATTTCGACCAGCATCGAAACGGCTGAGATCGAAAATCTCCCCAATCCCGGCGGCGACCTGAGCAACATCGCGCAGACGGCTCCGGGCGTTACGATGAACACGGCCGGCAGCGGATATGGCAACTTCAGCGCGTTCGGATTGCCGGGAACCGCGAACCTCTTCACGATCAACGGAAACGATTACAACGATCCTTTCCTGAACTTGAACAACTCCGGCGCCAGCAACCTGTTGCTCGGTTCCAACGAAATTCAGGAAGTATCGGTGATCAGCAACGCCTACACCGGCCAGTACGGACGGCAGGCAGGCGCGCAGATTGACTACGCAACGAAATCCGGTGGCAACGCTTATCATGGCGATGCGGTGTATTACTACAACGCGGGCGGCATGAATGGCACCGATTACTTTGCGGGCTACAGTCCGGAGACGAATAACCAATGGGCCGCGGGTCTTGGCGGACCGATCATCAAGGATAAAGTATTCTTTTACGCCAACACCGAAGGCCTAAGGTACTCGCTGGGAGCTGGCGGAGAAGTTGAGTATCCCACGACCGCCTTTGAGAATTACGTGTTGAATAATATTTCAACTTTGACTACAGGTCCTGGTGGGACAGCTCCAACGGCTTTCTACAACCAGATTTTCGGCTTGTATAACAACGCAAAGGGTTACGCCGCGGCCAATGCCAATCCCCTGGCGTCATCCTGCGGAACTCTGAATGGCGCCAACGGTGGTGCGATTCCGAATGACGCATGCGCCGGTCAAACGTTCCAAACCAGCCCGAACGGAAACCAGGAGTGGCTACTTTCCGGGCGCGTGGACTGGAATATTGACGAGAACAATAAAATTTTCGGACGCACGAAGTTCGATCGCGGTACGCAGCCCACATTTACCGACCCGGTCAGCCCTGCGTTTAACATTCACAGTATTCAACCGCAAGACGAAGGGCAATTGAACTACACACACGTATTCAGTCCCAACGTGGTTAACAACATCGTTGGATCTGTGTTGTGGTATTCGGCCCTTTTCCAGAGTCCCAACACGCCGGCCGCGACTGCGGCTTTCCCTGGATTGTTCGCATTCAGTGATCTGGGAATAGCGTGCCTGGGGCAGGGTTGCGCTGATACTGCAGCAGGTCTGCCTTCACCTTTCCCGCAGGGCCGCAACGTGACGCAGTGGGGAATCGTGGACGACTTGTCGATCACACGCGGGAATCACAGCTTTAAGATGGGCGTGAACTTCCGCCGTGACGATGTGAGCGACTACAGGGCAAGTGAAGGCCAGTTCCCCAACGTAGTCCTAAATGCGTTAGATTTCTCGAACGACGTGTTGAATCCAGGGGGCGCGGGCTCTGCGGGCGACTCGGTGTTTCAATCGTTCGCGCTGAACCTACGGCAGCCTATCGCGATTTACAGCTTCGGGCTGTATTTCCAGGATGAGTATCGCGTTACGCCAAGGCTGAAGTTGACACTCGCGCTTCGAGCGGACCGCAACTCAAGTGGCGTTTGCCAATCAGACTGCGGCTCTGCTCCCTTGATTCCGTTCGCACAGATGAGCCATGACTCAGCATTGCCATTCGATACGATCACGAATCCCGGGTCGCACAGTATCCTGCCCGGGATCGAAAAAGTTGTGTTCCAGCCGCGTATCGGAGTGGCCTGGACGCCATTCGGAGACAAAACGGTCATTCGCGCCGGAATTGGTCAGTTCTCTGATCTCTATCCCGGCACGATCTTGGACGCTTACACCACTAACTTCCCGCAAGTCACTTCGTTCAACTACATCGCACCCAGCAACTTCGCTTTCACGGACCCGAACTCGGCTGTGAATGCAGTGTCGACATGCAATACAACGTTCCAATCCGTGTACCATTCGGGCGGAAATTTGGCGCAATATCTGGCGCCAAATGCCAACTGCGCGGTTCCGAACCTGAACAGCGTAGGGAAGTTGTTGAATCCGAAATACACCGAATGGAACGTGGAAATACAGCGCACGATCGGCACCAGAACCGTCGTTTCCGCGAACTATGTTGGGAATCGTGGATATGATGGACTGCTTTTCAACAACACGGAGAATGCGTTCAATCCCAGCGGATTCGGCGGTCTTCCAACGGTTCCGCTGGACAACCGTGTGGCAAACATAGGCGACCTGACCAACAACAACGTCTCAAACTACAGCGGCATAACGCTGTCGGTGCAGGAGAACATGTGGCACGGGTTTATGGGTCGATTCAATTACACCTATAGCCACGCGCTCGACGATGTCTCGAATGGCGGCGTGTTGCCCTACCAAGTTACGGCCTCCCAGACCAGCATTCTCACGCAGATTAACCCCAGCTGCTTGAGGTGCCAGAACTATTCAAATTCAGACTACGACTTGCGTCACAATCTCACGGCAAACTATCTGTACCAGATGCCGTTCCACAGCGAAAATCGCTTGGTGGATGCGGCGTTGGGCGGTTGGATTATGTCCGGCACGGTGTACTTCCATACCGGATTCCCATTCAGCCTCTTGGATGCCGGCGATTTCAACTCGGAGCTTGCCGGTTCCAACGGGTCTCTCGGAGCAATACTAGCGCAACCGATCACGCCGGTAACCAACTCATGCACCAGCCCGGGTGTTACTTGCTACTCATTGGCACAGTTCGCCGGACAACAGAACCCGGCGCTGTCTGGGCCTTGCAATCCGTGCTCGAATCCCGCGCCAACCGGGTTCGGGGATATCCGCCGGAATGCTTTCCGTGGGCCGGATTACTTCAACACTGACTTCAGCCTGCGGAAGAACTTCCGCGTAACAGAGCGGATGGCACTGCAACTCGGAGCCAATGCTTACAACGTGCTGAATCATCCAAACTTCCAGAACCCAATCAACTCGACTGGGTTTGGACCGGGAGTGTTCGGAACGATTCTACAAACCACCAGCCCACCGACCACGCCCTACGGCGCGTTCGCGGGTTCCTTGGCCAGCGCCCGGATTCTGCAGGTGATGGCTAAGTTCACCTTCTAACCCGGCTGTAAAGTCGCAACAAAGGGAAAAAGGCGGCCCGCCCCAGGGCCGCCTTTTTCTTTATTCAATTCAGTTCGCTTGGTGGGCGTGAAAATAAAAGCGTCGGTTGGAAAACTGAGGGCGAAGGGCGTTAGGTCGTTTCGAACCAAAATCTGTGAAGTTGCTTCTCCGCGCGGGATATTCCGGATTTTCCGGCTAAGCTAGTTTGGGAGTTCGGCTTTTGCGTCGAAGAGCGCGGCCGCCGGTATGTGGTAGGAGTTTCTCTTAGTGGGTTGGTCTCCAGCCACTTTTCGTAATTCTGTTTCATTTGAGCGATGTGGTGTGGGATATGGAGTTCCTCAGTTTCGATCCACCGGGTCAGGGTTGGAGAACCTTTAGTGGGATGCTGTACGGCGCGATCCCACACCGGTTCGGGCAACGTTAGAAGCAATTGATAAGTCATGTGGCGCAGTTGACGCACAAGCTCCAGCGCCTCGCGCGTGCCTTGGTAAAAATATCCCAGACTTTCAGCCCAGCGCGCTCCATCAAACTTCAGCATGGGAGTTTCGGGCTCGGCGATGAAACGCCGGCAGATCATGTAGCCGATGGCTTCGCTGTCGGCGAGATGCAGAATGATTTCGTGGACGCTCCAGCGGTCCGGCGAAGGCTTATAGAGCCACATCTGTTTGGGAAGCTCTCGCAGCACGGTCGAGAGCAGCGCCGGCGCGTGGCCGAAGGATTCCAGTTTTTGCAGACGCATTCCGCCGCCCATACGCAGCCCCCGCAAACATTTTGTTAGACGCGAAAAATTCCGTCTGTGCTGCCTGGTGTCGTTAAATTTCATTTGAAATTGACAGAAAAGTGGAGTGGGCTTATGGTCTTTCACAAAAGATCCTATGAAAATGTTCCCAGTCGCCGCGCTCTTTTTATTCGTAGCGATGCAGGGGTGTGAAGACCAGCGGTTTCAGACCTCGATCAGCGCGTCAAGGCGCTGGAACAATCGGTGAAACAGCTGCAAATGGCCCAAAGTAAAATCACCGACGAAGAGAGCAAACGGCACACCCAGCTTGAGGTCTGCATTTTTGAAGTAAATTCGAAATTTCAGGGAAGCCTTGAGCGAAACGGCGCGAAACGCAGTGACGGTGCCGCTACAGCGGATATTGAAAAGCAGAAACGTGACGCGATCGAACAGTGTAAGGCGCAATACGGTAACTAGAGTTACTCCGAGAGGCTTCGCGGGAATTCCCCACCTCGATTAGAAACAAATCTGCTTCCTATCTAGTGGCCTACCCTTCAAGACCACCGGTTTTTCAGTCGCAGAAACCATTCCTCAAAGTATTTTCGGGACAAAAAAGCTAACCCGATCGAAATTACTCCAGCGCTTAGAACTCGCAAAATCAAAAAGGCAAAGGAGGGATTTTTCGGTGAATACGGCGAGAAGTGCGCGAATACATGGTCCACCCCCTGATAGACCAATAGGTGAACCAGGTAAAGTCCGTAACTTATATAGCCCAGGAAACGCAGGCTCGGAATGTCTACAAACGCTCGCCAAGGACCCGTTCCGATTAGAAGGAAAATGCATAGCATAGCGGTGAATGTGAAATGCCAGGGTACAACCTGCAAAGCTGCTCCAACCGGAGTCTGCGTCGTCAGAATTCCAAACGGAAGGCCTACCGCCCAAATGATCCCCGCGACTACAACGAGCAAAATGGAAACCAGCCACGCAGTCTTTCTTTCCGGGCGATATTCCCTTAAGAGAAGGGCGATAGCGGCTCCGCAGGAGAGACCATCGAGGCAATTCCAGGTGTACTGATTGCAGACAAAACTTACAAAACCGTTGTGACGGGTCAGATAGAACGTTACCAGCCGTGACAGAGGAGTGAGAATCACTATGGCAAAGCAAATCCAAATCAGGGTCTTGTTCCGCAGGGTTCGCACAGCCGCTGGAACCAAAAAATAAAAATGCTCTTCAACTGCCAAAGACCACAGAACCGGATACGCTATCGGAATTCCAAAAAGCGGAGTCAAATTGGAAAGATAAATCAAGCTTAAGAGGACAAAAGAGACAGGCGTCAGTTTTGCGATCACCAGGATTGCTAGAATTAACAGGTACGCCGGCAAAATCCTCAGAGCACGTCGAACATAAAACCTGTGGTAGTAGTCGTGGATCCCTCGCGAGTCGAGAAGAATTCCGGTAATAAGAAACCCGGACAGAACAAAAAAAAGATCGACTCCCATGCGGCCCGCCCACATCCCCGTTAAAATGATTCTCTCCGGTGCAGGAAAATTCGAAAGGTTTACGTTCCAAAACAGGCCGTGATATAGCAGCACACCGAGAATCGCTAATCCTCGAATCGTATCCAGCTCCGGCATATTTCGCCGCAGGAGAGGTTCCGTCGGCAGTGTGCTTTTCATTTTCTGTTGATGGTGTACCACATTGGGCGGAGCTACGTTAGACGTTTCCTAGCAAATGTCCTTCGCAATTATAAGATTCCAGCAACGGGAAAACTTTTTTGTGATTGCGATTACGATTCCACGGCGGGTATACAGAATTGCTGGCGGGCGTGATTCCTCCAGATCAAGGAAAGAATGGTGGAGGCGGGGGGAGTCGAACCCCCGTCCGAGAAGCCTTGCAACGCGAAGACTACATGCTTAGCCCGTTCCGATTTTTTCGTCGCCAGCGCTCAGAGCGGGCAAGACGCGCTTGCAACTAGTCCGATGATCTCGCCGCCGCGTTACGGACCGAAACGCGACAGCCAGCCTACTGTGTGACGCCTCATCTCAAACGCGTAGGTGACGCCTGAGGAAGCGCGTAGCCTAATTTAAGTTAGGCTGCGAGTGCCAACTGTGAGTTGCCAGTTGTGTTGTTTCACTCTGTTACGGGCGAGTGAGCCCCGGCATGCCTTCGGGCCGCGACAGCTTCCGTCGAAACCGTGTCGCCCCCTTGGGACACATAGTTTAGCACCCGCAAGTGACGCAGCCAAATCCGAGCTGTATTAGAGGAGCATAACGGCGCTTTTCACATGAAGGGAAGAGTGTTTGCCGTCCGCGCCTCAGGCGGCGCGGTGGCAGCGGACCAGCAACATTGATTGGTCATCGGCGGCGTGCCCGTGTCGGTGGACTGCATCCACGATGGACTGAAAGATTGCGCTGAGCGGATCTGTTGCATGCGCGAGCATCACTGGCCTGATACCGGATAACGTAAACTCCTCGCCCTTGGCGTTGGTAACTTCGAGCAAGCCGTCGGTAAGAATGAGAAACAAATCATTTGGAGCACAATGCACTGACGCCGTGTCAAAATTTTGCTGGTCGAACATTCCCAGCGGCATGTTGAGACACGAAACATCGGAGATTTCATTTGTAGCGGCGTGGTAGTGCAGGATCGCGGGATGCCCCGCCAGGGAATATTCCAGGCGTGCGCCGTTCCATGCCAGGTAAGCGAAGGTCGCGAACATATCGGGCTTTTTGATGGGCAGCAGTACGGAGTTGAGACGTCCGAGAAGCTCGGAGCTTTTCTCGCCGGATGAAATTTGCATCCGCGCAGCGCTTTTTACCATGGCCATCACCACGCCGGGCGCGACGCCGTGGCCGGACACGTCCGCGACATATGCGATCCAGCCGCAATTGTTCGGGAACACATCGATCAAGTCGCCACCCACTTCACCGCTGGGTATCGAGCGGCCATAGAATTCAAATTCGCCGATTTTCGTGTCGATGGGCGGGACGAGTATGTGGTGGATCTCTGTTGCCAATTCCATTTCTGCATGGACGCGGAAGTAGCGCCGGCCCTCGCTGACAAGCACGTACACGAAGCAGGAATAGCCCAGCGCGATCGCGATTAACATACACCTCGCGTCGAATGTAAGCCTGCTTTGCAGATGGGCAACATCGGCGGCGTTCATGACTACGAGAGGTGGAAGAGAAGGCACCCAATGATGCACCAGGTTTATCAGCAGCATGTGGACGGCAAAAATCGGGAAGAAGGCTTTCCACATTTTCTTGCGAAAAACGAGGCCAGCGGCGGCGTAGATGACGGTGAAAATGCCTGATATCAGGACCATCAAAATGTAGAGAAGAGCGGGCTGGCGCCCCATTTCTACCAGGTCACCGGCAATCCCCACGGTGCTGAAGGTCAAGAACACTCCCGCCAGGAAAACGATGACGGATTTCCGCGGAAAGGTTTTCCAGAAGGATGGCATAGAGATCATGAATATTCGCGAGCTGGCGGCATCCTACCACAGCAGTCGGCCAGCTCTCGGGGTGGCGTAAGATTCTAGAAATTATGCAGCTTAGCTCCCGTCCGGCGTCACCCCTTGAGTTGGCGGCTTGGCTGCAAAAGTCGTTTTTTGCTTCAGGAACGCGTGGGAGGAATGTCAGTTGACACCCCGTTCTACCGTTTCCATAATTCAAATAGGTAGAACCATTTGACAGCTCGGAAAAATTCGCTGGAGCACGCTCTGGAAGAGGCGGTTTCGCGCGCTTTGCGCGACAATCTGGCGCCTCTGCAGCGCACCGCTGATGACCTGCAGCAGGCGTACGCCGACTTGGTTGCGGCTTGCTCCTCAAGCCGTCCGAGTAACGCTTTGCCTGCGCTCCTCCGTGCACAGACGTCCGCCGCCGCACTGGCTGCGGGGCTCTCCGTGCTTTCGAATTTCGTGGCGGTAGCGCTGAATCCTCGCGAAGAAGCTGGATCTGGCGCACGAGCAGGCGCGGTCGCCGCTGCGACCGTAGAGGTCGAGGAAGAAGAAGAAACCTCGGCGCCAGCTCCTGCGAAAGAGGAAGCTGCGACATCGCAGCCCGTTGCTGAGGCAGAACCCGAATACGAGTCGGAATGGGCCGAAGAGCCTGCGGAAATGCCCACGGGCACCATGGTTCCGGAAGATGTGCCGCTTGAAGAGCCAGCGGCGCAGTCGGTGACCACGGAGATTCCGCTGGAACCGGTGGCCGCGGAGCCAGAGGTTGTGGTATTTGACGTTGCAAGCTTACCGTCGGACATGAAAGAGCTGCATCGCCGCGCGAATCGTGCAGCCAAAGTTTCCATGCAAGACATCAAATTATTGCGGCCCAAAGAGGTTAAACTGGGCCGCGAACACAAAGACATCTGTCACAGATTGCGTGGAGAAATCGATAAAGCCCGCAAAGAATACGACCGCCGCTTCCGCGCGATTCAGGACCACCCAGTGGATTACTTCCATCACTGGATGGTGGAAATCCTCGGTGAGGGTGACAGCCAGACCCTCGGAGAATATCCTTATCCCTCGCCCGTTCTGCGGCACTAGGAAGGCTGGGATGAAATTCGCCGTCCGTTTTGTAGGTGTGGCGGCAGCCTGCCTGATTTTTTCTCTTTCTTCGGTTGCAGCAACATCCCCAGACACTACGAAAGCTAAGAAAGCCCCCGCGTCGGCAAAAAAAGCGCCAGCATCGAGTGAGAAGCAGCTTGAACAACTCACACGCGCTCTGAAACAGAGAAACCCCGCAGTCGCTTATGCGCGGCTCAGTGCGTTTGCCATGCAGAAATCTTCAGGAGCGCTCGCGTCACGCGCTGCCTTGGCGCTGGGCTACTACGACTACAGCAAGGCGCATTATCAGGATGCGGCCCAATGGTTGGCGCGCGCAAAGAACGATCCGCTGCTGAGTGATTACGCGCTGTACTGGAGCGCGGAAACGAATATCGCGCTGAACCACGACGCGGATGCACTGGCGCAGCTGAAAGAATTCCGCGAAAAATATCCAGACTCGGTGATGACGGAACCGGCTGTGCAAGCGATCGGCACAGCGACTCTGGCGTTGAACCAGCCCGCCGACGCTCTGGCAGCGCTCGATGCCTATGCGCTCACTTCGCAACGCCCGGCGTTGCTTTTTCTGCGCGGCGAAGCTCACGAGCAATCAGCCCAGTTAGTCGAGGCTGCCAAGGATTATCAAGCGATCTATTTGCAATATCCCGCCAGCGCGCAGGCTCGCGAGGCCGGCGAAAAATTAAATTTTCTGCGCAGCGGCAAGGCCGGCGACCAAATCCCGCCGATTCCGCTGGACCAGCAACTCACCCACGCTGGAATACTTTTCGGCGCAAAACTTTGGGGCGATGCTCGCAACGAGTATTCGCATATGGTGTCGCAACTTACCGGCGCGGCAAGCGAGCGCGCCGCATTGCGCGTTCTGGAATGCGAACTGCAGCTGGGGAGCGCCCCAACCGCGATCATAAATCTGCAGATCGCCGATGCGGACGTGGACGCGGAAAGATATCTTGCGTTGGCGCAATGGTATCGCTCGCAACACCGTGACACCGAAATGGCCACGGCGGTTGAATCAGCGGCATCGCGTGCGCCCGCCAGCGAATGGACTGAGGCCGCTCTGTATTTGGCCGGGAATTATTATTGGGTGCAGATGGATCGCGACCGCGCGGCCGGCTATTACGAACGGCTCGCCGATAATTTCCCGATGATGGCGGACGCGAAGCCCTCGCAGTGGCGCGTCGCGTGGGTTGCGGTTTTAAAACGCCGGCCGGACGCAAGCGATCTCCTGACGGAACATCTTCGCCGCTTCCCGGGCTCTCAGTTCACCCCGGACGCGTTGTATTGGCTCGGACGATTGGCGGAGGAAGCCGGCAATCCGTCCCTCGCGCGAGGTTATTACGGCAAATTGCAAGAGCGTTACCCGCAGAATTATTTTGAGAGCCTTGCCATGGTGCGCGTGCGTTCACTGGGCGCGGGGCCCGTGGTTAACGCGGAAATATTGGCAAGAGTTCCGCCGGTTCTTCCTGCCCAGCCGCTTGGTGCAATTCCTCCAGCGGCAGCCGAACGGCAAGCGCGCGCGGACGCGTTGCGCACGATCGCATTTGACGCATCTGCGGAACTTGAACTTCGCGCTGCGTATGCGTCGACCGGTGAGCCGCGACTTCTGTTGGAGGCGGCGCAAGCGGCGGTGGCTGCCGGGCATGTGGGAGCCGCTATCGTCACCGTGCGGCAAATTTATCCGCAACTGGATTCGCGGCCATTCGACCAAGTCCCTCACGACGTTTGGCTGGCCGCTTACCCGCTTCCATTTGGTACTTCGATACGGCAATGGTCGGCGCATGCGGGAATCGATCCGATGTTGACCGCCGGCTTGATCCGCCAGGAATCAGCTTTCGAACCTGAGGCGCACTCCGGCGCGAACGCGTTTGGCTTGATGCAGCTTTTGCCAAAAACTGCGCGGCAAATGGCCAAGAAGGCCAAGGTCAAATATTCGCACTCGCTGCTCACGGACCCGGACTACAACGTGAGGCTGGGCACCATCTACGTGGCGGGTTTGAAAAACGATTTCGGCAGTGTCGAATCGGCGCTAGCCGCGTACAATGCTGGCGAAGACCGCGTGGCGTTGTGGACCGCGGGGCAATCGTATCGCGACCTCGCTGAATTTGTGGACTCGATCCCGTTTACCGAGACGCGCGAGTATGTGGAAATCGTTACGCGCAACGCGGATATTTATCGCAAGTTGTATGGTGGCCAGAAAGATGAACCCGTCAAACTCGCCGCGAACCGCAAGCATCAGCCCTGAGCTTTCCTCGAAGACCGCGCAGTTCACCGAATCCGTAATCCGCGAAATGACGCGGTTGTCCATTCAATATAAGGCCGTAAATTTGTCGCAAGGTTTTCCGGACTTTCCCGCTCCCATCGAAATCAAACGCGCGGCGCAGGAAGCGATTGCCGCCGACATCAATCAATACGCTATTACATGGGGCGCGAAATCGTTGCGCAACGCCATCGCTGAAAAATTCGCGCGAACGCAGGGCGTGGAAGTTGATCCCGAGCGTGAAATCACCGTTTGTTGCGGATCCACGGAAGCGATGATGTCGTCCATGATGGCCATCGTGAATCCGGACGACGAAGTGGTGGTGTTCGAGCCTTTCTACGAAAATTATGGGCCGGACGCGATCCTTTCCGGAGCGCAGCCGCGTTTCGTAAAACTGCGCGAGCCCGATTGGAGTTTTGATCCGCAGGAACTGGCCGCCGCTTTTGGTCCACGCACGAAAGCGATCATCTTAAATACGCCGAACAATCCAACAGGAAAGGTTTTTGAACGCGCGGAGCTGGAGCAAATTCGAGACCTCTGCGTGCGTTGGAACGCGTTTGCCATTACCGACGAGATTTACGAGTACATGCTGTATGACGGCGCGCGGCACATTTCCATGGCCACGCTGGACGGCATGCACGACCGCACGATCACCATCAACGCGCTCTCGAAGACTTATAGCGTCACCGGGTGGAGAGTCGGCTGGGCTATCGCGCCTCCGGAGGCGGCTTCGCGGATTCGCAAGGTACACGATTTTCTTACGGTAGGAGCAGCTGCGCCGCTGCAAGAGGCTGGCGCGACAGCTTTGCATTTTCCGCAGGAGTATTACGACACGCTGGCCCGCGAATATACGGTACGGCGCGACCGCCTGCTGGGAATTCTTACTAATGCCGGATTCCGTTGCTTCAAGCCGCGTGGCGCGTATTACATCATGACGGATATTTCGGCTTTCGGATTTCCGGATGACGTGGCATTTGCGAAATACCTGGTGAAGGACATCGGCGTGGCTGCGGTGCCGGGTTCGAGTTTTTACCAGGATCCCTCGCACGGACGAACGCATTTGCGTTTCACGTTTTGCAAGACGGAAAAGACGTTTCAAGCCGCGGCCGAAAGGCTGGCCAAGTTAAAAGTTATTTCCGGCGCGCGACAAAAGTAAAAACGCAGGCGGCTATGCTAAAATCCGCGAGATTTTAGCGCACAGAGGCCAATGGACATGAGACACGATCTGATTCCGGCCGGCACACGGCTCACGGCCAACGGGCAAGGCCTGGCCTTCGAAATCGCGGCCAGCGAGACGCGGGTTTTCATGTGCACCATGTTCATCACCGAGCAAATCGAGCAGGAATCCGCGGATATTTCGGTGTGGGGCTCGGCGGACGGGCAGGATTTTGGAAAATTGCCTCTGCTGAAAATGCCGCAGCGTTTTTATCGCGGAGAAACACGCCAGGTTCTCGATCTCACCTTAAAACCAGAGGTAAAGTTCCTGCGTGCGAAGTGGGAACTTACGCGCTGGGGCCGTGGGGCTCCGCATCCGGTATTCGTGCTTGGATTTAATCTGAGCGAAATTCCCGCGTTCACGCAAAATCCTGCTTTACCTCAGACTGCCTAAAATTCAGGATGAGACTTCGTATTCATCTCGATGGGAAGTTCGTACACTAAATCGAGGACAACATGAAAATTATATCCATTTTTATTCTCTTCTTTTCATTCGTTACGGTTGCCTCGGCGCAAGATTCGTCTGCAAATCCTATTCAAAAAGGCACCTGGCAATTGGCGCTGTTCGGCGGGGGCGGTATGGGCCTGGGCAAGTCCGACACGACTCAGTTTTTTTATGCCGGCGGCCGCGCGGGACGGGTATTTACCTCGGATCATCTTTCCGGAATATTTCGCGGGAATTTCGAGTGGGATGTTGACGTGATGCCGATCTACGCGGTCTTCCCGCCGGAAAGCGCGGTCTATGGCGGCAGCATCAAACCCATCATTTGGAAATGGAATTTTACGAGCTGGAAGAAAATCGTTCCGTACTTCGCCCCGGAGGGCGGCATCGTTTTCAGCAGAGATAATATTCCGCCCGGAGATACATCGCAGGTGAATTTCACGCCGGGAGCTGCGTTTGGAGCGAACGTCTTCGTGAAAGAGAAGCGTGCGTTACTTTTTGAAATTGAGTTTGGACATCTGTCGAGCGCGAGCTTGGGGCCGCATAATCCGGGGTACAACGGCACTTTTACGTTTACTGTCGGCTACAGCTGGTTCCATCACTCATGAAGAGACTACGCTTTATATTTTAGAAAGGGCGCAGCGACTCCGCCGCTTTTCCTGACGCCGTTGCCTCAGGTTTCAATGTAGCGCCGCGGCCTTTAGCGCGGCATCTGGGTTTTCTGATCCGCGAGCAGCGGCTCATTGCCCACTAATAAAGAATTGTGTGTTCTAGTGCAGTTCGCTAGACCGCACGCTGAAGTTTAAATACCGCTACTTCCGGGCGCGCGTTGAAGCGAACGCGAAGCAAGTGGCCCACGCCCCGGCTGATGTACATATTGCGATTTCCCGACAATTCAATCTTGCCGGCGATATAGCGCTTGTTCGCTACCGGCACCAGCGGCGGGGGCAGAAACGGCGGCTTGCACTGGCCGCCGTGTGTATGGCCGGCAAGAATCCATCCCTGATAGTTGGCCCAGATTGGGCGATCCGCGGCGTCGGGGTTATGGCAGAGCACAACCGTGGAGGCATCCAGGCTTTTCTGCGCTAGGAGATCAGCGGGATGGAAGAGCGGACTCCACAAGTCTTCCAATCCCACAAATTGTAATCCGGCGAGTGTAACCGCCTGGTTGCGAAGCAACGTGATGCCCGCCTCGCGCGCAATCGCTGAAACGCGGTCGGCGACCTCAAGCATCCGCCAGCGAAAACCGTAATCGTGGTTGCCAAGTATCCCCACCGTTCCCAGGCGTCCGTGCGGGAAGTGCTCCAGAACGCGGCGTAGCTGTTCGAACTGTTGCGAACTTCTATAAGTGATGAAGTCCCCGGTGAAGGCTACGAAATCCGGCGCTAGCTCCTGAACTCTGTGGAAGGATTTGATGATGTAGTCGTCGCCAACCCTGGGACCCACGTGGATGTCGCTAATCTGCGCGAGAGTGTGGCCTTCCAAGTTGGCGGGAAGCCCGGAAACTGGTAATTGAGGATACGTCAATTCCAGCCAGTGTGGTTCCACGCGCCAGGTGTAAAGTCCCAATGCGAGCGTGCCGGTTCCGGCGGTAGCCAGCAACTTCGTCATTTCGCGGCGCGTGATCTTTCTGGTCATAGCCTCGTAGCTCTTGTTCTGATGCTCGCGGGATGCGTTATGTTATGCATCCATTGTAGGGGAGTTGTTTGACGCTCGCATTCGCAAGGTGCTATAAACGCCATAATAGTATTTGCATTCTGTGGGGCCGTAGCGCAGTTGGGAGCGCGCCTCGATGGCATCGAGGAGGTCGCGGGTTCGAACCCCGCCGGCTCCACCAAACTTCAAAGATTGTTGAAGAGCGCGTCCGGTGAACCGGGAAAGTCGCGGGTTCGAACTCTCAAACCTCGCCTGCTTCGCCAATCCTTCTGTTCGTCCTTTCAATCACTTACCCAGTTGGGCGTTTTTTGGCGTAGTACTTCCGACGGATAGCGTATCTTTTAATTTCTGCTACCCTAGCAACAAATCAGAGCCATATGGTGTCTAAGCTAAGATAGGGACAGGCCCTTAAGGGAGACTGGCGTAAGGCATGTCCGACCTAGCACAAATATTGCCGTGGGGCCGTGACGAAGCTGGACTTGTCACCGAGCTGCAGGCGGGGTCTGACTCGGCATTCGACTGGCTGGTCACCTACTATCACGCGGGGGTGTACAACTTGGTTTACGGAATTCTCTCCGACTCTGCCGACGCGGCTGACGTGACGCAGGAAGTTTTTTTTCGAGCTTTTCGCGGCATTCATGGATTCCGGCAGGGCAGCTCTTTGAAAACCTGGCTATATCGCATCTCCGTGCGACAGGCTTTGAACCACCGGCGCTGGTGCTGGCGGCATCATCGCAAACAAGTTTCGATTGATGCCGAAGTGGAAGGAAAGAACCCCGCGCTCGATTTGAAAGATCTGGAAGCGACCCCGCTGGAACAAGTGGAAGTAGCCGAAATGCAAGCTGTGGTGCGTCGCGCGCTAGCGCAAGTGCCTGATGTATTCCGCGGCGCGGTTATTTTGCGCGATCTCGAAGGCTTGTCTTACGAAGAAGTGGCGGAAGTTTTGGAAGTTTCCGTGGGCACGGTGAAATCACGCATCCTGCGAGGCCGCCGAATTCTTCGGGAGATTCTGGATCCCGTCCTGCATGCTTCTGCGGCCACGGAATCTGCCGAACGAAATATCCAGACCGAGCACCCGCCGGAATTTTCGCCAGGCTCATCGACATCAACCGCGCGCATGATTCCATCTGCTTCAAAACCCGCGATCACGCGGTCGTTAACCTACGCTACCAAGAGGCACGGAGGCGCCCAATGAATTGTCGCGACGCTGCAGGACGCCTACCCGGTTACATCGATGGAGCGATTCCGGCGCAAGACCATGCCGTCGTTCGCGAACACCTAAACGTTTGCGGAAGCTGCCGCGACCTTCTTGAAAGTTATCGCCGCCTTTCCATGTGCCTGGCAAATGTGGAACCTGTTGCTGTGCCCGCTGATTTGGCTATGCGAATCCGCGTGCAGGCGGCGCATTCTGTTTCTCCGTGGGTAGGGTTCCGGCGGGCCTGGTCTCGCGCTCTCTTATCCTTCCAGGACGTTTTTAAACCGCTTGCCGTTCCCGCTACCGGCGGAATTCTTACAGCGCTGGTTGTGTTTGTCCTGGTAGTACAGAACATCCTGGTGGGTGTGCCCATGGGGATCGTCGCGAACGATTTGCCGTTGAATTTGGTTCAGCCCGCGCGCCTTGAAAGTCTGGCGCCGTTTCCGGTTCCCGGTGTAGTGGCGACCGAAGGGCATCCTGATTCCGGCGTGCTGGTGTTGGAAGCGACGCTGAACGCGCAGGGTGAAGTGGTTTCCTACAACATTCTCTCCGGTCCCAACGACGTTGCGGTGAAACACCAGATCGATCAGGTCCTCCTATTTTCGCGCTTCCGTCCCGAGCTGAGCTTTGGACGACCGACGGATGGCGGCCGCGTTCTGCTGAGCTTCAGCGAAGTTCGCGTCCACGGATAAGCTTTTCGCCCCGATTTTTCCGCTCCTTCGTTGTCCAATTTATCTGCGCGTTTTCTTGACTACGCGAAGCCTGACCGCTACAGTTTCAATGTTTGAATGATCGCTGCCAGCCGTTCGAGAACAGGGGAACTTGGCGCTGCCGGCGGATGATGAAGGCGTGAGGAGTCCGGCCATCCGAAGATTTTTTCATCCATTTCCTACGTTGTGTTGCTGCATTGCTGCGCTCTTGGTGAGTATTACGCCCGTCACCAAAGCCCATGGGCAAGCGCCGGCTCAGCAGGAATTCTCCAGCGGGATCGCGGTGGAAGCCAGTCAGCAGTTGTTTGCCACCATGTGCGCGCTCGATGCCGCCGGCTTCGACGCCGACGAAAGCACGCTGGCGGAAATGCCTTCGCGCCTGGCATTGCGCGGCGAACTTCTAAATCTGCACGGCCCCGCTACGGAAGCTCTGCGGCAGTTTTACCGCGACCACTTGCTAGCAGACCCGGGCGAAACGCTTTCGCGTTACATCACCTTCGCTCTGGTAGTGGGTCCGCCTCCGGATTTTCGCTACCAAGTGGACCCAGATCTTCTTCCACCCGATGTTGGCTCGCTCGAAGGTTTCCAGAGAATTCTCGCGGCTTTTTACCACGAGGCTCATCTGGATATTCGCTGGACTCAAATCGAACCTGAATACCACCGTGCGATCGCGCGTTATCAGCCGGTGGTGCGGCGCATCGTCACCGTATCAAACGCTTATCTGCGGGAGATTCTGAAATCCACGCACGGCCGCACCTTCATCGTGTATGTGGAACCGCTCGTCGGCGGCCGCACGAATTTCCGCAACCTGGGCGACCATTACGCCATGGCCGTCGGTTCCACCGCGCAAATTCCGGTGGACGATATACAGCACGCTTACCTGCATTTCATGCTGGATCCGTTGCCGCTCAGGTATCGCAAGGAAGTTGAAGGCAAAAATAGCCTGCTCAATGTGGCCGCGCGCGCGCCGCAGCTTCCGGTAGAATATCGCACCGACTTCATTGCCTTCACCGACGAATGCTTGATCAAAGCTGTCGAGCTGCGATTGCGCCACCTGGCGCCGGAAAAACTTGAAGCGGCTCTGGTGCAAAACGACAAAGCTGGGTTCATTCTCGTGCGTCCGATTGTCACTCAGCTGGAAAAGTTTGAAAAAGCTGCGCCCGCGATGACGTATTATTTCCCCGACATCATCAATGGCATCGACGTATCGGCGGAGCAGAAACGTTTGAAAGATTTTGCTTTCGCGCCGGCGCAGGCAGCGCCTGAACAAGCCAAGGCCGCCGCTGCACCGGCAAATCAGACCGTGGAGCTCGATACCATGCTGGCGGAAGGGGATCATCAAATCGCTTTGAAGGATGCCGCAGCCGCTTCGGCCACATTCCAAAAAGTATTGGAGAAATATCCGGACGAGCCGCGCGCGGTGTACGGTCTCGCGGTTGCGTCCATACTTTCCGGCGACGGCGAGCGCGCCCAGGAATTATTCGAGCAGATTGTGGCGAGTTGGACGTCGGGCATACCCGGAGCGCCCGTTCCGCAGGGGACGCCAGATCCTTCGATTTTGGCCTGGTCGCACGTCTATCTGGGACGCATTCACGATCTGCAAGACGAGCGCGACGAGGCAGTAAGTGAATACCGCGCCGCCTTGGCGGTTCATGGTTCTCCGGAAAATGCGCGGGCAGCGGCGCAACGTGGTCTCGATTCACCGTATACTTCTCGCGCGCCGGAAAGCGACAAAGCGTCCCATAATCCTTAGCCCCAGGCCGTTTTTTACGTGCCGGGGGTAATCAACCACGGAAGGTGAAAAATGATTTTCCAGTCGGTGCGACACGCGATCATCACGGTCATCTTATTAGCAGTGGGATCCATGCTGGGGCTAGCACAGCCGTGCAGTGCACAGCAGCAGCAACAACAGCAGCCCGCGCCGGCTCCGGCTCCAGCCAAGCCCGGACAAGCGGCGGCTCCGCAAAGCGGCACGCAGAATCCCGCGGAAGCGCCGAAAGTCGATCCCGAGGAAGAGAAGGCCTACAAAGCTTTTTACGACGCAAATACTCCGGCGCAAGCCGATGCGCGCATCAAGCTCGGCGAGGATTTTGTCGCGAAATATCCCAAGAGCAAGTATGCGGAGACGGTCTACGCCCGGTTGATGCAGGACTATTTCAACAAACAGCAGCTCGACAAAATGCATGATGCAGCAGCCAAAGCTCTAGCGCTGGATCCGGACAACGTCAGCGTGCTGGTATTGGAAGGTTGGGTAATCCCCCACAATATCGATCCCAACAATATGGACTCCGAGCGTCTCTTGAATAAGGCCGAGGCCGAGGAAAAGCACGCCATCGAGTTAATCCCCAATCTGCCAAAGCCCGCGGGTATGACCGACGATCAATTCGCGAAAGCCAAGGACGCAGCGCTGTCGCAGGCGCATAGCGGTCTTGGATTGGTTGATTTTCGCAAGCAGGATTACGCAAATTCCGTCAGCGAGCTGCAGCAGGGCGAAAAACTTGCTACCACCCCGGACCCCACCGATTTCTACGTGATGGGGATCGAGCTGCAAGCGTTGAATCGGTTCAGCGATGCCGCCGACGCATTTCAAAAGTGCGCGCAGATTCCCGGAGGTCTGGCGGACCGCTGCAAGGGGAAGGCCGACGAAACCAAAAAGTTGGCCGCCGCAAAACCGGCCGGATCCAAACCCTAACCGAGGCCATTTCAATCATGACCCCACAGGAACGCGAGGAACTGGAGACGATCCTGGGTCATCATTTTAACGACACGGTAGAACTCGAACGCGCGCTGATTCATCGTTCTCATCGCCAAAATTCCAATAACACCGATAACGAGCGTCTGGAATTTCTGGGCGATCGCGTTCTGGGCCTGGTTGCCAGCGACGAACTTTGCCGCACCTTTCCTGAGTGGGATTCGGGACAACTTTCCAAGGGTCTGGCACGGCTCGTCAGCGCTTCGTCGATTTACGCCGCGGCCAAGGAGCTGAAGCTCGGCGATCATTTGCGGCTGGGACCCGGCGAAGAAAAAACGGGTGGCCGGGCTAAAAAACGGCTGCTCGCCGACGCGTACGAAGCCATCCTGGGCGCCATTTATCTCGATGCTGGGCTTCCCGCGGCGGTTTCGTTCCTTCAGCGTACCTTGCTGGGGCCTGCGCTGGCCAGCCAATCATTCGGCCTGGAACGCGCCGACGATAAATCCGCTTTGCAGGAATGGCTGCAGCAGCGCGACCTGCCGCCGGTGGAATATCGTGTCCGCAGCGAATCAGGCCCAGACCACAAAAAAACGTTCGAAGTGGAAGTTTGGCACGCCGGAAAAAAGCTTTCTGGTGCGGAAGGTCATAGCAAGAAAGAAGCGGAACAAGGCGCCGCAAGAACGGCGCTCGAACATTTCGAATCGAACGATGGAATCGCCTGAAGGAGTTTCGTGGAAGTAAACACCACCGACCCAGGTCCGGCTACTGAGTCGACACTCGCGTCCGCGCCCGCACCTGCGAAAGTTGTAGCAAGGCGCAGTTCCTTCGCGGAGTATGCCGAGTCGCTTCTGGTCACAATTCTGCTGGCTCTTTTCGGCACCACGTTCATCGTTCAAGCGTTCAAAATTCCTTCGCAATCGATGGAGCCTACTTTGCTGATCGGCGATCATCTGTTGGTAAACAAATTTATTTTTGGAGGCCACGGCGCGTGGTATGAGAAATTGCTTCCTGATCGCGCGATTCGCCGCGGCGATATTATCGTTTTTAAATTTCCGTTTGATGACAACCCGCATTACGTGAAACGCGTGATTGGTTTGCCCGGCGACCGCGTGCGCATCATCAATCAGCATGTTTATGTGAACGACGAGCCTCTGTACGAACCATACGTAATACACGACCCGATCTACGAAGATCCTTTTGGGGACAATTTTCCACCCTCCGGCCGCTACTTTGCGGAAATCGGGTTGCGCCCGGAATGGGCGGAACAAATTCTCAGCCACGTCCGGCACGGCGAACTGGTCGTTCCGCCTGACAATTATTTTGTGATGGGCGATAATCGCGACCGCAGCTGGGATAGCCGCTACTGGGGCTTCGTAAATCGCGCTGCTGTGATGGGCCGTCCGGTAATGATTTACTGGTCTGTTGAGACTGCGCCCGGCGATTATATTGGCCGAAGCTTCATCGGAACGCTTCGCGCCCTGGTGCAAAATCTTTTGCATCTTCCCGCACGCACCCGCTGGCGGCGTATGATGCATGAGGTCCATTAGCCGGTTCGTCCAGCTGGAAAAATCGCGGTGGCGAGCACGCTCTCCCATTCCGACGTTCATACGCAAACCGTCTCGCAAGCGAGACCGCGCCCGCGCGGCTGGATGCGTTGGCCCAAATGGATTCTGTTCTTCTTGATTCTTGTATGGCTCGCCGGCGCTGGAATTTCGCTGCTGATTCGCCACACGCCTTTGCAAAAGAAAATCACGGCGCGTCTGGCTGCGGCTTTCGGAAGGCCGGTGGAAGTAGGTAGCTACAATTTCACTTTGCTGGACGGTCCTACCTTGCGCGCGCAATCAGTGACCTTTGGAGAAGATCCGCGTTTCGGCCACGAATATTTCCTGCGGGCTGAATCACTGACCGTGCGTCTTCGCTGGCAAGCTCTGTTGCTCGGGCATCTTCAGCTAGGCACGGTTTCGCTCGGCCATCCGAGCCTGAATCTGGTGCGTAACTCGGACGGCGATTGGAACCTTGCTGAATGGCTGCCCAAGCCTCCACCCGCGGCGTCTTCCAGTGTAGTTTCGGGATCTTCATCGCCGGGTGCGCCCGCCGTGCGCTTCAGGCGTATCGAAATCGATTCAGGCCGAATTAATTTTAAGCGTGGCGAAGAAAAACTTCCGTTCGCGTTGGTGGATGTGACCGGTTACGTCGAACCTGCCGGCCCGGGGCGCTGGACCATGGATCTGGAAGCAATTCCAACGCGCGCCGCCGTAATCGTGCAGCAGGCCGGCGTTCTCCACGTCAGCGGCCAAATGGGAGGAACTTCTTCGCGCCTGCGTCCGGCGGAACTGAATGCTTCGTGGAGTGACGCTTCAGTGTCGGATGTCCTACGGCTGGCTCGTAGCTCCGATTATGGCGTGCGCGGCTTACTCACTCTAATGATGAACGCCCGAACGCAAGACCGCGCCGATGGCGGGTGGACGATTCAATCTCGCGCCGAGTTGCGCCAGCTTCACCGCTGGGATCTCCCCTTGCATCCGGACGATCCCGCAGTAAACGTAGTTTCGCAAATTCACTGGAATCCGATGGACGCGGCGATCGAGATAAGCGATGCGTCGATTGAAGCGCCGCATTCACAGGCGCGTGTTACAGGGCGGATTGGTTGGGAATCGCCAACGGGCGCTTCGTCATCGGAATCTTCGCCGGTTTCCATCAATGTTGCATCCTCTAGTATTGATTTGAACGATCTGCTCGCATGGGGGCGCGCATTCCATTCGGACGTCGCGTCCAGCATTTCATTTCGCGGTTTCATAAGCGTTCAGGGAAAAATTTCCGGCGTGCCGCTGCGAATGAATCGTGTAGCGCTAACAATTGACGGAGCCGAGGTCAGTGGGCCGACCCTGCGCGTTCCAGTCCGCCTGGGAAATGTGGACTTTCGATACGATCGCGGCATCGCCACGCTTTCGCCGGTCTCGCTCGCGTTTGGCATGGGCGGCGGTTCTCTTCACATGGAAACATCAACAAAGCGCGGCACTGAAATGCCGGTCTTCCAGTTGACCGGAAATCTCGCGCAGGCTCGCGATTTAGTGGCCACCGCAAGCGCGTTCGGCTGGAATATTTCGCGTGGATGGGACCTCGCCGGCCCGTTGCGCTGCGATTTGCATTGGCAGGACGTTGCATACCCGTGGCGAACGCAGCCCACCGGTACCGTGGACTTCGGCGGCGAACAAACCGGAATGTCGCTTCGCACGCCGTTCCTGAACTTGCCGATTGAAGACATCAAAGCGCATGCGGATTGGAAACCGGACTCACGCCACATTGCGGTGTCGTCAGCCAATGCATTTGGCGCCGACTGGAGCGGCTCGTTCGATCGTCGCGACGCAGGTGGATGGCTTTTCACGCTTTCAGCCGATCACTTGGCGGCGGCCGATGTCGATCGTTGGCTTAATCCTCGCTGGCGGGAAAGTTTTCTCGACCGCATGTTGCCGTTTTTGAATCCGCGCTCGCCGACAAACGCGGTGACCGACACATTGCAAGCCACTGGCCGCCTAGCGCTCGACGAATTCACGTTGGCGCCGGTCACCGTGCACCGGCTTCAGGGGGATCTGAAAGTGTCAGGCCATCACATCGAGTTTACGAATGCGCGAGGGCAGTTCTACGGCGGCAACATCGCCGCATCATTCGAAGCCGACTTTGCGGCGATTCCTTCTTATCGTGTGAACCTGGATTTTTCGCGTGTGGATTTGCTTGCGCTTTCGGCGGATTCGCCAAATCTGGCCAAGATGTTTTCAGGCGCGGCCTCGGGAGAACTTTTGCTGAACGCTCGCGGCGCCGACAAGTCCGACATGCTGGCTTCTCTCGCGTGCAAAGGAAAAGCGCGCGTGAGCGACGTTGAGTTTCGCAGTTTTAATCTTGCAGAATCGCTGCACGCCGATGCCACAAGGACTGGCACAAGCGCGTTCCGTCAGGCATCCACTACATTTACATGCGCCGACCGTGAAATTAAATTCCAGGGCTTGCTGCTGCAAAGCCCATCGGCTGAAATCGAAGGTTTCGGTTCGCTTGATTTCAGGCGCAACCTCAATTTGCGTTTACGCGTTCTTCCAAGCGAAGCAGAAGAGCGCAGCTCACCCGCTTCTGACTATCGCCTCACGGGCCCGCTCTCGTCGCCTCAGCTATTACGCATCCCCATGCCATCGTCTCGCCCATGAAACGCATCTCAACAGCTGAATTTGCGCGCTGTATATGGCTGTGCTGGCGTTCATTGGTGCGGCCGAATTCTCATCTTTCACGGCGTAACCGGCGAATTTTTCCGGCGACCGTCGCGTGCCTCGTCCTAATCGCGCTCTCTCTTTCAGCGACGCCGGCGAAAGTCCATCTCTCCATGAAATTCACGTCGGGCGAAGTGCTACGCTACCAAATTGAAACCAGCACGACCGCGAACAACAAAATGGAAACGCCCATCGAGAATCCCGAGGCAGCATCCAAATCCACGCAATCCGTTAGCCTAATTCTGCGTCTCGATGTGCTGAACACACCGCCAGCCAATGGAACGCCCGCAGGCAGCGTTCGCATTCGAACCACCTTCGAGAAATCTGACGCCGCGTTCAAAAGCGATGCTTTCGATCTAGCGGGATCGAACGTGCAGGATCAATACAAACATCTGGAAGGCCGCTCGCTCGAATACACCATCGAACCTGACGGACAGGTTTCTCACATCACCGGCATCGACGACCTGTTGGCAAATCCTGTGGTGGCGCAAAACGTTCATGCATGGATGAACGGCCTTTCTTTTGGCGCGCGCCTTCCGAAGGGCGGAATTGAAGTTGGCCAAAAATGGAATACCGACCAGCCCATGGAGGGCACACCTCTCGGCGGCCTGGTCTGGAGAAACCGTTCCACATATCTCCACGATGAGCCTTGCCACTCAACGGACGCTCCGCAAAGACCACCCGCCGGCGCTCAGCCTGCGGCTAATGCGAATCCCTCATGCGCCGTGATCGTCACGGAATTCAAGATCATTCGAAACGGTGATGCTACGCCGGATGACTACTCCCGCAAGGGTTTGGACACCTCCGGGACCTGGTCCGGCACTGGCGGCAGCCTCGAATATATTTCGCTCGCAGACGGCACGTTAGTCCGCTCCACGCAAAATTCCACGCAGAATATGGACGTGGAAATCCTTAGTATCAAGACCGGCTCGAAAATTCATTACGTCAGCCGCGTGGATAGCAAGTCTGAAATTTCTTTGTTGCCGGCGGAAGCTCCGCCCACAGTCCAACAGCCCTAATATCTGCCCATCGCGCGTGCGTTCCGGCCCAGAGCAACAGATTTGCAACCTTTGGTATAATGGTAATTTTGAGCTTGGCCCATTTTTTGCAACTGAGAGTCCGCTGATGAACTTCAAGATTGCCAGTGACTACGAGCCGCGCGGCGACCAGCCCGAGGCGATTTCCAATCTCGTCCGCGGCATTAATGACGGAGACCGCCAGCAAGTTCTCCTCGGCGTCACTGGTTCGGGCAAAACTTTCACCATGGCCAAGGTGATCGAGCAAATCAATCGCCCCACGATCGTCTTGGCGCATAACAAGACTCTCGCCGCGCAGCTTTATCACGAATTTCGTTCGTTCTTTCCCAACAACGCCGTGGAATATTTCGTCAGCTATTACGATTATTACCAGCCCGAAGCGTACGTTCCGGCGAGCGACACTTACATCGAAAAAGAATCCACCATCAACGATGAGCTCGACAAGCTGCGCATGTCGGCCACGCGTTCTCTCTTCGAACGCCGCGACGTGATCGTGGTCGCCTCGGTCTCCTGCATTTACGGTCTCGGCTCTCCCGAAGCGTATTACAGCATGATGCAGCTCATCGAAAAGGGGCAGTCCGTGGCTCGCGAGGCGATCCTTCGCAAGCTGGTTGAAATTCAGTACGAGCGCGCCGAGGATCTTCGCCGCGGAACTTTCCGCGTTCGCGGCGACATGATCGAAATTTATCCGCCATACGACGACCTTGCCGTTCGCGTCGAAATGTGGGGCAGCGAAATCGTCGCCATACGCAAATTTGATCCGGTCACAGGCCAAATCAAAACTCGCACCGGCGAAAAAGAAATCGATCGCATCTTGATTTATCCCAAGAGCCATTACGTTTTGCCCGCCGAACAACGCGAGCGCGCCATCCAAAGTATTTACGAGGAACTCGAGTGGTGGAAAGGCGAGCTTGAGCGCCAGGGAAAAATCGTCGAGGCGCAACGCGTAGTCCAACGCACGCATTTTGACATCGAAATGATGCGCACCATCGGCTATTGCCACGGCATCGAAAATTATTCGCGCCACCTTTCAGGTCGTTTGCCCGGCGAAGCTCCGCCCACGCTTTTCGATTACACTCCGTCCGATTTTCTTTTGTTCGTGGACGAATCGCACCAAACCATTCCGCAGATTCGCGGCATGTATCACGGCGATCGTTCGCGCAAACAAACGTTGGTGGAATACGGCTTCCGCATGCCGTCCGCCCTCGACAACCGCCCGTTAAACTTTGAGGAATTCGAGCATCGCGTAAATCAAGCCGTTTACGTTTCCGCCACGCCGGGTCCGTACGAACTCACAAAATCGGGAGGCGTGGTTGTCGAACAGGTGCTCCGTCCAACGGGACTCGTCGACCCGCAGGTGGAAGTTCGCCCGGTAAAAGGGCAGGTCGACGATCTGCTGGAACAAATCCGCGTGCGCGCCGGGCGCAACGAGCGCGTTTTAGTCACTACGCTCACCAAACGCATGGCCGAAGATCTCGCTGAATATTTCACCGAGGTGGGCGTTCGCTGCCGCTACTTACATTCGGAAATCGAAACGCTGGAACGCATCCGCATCCTTCGCGATCTGCGACGAGGAGAATTTGACGTCCTGATCGGCATCAACCTTCTCCGCGAAGGCCTCGACCTGCCCGAAGTTTCTCTGTGCGCCATTCTCGACGCCGACAAAGAAGGCTTTCTCCGCAGCACTACGTCACTAATCCAAACGATCGGCCGCTGCGCGCGCCATTTGGAAGCGCGCGCAATTTTGTATGCGGACGTGATGACCGACTCCATGAAGCAAGCCATCGGTGAAACGAATCGCCGCCGCGCGAAACAAGAAGCCTATAACCGCGAGCACAACATCACGCCGCTCTCCATCGTAAAATCCGTGGACATGCAGCTTGCCAGAATTGTGGAAGCGGATTATGTTACTGTGCCGCTGGACGACGTCGTGATCGAAGACGTCTCCACCGAAGCCGAGTTGGTTCATGCTATAAGCCGGCTGGAATCGCAAATGCGCGAAGCCGCGAAGAATTTTGAGTTCGAACGCGCTGCGGCGCTTCGCGATCGTATACGGTCTCTGAAGCAACGCGACCTGGGCGCGATTTTTTCTGCGCCCCCGGTCGCGGAGATTGCATCTATCTCTGAGCCGAAGCCTGAGCCGGACGCGGCTGCTCCCGCTCAGGGCATTTCAGCGAAGCCGGTCAAAAAGCAAGCCGCAAAAAAAATCTCCCGATAGGATCCGCGTGACTTCACTACAAAGATTTCCTCATCGCATTTCTTCGACGCTTCTTTTCGGTGTCGCAATGCTCGTGTGCGTCGCGCCGGCAGTCCGTTGCCAGACTCCGCCGGCCCAACGAGCAAATTTCCAGGTCGGAGACAACGAGTTCGGCGCTTGGGCTTCCTACGCGCCCTATGCACCGCACGTTCTCGGTGTCACCAGCCCGCGGCAGTTTGGGGTTCTTGGATTTCGCTACGCGCGGCGGATACATGAGCATCCCGGATCGGGTTGGTCGTTGGAATATACTGTGGACGTAATGCCTGTGGCGGTTATTCTGCAGCCGAAGATTCTAGGCAGTTTCGTTAATCCGCAAGGCAACATTATTTACATCACCGGCGCGCGTGAGGCGGTGTATGGCGGCGGCGTAAATCCTCTAGGCCTGAAGTTGAATGGTTTCCGAACGCACAAACTCCAGCTTTACGGCGCGTCCACGGCGGGATTCATTTCGTCGCTGCGCCCGGTTCCGGTCGACATTCACGGCGAAACGCAATTTAATTATGATTTCGACCTCCAACTCGGGTTCCAGCTCTTCAATTCCGCGCGCACGCACGCCTGGACCTTCGCATATAAGTATCAGCACATTTCGAACGCTCAGCGTGGGCAAATAAATCCGGGCGTGGATTTGGAAGGCGTCTTCGTGGGCTATACGTTTTTCAAATAGAGAAACTCAACGCGTCGGGATTTCGTAAAACTTTTTCTCTACACCACCCCTCGCCTTAATTCCTTTAGCGGATAAAACGTCCCGCGCCAGGTAATCCCGCCTGTCCACAATGTGACAATCATCGAACGCGCCTGCATCCAAATGAAAATCAGCGCGCCGATAGGGAAAGTCAACGCATACAGCGGCGAAACCTTGAATTCTAGGCACGCGCCAACATGCAGAATGATAGCGAGGCCGACGCAGATGCACGCGAATAGCAGTGGCCAGCCGTGCGCGAAGAACAGCGCAATCCACGGCACCACGCACATCATCAAAAGTCCGAACATTTGTACGCCGGCTGTCCAAAGCGAAAATCCCGTAAACGCAAAAAAGTTTTTGGTGGTCCCGCGGATAATATTCCTCACGCCGCTATGCCAGTGGACGCTGATTTCGTTGTTAGCCAGCGCCACCGCTGATTGGAAACCCTCCTGTTTCACAAGTTTTCCGAGTTTCATGTCGTCCACCACTTCCATCGCGAGGCGGCGATGCGTTCCAATGGCTTCGTACGTGCTGCGCCGGACCAGTTGAAACATGCCGATGCCCGCGAATGCTCCGGAGCGCGGGTCGCTCACCCTCCAGGGCCGTACACTCATCAGAAAAGCCACGCCAAAAAACGTCATGGCGATCTTTTCGCCGAAGGTGAACATGTCCGTGCGTCCCGATAGCGTTAGATGGTCCCAGCCTTTTTTCTGAGCCAGCGCGATCGAGCTCCGTAGCAGCGAAGGAGCGAACTGCACGTCTGCATCCGTGAAGATCAACCACTCTCCGGTGGATTGTTCATAGGCTTTTTGCAGCGCGTGAGGTTTTCCCAGCCACCCGGGCGACAGATCCTTCACGGAAAAAATCTTCAAGCGCGGATCATTCAATGCCGCACTCTTCAGAATTTGTTCCGTGTCATCCTGCGAGCGGTCATTCACCGCGACAATTTCATAGCGCGGATAATCCATCTGCAAAAATGTAGCCAGCGCAGCCGGCAATTTCTGCGCTTCATCGCGCGCGGCGAAAAGAATCGAAACGCTGGGACAATCGTCGTCCTTCAGCGGCGTCACATCCGCAACGGATGCAAATGTACGCAAGCCCCAGGCCGCGTCAAGCATCCCATAAATCCAAAGCAGCGCCGCCGATCCCAAGGCGATCGTCCAGAATAAATGTAGAGACAATTTCTCCCACCTGAAAAACTGCTTACACGTTATGCTATCACGTGCCATGGAGCGCTCTATTTCCATCGTCGGAGCAGGGCGCGTTGGGCGCACGTTGGGAAAGCGTCTTCGCGGCCTCGGCTGGCGTGTTGGATCTGTCGTCACGCGCTCTGCCGCTACATCGCGCGCCGCGGTTCGTCAGATTGGAGCAGGGAAGCCATATTCGCGACTGGCGCCGGAGATCCTGGATTCGAAAGTTATCCTTCTGACCACTCCGGATGGCGCGCTCGGAACCGTCGCGAACGCATTGGCGAGTTTGGACGAATCGAAACTCCGCGATAAAATTGTTCTGCACACCAGCGGCGCAATGGATCGCGCAGTTCTCGCTCCGCTCGCTCGCCGCGGCGCTTCCACGGGCTCGATTCATCCTATGCAGACGTTCAGCGGACGCGGCGCGCCGAACCTGAAAAAAGTTATATTTGCGGTTGAAGGCGACCGCCGCGCTACAGCAGTTGCGCGCAAGATCGCGCGCTCTTTGGGTGGTATGCCGGTCGCTATTCGTGGCGAGAATAAACCCGCGTATCACGCTGCGGGATTGCTGGTTGCCGGGCACAGCTTGGGTTTAATGGAAGCCGCAACGCAAGTGTTACGAAAGCTCGGCTTCAGCCGTCGGGATGCGTTGCGCGCGTTGCTGCCGTTAACGCGCCAGATGTTGGACAATTTTGAAAGGCTGGGTCCGCAGAAATCCTGGACGGGCCCGGTTTCGCGTGGCGATTTCGAAACAGTGGCAAAACATAGAAAAGCGATGCAGCGGTATCCGCGAGAATTTCAAGAAGCCTACGCGGCTCTTGCTCTTCTCTCCGGAAAAATTCTGTCCAGGAAGCCGGCGGGAACATCGAATCAGTTGAAGCGAGCATTGAAGAAATCAACGGGAGGAAAAAGTTGAGGAAATTGCATATTCCGGTCGAGCACACCACGCTCGCCAACGGCCTTCGAGTTGTGGTCGCGCCCGATCGTTCCGCGCCTGTAGTCACTGTGGGTGTTTATTACCAAATTGGTTTTCGCCTCGAGCCGCGCGGCCGGAGCGGTTTCGCGCATCTCTTCGAACACCTGATGTTCCAGGGTTCCGAAAACGCTGGAAAAATGGAGCACATCCGCCTGATCAACGCTTCCGGCGGCCTGCTCAACGGCACCACGCATTACGACATCACCAATTATTTCGAGGCGGTGCCTTCCAACGCTCTCGAACGCGTCCTCTGGCTCGAAGCCGACCGCATGCGCGCTCTTAAAGTGGACGACGAAAATTTGCGCAATCAACGCGACGTGGTGAAAGAGGAAGTTCGTGTGAACGTGATGAACCAGCCGTATGGCGGATTCCCCTGGCTGGATTTGCCGCCCGTAGCTTTCCGTAATTGGCCCAACGCGCATAATTTTTATGGAGATTTTAAAGATCTCGATGCCGCTAACCTCGCCGACGTTCAATCTTTCTACCGTACCTATTACTCCCCGAATAATGCAGTCCTGCTGGTGCTCGGTGATCTCGATCGCGCCGAAGCTTTCGCTCTTGCTAAAAAATATTTCGAAGATATTCCGTCGCACGCCTTGCCGCCGCCCGCTGACGTTAGCGAGCCGAAGCAGACGGAGGAACGTCGCGGCAACGTGGAAGAGAAGTTCGGAACGCTGCCGGCTCTCGCTATCGGCTACACCGTTCCGCCGCGCGGCTCGAAAGATTGGTACGCCATGACCATTCTCGACCGCGTCCTGCATGGCGGCCGCGCCGGACGCGTTTATCGCCAGCTCGTTTTTGAAAAGCAAATTGCCATCGAGACCGACGGAAGCCTGGACGTTTTCGACGCTAACGGGCCCACACAAATGGTCTCGCGCGTTTTTTACCGGCCGGAATTTACGACTGATGCGACCGTCGCAGCTTATGACGAAGTCATCCGCGAAGTGCAGGAAAAGGAAATTTCAGAGGATGAGCTGGCGCCGGTAAAAGTAAAATTTCGCGCCGATTATTACTCGATGCTGGAAGGAGGCATGGGCTCGTACATGCCGCGTTTCGGTTTGATGCACTATCTGGCATGTTTCACGCTTTTCGACGGCGATCCGGATCGCATCAACACGGTGCTCGACGGTTTCATGGCAGTAACGCCCGCGGAAGTGCAAGCGGCTGCAAAAAAATATCTGGTTCCCACGAACCGCGCTGTCCTGGCGCGCGTGCCCGCGAACCTCGGAGAATCTCGATGACATCGACAACTGTTAGCACGCCACCCCAACGTTCTTCGCCCCCAGCTCTCGGCCCTGAAAGGCCTGTCGCGTGGCCGAAGCGCACTGTCCTAACTCTCGCCAACGGCCTGCAAGTTGTTCTGGCGGAAGCTCGCACCTTCCCAAAAATTTCTGCGCAGCTATTTTTCCGCAGTGGAAATGCGTCAGTCGCGTATCGCGCTCCCGGCTTGGCTGAACTTACCGCAACTGTAGCGCGCACGGGCACCACAAATCGCCCGCTTCGCCGCATCGAAGAAGACCTGCGCCGTATGGGCGCGGATCTGGCAGCGCACGCCGGAGCCGATACCAGCGCAATCGGCGTTTCCGGAGTCGCCGACTTTTCGGAAGGGCTACTCGAAATGTTGGCCGATCTCGCGCGTAACGCTTCCTTTCCCGAAGAAGAATTCGAACGCGAGCGCCGCCAGCGAATCGAAGGGCTGAAAATTCAGCGCACTACTCCCGATTTTCTCGCCACCGAGCGCTTGCGCCGCACGCTTTTCGGAGAACATCCCTATGCGATCATCGCTCCCGTTCCGGAGCAAGTCGCCGCGTTCCGGCGCGAGCAGCTCGAAGAGTTTTATCACCAGAATTATTCGCCGGCGAACGGGTTGCTGATTTTGGTGGGAGATTTTTCCGCCGAAGCGATACTCGATCAAGTCGAAAGAATATTTGGCCCGTGGACGGCACCTTCTCCGGCGCCCCAGAAATGGCAGGAGCCACCGCGTCAGTCGGGACGCCAGGTTCACCTCGTTCATCTTCCCGGTTCCGTGCAGACGCAAGTGCTCGTCGGGAATCTCGCTATCACGCGCCGCGACCCGGACTGGTATCGCATGGTTCTCGCCAATTCAATTTATGGCGGAGCTTTTCACTCCCGCCTGGTGATGAATATCCGAGAGCAAAAAGGCTATACCTACAGCCCGCGCAGCGGCATAAACGCTTTACGCGAGTACGGATATTTCACCGTGCACGCTGCCGTGCGCAATGAAGTTGCCGCCGCGACGCTTACGGAAATATTTTACGAAATGGACCGCATGCGTTCGCTTCCCGTCACCGCACAGGAACTCGAAAGCGCTCGCAGCTATTTGAGCGGAGTATTTTCTTTGGGCGTGGCCACACAGGACGGCGTGCTGTCGCAGCTTTCCACCGTATTCCTCGATCGCTTGCCCGAAGATTATCTGGAAACCTATCGCGCGCGAATCCAGGCGCTCACAGAAGACGACATTCTCGCCGCCGCCCGCCGCCATTTCGATTCCGCGAACGAGCAAATCGTTCTGGTGGGTGATCGCGCACAAATCGCCGACCAGGCCGCTCTCTTTGGCCCGGTCACGGAGTACGACCCACAAGGAAATCGTGTCTGACGATTTAAAAGTGCGGACGCGCCGAATGTCGTCTCGCACATTGATCGCGGTTTCTTTTCTGCTGATATTTCTTGCGGTGCAATTGGGCGCCGATGCCAAACGCCCGCCCCCGGCCCATTCGATCGATTTGAACTCCGCGACCGTAGACGAGTTGCAACAAGTGCCCGGAATTGGCCCCAGCACAGCAAAAGCCATTGTAAATTTCCGTCAGAAGAGCGGCCCGTTTCAAAAAATTGACGACCTTCTCGCGATCAAAGGTATTTCCAAAGCACGTTTGGAGAAAATGCGTCCTTTTTTAACAGTCAGGACGGCGGCGCAAAAATCGCCGTAACGCACGGCCGCTAGATGCACGTCCGCGTGATTGCAGCGGGGCGCGGCAGAGCAATTGACTCCGATGTGAGTACGGAATAGCATGGTTGCGAATTTAATAACAAGAAAACTCTGAGGAGAGCGAGATGAAAATATTGCGGGCCTCATTTTTCGGAACCATGGCCGCCATCCTTTGCGCGGTTGCACTTTTGGCCGTGTCAGGGGTTGCGGTGGTGACGAAAACGCATGCGGCGACTCCGCTCCTGTCTGGGGCGGCATCGCGCAACGTTGCGACCGAGACGGCTGTTGCGGCGGCGTCGCGACCCTACGGTCCGTCAGGCTACCATTTGCTGGAGAAAATTCCGCTGGGCGGCGAAGGCTTCTGGGACTACATTATTTTCGACCCGGTCACGCGCCGGCTTTACATTTCGCGCGGAACCAGAGTTACCGTGCTCGAAGTGGATTCGGGCAAAACGGTCGGCGAAATCCCGAATACCGAAGGAGTGCACGGCATCGCGCTCGCTCCGGAGTTCAACCGCGGATTTACGTCGAATGGCCGCGCCGGCACGATAACGATTTACGATTTAAAGACCTTGCAAGTTATCGGCAGCGCGCAGGCGGGGACGAATCCTGACGCTATCATTTACGATCCCTCTTCGAAGCGCGTGTTCGCCATGAACGGCCGCAGCAAGAACGCCACCGCGATCGATGCCGCCACCGGAAACGTTGTCGGCACTATTCCCGTGGATGGCAAACCTGAATTCGCAGTCGCGGATGGCGCGGGACACGTATACGTAAACATCGAGGATAAAAGCGAAGAGCAGCGTATCGATTCGCAGAATCTGAAAGTGACGGCTACCTGGCCGCTGGCGCCGTGCAAAGAGCCGTCCGGACTGGCGATGGACATCGCGCACCGGCGTTTGTTTGCAGGCTGCGACAACAAGATGATGGCGGTAGTTGATGCCGACTCCGGCAAAGTTGTCGCGACGCCGGAGATCGGCGAAGGAGTGGACGCGAATGCGTTCGATCCCGAACTCCAGTACGCGTATGCGTCCAACGGTGAGAGCGCGACGCTCACCGTCGTGCATGAAGGTGCGCCGAACCAATATTCCGTGGTGGAAAACGTCCCGACGCAGGCGCATGCGCGTACGATGGCGCTGGACCCCAAGACGCACCAGGTTTTCCTGGTGACGGCGGACCTCGGCGCCACGCCGGCGGCTACCCCGGACAACGCGCATCCGCGTCCCACGATGGTGAAGGATTCGTTTGTGGTTTTAATCTTCGGCAAATAATCGCGGCGCGTTATTTTATAGAACTTCCAACGCGCTAAAACTCACAGCGGCGCGTTGCTTTATAGAAGTCTAAACTGGCTAAGACTTTCAACGTCTCCATCGTCGACAATTTGGCAAGTTAATTTTTTAGAACCCAGCGAAGATTAGAGTTTTTTTTTTACGCTCTCAACTTATAGAGTTTGGTGGGTTGATTTTGCGGAGCCGACGGATAGGGGTACCTGGTCGGCGATTTCCAGTCCATAGCCTTCCAGCGCAACCACTTTGCGCGGATGGTTTGTGAGCACGCGGATGTGGCGCAGTCCCAGGTCGATCAAAATCTGCGCGCCGATACCGCTTTCGCGCTGCACTAAACGCTGCCTGCCTAAATCCTGATCGAGTTCCTCGCGCTGATGAAAGCGGATTTGCGGAAGCTCGTTGCTATCCAACTTGCGCGAATCGATTTGAAATCCTCGCCCGGTGTGATGCAGATAAACGAAGACGCCGCGCTCGGCTTGCGCGATGGCTGCAAGCGATCGGTCGATGATCGCCTGGCAATCGCACGCAGTGGAGTTAAAAACGTCGCCGGTTAGGCAGTGCGAGTGCACGCGCACGAGAGGAGGACCTCCCGCCGAGTCATTGGAAATGTCGCCGCGGACCAGCGCGACGTGCAGCTCGTGGTCCACGTCGCTGGAGTAGGCAATCATGCGGAAATTTCCGTGCGGTGTGGGCAGAATCGATTCGGCGATGCGGCGAACGTAACGTTCGTGCTGCATGCGGTAGCGAATCAAGTCGGCCACGGTGAGCAGCTTCATATTGTGCAGGCGGCAAAATTCGGTGAGGTCGGGCATGCGTGCCATGCTGCCGTCGTCGTTCATGATTTCGCAGATGACGCCGGAATGATCGAGGCCGGCGAGGCGAGCGAGGTCCACGGAAGCTTCAGTTTGTCCGGCGCGAACGAGCACTCCGCCGTTGCGGGCGCGCAAGGTGTGAACGTGTCCCGGTCGCGCGAGATCCTCAGGACGCGTGTTGGGATCGGTGGTAGCTAAAATTGTGGTGGCGCGGTCAGAGGCGCTGGTTCCGGTGGTGGTGCCGCGGCGCGCGTCGATCGGTTCGCAGAATGGCGTGCCGAAAGCGGAAGTATTTCGCGGCGTGATGGCGGTGAGGTTCAACGCGTCGCAGCGCTGCTCGGTGAGCGCCAGGCAAATCAGGCCACGTCCAAATTTGGTCATGAAGTTGATGGCTTCCGGCGTGACCTTCTCGGCGGCCATGGCAAGGTCGCCTTCGTTTTCGCGATCTTCGTCGTCCACCAGGACGATCATGCGGCCAGCGCGGATTTCTTCCAGCGCTTCTTCCACGGTTGCAAATGGGGGCTTGCGGTCAGTCATCTGATTGCTGTTTGTCATCGGAGCTCGCTCATTTCTGTACTCATTTTAGCGCAAAAGCTTGATTCCCTAATGTGTGTTCTAGCCCCGGTTAGAAATTTTTCCATCGTTTGTTTTCTGCATGTTACGCTGATTTCTGTTTGTAGTGCTGTGCCGGTTAGAAATACGCAGAGCGGACTAGAACCCGTCTGATTAATTGCTGAGGGATTGGGTTCGCGAACCTCAGGGGTTAAAACCCCTGCAAGTTGGGAAGTGTTCGGCACGGCTGAAGGCGTGCCCTGACGTAACCCGTTATCCATCGCCAAAAAGTCTGGCGGATGATCTGCAAAAAACCGGCGGAAACATAACGGGTGCGCAAACTGCGTTTGGGGATTTTTTGGCGATTTGCGCATGTCGCCGCGGTTTGTTTTCATTAAGTTAGAGTGTGTTTTAATTACGGAATTTGGCGATTTAATTTGCGGGGTTTCGCACTCGGGGCGGCGTGTTTTGCGGGAGGGGATGGGCTGGTTTGCGCGCCTTAGGCTGTTGAGTTGCGACGCCGAGGGATTTCCTTGAGGCGCGACTGGAATAAAGCAATCGCGGGACTGGGGTTCGCGATAAGGAATTGCCAAACAGATCCCTCGCGTCGCGCTGCTCGCTCGGGATGCCGATGCTCGTCGCATCGTCACTTTCGTCCTGCTTCCCGGCCACGAATTCTGTCTTCAATAATCACGAGTCACGCTAGCACGCGATTAATTGAAATTCAAGGAGTCGTGCTCTGTGTGCGCGAAATATTTTCGGAGAGCAGTTCCGTTTTGGGAATGAGGAGTAAGCGAGCGAAACATCTCCTGCCCTTTCATTAATTATAGTATAAGAAGCAATTAACTGAAATTCATAAGGGACCGAACGCCTAGGCTGCGAACCATGAGCACAAACGTGGGGACGACGTTCAAGATCGGATTTCTCGGAATCATTTTAACGGCCGCTTTCTACTATCTGCTTTTTCCCAAGTTTTCAGTCACAGCGGGCAGCAACGCCCCGCAGCCGCTTTGGGCAATTGATTTAACGAAATATGGCTATCAGGGCAGGCCGCCAATTCTTCTGGGAAACGCGGATGCTGGTTCCATGTCTTGGACCTATAAGCAGGGAGTGGTTTTCACCGAACCGGATGTGTTCGCCGCATTTTTTGTCGTACGTGATCAACCGCCCAATGGCGCAACGGAACAACCCAAAGCGTCGCCGTCAGATACTTTCCGACTGGAAACAATTTTCTTTAACATCCATAAAGGTAAATACCTCAAAAAACTCGAGTTGCCTTTACCGACGGATACACACGGTTTCCTCTTTTTCCCTGCCACGAATGGACGATTTATTGTCGGGATTGGAAATGCGCTGACACTGTACTCGTCTGATTTAAAGATCGTCGCCCAACACACCGCGCAAGGGAAGGTTGAAGGGATCGCGAGTCCTTCTGGTGACACGGTGCTGCTCGAGGACACCCAAAAGGTGGGCGGGCGGTGGATTGAACAATTCGATCTGCTCGAAACCGAGGGATTGACCGTGCTCAAGTCCTGGAAATCTGCTCCGCAAATGAACCAAATTCTGCGGGGCGATGAAATTGGCTCTATGAGATACCCGTCAATTTCTATAAGGACACCCGACACCGAATCGAAGCCTTTGGTTTCAGGTGAAGAATGGTTTTGCACTGACTGGAGTTTCATCAACAAAGAAACGATTGCAATGTGTCAGCAAGGGCCTAGGCCAAAACTCTCGGTGGTTTCGACGGACGGAAAGATTCTGCACCAATTCGATCTCGGGTTAGAACAGATGGATGGCCCCGCGGTTACGTCGCGAAATGGCAAGAGGTTTGCGGTGCCAACCATGCACTGGGGTTGGGGCGGGAATAAAGATCCCGAGAAACTAATCGCGCGTGTGTTTGGCTTGGATGCTGACAAACCGATCCTGACGCTTCACGTTACGCCTCACTACAGTTCTAGTCCAAACTTCCAGACGCCGGAAGGTGACACGCGTTTTGGTTGGGGAGGATTGGCGCTCTCTCCGGAGGGCGAACTATTGGCGGTTAAGTCCGGCCCCATCGTGCAGTTATATCAACTGCCAGAAGTCGGTAGTTCGACAAAGTGCATCGGAGATTGCACTAGCGACAATGATGCTGCGAGTTTGCGACCTGCTTTAGCCCACCGACAACCGGAGTGGCCGATCAAGATGGCGCCCTCGCAACTCGTGGAGCAGGCGCTGTCCTGGCTCCCTGCTGACACGGAGACAGCGATAGCAGCGAATGGTCCGTTTTCCCTGCCCGATTTGAATCCGGCAGAACGCAACCCACCAGCCCACGGAGATGCTGACGAGACTGGAGAAATATTTAGCAGGGTTCCTGTCGGACTTTTCGGCTTCAAAAAGGGACTCATGGGCAACTATTTCAAAAACGACAAAGTGCTTTTGGCTCTTGAAGGCTCGCGACATTTCCGCACTCCGGCTGGACTCGGCGAGGGCCCGTATCAAGGATGTGACATCGCTGTATTCGCTTCAGATATAAAAGTAAGCGTAGATGCGTTCCTGAAGAATTCCTCAGATGCCGTCATGAGAACAGAACGAATCGAGGGGCAGGAAGTGATCGTGTTTCAGGAACAATTGGAAGAAGATACCTGGACAACATTCGTGGCGTTTCCCAAGCCCAACATAGCGGTGGCAGCGTCGAATAAAGCATATCTTCGGGAAGTCCTGGCGAGAATAAATGGCAAACGCGGCGAAAGAGCATTGCCAGAGAGTCTTCCAGAATGGAAATACGTAGATACTCACACCGCATTCTGGGCCCTACGTCACTACGCCAAGACGGAAGTGTCAACGGACCCGACCTCGCCTTTTGCGGGAGAAAGCTCTTGGTTGATCACTGACAGCCAAGCAATCGGGATGGCATTTTATTTCGATCCGGCGAAATCGAAGACGGCAACAATCACATATCTTTCCGGCGATAAGAACAGCCTTGCGAATGTTCAGAAGCATTTTTTCCCCATCGAGTCCGAACCCGGCGCAGGGGAGATGCACATTCGTTATCGCGAAATAGCTCCGGGAGTTGTGGAAGGCTCTTGCGACCTTGACCACATAGAATCCGCCGAGATTTTTACTTTCGTCCTGATGGGACTCCTCGGTCACTCGCTTGCCGTTTGAACCGAGAGGAGAATCACGGCGCGGGAGTTTTGCACGTGTTTCATCTAAACCCGCACGCTTTGCAGAAGACAGAAACGCAAAACATGCGGCACCCTCAAGGTCGAGGTGTGGCGTAACGAAATCTTGGTGTGGTGCGAAAGGGTGGGGCCACATTAGAAGCGGGGCAGAAACAAGTCACAGGGGAGGGTGGAACAAATGGGCTCTCGAACGATGAACGTGGAGACAGCCGGTTGCTGACGAAGTTTTCTCCGAAAGTGATTCGCACGGAAAAGGCGAACGAGGAGTACACCGAGGCCCTGTACCAACTCGACCAGCGCGATGCCAGGTTGACTCGCGCGGAAAAGGAGCTGGCGGAGCTTCTGACATTGCTGATCGAAGATTTCGAATCGAAGCGATATGAGTTGCCGCGCGCAAAGCCTGTGGAGGTTCTACGATTCCTGATCGAGCAGCACGGGCTGAAGCAGAAGGACCTGGCGGAGGTGTTCGGAACGCGCAGCATTGTTTCCGAAGTTTTGAGCGGCAAGCGCAAATTGAACAGGGAACATATCGAGCGTTTGAGCCAGAAGTTCCACGTCTCACCGGAAGTGTTCTTCTAAGAACGGTGAGTAAGCCGAGAAATTTCCGTGTATAAAACGCGCGTGACCCACGCTCCGTGAAATTCGAAGCGTGGGTCGAAGGCAACTGCGAGATGCGCGTTAACTGGTTTTTAGGGGTTTACCTTTTGCGACAGTATCGTTGACGTGCTCGTGTTGTAGTCGGAGCTGGCCACGTAGACCGCGGTGATGCTGTGAGTCCCGGTCGCCAGCTTCGCTGTAGCGAATGCCGCAACGCCTCCGCTAAGTGCGTGCGATCCTAACTTCGTTGTGCCATCCATGAAATTCACCGTGCCGGTGGGAGTTCCGGTGGTGGAGGACTTCACGGTAGCAGTGAAGGTGACCGTGGCGCCCGACGTTGACGGATTCAGCGAAGACTTCAGGGTCGTCGAGCTATTTGCTTTGTTCACTTTTTGAATGAGCGGCGCTGACGTGCTGCCGGTGAAGTGAATCCGACTCCATCCGGCAAGCCGATAACCTTTACAGCTATCGTGTCTCCGAAGTTGTCCGGCACACCGACCGGCACGGTGACGTTCAAAGACGGCGCCACCGTTCTGGCTACCCACACACTCAGCGCTGGAAAGACAACCTATGCCACGTCAACGTTAGCCGTCGGAAGCCATTCCATCACGGCCACATATAACGGCGCGACCTACTTCACCACCAGCGGCGCCTCGCTCACGGAAGTAGTGGAAAATTCCAGCACAACTACACTGGCCTCTTCCGTGAATCCCTCGGAATTTGGACAGTCCGTCACCTTCACCGCAACTATCACGCACACCGGCACTGGCACGCCAACCGGGACGGTAACCTTCAAGAACGGAGGTGTGGTGCTGGGCACCGGGACGGTCAGCGAGGCAAAGCCACTTTATCCAATTCAACTTTGACTGTCGCGGCGTCTCACTCCATCACTGCTGTGTACTCCGGCAACTCGAAAGACGACGTCAACGTGGTGGTACCCGAAGTAATCGAGAAGCTAGCTGACTCGGTGCCTTCCACGTTCCCGGCTACGTCTGTGCTGTAAAAAGTGAACTTGTTTAGCCCCGCTGATGTAACGAGGAACGGCCCGCTGTATCCGTTGATCGATCCGCCGTTGACCTGGTAGGTTGTGCTAGCCACGCCGCTCCCCGGCGCAGGGTCGCTGGCGTGAAGAGTGACCGTCACTGCGCTGGTGTATGTTCCACCGCTTAACGTGCCTGATAATGAGTCAGTGGTATGCGGAGGAACGGTGTCGTAGCAAATTGGGCCGTAAGTATTGGTGCCCGACGGAAAGCCCATGTTGTCCCAAGCCTCTACATAGACGGTGTGACAGCCCTGGCCCACGCTGGCGCCGGTGCAGAGCGCGCCGGTAATATCGGTGCAGCCAAAAGTTTTGTTGGGAAACTGCGGTCCGCTGTAATAGAAATTCCCTTGTCCCGGCGTGGGTTCGCTGTAAACGTCGGCTGGATCAACATCCCAAGCCTGGCTGAAACCTGCAACGCCGGTTGGGGTGAAATTGCCGCCCGAGTCAGTCACGCTCCAATCGATGAACTGGTCTGTGTTGTACCATTTGTTGATGGCGGGTCCCCCGAAGCTTACCGAGGGCCTGCCGGTATCAGCGGCGGTGGACCAGTTAATCATCCAAGCCAAGTGCAGCATGTTGGCCGTGCCCTAGCCGGTGACGGCGTCCCAACCAGTGCCCGCACAGTAGTAACCTAGTCCGTCGAGTGCAGTGATGTCGTTGCTGTTGCAACCGGAAGTGATGTCGTAGAAAGGATAGTGCGGGGAGTACGGCGCGTTGATGCCCTCGTAGTAAAGAAAGCCGTGGATATCGCCCATCGGCGCGCAAGGATTCGTGCCGACACTCACGCCACATATATTTCCTAAGGATAGAAGATAGGCATTTTCCTGCGCGGCAAACCCCGCGAGCTCAGGCGCGACCATGCTGGTGCCTCCGAATCCGGAGAGCGCTCCGTTGTAGTAGTAGTTTTGCGAGAAGTTAGCGTTCAGCGAGAGATCGGGAACTGCTCGGCTTCCCGAGCCGCAGGGTTGATTCGTCTGCCATCCCGGTGCGGCATAATAGGTGCTGCATCCGCCTCCGCTTCCACCGTTATTAGCCTTGCACGCGCCCGTGTAAGTGCCGCCCTGCCATGCGACTTCCGTGTTGTAGGTTCCGTTAGAGAACAAATAGAGGGTTGTGCCTCCGGCGCTGATCACGTCAGGGTCTGAACCCGGATAAGCCACGCTGGTGTGCGCGGGCGATTCGAAATTGCAATCATCAGAGGCTCCGCGATCTCCGGATGCGGCGAACAAGGTCCAGCCTTGTCCGATCATGGAGTTGAAAATACCGTGCCGCGAATCCATCGTAGCTGTGGAGCAACTGTAAATTTCAGTGCAGCTCCAGCTGGTGGTGAATACGCGGGCATAGCCGTCGGAGAGCATGTAACCGTACATGTCCGTGAAGGTCGAATTGTTGAAGTTCGCTCCGATGTAAACGTAAATATGAGCTGTGTTGGCTTCGGATCCGAAGCTATTAGCGGTAGCGGTAGTCCATTCTGTGTCGAAACTGTA
>Ga0182015_10000171_pt1 | contig 92338 bp, 84 predicted proteins | sample 712P3MmetaG_FD_120478 | JGI IMG/M metagenome (GOLD analysis project Ga0182015, IMG submission 120478) | Permafrost microbial communities from Stordalen Mire, Sweden - 712P3M metaG | ecosystem: Environmental > Terrestrial > Soil > Wetlands > Permafrost | place: Sweden: Stordalen | collected...
AGGCACCGGGGACCCACTGCACACGCAAGAGCCCGTTACCGTTGCTTCCTTCCGGACCTGGCGGGGTTGGCGAGAGTACGTCGCGTGAGACCGATGCCTGACCTGAATCATTCTAGCAAACACGGGCCGCAGATTCCCTCACCTGGGAGCGCGTCGCAGTAACAACGGGCAAAAGGCTGGTGACTTTTGGTGCAAGAAATCCGCACTAAGCCCTTCCCTTATCGAGGGGATTTGTCGAACAATGGAAACTAAACGTAGAAATTGAACAAAGGAATCTGCGAGCGACCGGTCCTCGTACCGACGGGCCTTACATTCGATGTCCCCTGAGATGCAACAATCCGGTGTGATCCCGCTTCCACAGGCGATTAACAAATACTTCGAACTCTCACTCTATTTCCTTGTTGTAATGGGGTTTGGGACGTTGGCCAGTACGGGCGGCCTCGATCTGCCAACGGTCCTGTTGGTGGGAGCGGCGCTGGGTTTCCGCGGCTATCTGCTGGCCCTGAAGCGGCGTGTCGTAATTTCGGAGCGCTGGACCACGCCGCTGACTATCGCATATTTCGTCTTCTACGCTGGCGATTACTTTCTCCTCTCACGTAGCTTTCTGGCCGCCACCGTGCACCTGGTGCTGTTCGCCGTGGTCGTGCGTACATTTTCGCTGCGGCGCGATCGCGACTACACCATGCTGGCGATTCTCGCCTTCCTAATGGTGCTGGCGTCGGCCGTGCTGACCGTGGACAGCGTTTTTCTATTCTTCTTCGCGGGATTCATGTTGATGGCGGTGGCCACGTTCATCCTGATGGAGATGCGCCGGTCCGGGCGAGCGGCGCGCTTTCAGGCGCGACACTCCCGTGACGATCAGGAACATCGGCATCTGGCATTTTCGCTGGTGCGGATGACGCCGGTATTGGTTCTGTTGATCTTGGTTGGCGCTGCGGCTGTGTTCTTCCTTCTGCCTCGTATGTCGGCGGGCTACCTGGGCGGCTACTCGTTCGGCACCGATTTTTCCACCGGCTTCAGTGATCGGGTGCAACTGGGAGGGATCGGGCAGATTCAACAGTCGAATGCGGTAGTGATGCACATCCAGATTGATGGAGATAAACGCGGACAGTACGACTTGCACTGGCGCGGCGTGGCGCTGGCGAATTTTGACGGCAAAACCTGGTCGAACCCGCATCAACAATTCGTACTGGATCGAGGGGCTGGCGGGAGCTTCGCGGTGCCACTCTTCAGCCAGGGAGTGGCTCAAGCCTACGGAGCGCGGAGTCAAGCCGCGCCGGGAGTTGCGGCTCATCTCATTCACTATCGCGTGCTGCTGGAGCCGATTGGCACGAACGTGCTTTTTCTAGCGCCCTGGGGACGAAAGATCGCTGGACCGTATCGAACGCTCTCGGTGGATGCAGGCGGGGCAGTTTACGATCTCGATAATGAGCACGCCGTCAACGTCTATGAGGCGGACTCGGATATCGCCAAGCCTTCACCGGTCCAACTTCGGGTGGCGGGAGATACTTTTCCGCGGCTTGCTTCGGCCTATCTGCAACTGCCCGCACTTGATCCGCGTATCCCGCGATTAGCGGCGCAGATTGCCGGTTCCGCTCCCAATAGCTACGACAAAGCGGCCGCGCTCGAAACTTACTTGAAAACACACTACGGATACACGCTGCAGTTGCCCTCCAAGCCAGTCGCCGATCCTCTGGCCAACTTTCTTTTCGAGCGAAGGCAGGGGCATTGCGAATACTTCGCCTCTTCGATGGCCGTTATGCTGCGGACGCTGCGCATCCCCGCACGCGTAGTGAACGGCTTCCGCAGCGACGAATTCAACGATGTCACCGGCAACTACGTGGTGCGGGCCAAGGACGCGCACTCCTGGGTGGAAGCTTACTTTCCGGGTTACGGCTGGGTAACGTTCGACCCCACGCCGGGCGGCGCGGTCGGCACTCCCGAGGGTTGGGATCGGGCGATGCTCTACCTGGATGCGGCGCAATCGTTCTGGCGGGAGTGGGTGATCAGCTATGACTCCTCGCATCAGTACATTCTGGGGCACTCGGCATTGAGCGGTACGCGCAATTCGTGGGAAAGGGCGCGAATGTGGGCAAGACTGCACTATGCGCGTCTGGTGGGCTGGGCGCGGCGAAGCCAGCGGGGCGTGGAGCACGCGCCAGGACGGTGGCTCGGGGTGGTCGTGGTGATAACGCTCCTGTGGCTGGTGCTGGGCAACGCGGCGCGGATTGCCCGGCTGATCCGGACGAGACGGCTGCGGGCGCATCCCGAACGCTCACCCGATCAGGCAGCGGCGATGTGGTATGAACGGATGGCTCGGTTTCTGGCACGGCGTGGCGTTCAGAAATCCACGACGCAAACGGCGCAGGAATTTGTGCGGGTGATTGAAGATGAGCGGTTGCGGACGCGAGTCGGGCGGTTTACGGACGCCTACGAATCGGCACGGTTCGGAAATTCTTCCGACGATGCGCAGCGGCTGCCGGAGTTGTACGAAGACGTGGAGTTGGCAACTAAGAAGTAAGGCGCTGCTCAGAAAGTCCTTCTCTCTCACCCCGCAGGAAATAACTCCGCGTAAAGCCTTTCGAGAAGACGTTGGTAGTCGTACTCGCTGTGAGCTTGCACGTAGTGGCGCTCGGCTACCCACACGGGATTAGGATACGTGGAGGCACCCCCAAGATGAGACCTCACTGCCTGGGGTCGAGGAGCCGCGTTCTGCTCCCGCTGCTTGGCCAGATCCGAAACCAAAACTCCCTTCTGCACCCGCTCGCGGGCAAGTTGCACATTTTGAAACAAGTAAAACATGTCGTGAAGAATCTTAAGCGTTTCGACAGCGCGGCAACCACTGGCAACCTTGCCGTCAGCTCCTACCGCATAAACGTTTGGAATTGTCCAAAACTGTTGCGTGGACCAACCTCTCTTCCACATTAACTGGCTGGAGGTGTACGTCGCGTCGCGCATGTTGTGTAGTTCGGCGACCGTGACCAGCGTTTCCCCGGGAGCATCAAGTTCCCGTACATACTCGTTCCATACGTCGACAATGCGCTGCTCCGGGATCATCCGCGCTGGATCCGAAATGGCCTCATATTCGGTGTGCGCAACCCGGTGACGGATACTCACGGTTGTCCAAGAGAGGTGTTGCTGCCCGAAAAGCCGTTCCGCAACCGCATCGACGAAGGCTCTTGCGTCGACTTCCGAATGAATATTGCCGGCGAGATCGTTAAGGTGGATGGCAGCCTGGCGGGTGGGTTCGTACTTTTCCCGCGCCTCGTCCAACGTTTGCGGAAGAACTGGATCAGGCTGGCGGAGAACTGATTCCTGCGGAGCTACGATCAGAAGTAACAGGGCGAGTGAGATTGCGAACATGAATCCCTCCCGGATTTACTGCTCGGTCGGATATCAGCGGGCAAGCGTTGCGCGCACGCGAAATGATAGCCCACCGGCGCCGCATCTTGCCAGCGGTTTTGGATGAGCTAGAAATGCCAGATCACGCCGCCACCGACGAAGTAGTTGTGCTGGCGGCTCTTGCCCGTGTCAGCCAGGGGCAGATCGGGCGCCCCCGACCAGAAGTCGCGCACCTCGCCGCGAAAGCCGACGTGGCTGAAGCGGTGACGAAAGGGACTGACATCCAGTCCCAGTCCGCCTTGCATCACGCCCGTGGTCGTCGATTTGCCGGGGTTCGGACCGGAGCTGTAGATAAGTTGACTGTTCTCGCTGAAATGCCCGAACCCACCCCCAAAACTAACCCAGGGAGTGACCGCGGTCGCAGGAAACAAATTCACGCGAACCGAGGGAGTAACGAAGATCTGTTTGTAATTGATGGGAACGACGCCATACAGGGAGCCGAGCTTCTCATCCAGGTTGAATACCGCAGGCACTTCTCCTGAGATGGCGTAGACTTGGTTGCCGAAAAGGTGGCGGGCGTAGTTGACTTCGAAGGTGAGCCCTTTGCCGGAGTGCACTAGATTGTCTGGCGGGGGCTCGTTCAGGATGGCCTGGTCGCTGATGAAAATGCGGCCAATCATGCCGGTCAACTCGTTCTTCTCGTCCTGAGCAGCCGCGGAGGCTCCCAGAATAGACATCCCCATTAGCAGGACTGCGAGTACGGCCTGTTTCCCAGACATTTCCCCTCCAGGATGCGGGATAGCTGCTCTCTTCGGTAACGACTAGCCTAGCATGAAGATGAGACGTTTTAATCCACAGGTTGCTGCTTTTCATGGTGCCTGGGGGCACGTGTTAGAACAAAGGCGTTGAGCCGTAAGAATAACTCGCCTGAGCTGGCTCCCCGGACGGCACTCCAGAAAATGTTAAAATAGCCAGATTACATGCCCTTGAAGAACCTCACTGTCTCCCGTTCTAGCGAAAAAACCACGGCTACGGCGTCGAATGACCACGGCCAGAATGCGAGTCCCCAGAAGGTGGGCTTCGTCAGCCTGGGATGCCCTAAGAATTTGGTCGACAGTGAAGTGATGATGGGCCTTCTGGCGCGGGCCGGGGCCGAACTCTCACCGCGAGCCGAGGACGCCGACGTGATCGTAGTTAATACCTGCTCGTTCATCGAAAGCGCACAGCAGGAGTCAGTGAATACGATTCTCGAGATGGCCGAGCTTAAGACCTCGGGCCGGGCGAAGAAACTGATCGTCGCGGGCTGCCTGGTGGAGCGCTTTCGCGATGAAATTCGCAAGCGCATTCCGGAGGTTGACGCCGTAGTGGGCACCGGAGAGTTGCAGAACATTCTGGCAGCCACCGGACTGGCACCAGCCCTAGCCCAGAATGATTCTCCGTTCGTGGTGCTATCATCGCGGGCCGAGGGGGACGCCCGGGCGGCGCAGGGACGATTCTCTCGCGGCCAATGGGACGGCGCGATTGCCGATCTGCCCAACTACTTGTATGACGACGAGACCCCGCGCATTCTGGCCACTCCGAAGTCCACGGCTTACATCAAGATCGCCGAGGGATGCGACCATCCCTGCACGTTCTGCATCATTCCGCAGTTGCGCGGGCAGTTCCGCTCGCGGCGCTTCGAGTCGGTGATAGCCGAAGCCGAGCGGCTGGCACAGATGGGCGTGCGGGAAATCACTCTGATCGGCCAGGACACGACCTGCTACGGAGAAGATTTTGGGTTGAAGGACGGTCTGGCACTATTGTTGGAGAAACTGGCGAAGATTGAAGACCTGCGCTGGATCCGTTTCCTCTATGCTTATCCCAACAAGATCACGGGCAAGCTGCTGGAGACGATTGGAACCCACGAAAAGATTTGCTCCTACATGGATGTGCCACTGCAGCACGCATCGGCTCCCGTGCTGAAGCGCATGAAGCGCGGCGGCGGAGCGGAAGTATTTCTGCGCTCGATTGCCAAGATAAGGCGAGCGATCCCCGGCGTGACTTTGCGGACGTCATTTATCGTGGGCTTTCCGGGAGAAACCGAGAAGGAATTCGAAGAGCTATGCGATTTCGTGCGCGAGTCCCAGTTTGATTGGATGGGAACTTTCTCTTACTCGGACCAGGAGGGAGCGGACGCCTACGGATTGGACAAGAAGCTCTCTGTCCGTGAAATCGAGCGCCGGCGAAAACACTTGATGGGAATCCAGCGGCAGATCAGCAAGAAGAAAAAGAAAGCTCTCGTTGGACAAGAGTTCGATTTGCTGTTGGAAGGAACGTCGGAAGAGACCGACCTGCTCATGGAAGGCCGCACCGTCATGCATGCGCCCGAAATTGATGGCAAAGTCTTCGTGAACGACTTTCCGGAAGACATGGAGCCTGAGCAGGGCGAGTTTTATCGCTGTCAGATCACGGAAGCGCACGACTACGATCTGCTGGCAAGGATTGTGTAGCACGCTGTTCGCTCTGAATTCTGTGATTCGGCAAGAACCTGGAAATTTCCCCGACCATGCCTCGCAAGCGCGTTTTGAAACTTCGCTGCCCGATTTGTAAGAAAGCCGTCAAGAGCGGCGACGCTGAGTTTCCCTTCTGCAGTGACCGCTGCCGCACCATCGATCTGGGAAAGTGGGCGAGCGGCGCTTATGTGATTCCGTCGCCCGTAACCGATGCAGACGAGCAACTCCGCGAAAGCACTCCGGAAGATCAGGACGAAGAGTCGTGATGAATGAGCCGAAACGCGACGGTAGCGTCGGCGTCCCGCCGGCTGTCCCTTCGACAAGCTCAGGGCAGGCTTCGGGGGCGTCCCAGCGAACACCGCTTTGGGCTCAGCTGGTCGCTACGTTCTTTGGTATCGGACGTTTGCGGCCCGGGCCGGGGACCTATGGATCGGCGGCAACCGTATTGTTGTGGGCGGCGTTGGCCCATGCGCTCGCACCTTCGCTACGCACAACAGTGGTGATCGGGCTAACCGTACTGGTAACCCTGATCGGGATTCCCGCGGCCACGCTGGTTGCACGCGGCGCCGGGGTGAAAGATCCGCAATTTGTTGTGATTGATGAGGTCGCGGGTCAACTGATGGCGTTGATCGCCGTGCCGCTCACATGGAAACCTTTTCTGGCGGCCTTTATATTTTTTCGTGCCTTCGATATCGTCAAGCCGCCTCCGGTGAGACAATTGGAGGCGATTCCGGAAGGCGCCGGAATCGTACTGGACGACATTGCCGCGGGCCTCTATGCGCTGGGAGCGACGCAACTCTTGTTGCATTTTGGTCTTCTAAAGTAGGGTCTTCTAAAGTGGTGCGAGTGTTTTCCCCATGGGCTTTTCCGACCGCATTCTGGGTAAGAAAAACGTGAACGGCGGGCCGCACATCGAGTCCGTGTCGCCGGAGCTGGCGCTGGCGGGAGGCGAAGTCCGCATCGCGGGCTCGGGATTGCGGCCGCAGCAGTGGCAGCGTCCGCGCGTGCAGTTTGGCGAAGTCGATGGCGGAATTGTGGTCAGTGCGGAGTCGTTTCTGGTCGCCCGCGTTCCCGAGGGAGCGACTTCGGGCGCTGTGGTGGTTGCGGCCGACGGGCATGTCAGCAATGCGCATGCAGTCAAGGTGGCCGTCCCCATCGCCGAGAATCTGCACCCCGTCACCAATCCGGCGCTCGACGGTCAAGGCAACATCTACGCGACTTTCTCAGGTTCACGCGGGCAAAAAGTTCCGGTCGCCATCTTTAAGATTGATACTAACTACGCCGTGAAGCCCTTCGTCGCGGAAATGATGAACGCAACCGCTATCGCCTTCGATCGCCAAGGACAGATGTATGTTTCTTCACGCTATGACGGGGCGGTGTATCGCGTGGCGCCCAACGGAACCGTGACCAACTATGCCGAGGGCATGGGAGTAGCCACGGGGATTGCTTTTGATCGGAATCAGAATCTCTATGTAGGCGACCGCAGTGGAACCATCTTCAAGATTGGCCGCGACCAGCAAGTGTTCGTCTTCGCTACGCTGGAGCCGAGCGTTTCGGCGTATCACCTTGCTTTCGGCCCGCAGGGAGATTTGTTTGTGACCGGACCTACCACGTCCAGCTTTGACTGCGTGCACAGAATCGATCCGCAGGGGACGGTACATTCATTCTTCCGTGGCCTGGGACGCCCGCAGGGGTTGGCTTTTGACGCCTTGGGCAACCTGTATGTGGCCGCGTCGCTCTCCGGCAAACGCGGTATCGTGAAAATTACGCCTGAAGGCAACGCCAGCCTGGAAGTCGCCGGCTACGGACTAGTGGGACTGGCCTTCGCGCCCGGACGCAGCGTGATTCTGGCGACCACGGACGCGATGCATCATCTGTCATGGAACAATCCGGGATTGGCGTTGCTGCCGGAGTAGCACACCAGCATCTCAGATTTGCGCTTGATCTGATCCGCGCCTGCCGCGGTTTTCATTTACACTTCTACCGTGAACGCCGAGATCATCGCGGTTGGTTCTGAGTTGCTCACGCCCTTCCGCACGGATACGAATTCTCTCTATCTCACGGAGCAGATCAATCAACTAGGGGTTGAAGTGATTTTCAAGAGCGTGGTGGGCGACGATCTCAGGCGCCTGGTGGTGGCCGCGCAACATGCGTTATTTCGCTCGGAGATCGTGATGTTCAGCGGTGGTCTGGGTCCCACCGAAGATGACCTTACCCGCGAGGCCGTGGCGGAAGCGTTGGGCGTTTCGTTGCAGCGCGATGAAGAGGTTCTCGCCGGCATCGAGCGGCGTTTCGCGGCGCGTGGGTGGACAATGTCTCCCAACAATACTAAGCAGGCGGATGTTCTCGAGGGCGCAACTATGCTGCCCAACCCCAATGGAACGGCTCCCGGACAGTGGCTGAGCGGCAAGTTCGACGGGCGCGAGCGCATCGTCATCCTATTGCCCGGGCCTCCGCACGAACTGAAGGCTTTGTTCGAGGCGGAATGCCGCGAGCGGCTGCGCGCGAAACTTCCTGTGGCATTTCTGGCAACTCGCGTACTGAAAGTGGCCATGCTGGGGGAATCGCTTGTGGATGCGCGCGTGGCGCCGATTTACAAGAGATATAGCGACGTGCAGACCACCATTTTGGCGGACGCGGGAGAGATCCAACTGCATTTCAAATCGCGCGCCGGGACCATGGATGCCGCGCAGGCACGTGTGGATGAAGCCGCCGACGCGGTGGAGGAAGAGCTCGACGATGCGGTGTACTCGCGGGACGGCGAATCGCTCGAACAAATCGTCGGCTACTGGCTGCAGATGCGAAATGCCACGCTGGCCACCGCGGAATCGTGCACTGGCGGCCTGCTGGGCGAACGGATCACGTCGATCGGCGGCAGTTCGCGCTACTTTGCCGGCGGCGCTATCGTCTACTCGAATTCAATAAAGACCGAACTGGCAGGCGTTCCCGCCGACATGATCGAACGCCATGGCGCAGTGAGCCGCGAAGTAGCTGCGGCGCTGGCGGAGGGCATTCGCTATCGCTGCGAGGCGACGCTCGGGATCGGCATTACCGGTGTGGCAGGGCCCACAGGAGGAACGCCGGAGAAGCCTGTGGGATTGGTGTTCCATGCTTTGGCTAGTGATAGCGGGACGGAAGTGATTGAGCGGAATTTCCCAGGTGATCGCAAACGCATCCGCTGGTTTGCGACAACGCTCGCGCTGGATATGGTGCGAAGGAAGTTGATGTGAAGAGAACGCTACTAGCTACTAGCTTCTAGCCGCTAGCTAACCGGAAGAGCTAGAAGCTAGAAGCTGACCTTATGCGCCTTTTTGTCGCGCTCGATATCGACGACAGCATTCGCGGCCGAATTTCCCGCTTTCTCGACGGCGTGCGCGGATTTGCCCCCGATGCGCGCTGGGTACGGCCGGAATCGCTACACGTCACGCTCAAGTTCATCGGCGAAAAACCCGACGAAGACGTTGAACAAATCAAGCAGGCGCTGGAGCGGATTGAGACTGGCACGATTGAATTGAGCGTACACGGCTATGGATTTTTTCCGGGAGCGCGGGCGCCGCGAGTGTTCTGGGTCGGAATTGAAACAGGGTCGAATCTGACTTCCCTGGCGGCAGCGGTGGATGAAACACTGGCGCCGCTGCGCATCCCGAAGGAGGAACATGTCTTCAGCCCGCATCTTACGCTGGCGCGGGGCGCGGGAGGCTCAGGTTCACCACGCAAGCAAAAGAGCGACCGCCCCAACCACAGCTTTCAGCACCTGCATGAAAAACTATCAGCTCTGCCCGCGCCCGAGTTTGGTACGATGACGGCCCGCGAGTTTTTTCTGTACCGGAGTCAGCTTTCGCCCCGCGGCTCGAAGTATACGAAGCTGGCGGGGTTTAGTTTGCGCTAGCGCACCTGGCGGGAACCACGTACCTTGCCTACGCTTCTCATCACCGCCGCACTGAGCTACCTGCTGGGATCGATTCCCTTCGGATATCTGCTGGTGCGCATCTTTCGCGGTGAAGATGTGCGCCAAAGCGGCAGCGGAAACATCGGGGCGACGAATGTCTCCCGCAAGTCGCCGGTGCTGGGAGGACTAACACTGCTGCTGGATGCGCTGAAGGGATCCGCGGCGGTCGGGCTGGCATACTTTCTCTCAGGTCGAATGCCCGGCGGCGGGCAGCCTTATCGAGTGATGTCAATGGCGGCGTTGTTCGCGATTCTTGGCCACATGTTCCCGGTATGGCTGAAGTTTCGCGGGGGTAAAGGAGTCGCCACGGGATTGGGTTCATTCGTCGTGATCGCTCCGAAGGCGGTGCTGGTAGCGGCGGGCATCTTTGTTGCCGTCGTGGTCATCTTTCGCCACGTTTCGCTCGGGTCGATCATCGCGGTCGCATCTTTTCCGCTGCTGGTTTACGGGATGCGTGCGTATGGCAACGCGCCGATTGCCCTGGCATTCATGGCCGCCACTTCCCTGCTCATTATTGTCAAACATCACGAAAACATCCGCCGCCTGCTTGCCGGCACGGAAAGCCGCGTGGGAGCAAAGCGCACATGAGCGAGATTGCAATCATCGGTGCGGGAGCCTGGGGGACGGCGCTGTCGATTATTCTGGGACGCAAAGAGACTCACCGGGTGCGGCTGTGGGCTCACGAAAAGGAAATCTGTGAGAGCATCGCACGGCAACGCGTGAACGAGAAGTTTCTTCCCGGCCAACTCATCCCCGCTTGCGTGACGCCCTGCAATGGCCTCGCGGAAGCCCTCGAGGACGTGGCTATCGTAGTAAGCGCGATGCCCTCGCAACATTGCCGCCGCTTGTTTGAACAGATGCGACCGCACTTGCGCGCCGGAACCATGATCGTCAGTGCGACCAAAGGACTGGAGGAAAACTCGCTGCTGCGAATGACTGAGGTGATCACGCAGGTGATCACCGGCCACGACATGCCGGCGCCGCAAATCGGCGCGCTCAGTGGCCCGTCGTTCGCGCTGGAAGCGGCGCGGGGAGACCCTACGGCAATCACCATTGCATCGCAGGACACGAAACTTGCACGCTTCGTTCAGCAGGAGTTCAGTCATGCCAGCTTTCGCGTCTACACGAATGATGACCCGATCGGAGGGGAACTGGGAGGTGCGCTGAAAAATACTATCGCGATCGCCGCCGGTGTTAGCGCGGGCCTCGGTCTGGGACACAACTCCGTGGCGGCGCTCATCACGCGCGGTCTGGCGGAAATGACGCGGCTCGTAGTCGCCTGCGGAGGCAAAGCGGAAACCATGGCGGGTCTTGCGGGCCTTGGCGACCTGGTGCTCACTTGCACGGGCGGCCTCTCTCGCAATCGCAGCGTAGGCTTTGAATTTGGCCGCGGGCGAAAGCTGCCCGAGATTCTCGCAGACATGCATGGCATGGTTGCGGAGGGAATCTTCACGACGACGGCGGCAGTAGGGCTGGCGCGCGCACGCGGTGTGGAGATGCCCATCACCGAGCAGATGCACGCGATCCTGCACGAGGGCAAAGCTCCGCGCGCCGCAATTTATGAGCTGATGACTCGCAGCAGTAAAAGCGAAACACTCAGATGACCGTCAGCGATTGTCTGGCCTCCGACATGTTTCCTTGCCAAACCCGCGCCAAGCGCCGGTTTTAATTGGTACTTTGGTAATAGCAAAGGCTCGCGGTTTTCGCCTCCGAGCGTTCCTTCCAGATTAAACTTTACAGATACCCGTGACATCCGTCGCCACTTCGGCCCACGACGCTCCCGAACTGAGTCCAGGGAGCGACTTGTCTTCCATAGCACACAATCCGGCGCGCATCCCCATTCTGTATGTGATCCTCAGTGTGCTTCTGGTGATCAGCATCGTCCCCATGTACTTCTACTCCGCGCAAGTGGAGGCCATCAATCGGGACCGCCTGAAAACCAACGAAATGCTGCTGCAGAATACGGTGACGCGGTCGCTAGCTGACGATCTTTCGCAGCACGAGCACTCCCTGCGAATGATGCTGGCCAACCTTTCGTCGGCGATTCAGGTGGCGAGCGGGGGCGACATCGGCAGCAAGAACATCGAAGCGCCGGAGTTGCGCGCGCTGCTGGAAAACTTTGTCTCTTCTTCGGATGAATTGGCTTATGCCACCCTACTTAACTCCGAAGCCAAGGGAGTCTCGGCCGGACGCATCGCACCGGACGCTTTTCTGCAGCGGGAGTTGCAACATGCCTATGACGCAGCCCGCGATGGTCGCGCCTACAACGGGCAGGCGCTCCAGGTCGGAAACGGCAACTCCGCGCGTACGGTTGTGTTGGTAAGCAGCCCCGTCAGCTACGGCGGGCGTTTTCTGGGCATGGTTGGTGCGGTTGTGGACCTGCAATTTTTGATTCGCCGTTTGCAGGAAGTCAGCGGCGGCGGCCTGATTCCCTATGTTGTGGACGCGCAAGGCCGACTGGTGGCTGCGGGAACGTCGCAATATGTGACCGGCCAGGACATGAAGAACCTGGAGATCGTCCGCAACTTTGTCGACGAAGGCAACAAAGCGCAGTTGGCCGCCACCAAAGAATTCGCTGTCCGCGAAGGCAAAAACAATGTTGAGATGCTTGGCACCTATAGCCCGGTCACTGCGCTCGATTGGGCCGTCGTTGTGCAGAAGCCGCAGCTCGAAGCCTACCGCGGAGTCTATGAGATGCAGCGCACCGCGCGCCTGCTGGCGCTGCTGGCGGTGTTGCTAAGCATTGGCGTGAGCATTTTCGCAGCCCGCAGAATTACCAATCCGCTGCAAATCCTTACCCACTCCGGCCGCGCACTGGCGCGCGGCGATTTTTCACAGCGTGTACACTTGCGCAGCCGCACCGAGATCGGCGAATTGGCCGAAACCTTTAACACTATGTCGCAGGAACTGGAACAGTTTGTGGAAGATCTGAAGCGGGCTGCGGAAGAAAACCGCGCCCTGTTTCTGGGTTCGATTCAGATGCTGGCGGGTGCGGTTGACGAGAAGGATCCCTACACTCGTGGCCACTCCGACCGCGTGACACGTTATTCGCTGATGATCGGCAAGGAACTGAATCTGCCGGCCGCTTTTATGGAGACGCTGCAGATTTCCGCGCAGCTCCACGATGTGGGCAAGATCGGTATAGAAGACCACATCCTCAAGAAGCCGGGCGCGCTTACCGCAGAAGAATTTGAGGTCATGAAGACCCACACTACGAAGGGCGCCAACATCCTGCGCCCGGTCACACAGCTCGCGGAAATGCTTCCTGGCATTGAGTTGCATCACGAAGCCCTCGATGGCCGCGGTTATCCCTACGGCCTCAAGGGAGAGCAGATTCCGCTGCTGGCAAAGGTAATCGCTGTGGCTGACACTTTTGACGCGTTGACCACTAATCGTCCCTATCAACACGCTCACACCCCGGAAGAGGCGCTGAAAATCATCCAGAATCTGGCCGGCAAGCGGCTTGATCCCGAACCAGTAGCTGCGCTGCTGGCGGTTCACGCACGTGGCGAAATTCGCATCCAGCGCATCTCGATCAAGCGGCCTGCGCTCGCCGCGGCTGCGGCCGCTGACGCTCCGTCGCCTGTGCCTGACTCAGCGCTGCCCGCTGCGGAAGCAGGAAATCTCGAAAGAACCCGCGTCTAACCCATCACTCTAGTTCATTCACTGTCGCACCAGCCGTGGTGCCCCGCCGGACCGCTATAATCAAGCTTCGGGATTTCTCATGATTCAAACCTTATTTGGCAGTACCGAAGAAAAGAAAACTGGACTCTTCGAGCGCATGAAGCAGGCGGTCACGCGCACGCGCGAGAACCTCGCCGAACGCTTTGAAGAGGTTGTTGCCTTCGGCAAGGAAATCGACCGCAACACGCTCGACGATCTTGAAGCCACGCTGATCGGCGCCGACCTCGGCACCACGACGACACAGGAGGTTCTGGGCAAGCTCCGCGACAAAGCCGACCGCAAACAGATCAAAGACGTGCAGGAACTCAAGCGGCTGCTGAAAGATGAGCTGCTCGCCATTCTGAATGCGGCAAATACCCGGCCCGTCCAAAAAGTCGATGGTATGCCTGAGGTGATTCTCGTGGTTGGTGTGAACGGTACCGGCAAGACCACGACCATCGGCAAGTTGTCGCAGGTGTTTCGATCACAGGGTAAGAACGTGCTGCTGTGCGCAGCGGATACCTTTCGCGCGGCGGCCATCGATCAACTGGAGATCTGGGGCGAGCGCACCGGCACGGAAGTCATCAAAACCAAGCCGGGCGGCGATCCTTCGGCCGTATTGTTCGACGCACTGCAAGCCGCAACCGCACGGAAGACCGACTACGTGATCGTCGATACTGCCGGCCGGCTGCATACCAAGACGAGCCTCATGTCCGAACTGGAGAAGATGCGGCGCACAGCGCAGCGCATCATTCCCGGTGCGCCGCACGAGACGCTGCTGGTGATGGATGCAACAACCGGTCAAAATGGCTTGCAACAGGCCCGGCTGTTCACGGAGTCGGCGTGCGTCACCGGCATCGTGCTCACCAAACTCGACGGCACGGCCAAGGGTGGCGTGGTGGTCGCTATCTCGCGCGAGTTGGGGCTGCCCGTGCGATTTGTCGGCGTGGGTGAGAAAGTGGGTGATCTTCTGCCATTTGACCCGAAAGAGTTTGTGGATTCGCTGTTCGAATAAAAGCTATTTTCACCACGGAGACACCGAGTCACGGAGAAAACCATTAGTTGTTTCTTCGTGACTCGGTGTCTCCGTGGTGGATTAGCTTTGTCCGTATCTCTCCAAGATGCCCGATCACTCCAGTGACGAACAGTTCCTGCACCGCGCGCTTGACTTAGCGCGCGCTGGCGTCGGTTTGGCCTCGCCCAATCCCTACGTCGGCGCAGTCATCGTTGATCCGCACAACAGCGTGGTGGGCACCGGTTTTTATACCTACTCTGGCGTGAAGCACGCCGAGGTGCTCGCCCTCGATCAGGCTGGCGACAAGGCTCGCGGCGGCACGCTCTACATCAATCTCGAACCGCACTCGCACCAGGGCCGCACTCCTCCCTGCACAGACGCTCTGATCGCCGCTGGGATTCACCGCGTGATTGCATCCATGCCCGATCCCAATCCAAAAGTAAGTGGGCGAGGCTTCGAGAAGTTGCGAGCGGCGAGTATCCACGTGGAAGTTGGGCGGATGGAAGCGGAAGCGCGCCGCCTGAACGAGGCCTTCGCCCGCTACATTCGGCACAGCGTTCCACTGGTTACGCTCAAGGCCGCGATGACGCTCGACGGCAAGATCGCTCCACCACCAGCGGTGGGCTTGAACCGCACGGCCGGAACTCCGGTCGGCGGATGGATTACCGGCGAAGCTGCTAGGGCGCACGTGCACGAACTACGCCACCAGAGCGACGCCATCCTGGTGGGTGTGGGAACGATCCTCGCTGACGATCCGTTGCTCACCGATCGCAGCGGCAATTTGCGGAGGCGCCCGCTGTTGCGCGTGATCCTGGATTCGCGTCTGCGACTGCCGCTGAAGTCGCGGCTGGTGCAGAGCGTCGCGCATGAAGCCGCCGGCAAGAATGATGTGCTCGTATTCTGTTCCTCCGGCGAGGAAAAGAAAAAGAGCGAACTGGAGGCGCGCGGCATTCGGGTCGAGCAACTGCCGCCGGCCACATCCGACGGACGGCCTGATATTCATGCGATTCTGCGCCGCCTGGGACAACTCGAGATTACGAGTGTGATGATCGAAGGTGGAGCGGCGGTGAACGGGGCGGCGCTCGCCTCCGGAGTAGTGGACAAGGTTTTCCTCTACTACGCGCCGAAGATTCTGGGAGGTGCAGGATCGGTTCCATTCGCTGCCAGCCCGGGCTTTCTCCAACTGGATCAGGCTCCGCAGGTAACTCGTCTCCATCTGCATCGCTTTGGAGAAGACTTTGCGGTGGAAGGGTATTTGCGCGACCCGTACGAGGAATAAACTTTTTCACCACGGAGGCTTTCATGTTCACCGGCATCGTTGAAGAAGTAGGACGCGTCAACCGTATCGAGCAGCGCGGCGAGAATCGCCGCATTACCATTGTGGCTGAGAACGCAACGAAGGAACTGAAAACCGGCGACAGCGTTGCGGTCAGCGGCGTTTGCTTAACTGCGCTCGACATCAAGCCGGGATCGTTCTGCGCCGATTTGGCTCCCGAGACTTGGATCCGTACGTCGTTCTCGCGCATGCACGAGGGAGCACTGGTCAACCTGGAACTGCCCATGAAAGCCGATGGCCGCTTCGGCGGACACATCGTGCAGGGCCACGTGGATGGCGTCGGCAAGCTCCTCGCCCTGGAGCGGATCGCCGACTCCGAAAACTTCTGGCTGCATATCGAATTGCCCCGCGAGGTAGAAAAATACACGGTCCACAAGGGTTCCATCTGCATCGAGGGCATCAGCCTCACGGTGGCGATGCTCGAGGGCACGACTTGTACCGTCGCCATCATTCCCCACACAGTGGAGATGACGAACCTCAACTCGCTTAAGCCTGGTGATCCGGTTAATCTCGAAGCGGATCTAATTGCGAAGTATATTGAGAAAATAATGACAAGCGAACCGGCAGAGAGTTCGCTCACGGTGGAAGAGTTGGTGCGGCAAGGATTCTAAGAGCAGTGGTCAGTGATCGGTGGCCAGTGATCAGTGGTGATTCGCGAGGATACGGACTTCTTGACTATGAAGAATGGCGGGGCGGGGCCGTCTCCTCAAGCAATCTCCGCAAACGATTCCGGCCTCTGTGCTGATTGCGCCCACGCGCGGAGAATCACATCCGACCGGGGCTCGGCGTTCGTGCAGTGCCAGCTTTCATTCACCGACTCGCGGTTTGCGAAATATCCACGGCTGCCGATTCTTATTTGCAGCGGCTACGTCAAGCAGGCATCCAATGAATAAGCGCGTGGGTCTCTCCGTCCCTCCGGTCGCTCGACCGGGCCGATCTGGATCACAAAAAAAAACGTCAGATCTCGCTGGCTAAAATATCTGGAATCAGTCATTTAGTTAAATCGTGGTGAGCTAAAATATTGACTATAAAGATGTTACTTATAAAATCTTTATAATCAATGATTTGCATGCCAAAACCTCAAGCTAAGTGGTCTGCAATCAACAAACTGGTTCCTGCGGACCGTTCTGGCCGCCTGGCTAAAACTTTGCCGCTAAGGGGTTTACCCGCAAAATATTGCGGCTTAACGACTTAGCATTTTGCTATTTGGTTGTCAAAGAACTAATGCTTTAAATCAATTAGAGCGCGGCGTGGGATGGGAAGTCAAGGAAAATCTCGAGTAGGTGAATGGTCAGTTTCCGGTTGGCCCGTCATCCGTCGGGATCGTTGGCGGGGATAGAACTGGCTGTTGACGCCAATCGCCCGTTAATGCAATCACCAGCGGTAAGGTGGAATTCTGGGAAAAGGTACAGCTACCGTCACTGTTGCGGCAGCCCGACTTTACGTACGAGTTCGACAAACCGTGGATCGGAACGCACCGGATCGAGCCGGAAGTCGGTCCTCAGACTCTCGACCTGGTAGTCGCGTTCTTCGTAGGCGGCGTTGAGCCAGCGAAAGGCTTCGTCTTTTTCTCCCAACCCGGCGTAAAGATCCGCAATGTCATACGCGGACCAATAGCTCGCCTTCCGCTGTGCCTGCCGGACCTCAATGCCTTTGGTCAGCGCGACCTTCCAGCCTCCAGAATGAAAGCCTTGTTCGAAGGCAGATCCAAACTCGGCATCCTTAGGGTTCCCATCCTGTTCGCCGAGGAGCTTGAATTCTTCCGCCGCCTTCGCGTACACACCTTTGCCCCAATAGGCGATAGCCAAACAATTGTGCGCCTGGGCGAATGCCGGGTTCTCACTGGCCACTTCTTGGCAGGTGGCGATTGCGTCGTCGTAGCTTCGTCCCGCGATCTGAACTAATCCCAGGCTCTCGGTAATAATCGGGGAGAGTGGATCGAGCTGATGGGCGCGATTCATCTCGGCCATCGCTTCCTGCTGTCTACCGCCAATCCAGCTAATATCCTGTCCATACCATTGGTGGGCCGAGGCGTCGCTGGGATCAAGTTCGAAAGCTTTCTTGTACTCGGTTTCTCCCCCGGCAAAGTCCCAGTCAAACTCCATGTAGTTGGCACCCAGAACGGCATGGGGATGCGCCAGCGTCGGATCCAGCTCCAGCGCCTTGCGCGCCGCCGCATTCGACTTGGGAATGACATCGCTCGATTTCGCGCCATACACCGGATAAACCGTATACACATCGGCCAGACCCGAATACGCCAACGCGTAGCCGGGATCTTTGGCGAGGGCCTGATTGAAAAGCAAAATGGCTGCCTCCAGATCCGCAGTCGTTCGTTTATTCCAGGCGTAGCGTCCCTTCAAATACAGCTCATACGCTTCGGGATTCTGTGTGCCCTGTTTGGTGACCAGCTGTTTCTCGGAACTGCTCATCCCCGAGCGCAACTTCGCCGCCAGATCGCCGGCAATCTGCTGCTCCAGCACGATGATCTGCGTGCTCTTGCCGCTGTAGTGCTGTCCCCAAAGCTCCGTATTGTCGCGGACGTCGGTCAGTTCAGCGCTTACTTCCACATTGTCGCCGTGCGGCGTTACGCGCCCGCTGACCAAGGCCGACACGCCCAGTTCGCTGCCGGCCTTCTGCGCGTCTACATCCTTTCCTTTGTAGCGAAAGACCGAGTTGCGTGACTTCACCTTCAGGTCGGGAACGTGGGTAAGACTGGCAATCAGGGACTCCGTGATGCCATCGCCCAGGTAGTCAACGCTCGCATCCCCGCCGACGTTAGCAAAAGGCAGAACGGCAATTGAATCAATCTGCGCTGCCCTGCCCGCCCGCAGATACCAGACGGAAGCCGCCACCAGAGCGACAGCGGCAACGCCTGCGGCAATCCAAATCCAGGCCCTGTTGCGCTTCGTCTCGGGAGCCGCCTGCACCGCGATTCGGCTCGATTCGCTTTGCCTCTTCAGACGCTTAAGGTCGGCCAGCAGGTCGGATGCATGCTGGTAGCGCGTGTCCCGATCTTTCTCCAGCGCCTTGTCGATGATCCGTTCCAGCTCCGGGTGCACTTCCGGGTTGAGGCGTGCCAGTTTTGTCGGCGCCCGGTTCAGGATGGACTCGAAGACCACTCCCGAAGTGTCGCCGCGAAACGGCAGGGTGCCCGTCGCCATTTCATAGAGCACCACGCCAAACGAGAACAGATCCGTGCGAGCGTCCAATTCTTTTCCCCGCACCTGTTCGGGTGACATGTATGCGACCGTGCCCACTGCCGTGCCGGGACTGGTCAGCTGCGCGGGGCCGACGTCGGCCGTGGCTTCCAGCATCACTGCACTTTCAGGAATCTGCGCGCCGGTGGACGAAACCTTCGCCAGTCCGAAGTCGAGAATCTTGGCATGCTCCTGGGCCGTCACAAAAATGTTCGCCGGCTTGATGTCGCGGTGGATCACGCCCTTGGAGTGCGCCGCATTCAGCGCGTCCGCCATCTCGATGCCCAGCGCGAGCACCGTCTCACTCTCCATCGGCTTGCCGCCAATGCGATGCTTCAGCGTCTCGCCCTCGAGAAACTCCATGGCGATGAACGACTGCTCCCCGCTTTTGCCGATTTCGTAGATGGTGCAGATGTTGGGATGGTTCAGGGCAGACGCCGCGCGTGCCTCGCGACGAAACCGTTCCAGGGCCTGCGGGTCCTGCGACATTTCATCCGGCAGGAATTTGAGCGCGACCCAGCGGCCCAGCTCGGTGTCCTCGGCCTTATAAACGACGCCCATGCCGCCACCACCAAGCTTTTCAACAATGCGGTAGTGTGAAATGGTTTGGCCGATCATTCGTGAGATGCCGGGCTTTCGGGTCGATTCATCTTACGGACACGGCATCCGCTAGTCAACGAATGCGAGCTCAAGCCGGAGCGTGGGTGCGATGACTCCCAGATGGTCGGCCAACCGGAAACTGACCAGCAACCCTTAGCTGACTGGTGGCCCTGTGCAATCCCAGCGGTCTCAGGAATCCGACGATAAGGGTCTAAGCTTCGATCTTCAATTCGTCCAGCTCTAGAAATTCACGCACGATGGGCTCAGGGGATTTTTCCATCTCCGCGTATGTACCGAAGAAAATCGCTTTGCCTTCGTAGAGGAAGACGACGCGGTCGGCCAACTTTTGGGCGAGGCGCATGTCGTGGGTGACGACGATGCTGGTCAGATTCAGTTGAAGCTTGAGGCGTTTGATGAGGTCTCCGAGCAGTTGCGCCATTAGTGGATCCACCATAGTGGTGGGCTCGTCGTAGAGAATGCAATCGGGGCGGGCGGCGAGAGCGCGGGCGATGGCGACGGAGCGCTTCATGCCGGTGGAGAGATCGGAGGGCAGCAGGTCGCGCATCTCCTGCACGCCGACCATGCGCAATAGGCCATCGACGATCTGGTAGATCTCCTCCTCGGACAATCCTCCGGTTTCGCGCAGGGGAAATGCTACATTTTCACCAACGGTAAGAGAGTCGAACAGGGCTCCGTTCTGAAAGACCATGGTGACTTTCTTGCGGATGGCTTCCATCTGCTCTTCAGAAAAGTCGGTGATGTCTTGGCCAGCGACGATCACGCGGCCGGAGTCGGCTTTGAGAAAACCCATAAGAAGTTGCAGCGAGACCGATTTGCCCACGCCGCTGCGCCCCAGGATGCAGACAGTTTCGCCGGGCATGAGGTTGAAGCTGACGCGATCGAGCACGACATTTTCTCCGAAGGCTTTGGAGACCTCGCGGAACTCGATGTAGGGTTGCTGGACAGGGTCGGGCATGGATTAGATCTCGAAGGTCAAGTCAGTTCAACGGCGGTCAGGCTCTTTGCTTCTCTGCCTCCAATTCTTCGGGCGTATTCAGGTTGCGGAACATGGCAAGTGAAAATCCGGAGCCTTCCAATTCTTCTTGCTCGACCACTCGAGTTCGAACCACAGCGAACAATCGATCGACTCTATTTCGTCCGGCGCGCAAGGCTGTCTCCGCTGCATCGGCAAAATCGCGGCGATAAATGGCGCACAGCGGCTGCCAGCGCCCGTTAAGGCGCGGAACAATCGCGATTGCCTCGGGCTCGCTCCGCGCCTGACTGATCAAATACTGCAAGAACGCCGACGAAACAAATGGCGTGTCCACGGCCAAGATCAAATTGAGTTCCGTCAGCGAAGCCCGCAAGGCGGCATGAATTCCGCCCAGGGGTCCGCATTCGCAAAATATATCTTCTAACACGGGGGCAAACGGCGCAAACTTTTCGCGGCTGCCCACGATGCGCACATTGGGAGTGACCAAGCGAGCGAGGTCGAGAGCGCGTGCCAGCAGCGTGCAGCCACGGTAGTCCACAAACGCCTTGTCCGTGCCCATGCGCGTGCTCTTACCACCGACCAGGATGAAGGCAGTCACATCGCCCGGCGATGCATCCATGGGGCGATGATACACGTTGCCCGTGGCGAGCCGACCTCCGGTAACCCTATGGTCTTGCCTACGGAACAATTTCCACAGCCTAAGTGCCTGCGTCGACTCGGTTTGTCTTTGGGTTCACCCCGTGACCGACACGAAAGTAACCTACCCAAGAACTCCGCTCCGGGAGATGATGAGACTCGGGCGTTCCCTAAGGTCCGAAGTAACCATCATGCCGCAGAAAATCATGGATGTTCTTATGCTCGGGCGTTGCTCCCACGAGTTCTCCTGGCCACGGCGCGGCACTGACGGAGACTACTATCAGGTTTGCATGCTGTGCGCCGCCGAGTACAAGTATGACTGGACCACCATGCGCCGCACGCAACGCGTGGAGCATACCAAGCCTGACACCGTCGTCCGGCGTAGTCATACGCGGGAGAAGCGGCCGTCCTGGACGCCGCGCGCCCGCCGCTTGAAGCTCGACGTGGCGCTTCGCTACCGGGTAAACAGCACCAGCACGTGGTATGAGGGCACAATCGAAAACCTCAGCCAAAGCGGATTGCTGTTTCACGGACCGCAGCAGTTGCCCGTGAATGCCTTGATCGAACTGGTATTTGAGATGCCGGAAGAAATCTCCGGCCAGAAGAACCGCAACGTGTTGTGCCAGGGCCGGGTGATCCGCTCCAAGGAAGTCCAAGATCAGGTTAAGGATAAAGACGCGCAAGATCCGGAAGCGAGCGAAGGTCTTTTAGCTGCCTCTATTGTCGACTACAAGTTCATCCACTAGAGGCCAGAAAGAACTCGCGCTGGACAAAGAGCCCCCACAGGGCTGAAGCCCACAACGATTGTGGACGCTTTACGCGGCGCTGAAGCGCCGCTCTTCCACGCACGACTAAAGTCGTGCCCTTTCCAAAACGATTAAGTGAGATAGCTTCTAGTCGATGCACCTTCGAGTTCCGGCTTTCCGAACACGCAAGCTATTCCTCACGTCTGTGCGTGGCGAGAAAAGGCACCTAGGAACCATATCGTATCCCTAAGAAAACTCTAATCATCCGAGCCTCCGCTGAATTCAGTCTGTTCCGACTCCGTAACATCCATCGCTTTTTTGTTGCACGGGAACGAATCTGCGCTAGAAAGCTCCACACAGATTCCGGACAACCCCTGCACCCTCACTGTCCGAGTTCAGTTAAATAATCTGCGCCATTGCGGTCCCGGCCCCGTAGCCCGAGACCGCTAAGGAGGAGCTATGCTCCGCTCAATCCAGTTCCCGCGCCTCGCGGGGAAGGCAACATCCCATTCCCTCCGTTCATTCCCCGGGATATCGGTCCCCGGTCATCTCAACCCAAGTCCCGTCAACCCAGGTCCCGAGGTGGCGGCCCAGGACAAACCCAGAGAAGGCACGTTACAAGGAGGCATCGTGATCAAGACAGCCAGACTTGCATCAGTTTTAGCATTGGCAGCGCTGTTCCTCGCTGGAATGGCATTCGCTCAAACCGACCCTGGAGTTCAGAGTGGTAACCGCGGCACCGGTGCAGCCCTTTCTTCGGTGTTGTCGAACAGTCCTTCTGGGATCCTGGCCTTTTTCACTGACGGTCAAACTCGCTTCCAGGAAGTGGAGACGGTCTCCAACTCTGCTAACGTCGGTCTGGGACCGCGGTTTAACTCGAATAGCTGCAGCTCATGTCACGCCCAACCTGCCTTCGGTGGGACCGGCCCTGCCACGAATCCCCAGTTCAGCTTCACCACCGACGGGGTCGCGCCTGGCAACACAATGCCGTCTTTCATCACAGCCACGGGGCCAACCCGCGAAGCCCGGTTCCCGTTCTTCTTTAACAGCAACGGCTCGGTTAATACCAACTCTCCCAATGGGGGAGTGGAAACGATATTTACTGTTACTGGCCGCTCCGATGCCGGCACCTGCAACAGCGCCACCGCGCTGCCGCAGCCCAGCTTCGCTACCGCGGTGGCGGAGAATGATGTCATCTTCCGGATTCCGACACCGGTCTTCGGCGCAGGTTTGATCGAGAATCTGGATGACTCAACCCTGTTGAAGAACCAAGTTGTCAATCTCAATAACAACCTTGGAATTTCCGGCACTTTCAATCACAACGGCAACGACGGCACCATCAGCCGCTTCGGTTGGAAGGCGCAGAACAAGTCGCTGCACATCTTTGCCGGTGAGGCCTACAACGTGGAGATGGGCATCAGCAACTTGCTGTTTCCCCAAGATCGTCCGCTGCCTGGGGAAGACGGCGCTGGAGGTACCGGCGATACGGGGCTGGTGTCGACCTGCTTGAACCTTGGCGGGGCTGGCTATCCGGAAGACACGTCCAACCCAGGATCGACGGGCACAGCGATTCTCGATGACGTCTCGGCGTTTGCCAACTTCATGCGGTTCCTGGCTCCGCCGCCAACCGGTGGAGTTGTGCTGAATGGATCGAGTGTCAGCGCATCGTCGATCTCCGCAGGTAGCTCGTTGTTTAGCTCGATCGGCTGCGCGACCTGCCACAATCCTTCGCCAGGCACGACCCAGGCGTCGGGCTTCACCTCAGGTTTGAGTAAGGTTGCGGTGCCCGCCTTCTCAGATATTGAGATTCATGACATGGGCACTGGCCTGGCGGACAACGTTTCGCAGGGCGGCGCAGGCGGTGATCAGTTCCGCACCGCTCCTTTGTGGGGTCTGGGACAGCGAATCTTCCTGCTGCACGATGGCCGCACTACGAACCTGGTCACGGCGATCCAGGATCACGCGAGCAATGGCAGCGAGGCCAGCTTTGTGGAGGAACAGTTCTTCGACCTTTCCCCCACCCAGCAGCAGGAAATCCTGGATTTCCTGCGCTCGCTGTAGTTGCTGTAGTCGCTTACAGAGACTTCTGGCGAGACACGCAGGTGTCTCGCCAGCTCTTTCCAAGTTAGAGCCGGGTTATATCCGCGGTCGATTCGCCGGGGCACCGGTCGAGGCTGCCGGGGATTCGAAGGACAAATATGCGCTCTCGATTTTTGTGTTCGTGGGTGGTTTTCGGGTCGTGCGTATCGTTACTGGCGTGGGGCCAAGGAGCCAGACCGCAAGCCGCCCCCAGGAATGGCGGCGACTTTTCCGACAACATTCACCCGGGGTCGAAGGTGCCGACAGGCGTCATCCTGGTAAAGGGCGCCTGGTCGAGCGCGAGTGATTCTGTCACTCCCGTGCCCGAAGGCGGGAATGTGACCAACCATGTCTTCAGCGACCCATACTTCGGAATGACTTATCCTCTACCCTCGGATTGGGAAGAAAAATACAAAGGGCCGCCTCCGTCGGACAGCGGCCGCTACGTACTTGCTCAGTTCAGGCCTGCGGACACATTCAAAGGCCCGGCTCGAGGGGGCGTCCTGATCACAGCTCAGGACATGTTCTTCACGCCGTTTCCTGCTACCAATGCGCTCGAGCTCGTCGATTACTCGAAGGACCACTTACAAGCCGATTACAAAGTGGAAATGCCGCCGACGCCGACCAAGATTGCCGGGCGCCCCTTTACTTTCTTTGCCTATTGGTCTCCCGTAGCGGAGCTGCATTGGTATGTTGTGGCTACGGAAATCCGCTGCCACACGGTGCAACTGGTGCTCACCAGCCGTGATACCAAACTGCTGGAAAGTTTGCTACTGGACCTGGACAAAATGAAAATGCCCGCGGAAGCCAATGCCACGGTAGGCGCGGGCGGCGACGTCCCAGTATGCATCAAAGACTATGCCAGCAGCGACAACATGATTGCGCGGGTTGACCCTGTCTTTACGGAGCACAGGTTCAATTCCGTTCCAGTGCGAATCGTTATCGACAAAGCAGGCAACGTAAAACACATTCACTTTCTCAGCGCATTTCCCGATCAGGCGAAAGCCATCACCGACGCCTTGAAGCAATGGAAGTTCAAGCGGCACATGCGGGACGGGCAACCGGTCGAGGTAGAAACCGGCATTATGTTTGGCCGCACACCGTATTCGAGGACACCCCCGGGGCAAGAACGGGCGGCGCAATGATCCGCGTCGTCGTACACTCTGGGGAGCATAGTTATTGCTCCCCATGCCTCCAATCACGGCATTGCTGCACACCACGAATGATGCCCTGCGCTTGGGCCGCGCGCTCGAAACGCTTCTTCCCTGCTTCGAAATCCTGATTGTGGACCATCACTCCGCTGACGCCACACTGCGCGTCGCCCGCGAATATGGAGCGCGCATTGTGCCGGCAAACAGCCACGCTTCTGCGAATGACTATTTGGAAATGGCGCGTTACGACTGGATTTTCTGTCTGGACCCTGCGGAGTCCCTCACCGAAGGGCTGCAGGCCAGCCTGTTCGAATGGAGTTCGTTGGCCGCCTCTGCCGTCGCTAACGCGCCCGCTTTTTCAGTATGCGGGCGTGAGCAAATTGGTGAAGATTGGCACGCCTTTCCTGAGCCCGAAACTCGGCTAGTTCCTCGTAGCTGGACCTTGTGGCGCGGACAACTTCCTGGTCTTCAATCTTCCGCAGTTGCGTTGGAAGGCGAGTTGTTGCGTTTTGCCTTTCCCTGACGGAAGCTCTAAGTCCCGTACTGCCACTAGCTTTCGGGACATTCGATTCATGTCTACAATTGACCTTTCGGACAGTGACTTCGGTACCTTAGTCCTCGCTACCCTCGTCGCCTTATAATCCACTCAAGACTCAGCTTTATCTGCGTTCTCGGGAAGATGTGCGCTTAGGGCGTCCTAAACCGCACTTTCCGAGGATGCCCAAAACTCAGTGGACCCCTTATTTGCATCGTCGATTTTTCTCCTTGGGCTGGCCTTCGGCAGCTTTCTGAACGTGTGTATCTATCGACTACCCTTGGGTTTGTCGGTGGTGACTCCGCGTTCGGCGTGCCCCGGGTGCAAGCGGATGATCGCCTTCTATGACAACTTGCCTGTCGTCAGCTGGCTGCTTCTTCGCGGCCGCTGCCGCCATTGCAAGACGAACATTTCTCCGCGTTACCTGCTCGTCGAGCTGTTGACCGGTGCACTCTTCCTGGGCTGTTACGCTTATTCCGGGCTCACACTGGAGACGTTGAAATACTGTGTTTTTGGATTTCTTCTGCTCGGCCTCATCTTCACCGACGCCGAAACCAAGCTTCTGCCGGACAACCTGACCCTCCCGGGACTCGCCCTGGGTGTGCTGTTCAGTCTGCTGGTTCCGGTACACGACCTGGCTTCGCAGTTTTTGCCTGGAATGTTGAATCTTCCCTTTAGCGCAGATCTCTCCGCGCACCTGCTTTCCCTGCTTGATTCCCTGCTGGGCGCGGCCGTGGGCGCATCGTTCATTTACGGGGCGGGCGCCGTCTACTTGCGCTGGCGCGGAGCGGAGGGCATGGGCTTCGGCGATGTGAAGCTGATGGCCATGGTGGGAGCATTTCTCGGTATCAAGCTGACCATTTTTACTATCTTCACCGCGTCACTGGCAGGGTCGCTGTTTGGTCTCACCACGGTGCTCGCGGTGTGGATCAAGCGCACCCACCGCTTCGCCCGCCGGCTGGCCAACCTGCAAGCGGCGCGCCGCCGCGGGTGGCAATCCGCACAGATGGTCTATCGCCATTACCAGATGCCCTTCGGAGTCTTCTTGGGCAGTATGGCGCTGCTCGCCCTCTTTGTCGGCAACCAATTCTTGCGATGGTATGGGAGGTTGTGGTGGTAAGGCTGCTCGCCAATCCGCTAGTTTTGCGCGCCGCATTCGTAATGTTCGTGGGCGGTGGAGCTTTCCTATTCGCGGTCTGGTTCATGCGCAGCTTACGCCGGCGCATTACGGCTGAGGCCGATCTGGAGTCTGCAGCCACTCCGACTCTCGAAACTTTGCCGCTCCACCTCTACAACACCGTCATCCAGCAACTGAAGCAACAGAAGCACGAGTTACAGGTGCAGACGCTCACCGAACAACGCCGCGCCCGGACCAGTGAAAACTTGAGCCAGACCGTGCTCTCCAATCTTCCGTCTGGAGTGCTGGTGTTCGGGCTCAACGGCCTGGTAAAACAAGCTAATCCCGCAGCCCGGGAAATTCTGGGCTTCCATTCACTTGCAGGGATGAGTGCGGATGATATTTTCCGCGACGCGGCTGTTTGCTCGCCGCACGCCGTCGATTCCGATGGGCCGCCGGACCTGTCCGGGCGGCTCGCCGAAGAAGTTCACTCCGTATTGCGTGAGGGTAGCAAGCACCGTCAACTCGAAGCCGACTATGCCACTCCAGCAGGCGAGAAGCTTCATATTGCGGTCACAGTTTCGGCCGTGTCCGCTGTCGACGGCAGCCTGCTCGGAGCCGCTTGCCTGATCAGCGACCGCAGCGAGTTTGAGCAGATTCGCCGCCAACAACAGTTGCATGGCGAAATCTCCGCGGAGATGGCGCTGGAGTTGCGCACTTCCCTGACCACCATCGCCGGCTACGCCCAGCAATTGGCCCGGAATCGCGATCCCGATCTGGCCCCGCAACTGGCTGCCGACATCGCCGGCGAGGCGGCTAGTCTGGACCGCCGCATTGGAGGATTTTTGGCGGAGAGACGTTCCGCCGCACGCACCGGCGCTCGTGCCAGTGCGGCAGGCAAAGTCATTTAGAAGACTAAAAGCTGAACCGCATAACGGATCAGCTCATGTTCGAACGTAAAGGATGGAGCTATGAAACGTAACGCCTACATCAGTTTCGTATTCGCATCGTGCACGATTCTGGCGGGTTCTTTAGCCACAGCACAAACCACAACTCCGCCAACTCCGTCGTCGGATCAATCATCCTCGCTCGGCAACTATGCCCGCAGCGTTCGCAAGGACACGACCGCCAAGTCCAAGCCCAAAGTCTTCGATAACGACAACCTTCCCACGGAAGACAAGCTTTCCGTTGTCGGAGAGCCGTCGACCGCGAATGCAGCCGACAACACCTCGGCGGACTCCAGCGAAAAATCAGCCGACAACAAAGACGCCTCTGGAAACAAGCCCGCCACTCCCGCGGACGACGAGCAGGCCAAGAAGCAAGCTGCCTGGAAGGTTTGGCAGGACAAGCTTTCGACGCAGAAGGATGCGATTGGCTTGGCCTCGCGCGAACTCGACGTGCTGCAAAAGGAATACCAGCTTCGCGCCGCCGCCATGTACGCCGACGTGGGCAACCGCATGCGTAACGCCGCTCAGTGGGACAAAGAGGATACGGACTACAAGCAGAAGATCGCCGACAAGCAAAAGGCGGTCGATGACGCGAAGCAGAAACTCGACGACATGCAGGAAGAAGCCCGCAAAGACGGCGTTCCTGCCGCCATGCGGGAATAGGCAGATTCCGATCGAAAGCTGCGCGCCAGCTTGCGGTCAGGCTCGGTTCATTCCCTTTGCCCTGCCCGCAGCTGGCGAATCTGTTTAGCATGGTGCAGCCCATGCACCAGATGAAACTTCCTCCACTGCGCGCCCGTCAACGGACCCAATATCGGATGATCGAGTAGCTTGACACCTCGTCCGAAGCGGGCCTCGCACTCCGCAATGATCTCATCCATCGCCACAATCTTCAGCCCAACCTCGGCTCGTACCTTCTCCGCTGGCAAGCCTCGCGGAACGGTTGGCTTCGGCGCTTTCCTGCCCGAAGGTAGATAGCCAAATCCCAGCACCACAAGAGTTCGAGTGCGCTGCCGAATTGACGCTGGCATCGCCAACGGTTTGCCGCCATCCCGCACTTTTTCGAATCCCTTGATCGTTCCTGTATAGGTCAGGTACAGATGTTCGAGCACTTCCGCAGCGCACCACTTCTCCGCCGGGTGCCAGATCATCTGCTCGCTGGACATCCTTTCGAGCTCGGATTCCAGAGTTCGCTTCAATTCTTCGAGGATAGAATCCATGGCAGCATTTCTCGCGTTTGCTTGCGCTTCAGGTAGAATGTTGCGCGACGATTAACTCATCTCATTTATAACAGGAAGGTCGCCAGTGAAACTGCGGGACTCCGTCCAACCACAGAGCAACAGTGTCGCCGATGTCTTCAAGGATAGAACCCGACGAATGATTCTCCGCAATCAAGGCTCTGCGATCGACTCGATTTTCGCGGCTGCTCTTCTCATAATCCTCGCGCTGCTGGCGGCGTGCGACTCCAACACCGCCAAACCGCCCCAGGCTCAGTCTGAACCAAAGCCTCCAGAGTTGCTTACGGCGCGCGCCGCCTTTCAGAAAGTCTTTATCGCCGCTCGCAATTACGCCGCCGACGTCAAGCCCTTCCGCATCGAGTCGACCCCCTCCTCCGACGGCAACGGCCAGGACGGCAAGTCGGCGATATGGCGAGCCAGCTTTGCTTCCGCCACGCAACACGGAGTGAAGCCCTTTTTCTGGTCCGGCAGCAACGCGCCCGACGCTCCCTCCCGCGGCGTCTCTCCCGGTAACGAAGACGTATACAACCCCGGTAATGCGTCTACCCAGATTTTTGATGTTGCTTTCCTCAAGGTGGACTCCGACCAGGCCTTTGCCGAAGCTCAAAAACACGGCGGGGACAAAGTGCTGGAAAAAGATCCCGCCACTCCCGTGATCTACGTCTGCGACTGGAACCACAATACCAACCAACTGATCTGGCACGTCATCTACGGAGTTTCTCGCGAAGCCGCCAAGCTGACCGTTGTCGTGGATGCTACGACGGGTGAGTTTATCCGAGTGGAGAAATAAGCTGGCGTCGCAGCTTTGAGGAATGGTCGCAGAAAGTAAAGTTAAAAGTATTTATTCCTGCTGCTCAGCTTGCTTTAGGTGGTCCTCGACGGAGGAAAAAAAGCGGCACAGGGCGCCGGCGGAAGCGATGGCACCTTTTAGTGCATGGCGCTCCCCAAAAGAAACAATGTCATCTACCGAATACTGCAGGCGGAGGCGGTCAGTGGCGCATTGCGCGCTCAAAAGTTCTATTTTCGCGGCGCGAAGGTCGGAGGCCAAGCGGGCAATTCCCGTCTGCCTTCTGGATTCATCGTTTGACATCTAGTACTCCTCAGTTTCGCAATGTTTTCCTGGATTGGCGCGGACCTGCCGGAGCCAATCTCCTTGGGGGAAGGCTGCAACAAAACTTCATGGCTCCGGCAGGACGCAACTAGCAGGACCAACTCTACTGCAATAGGTGTATTGTACATTGTTAGTTAAACGGCGTTCAAGTTATTTGGGCTCTTGCAAGCGATCTTGACCGTAGGGAGGCGGGCCGTTGCCCAGACAAGCAGATCCTCAACTCGAACAGCGCATTCTGGATGCCGCATGCCGGCTATGGGCGCGAGGCGGCGAAAAAGCTCTGACCATGCGCGGCGTCGCCAAGGCGGCCGGCACCACCACTCCTACGGTCTACGAGCGTTACCGCGACCGCGAGGACATTCTTCGTTCCGTGCGGCTGCAGACGCGCGCCGAACTGCTCGCCGCGATCAGCCCCACCCGTACCCTGCCACAGGCGTGCCACAGCTATCTTGAGTTTGCCCTGCAGCATCCCCATGCCTACGAAGTGCTCTTCGACGGATTCGCCCAGCCCCCGTCCTTGCACGAACCATGGCCTACATTCAGTCTCTTACGCTCGAATCTGGCGCGACGCTTGGGAGGCACTCCCCGCCAATACACTCGCCTTATGCTCTCGCTGTGGTCACTGATGCACGGCACCGCGATGCTGTCGATCCGCGGACGGGTTTCAGGCCCACTGCGCACGCAAATGTTCCACTCTTGTCTGGACGCCGTCGAAGCCATCATCGCGGACGCTGCCCGCTCGAAGGGGAAGGCACGCTCCGGGCCAAAGTGGCCTGCGCACCTGATCCTGGGAGAAGCTGAAGAGAGCAAAGTGAACCACGGCGAGGATGATTTCAGCCCGAAGCGCGTAACTTCGAAACGAAGCAACGTCTCAAAGAGAAAGTCCGCGGCAGGACTCCGCTCGACCCGTACTTCGGCATGATCGGCTCACGCTTACTGCAGTTTGCTGCCCTCAGTCCGTGCCTTTAGTCGGTCGATCGCCTTCTGCGCTTCTTCCGACTGCGGTCCATGCGGCAAAATCTTTAAATAGCTCTCGTACTCGGCGCGGGCATCGTCCAGCACGCCGAGCTTTTCCAGACACACTGCCAACTTCATCGTCGCCACTGCATCGTTGTCTTTGTAGCGCAGCGCGTCCCGGTAGCGGCCTTCGGCGGCGCGGTAGTTTTTGCGCTTGAAATAGAAGTCTCCTACCTCGACGTTCTTCGCCGCCTTGTGCGGATCCCAGGTATGAAACTCGGTTACCCCGTTACTTCCCGATCCTCCCGCCGCGGCCTCCGCCATGGCGGCCGCACTCTGCGGATGGGCTTTGTCATCGTCCTTGGGCGGATCTAAATCAACTTGGGTATCTTTGCTCGAGCTCTGCCCCAGCTCCGATCCCAGATCGTCAACCTGCACGCGATCCGAGCGTGGCGGCGCCAAATTCGGAGCGCGTGCCTGCTTCGCAGAATCTCCGTCCGGTGTGGAATTCGCGGGAGCAGAACTGTTTTGATCTGGATTGGCGGAAGAATTCCGATTATTCGGAGAAGAAGATGTTGACGGCGGCGCAGAGGGAGGTGTCGATTCCTGCCGCGCCCACATCGTAACGCTTAGCCCCAACAGCAAACCCAACCACAACCAACGTCGCATGATCCCTATTTTACCGCTGTAACGAGACTCTTTGGAAACTACAGTCTTCTTCTCAACCGGGCGGCTAGCAGCAAAAAAGCAGGCCGCTCAGGGGGAGGCTTTGAGCGGCCTGCTTGGTAAACTCCTCGGGGGAGGAGGAAATCATTCTTCGTCTCGATTACATCGACGACGGATTATTTTGCCCGGTAGTCGGGGTTGTTGCCGGCTGGGTCGTGTCGCCCACCGTATTGGTCATCAGGCGAACATCGACGCGGCGGTTATCGGCGCGGCCTACTTTCGTCTTATTCGTCTCTACCGGCTTGTCCTTGCCCAGCCCAATCACGTAAATCTTGTGCGCCGGCACGCTGTATTTCGATGCCAAATACTGAATCACGGCATTCGCGCGGCGCTGGCTCAGGTCGTAGTTATACTCGGCCGATCCCACGGAATCGGTGCTGCCTTCGAGGGCGATAATGTAGCCCTTGGTGCTGGCAATACTTCCCGCCAACTGATCAAGCGCCTCTTTGGCGGTGGGCGTGAGATTGTCTCTGTTAAAGCCAAACTTCACCGACGTCTCGGCCACCGGGCGATAGTTGTCCAGGTTCGCGACGGTGTTGGTCAGAACACCCACGCGGCTGTTGGCGGCGTCTGCCATCTGCTGCGCTGCGGAGGCGTTCTGCCCGGCAGCTTGCGCCTTCTGTTCCACATCTGCCGTCTTGGCATTCACTGCCTGGATCCCGGCCTGAGCCCGGGCATCGACGTCCTTGATGTCCTTGCTGTTTTTCGCCGTCATGTCATCCAGTTCGTTGGTCTTGTTGATCAGCGGCGTGGTCTGTTGCTTTACATAGTTCTTGCTGGTGCAGCCGACCGTCGCCGCCATGCTGACTGCCAGGAAAATCGTTAACGAAGTGCGATTCATATTGGAAGAGGCTCCTTGATTTCTTGTCTCATCGCGATCAGGTTCTCCCGCCGCGGAATTCTTAAGTCTTGCAGGCCCTGGGAAATCGTCAATGTTTACAAGTCCCGCCCTTACTTTTGCACGGGACGTGCCAGTTTCCCGGATCGACAATGCCAGACATAAGTATATACGTTTTCAACCATTTGCGGGTAATGCTCCGAGAATGGCCAGTACCTGCCCAGGCGCCGGGTAACGCAAACCCCACATGGGTCATGGAAATTTTATACGGTCGACCTTTACTTCCAAATGCCGGTGATCGGCACTGCATCGCGATCTCCCGCGGCCAAAGGCTTCAGACCAAAGTTGTCTTCGATCGTGCGCAGCAAGCTGTAATGCGTGTAATGACGGTCGAGCACTTTGGAATCCTGCTGGCTCGCATCCTTCACCATGTCGCCGAGAAAGAGCGTGAAAATCCTGTTGTCGGCATTGTGATCGGATTCATCGAAGGTCACGACAATGAGCGTTCCCTTGCGCAGGCTCTCTGGAAACTTTTTGTCCAGGAAATTCTCTAGCCACTGCGCCGCAAACGTCACGCCCGTGTCATGTCCGTCGTTGTTCCGGTTGGGACTGTAAAACGAATACGCCACAAGACCTTGCTTCGCGTCGCGCACGAAATAGTTGTCACCCCTAGCGGAATCGACTCGCACGACGTGATCGCACCATTTCTCCTGCACTTCCCGAAAACTCAGAAATGGCACATGGCGGCGCACGTAGCCCCCGGTGTTCGAATTGGCTGCCTTCTGCGTGCTGATCTTGTAAGGACAATTCCCTTCCGGCAATTCCTCAACATAGTTCTTGAAGTCGAGACCGCTGGCGATAAGACGGTCGGCAACGGTTTGGTGGTCAGCATCATCGGGAAAATCGACTTGCATGTCGGCCAGTAGCCGTGGTTTTTCGCCCACGCCAAAGTCCGTGCCCGCAATCATTGCAAGATAGTTTGGATAAGAAGGATGAAAGAGCGCATGAAAATTCGAGAAGCTGGCGCCATGTGCGGCTAGCGCAGCTAGATTCTTGTCTTTCAACGCGACTTCGTAGTCGCCATTTTCCAGAACGATGATTAAGACGCGGTCGAAGTGGTGCGCGCTGGACTTGGCAATTGTTTGAGGAGTGTCATCCTTCTTTTGTCCCGCTGGCTTCGCCGCCTCAGCCCTGGCGGACTGTGAGGGATTTTCCGATTGCGCAAGCGCGGCCTTCGTCCCTACGCAGAACAGCCGTGCATAGATCAACACACCAACGGCAAAGCCGGCCGCCAGAAACAGGTTCCGGGTAAAAGCCGCCCGGCCGGAAAACGTTGGTCTCATCTGACATTCTTGTAACACAATGTCAAGCCTCTCCATCGAATAGAATAAACACATCCCCGCAATGGACCTGCTCCAGAAAATCCGCACTATCCCCACTGAGCCCGGCGTGTATCTCTACAAGAATGCCGAAGGCGAAGTCATCTACGTGGGCAAGGCGAAGAACCTGCGAAGCCGTGTGGCCAGCTATTTCCACGAAGGCCGCTGGGAAGATTCGAAGACCGGCACTCTGGTGCGAGAGGCCGTGGACGTCGACTACATTGTCGTCGGCAACAACAAGGAAGCGCTGGCGCTCGAAAACAATCTGATCAAGCAGCGCAAACCGCGCTTTAACATCCTGCTGCGTGACGACAAAACTTATCCCTACGTGAAGTTCACTCTAGGCGAGCGCTCGCCGCGGGTTTACGTCACGCGCCGACTGCGCAAGGACGGCAGCGCTTACTACGGTCCGTACTTTCCCGCTAATCTCGCTTATCGCATTGTCGATCTCATTCACCGCAATTTTCTGATTCCGTCGTGCAAGGTCGATCTCACGCGCTTTCATCCGCGTCCTTGCCTGCAGTACTACATCAAACGCTGTCTGGGCCCGTGTGTGAAAGACTTGACCACGCCGGACGCTTACCAGGAAGCGGTCCGCGATGTGAAGCTGTTTCTCGAAGGCCGTCCCACCGATTTAAGTCGGTCGCTGCACACCCGTATGGAACAGGCCGCCGCGGCAGAAGAGTATGAGCGCGCAGCAAGATACCGTGATCTGATTTCGACCGTGGAGCAGTTGCAGGAACGGCAGCGCATCGCCGCCGCCGAAGGCGATGACGCCGACGTCTTCGGCTATCACTATGAAAATGGCATGCTGGCGGTAAACCTGTTTCACATGCGCGGCGGCCGCGTCGTCGACCGCCGTGAATTCTTTTGGGAGGACTTGCCGGAGTTCGCATCTCCGGAAGCTAATTCTCCCGCACACGATTCTTTCTCCACATGTCATCCTGAGCGGAGCGAAGAGCCTGTGCAGTCTGACGGCGGCACCGGAGCTGCCGACGAGTTCACAGCTCCTTCGGCCGGCAAACCACGCCGTCCTCAGGATGACAAGGCAACAAGCGCAGATTTTGTTCCCGGCGAATTCTTCTCCGCTCTCTTGAAGCAACTCTACATCGGCCAGCCCTATGTGCCGCGGAATCTTTATGTCCCGGTCGATTTTGAAGATCGCGAAACTTTAGAAGACTTGCTCTCCGATCAACTCGCAGGTGAGGGCGGCCGCGCCACTCGCGTGCATATTCTGGTTCCACTGCGCGGCGACAAGCGTTCGCTCATCGATCTTGCCGGCACCAATGCCAAACAATCCTACGATCAGCGCTTTCGCGTGCTTAAGCCCAACGCCAAGGCGATTCAAGAAGAATTGCAGGAGGCGCTCGGCTTGCCTGAACTGCCCAAGCGCATCGAATGTTTTGACATTTCGCACATTCAGGGCGCGGAGACCGTAGCCTCCATGGTGGTATGGGAGGACGGCAAGATGAAGAAATCGGATTACCGCAAGTTCATCATTCGCAACGTCGAAGGCGTGGACGATTTCGCTTCCATGCGCGAGGTAGTTACGCGCCGCTACAAACGACTGCAACAAGAAGAAAAACCAATGCCGAGCCTGGTGCTGATTGACGGCGGACTGGGACAATTGCACGCGGCAGCCGAGGCACTGGAGTCGCTTGAAATCATCAATCAGCCGCTCGCCGCCATCGCCAAGCGCGAAGAGATTCTCTATGTCTACGGCCAAGAAAAAGATCCGATCGCGCTCGATCACCATTCGCCGGTGCTGCACTTGATTCAACTGATTCGCGACGAAGCCCACCGTTTCGCGGTTACTTTCCACCGCAAACGGCGGCAGATGCGCGACCGCTCGACGGAGTTACTGGAGATCCCCGGCGTAGGCGAGAGTACGACGCGACGTCTTCTGGAACATTTCGGCAGCGTGCAGGCGGTGAAGCAGGCGGATGCGGCGGCGTTGTCGGCGGTCGTAACCCGGGTGCAGGCAGAGGCAATCAGCCATCACTTTCGGAAATAGTGGCTGCTCAAAGGATCTATGTCAAACCAACACGAATGCGGCACGCTCATCATAACCGGCGCCAGTCGCGGGATCGGCGCGGCAATCGCCAAGCTGGCGAGTGAACGCGGATTCTCCGCGGCGGTCAATTTTGCAACTGGCGAAGTTGAGGCTAGGGCGGTTGCTGAACAAATTGTTTTCGCGGGTGGGCGCGCTTGCGCGGTTCAAGCCGATGTCGCTCGTGAAGAAGATGTCGTGCGGCTCTTTGAGACCGCCGAGCGTGAACTGGGACCGATCAAGGCTCTAGTGAACAACGCCGCTATCACTGGCGGGGTCTCGCGAGTGGAATCGGTGAGCGCAAAAACTCTCACGCAAGTCATGGCGGTGAACGTCACGGGAGCGATTTTGTGCGCCCGCGAAGCTGTGCGCCGCATGTCAACCCGCCGCGGCGGAACCGGCGGCGCGATTGTGAATGTTTCCTCGCGTGCGGCGCAGACCGGGTCCGCCGGAGAGTGGGTGCACTACGCTGCCTCGAAGGGCGCGATCGATAGTTTCACAATTGGACTGGCGCGCGAAGTTGCCACGGAAGGAATCCGGGTTAACGCGGTTGCTCCCGGATTGATCGAGACCGGACTGCACGCCGCCAACGGCGCGCCCGACCGACTGGAGCGACTGGCGGCCACCATTCCCATCCAGAGGCCGGGCACCCCCTTTGAGGTAGCCGAAGGAGTGCTTTGGCTGCTCTCCTCGGCCGCTTCTTACACTACTGGCGCCATTTTGGAGATAGGCGGCGGACGGTAGTACTTTCTGCGAGGATTAGCTCTAAGTTCTCTCCTTCAGAGTGTTGCGCAGGTAGGTCTTGATCCTCTCGGGTAAACGCGAGGCGTGCAGAATGTCGCGCAAAATCGGCGGGGGAAGCGTGCGAGCAAACTCCAGGGCGCTGGCGAGCGGCGTGTGTGGACTGCGCAGCAGGGTCAAGCGAATTTCGCGCCGCACAGACCACTTAGGATGATGGCACACGGCTTCAACAAATGCTGCGCGGGCGTTCGGGCGCAGGAGCGCTTTGATGATGGCGGATTCGGTGAGCCGGGAATTTTCCAGAGCGGTGTGCGATACACGCGCTTCCTTATCGAGCAACAGGGCCGCGGCAACGGTTTGCGAGCCGCGGCGGGCCAGCGTGAGCCGTTCGCCCAAAGTAACGGAAGCGAGACGCGCGACGAGTTGGCCGTCGGCCAAGCGTTTCAAATCGGCGGCCACCGCGGGATGCAATGCAAGCCGCATTAGATCAAAGGTGTACAACTGGCGAAGCAGACGTAGCGCAACGTGCCGCGGTGTCCGGGGATGAGCGGCGAGAGCCACACAGACTTTCCGCGACTTCATCGCAGCAGGATTCTGACTGAGGTGCTCAAGAGTTTCCGCCGGCAGGTCGCCGCGATTGAGCAGAGCAAGTGCGAGGTCTTCGTTCAATAGTGGGATGAGGTCAGGACCAGCGCTCGCATCCGCCAACGCGCGCTGACGGGCTACGCTGGACTCTTGTTGGCTTCCTTCCGCGTCCATAATCGATTGCTTCTATTACGAAGTGGCTCTCCGTGCCCTCTGCAATGCGCCGTGAACTGGTTCGAGCACGTCAGAATTCAAGATGACGTTTGAATACACCGAACGAACTTCATTGTAGAAAAGTTCGCGAACTTTCGGTGCATGACGAAAGACTCCACCCGCCATGGCCAGAGGGACAACCGAGGAAGCAGAAGAAAGTTGCTCGGGGAAAAGCCGCCGTAGAACGATCCTGGCGAGTTGGGCGAGTTCCGCCCCCGCCTGTGCGAGGACGTGCTGCGCCACTGCGTCCCCGGCACCGGCGGCGGATAGCACTGCCGGGAAGAGCGCCGCGAAATCCGGATTGGCGTTGGCAGTGCGCGCCAACTGTTCCAGCGAATCCAGGTTCCATGCGGCTTTCAATTGATTGAAAAGCGGCGAAGCTTCCGGTTCGATTCGGGCATCCCGACCGTGAACGCTTTTAGTTTGATCGCTCGCAGCTTGATCAGCCGCGCGCAGCAGACTGGCGACCGCCGCACGGCCGATCCAGTGGGCCGAACCTTCATCGGAGATCGCGAAGCCCCAGCCTCCGGCGCGAGCCGTTTTTCCGTTCGCGTCGCGGCCGTAGGCAATCGAACCAGTCCCGGCGATGACGATCACGCCCGAACCTTTGCCAAAAGCTGCTTCCAGCGCGATCTGCATGTCGCCTACGACCTCGATTTCCCCGGGTATTAGCTCTGCAACAACCTTGCGCACGGCACTTGCAATCTCTTCGCGAGCGGCGCCCGCAACGCCGATGCAGGCACATCGCAATTGCCGTGGATCGATCGAGGCCGCAACGCAGGCTTTGCGTACCGCTTCGTGCAGCGATTCGCGGGCACGGACTTCGCCCACCCGAGTAATGTTGCTGGGGCCGGCAGTGACCGTGGCCAGGAGTGAAGATTCATCACCCACGGCGCACCTTGTCTTGCTGCCGCCACCGTCAATGCCCAAATAGTAGGCCACGCGTTAGTTCTATCACAGGGCAGTTCTCGGTTTTCAGTTCGCATAGAAACATTTGGAAGCAACGCTTCGACTGACACGTCTATAAAGACTCACTCGCGCGATGTGAAGATTGCCGCGATAATTGCAAGGCGGATCCACATGACGATTCAAATATTGGAACTCGGGAATACCGGCGACGGGCGTGGCTTCAGCTTCACTATGCCGCACGCGGCGCTCGATTTCCTGGAGTGCATTGCGGATATGCACCTGGCCTCCACCGCGCCAGGAGCCGTGCGCGGGAATCACTATCACTTGAGGAGGCATGAGGCCATCGTCATCTTGCCGGGCACGACCTGGTCGCTGCACTGAGACGAGAGCGAGGGGATGGCGGAGCAGCACCGCCAATTTGATGGCAGCAGCGCGATTCTAGTTCTGGTTTCGCCAGGCAGTTCTCACGCCGTGCGCAACGACGGCACAACACCGTTGTGGCTCGTGGCATGTTCCTCAGAGCCTTACGATCCCACGGAGACCGTCGTGAGAAAAGTGGTGTAACAGACGCATATTTCGGTAGAACGCATGGGCCTGGATAAACTCGATCTCGCGATTATCGCGCTGTATCTGGTAGGGATTACCCTGTTCGGACTGCGCTTTCGCAAGCGCCAGCGCTCGCTGCGCGATTACTTTCTCGCGGGACGGGACATTCCCTGGTGGGCGATCGCACTTTCCATTGTTGCCGCCGAGACCAGCACGCTCACCATCATCAGCATTCCCGGACTCGCCTATGACACCAACCTCACCTTCCTGCAGGTGGTCATGGGATATGTGGTGGGGCGCGTGGTAATCAGTTTTGTGCTGCTCCCGCAATATTTTCGCGGCGATCTTTATACGGCTTATGAATTGATCGAACGCCGCTTCGGTCGCGGGTTGCGCTCCCTGACAGCCGGACTGTTCCTGTTGACGCGTGCCGCAGCCGAGGGGGTGCGCGTCTACGCTGTGTCGATTGTAGTCTCGATCGCGCTAGGCACGGGAGAGTTGGCCTCGATTGCCATCATCACTATATTGACGCTCATCTATACGTTCGAAGGTGGTCTGGCAGCCGTGATCTGGACCGACGTGGTACAGACGGCGATTTATGTTGGCGGAACGCTGGTTGGCTTGGCGACGATCTTGCATCTTGTACCGGGGGGATGGACGGCGATTCATGCCGCGGCGGCAAGCGCGGGCAAATTGCAGGTATTTGATTTCCGGGCCAACTTCTGGCTGCCTTACACGTTCTGGGCGGGCGTCCTCGGCGGGACGGCCTTCATCACGGCGAGCCACGGCACGGATCAGCTTATTGTTCAACGATTGCTCGCGGCTCGAAGCCAGAAGCAGTCGATGACGGCTCTGCTTTCGAGCGGCGTGGCCATCCTGTTTCAATTCTCGCTATTCCTGATCGTTGGAATTATGCTGTGGGCGTTTTACCGCGTGCCCTCGGTGAACTTTGGAAAGCCCGATCGGATCTATCCCACATTCATCGTCAGCCAAATGCCCCACGGAATTTCCGGGCTGCTGATCGCAGCAATCCTCGCCGCGGCGATGTCGAATCTGAGTGCGGCGCTGAATTCGCTTTCGTCGAGCACGATCATGGATTTTTTCCTACACTTGCGCCCAGAGACTGGCGAGCGGGAACGAATGCGGCTTTCCCGTCTGGCGACTTTTTGCTGGGCGATGGTGCTCTTTGGGCTGGCGGTATTGGCCTTGCAAAAAGTGGGCCGCGTGGTTGAGGTGGGACTGCAGATTGCGTCCGTAGCCTACGGTGCTCTGCTGGGAGTTTTCTTGCTGGGTGTGCTGACGAAGAAAGCCAATCAGCGCGGCACCATGGCCGGGATGGTGTTCGGGTTTGGTGTGGGAGTGTATTTGTGGCACTGGACACGTGTTCCGTGGACGTGGTGGGTGCTGATTGGGACGGTTGTGACGTTCGCGGCGGGATATGGCCTCAGCTTGCTCCTGCGGGAGTAGCCGCTCATTAGACCCACCCGCTCTGACGTATACTGGCACACTCTCACCATGCCGGAGCTAATCCAGAAAACCACCACTCGTCCCGAGCTTTCCCGCGATCTGGGCGTAAGCCACGCCTCGGCAGTTGTCGTGGGAACGATCATCGGCAGTGGAATTTTTCTGGTTCCTGCCGAGATGATGCAGGCGGTGGGTTCGGCCAGGCTGGTGTATTTGGCATGGCTTGTGGGTGGGTTGCTGTCATTCTTTGGCGCGCTCACCTACGCCGAACTCGGAGCTATGAAGCCGCAAGCCGGCGGCGAGTATGTCTACGTCCGCGATGCCTACGGGCCACTGGGAGGTTTTCTCTATGGGTGGACGTGGTTCGTGATTGCCAAACCGGCGTCCGTGGCGACGATCGCAACTGGATTGGTACGGATTCTCGGTACCTTTCCGGTCTTTTCTTTTTTTTCCGAAAATATTTTTGCCGTCAACGTCCTCTCTCATCCCTTCACCGTCACATGGGGACAGCTTGTCGCGATCTCTGCAGCCATTCTTATTTCGGTCCTGAACTACCTGGGAGTGAAGAAGGCTGGTGAATTCCAACTTGTATTCACGGTGCTGAAAGTAGCCATCATCCTCGGCATCGTGGTGGTCTGCTTCAGCGGAGCGGGGAACGCAACCGGACGCGGCTGGAGCAACTTTGCCAGCACATTTTCCGGGGCCAAGGGCGGGATCGCCGGCTTCATGGCAGCGCTAGTGGCTGCGCTGTGGGCTTATGACGGCTGGAACGATTTGAACATGGTTGCGGGCGAAGTGAAGAAACCCGAGCGCAATATTCCGATTGCGCTGATTGCAGGCGTGGCCACGGTTGGCGTGCTTTATGTGCTGGTGAATGCGGGTGTGCAGTACGTGCTGCCGGCGAATGTGATTGCGGCGTCGCCGCGGCCCGCCTCCGATGCGGTCGCGCTGGTGATGGGACGCTTGGGCGCAAGCATCGTCTCGGCGGGCATGGCGGTCTCTATGCTCGTCACGCTGAATGGCACCATCATGAGCGGCGCCCGCGTGCCTTTCGCCATGGCACGCGATGGATATTTCTTTCGCACATTGGCGGAAGTGCATCCGCGGTTTCATACGCCGTCAGCCGCGATCGTGGTGCAGGCGGTGTTGTCGATCATCCTCCTTTTGCTGGGCGGAAATTTCCGGCAGCTCTTTTCACTCGCAATCTTCGCGGAATGGCTTTTCTATATGATCGCCGGGAGTACAGTTTTCGTTTTCCGCTGGCGCGATCCGTTGGCTACTCGACCCTATCGTGTGTTCGGATATCCTTTCGTTCCCGCCTTATTCATTGCCGTAGCTGCTGTTCTTCTCTACTACACCTTCCGCGAAAACTGGCCGAATTCGCTGTATGGACTCTTGGTAATTCTGGCTGGCGTACCGGTTTTCTCCTGGTTCCGTTGGCGGCATCAGACACAGGCGCGAATCAGCAACTCTTAGTCTAAATAGCCTGTAAAAAAACTTCGCCCAACCCAAAGCAAGAATCTCCGCTCTAACTAACGAGGAATCTTCAATGCCGCCGCAACATGCAGCTATCTGCACAGTTGACAACCGGTATGGCCTAACGAATAATGTCCGGCATTCGGACCCGGTCGTCTCCCCTCTGCTCGCAGCCCGAAAAGGATCTGTCTTTAAGTCTTTCGCTCGAGGTTTGCCACGATCCGATCCTTCGCATTGCAAAGGGATCTCTGACGAAGAATACGAACGCATGGGCGATTTACTTTTAAGCCGGTGCAAAGCCGTAAAGGACACACTATGAGAAAGAGTGGATTGGGGAAGACTGCTTGCATCGTCGCTGTATTCTGCGTCGCAACCGCGATCGCCTCGCCTGCGCAAACCTTCACCACGCTAGGAAGTTTCGAGGGGCACGATGGTATCCTGCCGGCGGATCTCATTCAGGGCGCCAACGGGAACTTTTACGGGGTAGCCGGGTTGGGTGCGGCCAATGGGTGGGGCTCCCTTTTTGAAATCACTGCGGAGGGGGAGGCGGCCACGATCTACAACTTTTGCGCTCAGACGAATTGCACCGACGGCGCCTACCCGCAAGGCGGCCTGGTGCTAGGCGCCAATGAAAACTTCTACGGGACAACCTTCACCGGCGGGAACAGTAACTGCGATGGATGTGGCGATGGCACGGTCTTTAAAATCACCCCAGGCGGCGAACTGACCACGCTCTACAGTTTTTGTTCTCAAACAAATTGCACTGACGGTTTCGATCCGGAAGCAGGATTAGCGCAAGGCGCCAATGGAAACTACTACGGGACGACCTTTTACGGCGGAGCCAATGCCGGGTCCAATGGGTCGGGGGGCGGTACGCTCTTCGAAATTACTCCGTCGGGCAAGCTGACCATGCTGTACAGCTTTTGCTCCCTCACCAACTGCACTGACGGGGCAAACCCGCTAGCAGCGCCACTACTGGCCGCAAACGGAATCCTGTACGGCACGACGTTTAGGGGCGGAAGCGACAATGCTGGGACGGTCTTTGAAATCACGCCAGCCGGCCAGTTGATTACGGTGCACAACTTTACCAGCACTGCCGGGAGCAATCAGAACGCGGGTCCTTTGGGGCTGATCCAAGGCGCCGATGGAAACCTCTACGGCATAACCAACTATGGCGGCACCGCGAACTATGGCACGGTTTTTGCAATCACCCCGGCGGGCACGTTCACCAATCTCTACAACTTTTGCTCACAGCCGAACTGCACTGACGGCGCTGGCCCTGTGCGATTGCTGCAGGGGAGCGACGGAAACTTCTACGGAACAACAGCTCTGGGCGGGACCGGGCTTCCTGGCTGTGGTGGCATTGGCTGTGGCACGGTTTTTGAAATCACCGCAGCAGGCACGCTGACCACGCTCTACAGCTTTTGTACGCAAGAGAAGTGTCCTGATGGTTCAGGCGCTTACGGACTGGTGCAGGCCACCACTGGAAACTTCTACGGGACAACGCAAGAAGGTGGCGCTTCCGACGATGGCACAGTCTTTAGCTTGTCTGTGGGTCTTGGTCCCTTCGTGGAAGCCAGTCCCACTGTCGGCGAAACCGGGCGCGCCATCAGTATCCTGGGAAACAATTTGACGGGCACGACGAGTGTCACCTTTAATGGCACGCCGGCAACGTTCGATGTCGTCTCCGGCACTTACATCATGGCTGAGGTTCCCAGCGACGCGACGACGGGCACGATCGAAGTTACGACGCCCAGCGGCACGCTTTCCAGCAACGTGGCGTTCCAGGTTGAGTAGTCAATTCAAACAGTAGCGAGACTCCCGATGTTTGAAATGGCAAACGGTCAGCACGCAACTTTCACATCGGCGCAAAGCCGGAAAAGAGGACCAAGAATATGAAGAGGATCGGATTCGTAAAGATTGCTTGCGTCATCGCCGCATTTTGCGTCGCAACCGCGGTTGCGTCCTTCGCACAAACCTTCACCAGCCTGGCGAGTTTCGACAAAACTGACGGGGAAGCGCCTTGGTATTCGTCGGTCGTCCAGGGCGCCGACGGCAACCTCTACGGGATGACTCCTTTCGGCGGGAGTTCGGTATCCAGTTTTTGTAGCGGCTGCGGGACCGTCTACAAGATCACGCCCAGCGGTGAGCTCACGACGATTTACAGCTTCTGCTCGCAGAACAACTGCACCGATGGATGGGAACCGTTCCACGGATTGACGCTCGGCACCGACGGGAACTTCTACGGAACAACGCAGAAGGGAGGGGCGAATTGCATCGTCAGCATTGGCGGCTGCGGCACGATTTTCAAAGTCACGCCCGGCGGCTTGCTAACCACGCTCTACAATTTCTGTGAACAGGCCCAATGTACTGACGGCAGCACCCCGCAGGCTGGATTGGTGCAAGGTACCGACGGCAATTTCTACGGTACAACCTGGGAAGGAGGCGCTGGAGGGTGGGTACGGTTTTCAAGATTACTCCCGCGGGCCAGTTCACCACTCTCCATAGCTTCTGCTTGCAAGCCGGTTGCGTCGATGGCTCTCAGCCCGTTGCCGGGCTGGTCCAGGGCAACGATGGCTATTTGTACGGCACAACCTCCTCCGGCGGCAGGCATACGAGAGGCACGATCTTCAGAGTAAACTCGAGTGCATTCACAACCCTGTACGCGTTCTGCCCGCAGCCGGGATGCAGCGACGGCGCTGATCCAACGGCGCCGCTGATACAAGCCTCGAACGGAAACTTCTATGGAACAGCCCAAGTCGGCGGGATTACAACATCGTGCGGGCCCTACGGCTGTGGCACGATTTTTCAACTCACTGCGACCGGGGAGTTCAGCGTTCTCTACAGTTTCTGCTCTGAAACGAACTGCATTGACGGCACCAGGCCGGTTGCGGGGCTGACCCAGGGCAGCGATGGAAACTTGTATGGCACAACACCCGGGGGCGGGGATGCAGGTGTGATTTTCGAAATCACGCCGGCAGGCGGCTATACCGTGCTGCACAACTTTTGCCGCAAGTCGGGATGCACGGATGGCTTGAACCCGCTCGCGGGAGTCTTTCAATCCACCAATGGACTCTTTTACGGAACGACGAACACCGGCGGCGACAGTGCGAGTTGCACCAACTGCGGCACGGTTTACAGCTTGTCCACAGGCCTTGGCCCATTCGTGGAGGCGCTCCCCAACGCAGGCAGAGTCGGCCGGGAGATCGCTATTCTGGGAAATAACCTGAAGGGCACGACCAGCGTCGCTTTTAACGGGACCAATGCGACAGTCATCAATTTCACTGACACCTACATCCAGGTTCAAGTGCCAAGCGACGCGACCACGGGCACGATCCAAGTAACCACGCCCAGCGGCACGCTATCCAGTAACGTGGCCTTCCAGGTTGAGCCGTGACCGCTTTGGCCACTCAACTTTGAGAATCAGAAGCCGCCTCTCGGGCGGCTTCTGTCTCCTGTCGATTTTTGTTAGGCTATAAGCTGATGATCCGACTCGGGTCACACGCGCGCGCTGCACCCCTAGCCCATATTGGCCCCAGTCCCGTAACCACCCTTGATTGGTTACTTTCGGTCAAGAGCCGTGGACACGTTTACCCCCTGTCCTTTCTCCCGTAATGTGAAAACTCCAATCCCGGTCCGCTCCCTCGGCCTGGATCCCCTTGGAGTTAATACATGGCTACGCCTCAACAGAACTTTCAGCTCGGGATTCTGCCGGAACGCAAGATCGACAAGCGTGCGCTGGGCGCCAGCTACGCCTTCATGGTGCTGCTGCTTTTACTCCTGGTTAATCTGGGAGTTTTATTCCCGGACAGGCTTCAGCTCAAGGCCTACCGCGTCACCGAACTGATTCCGCTTCCCTCTCTGCGACCGGAGCCTGCGCCGATCAAAGTAAAGGCAGCGGTGAAGGCAAAGCTACTTCCTCCTGCGCCGGTTTTCGAGCAGCCGAAATTGATCGTACCTCGTGAAGTTCATCGCACGATCGCTCCCGAGCCAGTGGAAGCACCGAAGGTCGTGCTCAATCAGTTCGCCGCTCCCCAGCTAAAGATGACCTCGGGCGGGGCGCGTCCGCAACTTTTGCATACCGGAGATTTTGCAGGCAGTTCCGTAGCGCCGACGGTAAACGCGGCGGTGCAGAAAGTGCAGACGGGAGGCTTCGGCGATCCCAATGGATTACAGGGCACCGGCAAGCCAAACGCCAAGCTGTATGCCGCGCAAGCCGGCGGGTTTGACATGCCGGCAGGTCCGGGACAAGGCAACGGCTCGGGCGGAGCGAAAGGTATCAAAGGAACGATCGCCAGCGCCGATTTTGGTAACGGCATCGCTACCGGGGGCAAAGGCGATGGCCGCAGCGGCGGCGCCGGTATCTCGACCGGCGGATTCGGGGCCGAACAGGTGGTTCATGGCGGACCGAAGATCGCGCAGGGCGATTCGGGGCCTGCCACCACACCGGTGGAGATCACATTCAAGCCGCAGCCGGTTTACACCGACGATGCGCGCAGTCTGAAGTTAGAAGGCGAAGTACTGCTGGAAGTAATGTTCAGCGCCAACGGCACGCTGCACGTGAATCGCGTGGTCCGCGGCCTGGGTCACGGCCTGGATGAGGCGGCCATGGCGGCTGCCAACAAAATGCGGTTCAAGCCCGCGTTGCGCAACGGACAGCCGGTGGATTCGACGGCAGTCGTGCATGTGGTCTTTCAATTGGCGTACTAGCAATTGGCGTACTAAAAGTTTGGGTATTCGGAAGGCTTAGCCCAGAAGAGTCGTTTTGTGGCCCTGCATTTGCGAAGCGAATCTGAGGTAGTCGGTAACAAAAGAATATCGGTCAAAGATTCATTGGTCAAAGAGACTTGGAGAGAATAGTCATGCGTACTTCGAAATGGATGTTCACGGCCGCACTGCTGGTCTCGGTGAGCGCCACCGCGCAACAGCAGCCGTCGGATTCGCAACCCTCCGCGGCACCAAGCGCTAGTTCAGCCACGCAGGCGGTGCAACCGCCGGCGTCTTCCGATGCCACAGCCCCAGCATCGGCCCAGGCTGCGGAACCGGCTGCGGCTGCATCGCCGTCGCAGCTCCAAACCTCTGAAGCGCAGAACCAGCAGTCAACGGCTCCGGCGCCAACCCCGTCGGCCCTGCCGCAGCCCACCACCATGGATCAGGTGGTGGACCGCTTCATCGAGCGCGAACACGGGCTCATGAAGGCGCTCGCCACCCGCACGCCGGTGGTAGAGACCTACCTGCAGAACCTCAGCGCCGATCCGCAACTTGGCCCCGTGCCCAGCGCAGACCACTATTTTCTTGGCCGCATGGATATGGGAGAGTCGGTCGACCGCAAGGATTATCTGAAGGAGCAGGACAAAGGCATGGAGACCCGCCTGATGGGCGGCTTCAACAAGCTCTTCAAGGTGCAGTACCAGCCCATGGGCTTTTCCTGGATGGTCTATGCCGACCGAACGGACTTCGATCGCTCGCACTATGATTTCCATTACATCCGCCGCGAATTTCTTGGCGATGTCCGCTGCCTCGTTTTCGACGTCACTCCCAAGAAAAACTCCGGCAAGGGACGCTTCCTGGGCCGCGTCTGGGTCGAAGATCAGGACTACAACATTGTCCGCCTGAACGGCACCTACGCTCCCGCGCCGAAGAATTCGTTTTTCTTCCACATGGATAGCTGGCGTTTGAACCTGATTCCAGGCTACTGGGTACCGGCTTACATCTACAGCGAAGAAGGCGACTTCAGCGCTGGCGTGAAGAACAAAATAGCCTTCAAAGCGCAAACCCGCATCTGGGGCTACGACCTGAAGAAAGGCGACAAGGACGATGAACTCACGCAGATTCGCGTGGACAGCGTGAAGGACGAAACCGCCGCCACGCAGGACGCATCTCCGCTACAAGCCGAGCGCGAATGGCAGCAGCAGGCGGAAGACAACGTCATTGAGCGCCTCACCCGCGCTGGATTGCTGGCGCCCGAAGGCGACGTCGACCACATTCTCCAGACCGTGGTCAACAACCTGGAGGTCACCAACAACATCGACCTGCCGCGTCCGGTGCGCACACGCGTGCTGCTCACGGCGCCGCTCGAAACCTTTAGCGTGGGCAACACCATCGTAATCAGCCGCGGATTGATCGACGTGCTTCCCGATGAGGCCAGTCTGGCTGCTGTTCTCTCCCATGAACTGGCGCACATCGTGCTTGGCCACAACCTGGGCAGCAAGTATGCCTTCAATGACCGCATGCTGTTTTCCGACGATTCCACTTACAACAACCTGGGCTTCAAGCACATTCCAGAAGAAGAAACCGCAGCCGACAAGAAGGCCATCGAACTCCTGAACAACTCGCCTTACGCGCAGAAGCTCGACAACGTCGGCCTGTTCCTGAAGGCGCTACAAGCCCGCTCTCCTCAGCTGAGCGCTCTGTTGACCACGCACTTGGGCAATCCGATCGCGGAGAACGGGACCATCAGCCGCTTAGCGGCCCTGGCCACCAAAGGTCCAGCGCTCGACAACAACAAGCTCGATCAGGTCGCGGCTCTGCCGTTAGGTGGACGCGTAAAGATCAATCCCTGGGATGACAAGGCAGAGATGGTGAAGACGGCTCCAGTCGCCATCACCTCGGCCCGCGACAAGATGCCGTTTGAAGTCACGCCCTTCTATCCGCGGTTGGCACGCTACGGCGCCTCGGCTACACCGACCGCCGCGCCAGCCACCGCTGCCGCCAACTCGACCCCGGGCACTAACTAAAGGTCGACTCCAAGTTGCAATAAGACGAGGGCCGGGATCCGGAATCACTTTCCGGGATACCCGGCCTTCGTATGTGTACCGTCGTTAGTCGTTATCCGGGCTGCTCTATCGGCACAGCAGCATTTCAATGCGGACCTGCAAAGCCACATTCTTTCCACAGCTTCTCCCACTGCCATATCCCATAATTAGCCTTGACCGGAAGCCTGAAGCCAAGCTGGTGCGCCAGCATGCAGACTTGCCCACGATGGTGCATGTCATGTGCAACCATGTAGGTAAACATGGCTACGCCCGGTGACCACGCTCTTGCCCAGGCATCCCGGCGAAACGTTTTGATTCGACCGCCGTCGCCCTTCAGCGCTTCCGCCAGCATCTCCAGGCAGAGCACACCACTCCGAGCCAGAGCAGCCTGAGCCTGCTTCTGCGTGCAACGAGTACGTTCGAGCTGCGCCGGCAACTTCAGATGCGAAGCCGTCAGACGCAGCCACTTGCGCCGGATATTGTGCATATGCGTGAAGATAGCCGCGATGGTGCGCTGGTTATGGCCTGGTGGCTTGGCTCGCCACGCCGCTGGGTCAAGATGCTCCAGGAGCAACTGGTTGATGCGTTCGTTGACCGCATAGGTCTCCAGCATGGCGTGCCGGAAGTCGGATGTGGATGAGACTGTGGCTTTGGCCATCAAGAACTCCTGGTGGAAACTTCTGGAGCGACGCTTCCGACGTGCGTTTTCTTCCTGGTTGCCAGGCTGCGTCCCGGGCTGCGCACCGCGCGCTCGTTATTTGTCACGCGTCTTGCCCTTCCCCGGAAGCCCGGCTGGATTTTCGTGCGTCCGCTCGCGGAAGCTTCCCCGCATGCCCGCCGCTAGCTTGACGCTTGACTCCCCGAACTTATCGCGCAGTCGATCGGCGGCGGCCAGCGCGTCTTTCCACCGCTGTTGCCGGCCCGATTCCAGCAGATTAATCTGCCCGGCCTGCCCCTCGAAAGACGACGCCTGCACTCCCAGCAGCCGTACTTCCCTGCCCGGCTTCCAGTTCTTGCGAAACAGCGTGCGCACCTGCTCAAAGATTTCGCCGTCGAGCTGGGTCGCGACCGCCAATGTATGAGCGCGCGTGATAGTGGTGAAGTCTTGGTAGCGGAGCTTGAGTTGAATGGTACGCGTATAAAAGTTCGCTTCCCGCAAGCGCCGCGCCACCATCTCGGAGAGCCGCATCAGTGTGGCTTCAAGCTGGTTCGCATCCGCGGTATCTTCGTTGTAGGTATGCTCATGGCTGATGGATTTAGCGTCGGTATCCGCTCCGACCTCGGCATCGAACCATCCCCCGGCATCTTCTCCACGCGCTTTGCCCGCAAGCGCCAGCCCCCATTTTCCAAATCGTTCTTCCAATTCAGATTCTTGCAGTCGCGCCAGGTCTCCTACTTTCTTGATGCCCAACGCGTGCAGATGGCCCTCCGTCACTTTCCCTACGCCCGGAATCGCCCGCACATCCAGCGGCGCGAGGAATTTCGATTCCTGTCCGGGAGAAATCCACAGCACGCCGTTGGGCTTGGCCTGCGCGGAGGAGACCTTCGCAATCAGCCGCGACGAACCGATGCCGATCGAGCAATTCAGCTGCGTTTCATCCTTCATCCGCTGGTGCAGTTTGTGCGCGGCTTTCAGCGGCGGACCGTGCAGACGAGCCGTTCCCGTCATGTCGAGGTAGGCTTCGTCGATAGAGGCCATCTCCACCTGTGGAGAAAATGCCTGGAGCACCTTGTAGACTTTTTCCGAGCACTCGCGGTAGCGCTCCGGATGGCCGTTTACAAAGATGGCCTGCGGACAAAGCTTCGCTGCGATTCGCAACGGCAGAGCCGAATGCACTCCGAACTTGCGCGCCTCGTAGGATGCGGCCGAAACCACTCCGCGCTCGTGGCGCTGGCCGCCTACGACGACAGCTTTGCCTTTTAGCGAGGGATCGAACAACTCCTCCACGGAGACGAAGAACGCGTCCATGTCGACGTGGAATATGGTGCGGGCAAACGCGGGCTGGTGGGATGCAGCCATGCTGGAAGAATTTTAGCAGCTACTCTTGCAATGGTCCGGCCAGAGTAATCAGGCGTGCTCAAACTCAGAACGGCTGTTAGAATCCGCCTCATGGCCGGACGCGCTATCAGGATTACGAGTCGCATCGCATTTCTTCTTTGCGGGCTGACTTCGCTTCTCACAGGCGCTCCTTACGTGATACTGCGGGGCGCCGAGCTGCCAGTGCAGAGCGAATGGATCATATTCGTGGTTGCACTGGCACTGGTTGGCGTTTTCAACGTGGCGCTTGCGATGCTGCCCCGTTCATGGATTGCGAGAGCGTGCAAGAAAGATCGTGACGATGAACGCTTGTTTTCAGCGCCCCTCAAGCTGCTCGGCGGCTTCGCGGCAATCTTCTATATTCTGGCGCTCATTGGCTATTTCGCTCCGCATAGCTGGAATCTCAATCCCCAATTGATGCTTGTGCTGTGTCCGATGTATTTCCTGAAGATGGCGATCGATCCCGCGCCTGTGTCCATCTTCTTCATCCTTGCTCCCATGAACGCGGGGGTGTACGGCGCGCTCGGGGCCACGTTGGGATACGCGTTATTGGCGTTTCGCAGGCGGCATTGAGGGCCGTGCTTCCGAAGGGCCAGCCAGTTTGATGTACGATTTAACGAATGCATAGGTTCCTGAGGGCACGGGTAATTGCTCCTTTGTTGCACCTTGTCCTGTTTGTTCTGGCGTTTATTCCCAGAGCGGGAGGCCTCATTGGGGCTAAAGGCGAGGGTTGGGCATTCCTACTTGTTGGCTTTCTCGACTTCCCCGTCACCTTCCTTTGGCTTGTAATAGGGTCGTTCCGTCTCGGAGCTGTCTATACCCTTGCCGCAATGCTCGTTCTTGGAACGGTTTGGTGGTTCTTCCTAGGATGGCTGATAGAGCGGATCGTGTCACTATATCGTCGGCGCTAGCGCGGCGGGCTCTCCTTCACAAAACCAACGTGCACTACTCCGCTGGGCAATAACTGTGGACAAATCCATTACACTCGTTTACCGACTCTTTCGGCTTTGCATCATACAAAGGGCTCTAAACCAGCACCTTTTCCGCCGTGGCTTGCGACACCCCGCGCATCAACCGCACCTTGTCGTAAACCTTCCCGTACTCCCGCGCGGAAGTGTTCCAGGAAAAATCTTTATTCATGCCATTGCGCATGAGCACCTGCCACGAAGTTTGGTCGCGATACGCCTGTAGCGCGTGCTTAATGGTCAGCAGCAGAGACTCCCCGTTATATTCCGTAAACTTGAAGCCCGTGCCTTTGCCGGAGCGTGTGTCCCAGGGCTCGATGGTATCGTCGAGACCGCCGGTGGCGCGGACGATCGGCACCGTGCCGTACTTCAGGCTGTAAATCTGGTTCAGCCCGCAGGGTTCGTATCTCGAGGGCATCAGGAACATATCAGACCCGGCTTCGATCTTGTGCGCGATGGCGTTGTCGTAAGCCACCTTTAGCGCAATCTTGTTGGGGAACTGTTTATTGAGGCGGGCAAACATTTCTTCATACTGCTTATCGCCCGCACCGAGAGCGACCATGATCATCTCTTCGCGCGCCAGCCGGTCCATAATTTGCGCGATCAGGTCAAAACCCTTCTGTGCCGCGAAGCGTGACACGATGCCGATCACCGGGATCTTCTCATTGGGATTGGTCACCCCGAAGGCCGTCAAGAGATCCTGCTTGCACTTCGCCTTGCCCGCTAACTCCTGCGGCGAGTATTTGGCTGTGATGAACTTATCCGCCTGCGGGCTCCACTCGTCGTAGTCCACTCCGTTCAGAATTCCGGTGACGGTGGCGGCGCGGGCGTGCAGCACACCCTCCAATCCAAATCCATATTCGGCGGTCTGAATTTCCTGGCTGTACTTGCGGCTTACCGTGGTGATGAAGTCGGAATAAGTAAGTGCGCCCTTCAGAAAATTCACCTGCCCGAAGAACTCCATTTTTGACATGGTGAACAGGTCCCAGGGCAGCATGAGCAGCGGTAGAACTTCCGGCGGAAACAGGCCCTGGTAACCAATATTGTGGATGGTAAAGACGGTGCCCACGTCGCGAAACGCAGGATCCTCCGCGTACACCGTGCGCAGCAGCACCGGCACCAGCGCCGATTGCCAATCGTGGCAGTGGAACACGTGCGGCACGCCCAGAATTTTTGTCGCTTCCAGCACGGCCCGCGAGAACAGCGCGTAGCGTTCGGCATTATCCGGATAGTCGCCCGCCGGCGTGCCGTAAAGCGCATCGCGATCGAAGTACTCCGGGCAGTCGACAAAATAAAAGCGTACCCCAAACTGGCTTCCGCCCGTCACCACCGAGGCGAAACGATACTTGTCGTCGAAGGGGATGGTGATACTACGTACCACAGTCACGGGATCAGCCAGCTTGGTCTGCCGGTAACGGGGCAGATACAAGTTCACTTGATGCCCCAGTGCGGCTAGGGCGCGCGGCAACGCGCCCACCACGTCCGCCAAGCCGCCGGTTTTTGAAAACGGCACACCTTCCGATGCCACGAATGCAATGTGCATGATCCCTCCCGGTAAGACCCGTTTTTCACGGGCGCACGATATGATGGAATATATGTTGCGGGATTAGCCTCCCGCGTGCAAGGCAAACGGGCCGAATTTTCAGTCTATATGCCCGAGGAAAAGAGGGTCAACGTGCCGAAGGTCGTATCGACGCGCCGTCCGCAACATAAACCCAAGTTGGGACAGCATTTCCTCGCCAGCGAAAGCTTTGCCGCGCAAATCGTCGACGCTCTCGGCGATGCGTCGCAAAACACCGTGCTCGAAATCGGACCCGGACGCGGCGTCCTTACTTCCCTGCTCGCCAAGCGTGCCCGTCGCCTGATCGCCGTGGAACTCGACCGCGTGCTGGCCGCTCAGCTTCGCCTGAAGTTCGGCATGTTCTCTAACGTCGAGGTCATCGAGGCCGACATCCTTTCCATCGATTTTGATTCCCTCTTTGGCCCCAAACCCGGCCTGAGCCGTCCCGGCATCCAATTGAAGCCCGAACCGGTCAAGGTCATCGGCAACCTTCCTTATTACATCACCTCCGAAATCCTGCTGCGCTTGTTCGACTTCTCCAAATATTTTGAGACCATCGTCATCCTAGTGCAGCGCGAGGTGGCGGACCGCATCGCCGCCGAACCCGGCAGCAGCGACTATGGTTTGCTCTCCGCCACCACGCAACTCTATGCTCGCGTAGAGAAACTCTTCACCCTGCCGCCCAGCGCTTTTGCTCCACCGCCGAAAGTGCATTCCACCGCACTTCGCCTCACCATGGCACCGCGACAGCAGGAGCTGGGCCTCGCCTCAGATGGCTCCAACGAAGATGGCCTCAGTGAAGACGGCTTCATCGACTTCCTAAAGCTCTCCTTTGGCCAGAAGCGCAAGACTCTGTGGAATAATCTTAAGTCCTCCTATCCCGAGCCTCTTCTTCGCGCCGCTCTGGCGCAGGCTCGAGTGAAGCCCGCCGTCCGCGCCGAAACCCTGAGCCTGGAAGAAAGTGCCGCCCTGTTTCGCGCCTTGCGCGACAACCACAACGGCTCGTAGCATAATTTTTGCCAGGAGATCCTATGACCGCGACCTCAGTTCGCCAGCCCGCGGTCGCCGGACGATTCTATCCCCGTGATCCTGCAGAGCTAGGCGAGGAAGTTCGCGGGTACCTGTCGCAGACTCCGCCGCAGGCCCGGCTACGCGCTTTAGGCTGCATGGTCCCCCACGCAGGCTACATGTACTCCGGCCACGTGGCGGGCGCTGTGTTTGCTCGCCTGGAGATTCCCCGGTTCTGCCTGGTGCTGTGTCCCAACCACACCGGCGTGGGTCGCGCATTGGCAATCATGAGCGAAGGCGAGTGGGAGACACCGCTAGGCAAGGTTCCGATCGACAGCGCGTTCGCGGCCGCTCTCAAGCAGCGCTACCCGCTCCTGCAGGAAGATTCAACGGCTCACCGCACTGAGCACTCCGCCGAAGTTGAATTGCCCTTCCTGCAAGTGTGCCAGCCGCAACTTCGTTTCGTTCCGATTACGCTGGGCACCGGACAATTCGAAGTTATCGAACAACTTGGCGACGCGATTGCGGATGTGATTGCCGCACAGAGCAGTCCCGTCTTGATCGTCGCCTCCAGCGACATGAATCATTACGAATCTGACGCCGTCACGCGCGTGAAGGATCACAGGGCGATTGAACCGATTCTCGCCCTCGACGCCCGCACCCTCTACGACGTGGTCACCGGGCAGCACATCAGCATGTGCGGCTTTGGTCCCGCTGTCGCTATGCTGACAGCCGTCAGGAAGCTGGGTGCGACTTCGGCTGAACTGGTGAAGTACGCGACCTCCGGCGACATTTCCGGCGACCTCGACAAGGTTGTGGGCTATGCGGGAATTATTGTCCGATGATGGCGCGAAAGTTCGCTTCAAGCAAATAAACGGGGCAGCCGTCGGCTGCCCCGTTTTCAACCTCTACCAACGAGTACACGGTTAGTGCACTGAGTGCCCGCCACCACCGGAGGCATGTCCCGCCGGTGCAGCACTCACGGGGCCCACACCCCCGACGCCCGCCGGATGCGCCAAGCTAACGCCATACCCACCCGCACGCGGAGAACTCGCCGCAAACTGCGGAGCCGGGTGCAACTCCACTGACCCCGTCTTTGCCACCTGCGTATTCAAATGGTGCAGATCCCCATACGATCCTCGAGGAATTCCAAGTCCAGCCGAGCCGCTGCTCACCACCGTGCGCATCGGAGAAGCATTCGTCACCACCGGCCCACCCTTACCCACCGCGACGGTACTTACCGTGCCCTTAGGGGCAACCGGAGCGCGAAAGCCCTCGGCCACTGCTCCGACATAATGAATTCCGCCGTGCCACCCGGTCCAGCCCCCAGGCTGCCAACCCCAGCCGTACCCAGGTGCATACGCCCAGTTCCCGTAGTAATAAGGCATCCAGCCCCACGGATACGCAGACGCCCACATGAATCCCATGCCTGGATACCACGACCACGCGCCATCCATGAACGGATTCCAACCCGCCCCCGCGAAGTACGGCTGCCACATCGTGCCGAAGCCGGGGACGTTGCTATAGCCGCCGTAATAGCTCAGGTCGCTGGCGCCGTAGCCATACGGCGTCGAGTTGTTCTTCGAATACTGATCGTGATACTCGATCGATTGCTTATCCCACTCGTCGTACGGATCCGCTTCAAAACTCTTCGCCAGCGTCGACTTATCGTTGTCGTTCAGGTCGAAGGTGACCATCTTGTTCTTGCCCACCTTCACCACGCCCGACGGACCCCCCACTTCCAACTCGTTCTTGAAGCTGGCAACCTCCGCGCTGCTGGAAGAACTTGCCACCCGGAAGTGCGCCGTCTGGCCCAGGTCCACCTTCTCGTGGGAAAAATTCAGCGTAAACTCGTCGCCGCTCTTCCCTAGCCAGTTCACGTACGCGCGGCCTTCCACCAGATCCACCGTGGAAACCCGCTTGCCCGCATCGCTCAGTCCCAGCCTGCTGAAGTCGACCGTTGTGTTGGGAGTGACGCGCAGCGTGCTTCCGTCTTCGAACTCAATCTCGGCCCGTCCATTCTCACCGGTCCGCAGTTGTATTCCCTGCGTGATGGGAAGGTTGACAAAAGCGTTCTCGAAGCCCAATCCCGAATTCTTGTCGATCTGCACCCTGCCCTGCACGTCGCTCAAGCGAACGATGCGTGCCTGCGAATCAGCCGCGGCGGGCAGCGCTAAAAGCGCGCAGGCCAAGGCCATCATTCCAATCGCGTGAAATCGTGGCTTGTACATAGAGGCCCCCAACGATTCAGATACTTTCCCGCCTATTAGAACACGACTTTGCACCGACAGTGTCATCAAAATCCGCGGCAATACAATCACCGCCCAGCCCCAGCACTACTCCCCATCTGGATCAACTCCTTCGCCCGCGCCCGCACCACGTTGATCACGGAAGGGTCCTCAAGAATCTCCTGCAGAACAGGCGCCACACCTTGGATCTCGCTGAGTTCGTTGTTCCTGGCTTGTGCCTGCATGCGCTTCAACTCGTCGTCCAGCGCCAGCTTCTGGTAGCGATGGTCGTAACCCAGCCGGCGTCCGTACTCCAGAGTCTCTGCCATGTTCTGGAATAGAGTGGTCAACTCCCGCACCGGCTCCTGGTTCGAATAGTTGTACCGCGCCGTGTTGGAATGCTGGCCATCCTGGTAGCTCAGGATCTTCGCCCCGGTAAAAGCCAGTTTGCGATTGCCAGAGTCAATCTTGCCCGCGAAATATTGCGCCTGCTTCGCCCACTCGAAGACCCGTTCGCGATTCCCCGCCGACACCTCGAATTCTGTCCGGTACGTTTGCTCCTCGGAATCTTCCGCGACTCTCACCGTAGACTCATAGCTCGCGTGACCGTTTCCGTCGACTGCGATCGAGTAGTGCCCAGGATTGGATTGGGGAAAGTCCAGCGTAAACGTGACCAGGGCAGGCGAAGCCCCGCCGTTCGCCACCTGCTGTGCCGTCAACCAAGCAGACATTCCAGCCAGCGCCAGCACTCCCATCCCGACCGCCAGCCAGCCCCGCCTACCCCGCATCAAAAAGGCCCGCATCAGAAAAGCCCGAATCCAGGATGATTGTGTCTTCACCGCGCCGCAACCCTCTGCCTTTCCAGCGTTCCCGCGGTGTGTAGATGGCAGATCGCGATGGCCAGCGCATCCGACGCGTCCATCGGCTCCGGGGCTACGGCCAACCCCAGCAAGCGGGTCACCATGTGCTGCACCTGCTGCTTCTCCGCCCGCCCATATCCCACCACCGACGACTTGATCGTCAGCGGCGAATACTCAGCGACCTCCAGGCCAGCCGCAGCCGCTGCCAGCATTGCCACTCCGCGCACCTGCCCCAGCTTCAATGCCGATTTCACATTCAGCGCGTAGAAGATTCCTTCAATCGCCACCTCATCCGGACGATGCTCCACGATGAGCGCTCCGAGCCCGTCATAAATTCGCGACAGCCGACGCGCCAGCGGCTCCCGCGGCGAAAGCTTGATCGCCCCGCACGTCAGGCACACCAACCGCCCAGCGGAATGCATCTCCACCACGCCGTACCCGGTATACTCCCCGCCGCAGTCGATGCCCAGGACGCGCATGCAGGAAGTGTATCGCACTTGCTAGACTTGGCTATTCTCCACCCGGGTTACTCTTCAGACAATTTTGCGCGTGAGCCGTCCAATGGTTCAGGAGAATCCGTGAAATCAATTTTGTTCGTTCTCGTCACCGCCAGCGCCCTCGGCTGCTATGCCCAGCAACCAACAACCGATCCCGCCATGGTCAAGTTCTTCATCGGCAACTGGAGCTGCGCGGGCGAATTTGCGAGCGGCAAGAAGATTGAGGCCGACGTGAGCTTTGCTCCTGAGCTTGATGGCAAATGGCTTCTCTACCGTCATGCCGACCGTCCGCCTGGCCCCTTCAAAGCCATGTCCTTGTGGGGAATGGATCAGCCCAGCGGAACTCTGGTCTCAGTAATGGAAGACAATTTCGGCAATGCCCGGCTATTCACCAGCGATGGATGGAAGGATGGAACCGTAACCTTCACCCGCACCGCAATACTCGACCAGAAAATGAGCCAGGAACGGTTTCGTTATGAGCGCCAGTCAGCTGATTCCTTCAAGATGACCTATGAAAAATTAGTGAACAGCCAATGGAAGATGGGTGATTTTATCGTCTGCATGCGGAAGTGAAAGCGGCCGCTTAGCAGCATCGCGGACGGCGAGCGCAACTCTTCTCGCGCTCACGCCAAAACGCCGCATATGCTTCGCTCGACGACGCCATCCCGGCACGGCTCAAAAACCGCGCATAAGCAGCTTCATCAAAAATCTCCCGCACCACTGCGATCGCAGTTGCTGCAAAGTCTCGGATCGTCCCTCGCACTAGCTTCATCCCTGCTCCTCCACCAGCCGCGTCCTCACAAACGGAGACTCCTTCACCCGCACTTCTCTGGTTCCCCTCAGAATCCCGAACCACTGCCGCACCGATTCCACCAGCACCAGCGCCACCATCACCACGAGTACGCCTGTAACCGCCGCATCCAGCCGGTTGTTGAAGATCAACCGCGACGTCGCGCTTGTCGCCGGACCAGCCGCCAAAGCCTGCGCCTGCGCCAGAAATCCCACCCGCGGATTGGGATCGAACATCTTATGCCACGACGCCGTAAACGTCACCGCCACCAGCCAAGCCAGCGGCACCAGAGTCACAGCCGCATATTTCGCCCGATGCATCTTGATGATGATGGTCGTAGCCACGCACAACGCTACCGTCGCCAACAGTTGATTGGAAATGCCGAACAGCGGCCACAACGAGTTAATTCCGCCCAGCGGATCCTTCACTCCCTGCCACAAGAAATATCCCCAGGCGGCGACGATCAGTCCGCTAGTCCCGAGAATCGACGGATACCAACTCGTCCTCCCCAGCGGTTTATACACGTGCCCAAGCGCATCCTGCACCATGAAGCGCGCCACCCGCGTACCCGCATCGAGAATGGTCAGGATAAACAGCGCCTCGAACATAATCGCGAAGTGGTACCACAGCGCCATCAGCGTCTCGCCGCCCAAACTGTGCGAGAAAATATGCGCCATGCCTACGGCGAACGCGGGCGCTCCGCCGGTCCGGTTGTAAAGCGTCTGCTCGCCGACGGCATGTGCCAGCGCCTGCATGTCGGCCGCGGTCACGGGGAAACCCCAACCCGAAATGGTTGCCGCCGCCGTAGCCGGCGCCTGCCCGACGATTCCCGCAGGACTGTTAATCGCGAAATAAACTCCCGGCTGCATCACGCACGCCGCGATGATCGCCATCACCGCCACCGCCGACTCGCACATCATCGCCCCGTAGCCCACCATGCGCGTCTCGGTCTCGCGCGCAATCAGCTTCGGAGTCGTGCCGCTCGAAATCAGTGCGTGAAACCCGCTGATCGCTCCGCACGCAATCGTGATGAAGGCGAAAGGAAATATCTTCCCCGCAAACACCGGACCGGTGCCATCCACAAACCGCGTCAGCGCCGGCATGTGCAGCGTGGGATGCAACGCCACGATTCCCACCGCCAGCAGCGCGATCGTTCCCAGCTTCACAAACGTGCTCAGATAATCGCGCGGCGCCAGCAGCAGCCATACCGGCAGCGCCGATGCCGCAAATCCGTAAATCATGATCAGAATCGCCAGTGTGGGCGCGCTAAACGTAAACCACCGCGCCAGTGCCGCATTCTGCGACACATACTGCCCGCCCCAAATCGCCGCCAGCACCAGCACAAATCCCAACGCCGAGACTTCCAGCACTTTCCCCGGACGAATCCGCCGCAGATAAACCCCCATCAGCAGCGCGATCGGCATGGTCATTGCAATCGTGAACGTGCCCCACGGGCTTGCCTTCAGCGCATTCACCACGATCAGCGCCGCCACGCCCAGCAGGATAATCAGAATCGCGATCACTGCGACGTAAGCTACGAATCCCCCAACGTGCCCGATCTCGTCCTTGGCCATCTCGGTCAGCGATTTGCCGTCGCGCCGCACCGAGAACAAAAGAATTACGAAGTCCTGCACGCATCCCGCAAACACCGCCCCGGCCAGTACCCACATCGTCCCCGGAAGATAACCAAACTGCGCCGCCAGCACCGGCCCGACCAGCGGCCCCGGTCCCGCGATTGCCGCAAAGTGATGGCCAAACACTACCCATTTATTTGTAACGAGAAAATCACGGCCATTCTCCAGTCGCTCTGCCGGAGTCGCCCGCAAACCATCAAGAGCAAGAATTTTTACCGCGATGAACTTGCTGTAAAAACGATACCCGAGCGCGTAGCAGCAGGTCGCCGCCACCACCAGCCAAAGTGCATTAATAGGTTCGCCGCGATGCAGTGCGACCGCACCCACTGCCACCGCGCCAAGCAGGGCAACCGTTCCCCACCCCAGAATCGCCAGAGCCTTATTCATTTAGTGGAGCATTGTGCCGAAACTTGGGCTACGGCGCAACTGAACCTTGGACCCAACGCGCGAGTTTGGTGATAATCTTATCCTTCCCGGCGACTGCTGATCCCGCGCTTCGGACTGACACTGCACCCAGTCCACGCCCGGGTGCATCCGGGGATTTTCGTCTGAATTCATGCACCGGAGCACACAATGAAGATTGGTATATTGACCGGCGGGGGCGATTGTCCTGGCCTGAATGCCGTGATTCGCGCCGTAGTGCGTAAGGGCATCTTCACCTACCAAGACGAGTTCGTCGGTTTCATGGAAGGCTGGCGCGGCGTCATCGAAGACAAGAGTATGCCCCTCAATCTCGACGCGGTCGGCGGCATTCTGCCTCGCGGCGGTACCATCCTGCGCACTTCCCGCACCAATCCTTCGAAGCGCCCCGATGGCATCGACCGTTGTATGGCGTCGCTCGAGAAAAACAAAATCGAGGCTCTCATTGCGATTGGCGGTGACGACACTCTTTCGGTCGCCCAAAAGCTGCACGAACGCGGTGCCAAAGTGATTGGCGTTCCCAAGACCATCGACAACGATCTCGGCGGCACCGATTACACCTTCGGATTCGACACCGCTTGCAACATCGTCTGCGAGGCTCTCGACCGCGTGCACACCACCGCCGAAGCTCACAACCGCGTGATGGTAGTGGAGGTCATGGGCCGCGACGCCGGCTGGATCGCTCTTTACAGCGGCATCGCCGGCGGCGCCGACGTCATCCTCATCCCCGAGCGCCCCTTCGATATCGATAAGGTTGCGGACTCCATCCACCAGCGCCATGAACGCGGCCGCTACTTTTCTATTGTGGTCGTAGCCGAAGGCGCAAAATTCTCTTCAGAGCCGGGCCAGGGATCTCCCGTTCTGCAGGACATGGGCAAGGACGAATTTGGCCACGTCAAACTCGGCGGCATCGCCAACATCCTCGCTCGCGAAATCGAAAAACGCACCGGTTTTGAAACCCGCGCCGTCGTCCTCGGACACATCCAGCGCGGCGGCTCGCCCAGCGCATTTGATCGCGTCCTGGCGACGCGTTACGGCCTGGGCGCCATCGACATGGTGCACCGCGGCGAATTCGGATGCATGGCCGCGCTGCGTTCCAACAAAATCGTCTCCATCCCGCTGCTCGAGGCCATCTCGCGCAACCGCACCGTGGACAACGAAATGATCCAGATCGTCGATGGATTGTTCGAGAAGGCCGCCGAAAAAGAAAAAGAGCCGGCCTGAGAAGGCGTTCCAACGGCTCTGTCTCCAAGCGCCTTTCTTGCGCGCGGCAACTGACGTAAAGTAGTGCTCGGCCGGCAAATGCTCGGCTTGGTCCCGATGCAAAATCTATACCTGCGGCTCGCTCCGTTCTTCCTGGCGCTGATCGAAGTCCTCCTGTTAGCAGGCGCTGCAGCGTTGATTTGTTTCTCTCCTCGAAATAAGTCCGGCCACAATCAGCCTGCCACTTTCCGCAGAATCGAGCGCGCCTTCGCGCGCCTGACTCGCCGCAAACATCTCTCGGTGCTGCTCGTAGGTGTCAGCGTGATCGCGATTCGCGTCGCGCTCATCCCGATCCTCGGCATTCCCCAGCCGCGCTTCAACGACGAGTTCAGCTACCTGCTCGCGGCCGACACTTTTGCTCACGGAAAACTCACCAATCCCACCCACCCCATGTGGATTCATTTCGAAAGTTTCCACATCATTCAACAGCCCACCTATATGTCGATGTACCCGCCCGCGCAGGGCCTTGTGCTCGCCGCCGGGCAGTCGCTAGGCAATCCCTGGATCGGCCAAATCCTCGTGACCGCCCTCATGTGCTCTGCCTTGTGCTGGATGTTGCAAGCTTGGCTGCCTCCGCCCTGGGCCTTACTGGGAGCCGCGCTGGCCGTGCTGCGCCTCGGCCTCCTCAGCTATTGGATGAATAACTATTGGTGCGCTTCCGTGGCAGCTCTTGGCGGGGCGCTCGTTCTCGGAGCTTGGCCGCGCCTGCGCAAGCATCCTCGCATTTGTGATGCTGTGCTCATGGGTCTGGGTCTCGTGATCTTAGCTAACAGCCGTCCGTATGAAGGCCTGGTCTTCAGCCTGCCCGTGGCCGCGGCCATGCTCTTGTGGCTCGTTGGCAAGCATCGTCCCGCGTTCCGTCTCTCGCTCTCTCGCGTCGTTTTGCCGCTGTTCGTGGTTCTCGCCTTTGGCGTGCTGGCCACCGGCTATTACTACTACCGCGTCACCGGCAATCCCTTCCGCATGACCTATCAAGTCAATCGCGACACCTATGCCACCGCCCCTTACTTCATCTGGCAAACACCGCGCCCCGAGCCCGCTTACCACCACACGGTCATGCGCGATTTCTATCGTTGGGAGCTAAGCGAGTTCGAGAAAAACCGCACCTTCAGCGGATATCTGCGCCGCGCTGCGGAAAAGCTTATTTCCTGGTGGCAATTCTATCTGGGTCCGCTTCTGACCCTGCCTCTGCTAGCGTTTCCTGCTGTGGTTCGCCAGCGCAAGATGCGCCTTCCGCTTGTTATATGCGCCACCATGATCGCCGGATTTGCGGTCCAAACCTGGACTCTTCCCCACTATTTCTCGCCCGCCACCAGCGCCCTGTACATCCTCCTCGTGCAAGGCATGCGTCATCTTTGGCACTGTTCTCCGGGGCGACGCCCCATAGGACAAGCCCTGGTCCGCGCGATCCCAGCGCTGGCGTGCGCTATGATTCTTCTGCGAGTAACGGCTGTGCTTACTCACACTCGCATCGAACCGGTGTGGCCGCGCGGCAACTTGGAGCGAGCGGCGCTGTTGCACCAGCTTCGGCAACTTCCCGGCTTGCAGCTTGTCATCGTCGGCTACGGACTGCACCACAACGTAGACCATGAGTGGGTCTATAACGACGCGGATATTGATCGCTCCAAAGTGGTCTGGGCGCGCGATATGGGGAAGGACGACAACCAGGAGTTGCTCCAGTATTTTCGCGGCCGGAACGTGTGGCTGGTGGAGGGCGACAATCCTGCGCCCAAGCTACTGCCGTACCCTGACTGACACCGCGAAGCTTTAAACTCGTCGAATTTCTCAAGAACTCATGCGAGCCGCAACCATCATCACTAAACAACTCGCCCTCTTCTTAGTCGTGATTGTTGGCTCGGCCAGCATGTGTTTTTACTGGAATCGCGTCAACGACGCGATAACTCGCTCACGAGCGTCGTCTTCCATCTTGAGACCCAAGGTTCTCACCGACCTTTATCCCAGCTGGTACGCAGCCCGCGAACTTCTGCTTCATCACCGCGATCCCTACGGCGCTGAGGTGAACCGTGAACTCCAGATTGCTTATTACGGCAAACAACTCGACCCCACCCGCCCCGAGGAGCAGCAGGACCAGCAGCGCTTCGTTTATCCTTTGTACTTTCTCGTCTTCGTCGCTCCCACGGCCTGGATGCGGTTCCACACGGCGCAAATCATCTTCTGGTGGGTATTGGCCGCGTGCGCAGCTCTCGCCGTGTTGCTTTGGCTGCGTTTTCTTCGACTGCGACTGTCCCTGGCTGCCCTCGCCATTCTTTTCGTTCTCGTTCTGAGCAGCATTCCCGTCCTGCAGAACCTCAGCGTTCTGCAGCCGTTCCTGCTGCCTGCATGTTTCATTGCTGGGGCGGCTGCAGCCATCGTTTCCGGACGCCTATTTCTGGCCGGGGCACTTCTAGCCGTGGCCACGGTCAAACCTCAAATCTGCCTGCTTCCGATGGCCTGGTTCGCATTGTGGCTCTGCAGCGATTGGAAGCACCGGCGGTCTCTGTTCTGGGGTTTTGCGGTCACACTGGGCGGTCTCGTATTGACTTCCGAGTGGGTCCTGCCCGCCTGGTTGATGCGGTATCCGGACGTATTAAGGGCCTACGCCGAATACACAAAAACCACTTCGCTTCTCGGCAGGCTCTTGCCATCGCCGCTGCATTGGCTGCTTACAATCCTTGCGCTGGCAACTGTGGCAAATTTATGTTGGCGGGCAAGGCGGCAGATGGCTGATTCCGTTCCTTTCGCCATCGCTCTATCGTCTGTGCTGGCACTCACTGTCTTGATTATTCCGGCCGTGGTTCAGCCCTTGAATCACGTTCTACTACTTCCTGCCGTCCTGCTTGTAATTCGTCATTGGCGAGAACTACGACAAGGCAGCTTTGTGACGCGGGTCGCCACCTCCATGTTTTGCTTGTGCGTATTCCTGCCCTGGTTGCTGGCGGTCGTAACGGTCGGCAACCCACTGGCTCCAAGCCGGGATTGGTTCCTGAAAGTGTGGCCCCTCCCTCTGGCTGCGAGCATGATTCTCCCCTTCGCCGTCTTCGGCATGTTGACCCTGCTGTGGAAGGTGGTTGCCAAACAGTCGACTTCCCCACACGCTGTCAGCGGACCGTCGCAGCCCACCAGCCTCGCTGTGGCAAAAGAGCAAGCTTAACGTGGCTCATAGCTTCAATTTCGCCTCCTGGTTAACCGCCCGCCGCGTGCGCGCACACGGCCTCGTCCTCGCGCTTTGCCTGTGGTGTGTCTACATCTGGAACATGGCCACACCCAGCCTCTTCGACCGCGCCGGCAACTTCAAAGGCACGGACTTTCTCCATTTCTACACTCTGGGTTCGCTCGCTCTGGCTCACCACGGCGCCGATCTGTACAACATGCGCGCCCAATCCGAACTCGCGGTCGAGCGCATCCCGGCCGCCGCCGGCATTCGCTACCTTCCGCTTTATCCGCCGCAGGTTTCAATCTTGTTCGCGCCTTTTGCCCGCCTGTCTTATCCCGACGCACTGATGCTCTGGCTCATGATCAGCACGCTCATCTACTGCCTGTGCTGCTACGCCGTCTGGCGCGCCTGCCCCAACCTGCGCAACCACAAACTCACCGTCCTGATTCTTGCCGCAGCCTTCCCCGCCTTCTGGCACCTGATCGCCTGGGGACAAACCTCCGCGCTCGCTCTCGCCTGCTTCACACTCGCCTTCTTCGCCCTGCGCTCCCAACGTGAATTTCTCGTCGGCCTCGCTCTCGGATGTCTCATCTTCAAGCCTCAACTAGGCCTCGCCGCTGCCATCGTCTTCCTGGTAACACTTCGCTGGGGAGTAATCGCCGGAGCGCTTCTCTCAGCCGCCGCCCAGTTAACTACAGCCTGGCTCTACTACGGCATCGGCCCGCTTCGCCAATGGATTCAAATGCTACTCGACGCACCCCGGTTGTTTCCGCTGCTCGAGCCCCGGCTCTACCAAACCCACTCCCTGCGCACCTTCTGGACCATACTCATCCCCTGGCCGTCGGTTTCTCTAGCGTTCTATGTCATCAGCGCACTACTGATCTGCGCCTTGACCATCGCGTGCTGGCGAAGCTGCATTCCCCTGTCTTTGCGCTATTCGGCGCTACTGCTCGCCACTGTCCTCCTCGCCCCGCACCTCACCATCTATGACCTCGTGATCCTCGCGCCTGCATTCCTGCTACTCTCCGACTGGATCGTCATTCATCCCCACCACCCCGTCGCGCCCCACCTAAAACTCCTTCTCTATCTCGCCTTCACACTCCCGCTGCTCGGCCCGCTCGCGCACTGGACACACCTCCAGCTTTCCGTCCCCGTGATGGCCGCTCTCTTGTTTGGGATATGGAACCTCGGCAGGAAATCACCGGTTCCGAATTCGCTCTGATTTAAGACTTGCTCATTTAACCTTACTGCCGAACAAAAACTGCATTGCCTCAGGAAATCGCTCCGCCCAAGCCGCTTCGTTGTGCCCGGCTCCGTCTTTTATGATCAGCCGCAATCGGCTCTCACTCAGCACAGCTCGCCGTATGACGGCCGCCAACTCCCGCACATCGTCCACCACTGAACGGTTCTGCTCCGAGCTCCCTGCCTCCTCAGTTCCCACAGCCAGAAATATTCGCTCCGGCCAGATTCTCACCGACCGGCTCTCCCTGATCGCCTGCCGGCCTGATGCCCACAGAGACGGACTCTCCAGCAGCAACCGCCCAATCACTCCCGGCCGCGCCATTGCCGTGTACAGCGCAATCAGCGCGCCCAGCGATGATCCTCCCAGCCCCGTATTCTCCGGCCCAGTCGCGACCCGATAATTCCCTTCCACAAACGGCATCACTTCCTTCATCAGAAAATCAGGATAATGCCGCCCTTGCATCCGCAGCATCATCGGCTGCATCGACCGGTGCGGCATGTATTCGCGAATCCGGTCCTTGCCCGTATTATCCATACCCACAACAATCATCGGTGGCACTGCGCCTTCGCGGATCAAGCGATCCGCCGTCTCGTCCACTTGCCACTCGATCCCGGCAAACGCCGTCTTCGCCTCGAACAAATTCTGCCCGTCATTCAGATAGAAAACGGAATAATGCCGGCCTTCATTCTCCGCATCGTCGTATCCCGGAGGCAGCCACACCCGCAGGAAACGCGTATTCCGGAACACGCGGCTGCGAAATTCATGCAGCCGCAAATCTCCAATCGCCCCGGTGGTGAGAATCGCCGCAGAAACCGGCCCGGCTCCGTTCTTGGTTTTTTGGATTCTTACCATCAGAAGAGTTTTCAACCGCTGAGTCCGGCGCGCGCCCTGACCACAGACGCCAGCACCGTGATCATCACGATCAAGGCAAGAGAACTCAAACACAGAATGCACCACGTTTCCAGCACGTAACCCTCGACATACGTGAGATACAACGCCAACGCTAATCCCGCCAAAGCCATAACCAGCAAGCGAACCGGCGTCCCCTTTCGCGAGCGGTAAACCGTTGCCAGCGCGAAAAGCACTCCGTACCCCGCGACGCCAATCCCCGCCACCGGAATCCCCATCACACTCGAATACTCACTCCGGTTCACGATGTCACAATTGAACCTCTCCCCTAATTCGCAGAACGCCGTTGCCGACTTCGCATAATGCCGCTGCAATGAGACTGCCGACACCGCCACTCCCGCAATCGCCAAAACCGCAATCGCCAGAAACAGCAACCGATTGTTCTTCGTGGAAATTGCGCTCGCCTGAGCCGCTCGATCTCTAGTGGCACTCACGGCAAACTACACCCAGTCTTATCGCTCAGTTCTTCCAGAGGGAAGACTCCTTCTATCGGCTTATTCGTTCCAAACTGCCAGCTGGGAAATAACTTTACCCCGGCCGCCGCGCACGCCGGCGCAAGTCCATTCGTTCCCTTGATCGCACACTCCACATAAGGCACGTACTGAAAGGCCTTCCCGAACATTGCTTTCTGCTCAGCGCAGTGCGGACACCAATACAGCCCATACATTTTCGTTTGCTTTGAAGCCAGGCACTTCGCGAACCCATCATAACGATGATTCCTGTAATACCACCCCGCGGTCCAGGCAAGAACAAACAACATTACAATCCCGCCCCAGATCAGCATTTTTTTTCGTGACTCCGGATTCGCTTCTGGCTCCCCCAGCCGCTCCTGATGCCGCTTTCGCCGCTCTTCAGACATGATTCCCTTCTTATATCACGCGCTCAAGCTACCACGTCCAATGCTCCGGGCAGCACACCTAACTCTTCGCAATGCAGCGTTAGCACTTCCCCATCCACCATCACGTCGACGGGCGCGTTCAAATCGAATTCCACCCGTCTCACCGCTTTTCGCTCCGCCAGCGGATGCTCGATGTGCGTGCCATCATAGAGTCCCGGCAAGTTCCGCATCAACCCCAACCGCCCAATCGCACCCCAGCGGACGTATTCAATCAACCCACTATTCACCTCGGCCTTCGGAGCGATCATCATCGTCCCACCCGTAAACTTGCTGTTGTTGAAAGTAAGAAACAAACAGCGCCGCCGGTCAAATTCCGTTTCCTCGTTCACCCGCACCGGAAATGGCCTTCTCTGCAACCGTGCCAGCCCCAAAAAAATCGAAATGATGTATCCCAACTCTCCCTGGCCGCTGAAACGCCGCGCCCGCAGCGTGGCCACGTCGGCCGGAAACCCCACACTCAGCAGATTGATGTAGTGGATCACTCCACCGCGATGCCGTAACCGCAGCACGTCGCACTTCCGGCTCCGCCCCGCAATCAGCGACTCGATCGCATGCTCCACTCCGCGGTCGCTAAAATCGCGCAGGAAAGAATTCCCTGTTCCGAGCGGCAAGAACCCCAGCGTCGGACGCTCTCCCGTACTCGCTTCCGGGAAAAGCCCATTCACCACTTCATACGAAGTCCCATCCCCGCCCACCGCAATAAACTTCCGTTGTCCGCGTCCGTAAGCCTCCCGTGCGATTCGCGTAGCATCTCCCGAGCTCCGGGTTTCTACTATGTCAACGACAACCCCGCCACTGCGCAGCCGCTCCAGAGCCACACTCAGCATCTTGCGGCTCCGCCCGCCTCCCGCCGCGGGATTCACAATGGCCAAATACGCTTGCCGCGCGCTCACAGCCCCACCACCGCTCCACGCTCCGTGGTCTTTCCAATTTCCTCCGCCAGCGCCTGCCGCTTGATCTTCATCGACGCCGTCCGCGGAAAATCCTTCTCCCAGATCACGTACCCACCCACCCTTTTGAAATCCGGCAACCTCCGGTTCCGAATCGCGATTTCTCCCAGCAGTGCGCTATCGAAGCGCTGATTCTGTTCCAGCCGCAACGCCATCACCAGCATCTCCCGTCCCAACTCCTTTTGCGGCCAAACATAGTTCGCTGCAAACACACAGTACTCTTTCACCGGCAGTCCGTCGAAGACCGTCTCAATATCCTCGGGGTAAATATTTTTACCGCCTTCCGTGACGATCATGTTCTTCTTCCGTCCGAAAAGCTGCAGATGCCCGCTCTTGTCAAATCGCCCCAAATCACCCGTCAGCAGCCATCCATCTACAATCGCTTCCAGCGTCAGCTCCGGATCGTCTAGATACTGCGACATCACCGTCTTGCTGCGTGCCGCAATTTCTCCGATCCCTTCCTCATTCGGATTCAGAACGCGCAGTTCCACACCCGGCAGCGGCTTACCCACCGAATCCGCGCGAAATGGTTTCAGATCGTTCAAGGTCAACGCCGTTCCCGCTTCTGTAAGCCCGTAACCGTTCACCACCGGAATTCCCAGATCGTAGAAAAACTGCATCGCCGAAGGTTCCATGAAAGCGCCGCCGGTGATCAGCGCCAGCAGGTCCCCTCCAAACGCCCGATGCACTTGCGGCAGCAGCATGCGGCTCACTTTCACACGCGGCTTGCTTCGCGTCAGCATCCGATTGAGCGCAATCATTCGATTCAGAATCGCGCGTTTCCACCCCGGCAGTTCATCAAACTTCGCCCGCAGCCCGCGCTCCAAATTCTTCACGATCATCGGCACCAGCGCGACATATGTAATCCCGTAGCGCACAAAAGCGTCGCGCACAAATTCTGGACGCAGCGTCCGCAAATGCACCACGCACGCCCCGCATACGAACGGCCCGATGAATCCCACCATGAAATCAATCGCATGATTCGTCGGCAGAATGCTCAAATACCGCACCCCTGGCCAGAATGGATACCACGCGGTCAACGCCCGGCACTGCTCCAGATAATTTTCGTGCGTCAGCACGCATCCTTTTGGCCGCCCACCCGTGCCCGACGAATACACGATGCAGGCCACGTCCTCGCGCTGCCGCATCACAAAATCCGGCGCGCCCGCACGCTTGAAGTCCTCCCAACGGAATCCTCCCACCAGGTCCGCGCCCAACGGCGCTTCTGTAACCAGTACCAGCTTCGTCTTGATGTTGGCAAACTCCGGCGACTGCATGATCGCCCGCCAAAGAAAATACTCCACCACCAGTACTTTCGCCTTCGAGTGCTCCAGCAACTGCAACTGCTCGGCTGCCGTCAGCTTGTAATCGAGAGGCACCAGCACGCCGCCGCTGTAGAAAATCGCGTACGCCGAGATCAGCCACTTCGACTGGTTCGTCATCAGGATCGCCGCGCGATCCCCCGCATCGAAATCCGCATCCTCCAGCGCCCGCGCCAGCGGCAGGCTGATTTCCTTAAAATCGGAGTAGGTAAGCTGCGTCTTCTCCCGCTCGCGGTCCGCCTCAATCAGGCAGGTCTCCCCAGCAAAGCGCTCCATCGCATCGCGCAGCGCAGCGCCCAAACAACTATATTTTTGGAGATCGAGCATCAAAGACTTATTTCACCACAGAGGAACGAAGGCACGGAGAATACCATGTTAATGAGTTAGTTACCTACAAAGGTTGATGAAAAAATCGAAGATCGTACATTCGGAAGTTTGCCGGGTTTTCTCCGTGACTCAGTGTCTCCGTAGTGAATATTTTTCTAGAGTCGAGCTTGAATCTTCCCCGCCAGCGTGCGAAAGTCGGAAACTCCCTGTAACTCATAATCCGGCAACTCCACCCGAAAATGATTCTCCAGTTTGGTCAGCAGATCCAGCGTCTGTAAGCTGTCAATCCCCAGTGTCTTGAAAAAGTCATCATCTGGATGCAGCTTCTCCTGCGGCACCTTAAAATGCGCCGCCGCAAGACTCAATATTTCATCAAGCGTCTGTTCAGCTGTATTCATAAATGCTCTGTCATCCTGAGCGAGGTGAAGGACCTATGCAAACTTTACTCGCCAATCAATCGTTGCCGACACTACGGCAAATACGGCTGTGCATCCGTACTCTCCACAAACTTCCGCAACCCGGCCTGCACGGCCGGACGCGCAAACAGCTCACAAAAAATGTCGATCTCCCGTCGCAACTCCTCATGCGGAACCGGCTTGATAAACTTCTTCGCCGCCGCCGCCGTTGCTCGATCAAATTTCCCCAGCTGCGCCGCCGTAGCCCGTGCTGCCCGCAACGCCTCGCCTTCTCCCACCACTTGGCTCACCAGCCCAATCTGCTGCGCCTTGGTCGCATTGAAGCTGCGGCCCGTCAGCAATAGATCCCGTACCACCGCATTGCCCAAATCCCGCTTCAGCCGCGGAATTCCGCCAAACCCCGGAATCAACCCCAGCCTCAGCTCCGGAAAACAAAACCGCGCCATCTTGTCGGCAATAATCAAATCGCAAGTCAGCGCCAGTTCGAATCCTCCGCCAAACGTCACTCCATGCACTACCGCAATCGTAGTCAAAGGCGATGCATCGATCAGATTCAGCACACGGTGGATGCGCTCCAAAAAATCCCGCACTCCCGCTGCGGCCTCCGCTTTCTCCATCGCCTGCGACCGTTGATACAGCTCGCGCAAATCCGCTCCCGCGCAAAACCCCGGCTTCATCTCGCTATAAATAATGAGCGCATGCGCCTCTGCCTGCATGCTTTCCAAAACCGTAGCAAACTTCTCCAACTCCACCAGTGATGCGGACCCCAGCTCGTTGCAAGGCTCCCGATGCAGCGCCAGTTCGATCACACCGTTGGCGAGGGCCCAGGACAAAGCGCTCCCACCAGATCGATTTAGCTCGGGCTTTCCTTCGGCCACCTTTGTGTCCTTCGCGGTTTCCAGCATTCTCACCCGCACTACACCGCCTGCCTCACTCTGTACATCTCCTCAATCTCGTTCTTCATCCGCGCCGCGATTACGTCCCGCTTCAACTTCCCGTTCACCGTCAGCGCTCCATTTTCAATCGAAAACGCTTCCGGCTGCACAAAAAACGCCCGCACCTGCTTGTAATGCGGCAACTCAGGATTCACCGCATCCAGCGCCGCTTGCACATGCTCCGGCGTCACGCTCCCGGTCACGATCGCCGACAAATATCCCCGCCCGTTCCCCACGACAACAACCTGCTGCGCTCCCGGCAGAATCTTCCCAATCGCACTCTCAATCGGCTCCGGCGAAATCTTGTGCCCCGACCCCAGCACGATCAGGTTCTTGATCCGCCCCGCAATCCGCCAGTTCCCCACCGCATTCACCTCACCTTGATCGCCAGTATGAAACCATCCTTCGCGTAGCGCCTCCGCCGTTTGCTCCGGCCGGTTCCAGTAACCCGAAAAAACATTCGGCCCACGCACCACGATCTCATCGTTCTCACTCAAGCGCATCTCCATGCTCGGAATCGCCGGCCCCACGCGCCCCACCTCGACGCGGTTGGGGTCGTCCATTGTGCAAATCGCCGTCGTCTCCGTCAGCCCGTAAACCTGCAGCACACGAATTCCCAGCATCATGAAATAAAGTTGCGTCTCGGCACTCAGTGGCGCCGATCCGCAAATCAACGCCTTAAGGTTCTTTCCGATCATCTTCTTCCGGATCGCCGGAAACACCAGCGCATTTGCCAACCCAAGCCACATCCCGTCGCCCGCTTTCGGCCGCTTGTCTTCTCGCCGAGCCCACGCCGCTTTGGCCCGCGCATAAATCGCCTGCGCCACTCCTCCCGTCTGCCACAATTGTTCGTCCACCGCGCGCCGCATCCGCTCCAGCAACTGCGGCACATTCAGAAAATAATCCGGAGCCACCACTCTCATATCATTCGCGATCTTCGCCAGATCCATGTTGATCGTGACCAGGCTCCGCCGCTTCAGAAACGTCAGCAACGCAATCCACGACGCCGCAAACGTGAACGGCAAATAATGAAAGATGCGATCCTGTTCTGTTGAACCGGACATGAGCTCGCCCAGTCGCTCCGCCGTCCGATCCAGCATGAACCCCACATTTGCCGCCGTCAGTAGAACGCCCTTGGCCTCACCCGAAGTCCCCGACGTGTAGATAATCGTCACCGGACTATCTTTCCCCACCTGAGGCCGCTCCACCTGCACTCCGTCAACGCCCGCAAAAATCTCCTCGAACAGAAACTGCGGTGGCGCTTCCGCCCAACTCTGCGCAATCCCATCCCGCAACGCCGCATCTCCACAGCACACCAGCGACGGCGTCGAGTCTCTCATCATCGCCACTAACTCCGCTGGCGCCTGCCGCGAATATAGCGGTACCACGATCAGGCCCTCGGCCATAATCGCCAAATCCATCGCTACCCAGCGAATGCTATTCGCCGCCAGCAAACCACACCGTTCGCCCTTCTTCAGCCCCTTCGAAACAATAAAAGTTCTCGCCTTGCGGACCATTTCCAGTAATTCGCCTCCGGTCACGCCCGTAATTTCGCCCTCGCGAATTTCGGCAAGAATCCGCGTGTCTGCAGCCGCCTGCAGTTGCGAGAAAATCTCTTCGATGAATGGGGTATCTGTGCTCAAGCTCTCGTTTTTCTTCGCGGCCTTCGCGCACTCTTCGCGTCCTTTTCGGTTAAGAGGTCTTTCAGACGCCGGCACCATACCGCGAGCCGTAAGCCGCCACCAACTCCCGCAGCCCCTGACCCATCGGCGGCAAATAATCCTCCCAGCTCCATTCGCCCCGGCGCGTCTCAAACTCCGGATACCGTCTCTGCACTTCCTCCTCAAAATAAACGCCCATGCGCGCCATCACTTTCAAATTCCTCACCACCGTCTGCCCAATCCCGCTCGCAATCGCCTCGCCTTCACTACTCAGCTTCTCCAGCGCCGCCAGCAGCTTCCCCTCGAGCTCTGGATCATCCACCGTCATCAGCAGATCCTGATGTCCCCGCTCCCGCATCAAATTTCGGATGCGTTCGTCCATCGTGATCCCAACCGACGGCACCAATCCCGGCATCGATGTCACAATCCCGTGATACCGCGACGACGCCATCATGTGGCACGCCCGCAAAATACTCACCAGTTCGTACATGTTGTACTCGTCTGAGGTCAGAACCGGCACGCCGCCCAGCTTCTCGGAAATCCGGTTTGCAGGGCGCGCATCCAGCCGCTCCGTTGCAGCCAGGATCACAAAAACATTTTTCTTCTTGCGGAATGCATCCACGGCGTTCGCAATCGCGTTCCAATACTTGTGATACGCCTGCTCCGCCGCCGGCCCCGAATTGTGGAAATACACCGTGCGGTAGTGGCTGTCCTTGTAAGCACCCGTCAAACTACGCACCGCATACTTCGCCACCGAAGCCTTCACCGGCCATTCGAAGGGATTGATCGGACACACCACCAGCACCGGCGTCCGCCCGTCCCACCCAACTTTTCTCAGCACGCTTTGCCCGTACTCCGGCGGGCGCGGCTCAAATGTCCATGCCGTATCGGTTCCCAACTCCGTCGGCACACCCAACTCGCGCAGCACCGTACGCGATTCTTCGTTCCGAGTGATCACAAAAGAGTTCTTGCAATACCGTCCGCACATCTTCGCCACCAGCGGATCCATGTGCCCCGCTTCCGCGCCATATCCCACCGAGAGCTTGTTCTGCACCGCCGCAATTCCCAACGATCCGATCATCATCGTGGTTAGCGCGTTGGCAAACTTGCTCTTGAACATTGAACCTTCGCACGCCACCACTCCATCGTGCCGCGGCACCTCATTGGCCAGAAACGGCGGAAAAATATCCGGCAGATGCACTTGCTTTGTGCCCTCGAAGTATCCGCGCGAGAACTCGAAGTTCTGGCTCATCACGCTGAACTCCACGCGCTCCGCTCCAAGAATGTGCCGGATCTGCCGCAACATTTCTTCCACCCGCACATCCGAGCCCATATTGCGAGTGCCGTTGTAGCCCGCGAACAATAACTTCAGCTTTTCACCCGGCTTCCAGCAATTGCCCTCGCCCAGCATCCATCCCGCCTTGGCCCGCTCAATCGAACCGCTCACCCAAGCTTCCAGAATGAAGTCCATCATGCCGCTGTTCCTCCCGCCGCAGCTGGCCAGGGCCGATACCTGTAAGCGAAATTGTTGTCGCGGCTGACCTTCAGCAGGGGATAGCAATACTCCGAAAAGGCCACCGGCCTTTTCCCCAATTCCTTCGTCACCCGTGTGTTGTCGAATACCGTATTCCACGTTAAATACGGCATGAACACCTTCATCAACGATGCGCCTTTCGCAATCGCTCCTTTGCGGTTCGCCATAAAATTCACCGAACCCGCAAATGGACGTTCCGCCACCGGCACAAATATCGGCGCTCTCTTGTTCTGTGCCCCAGCCAACGCCTTGGTAATCTCGCGAAATGTCTGCGACCCCACGCCCGACGAAAGATGATACGTATCGTGCTCCGGACGCTCCTTCTGATGCAGCGTCGCAATCGCGTCCGCCACAAAATCCACATTCACGATGTCGATCTTGTCCGTCGGACGAAACGGCAGCGCCGGCAGTCCCGCCAGAAACACAAACGCCTTCACCATGTCGAATTGCGTGGTCTCCGCGTACCGGCTGTCGCCCAGCACAATGCTCGGACGGAAGATTGTCTTCGGCGTCTCCGGCAGCAGCACCCGCATCATGTGCTCGCAGAATTTTTTCGTCCGCGCATACGGATCGTAATCCGACCGCTCCCAGTCAATCGACTTGTCCTCGGTCACCACTTCATTCTGCCTCTTACCCGCCACCGCTACCGTACTCACCTGGCTGAACCGCCTCAACCCGTGATAATGCTCCGCCTGCCGCGCCAGCGTCAGCACTTCGAGCGTGCCTCGCAGATTCACGTTCAGGCAACTCTTCTCCGACTTCCGATTCAGCGACGCCGCGCAGTGAATCACCGAATCCGTCGTGTGCACCAGCCGGTCGTATTCATCGCGCGCCAATCCAAACCCGGGCGCGGTCAAGTCTCCTCGGAAAATCCGCACCCGCGTCTGCAAGTATTCATAAAATTGCGGGAACTCCAGATGCAGTTGCAACGCCTGCCACAGCCGCCCTTCCGCCTCGCTCACATCTTTCGCCCGCACCAGCACGTTCAGCGCGGCGCCATGATCGCGCAGCAGATTCGCCGCCACGTGTGCTCCGATGTAACCTGTCGATCCCGTCAAAAATATCGCCATCCACCAATTCCATTTCCTGTCATCTTGAGCGAAGCGTGCCGAAGAGCGAAGCGAATCGGCATGCGCAGTCGAAAGATCCCTACATATCTACATCTGTGTCCGTCAAACCTCTCCAGCGCCGCAATGGCACGGAAGATTTGCGCGCCTTCTTTGAAAAGCGCTCGAGATCCAACAAATCTCTTACGTCCCAGTCTTCACCGTGTCCCCATTGTGCAAACTCCGCGCTGGACGCACCTCCAGCGGCCTTCCCTCAATCAATGGATAAGTCCACCGCCGCAGCGCCGGAATATGTACATTGATCCAATAATCCCACCAGTCCAGCAACCGCGCCTTATACCCAAACTCTTCCTGCTCCTCTTCCACCAGCGCGTACGAAAGTTTTTCCACATTGTCCGCCGCAAAGTCGTGCTCGTTAAACAAAATGAACGGCTCAAACAGCTCAATCAATTTCTCCAGCCGCTCCAAATTTCTTTCCGCCTTCACCAGAGGCGTCTTCTTTAACGGCAGCGGCGACATGATCCGCTGAATCGATTTCACAATCGCCCTCTGCGCCGGCGCCGACATCCGCTGGTATCGCGTCTTCGACACCGGTATCGCATCGAACCGCAGCCGTAGCCAGGACTCCAGCCCTTCCTGCGCCCGGTAATGCTTACGGTGCGCCAGCGAAGTCAGCTCAATCGACCTTCCCATATCGCAAGGATTTGTCGCCGACGTTGCCAACTGGTAAAGCGGATCGTGCCGCCGCTCCACAATCGCCGCCGCAATCAGCGTCATCCCCGCACACACCGCGTCCACCGGAATAATATCCAGCCGCTTGCTCTCGTTCGAAGGCAGCTGCCGAAAATACGTCCCCAATAAATAAGATAGCGACGCCGAAGTATTGATCCCTTCATTCCATCCCAGAAACGGCTTCGCCACCGAGGTCTCCACAATCGCTGGACGCACCACCGCAATCGGCAGCCCCGCGCCATGCTTCACCATCAGCGATTCCGCCAGGCTCTTGGTCAGCGTATATGTATTCGGCCAACCCAACTCCTTCGCCCGCCGCGTTCCCGCCTCCGTCAAATAAGTCTTCAACCACCGGATCCTATTCTTGCGAATCTGATTCTCCAATGCCGCACCCTGCAGCCCTTTCGCGGCATGTTCGTTGGCCAGCGATTGCATCCGTAACCCAGACGTCACTTCTTCACTCTCGGCCTCTGCCTCCGCCCTGGTAATCGCCTCATGCAAAGCGCGCCACTCCTGCTCCGCATCAAAGTTCGGCACGCGATGCGGTGTGTAATTCGGAATCAGCTTCTCCGTCACCCGTCCGTCGCGCTCCCCCGCCACGTAACAAGTCGATAAATGCAGCAGTCCCGCGTGCTCCGTTCCCCGCACAAACTCCAGGATGTTCATCGCCGCATCCGTATTCGTTGTCAGCGCATCCCGCAAATCCGGATTGAAATCAGTCAGTCCTGAGCTGTTCAGAATCAAGTCAAGATTCTTCTGCAGCCGCCGCGCCACTTCCGCATTCAGCCCCAATCCCGCCTGCGTAACGTCGCCTTCCACCACTTCAACTTTCTCGCGCAGATACTCCGCAAACCCCGCTCCATACTTTTCAAATAGCGGATCGAACACCGGCGATTCTTCCACAACCTTCTCGAACCGCCGCTCCCCCGGATTCGATTTCTGCCTCCGGATCAGCAGATAAATCCGCCCGATCTTCGGCAACTCCATCAACGTGTTTGCCAGCCAAACCTTGCCGATAAATCCGGTCACCCCGATCAGCATCACATGCCGGCCAGCCAGCGCCCGTCTCACCGAAAACCCAGCCGCCTGCCGCTGTCCCTCGAAATGCACAATCGGACGCTCCTGCGTCGCCGACTCCCGCCCAGATCCGATCGCCGCCGCCCGCAGTTCTTCCAACGTAATGTCCAGTTGCCGCGCCAGCGTCTTCGGCGCCCGCCTCCCATCCGGACTCTGCTCCCGGATCCGCGCAAACGCTCCTCGCGGCCGGATCACCGGCTCCAGCAGTCTTCCCGTCGCCACACCATCGCGAAATTCCAGCCGGTTCGCCACCACCCGCTTCACTCCCAGATGCTGCGCCAGCGGCTTCATCACGTGCTCCAGTCCCTGGCTCACCAGCACCACGTCCGCTCCCTCACGCACCAGTTCCTGCACCCGCTCCACTCCGTGCGCCTTCAACTGCGGCTTCAACTTATATTGGAAATATTCTTCGCCCAGCAGATCCAGCCGGTCCCGCGTCACGCCCCGCAACGTCATGTGGACCACGCGTGTGGCAAACTTCCGGTTCGTCGAATAAAGAAACGGACGTAGCGCCGCCATCAGCAAAATCAGCCCCCGCCGCTGAAAACGTTCCGCGAAGGTTTGCGCGTTCCACGTAAAGAACGCCACTGGCTGCACCACCGTCGGTCCAGCAGGCTTCCCTCCACCCGCCAGTAAACGGTAGGCGACGCAACGGCCGACACTCCCTCCGGCATGCTAGGCGATACGCTTGGTTTATGGTTTGTCTGTTCCAAAATATTCTTCGTCTCGGCTACGGCTTCCCTGCAGAAAGCAGACGAATCTCTTATTGTAAACAATATCTCAAGCCACCACGCCGTCGAGGCCTATTTGAAGGGAATAGCCGTCTGCTGTGAGCTCCATCCGACGCTCGGTACTGAGCCCCAAAACATCCTTACCGACGGAACGTACTTGGTCATGCTCCCGGTCGCAGCGGTGCGAACGAACGCCTGGAAGCGCCAATTCAGCACGTCCGCGACGTAGATCGTTTGATCCGGGCCCATCGCCATGAAGTGAGCCCACGCCATTTGCCCGGGCTCATGTCCAGGTTCGCCAAAAGCGCCCAGGATCTTGCCGTTCTGATCCAGTTCCACGATCCGGTCATACCCTCCGTCCGTCATCCAAACGTGCTGATCCGGTGTAATCAGCAGACCGTATGGGTAACCAATGCCAGTCCATTCCCGTATGAATGTGCCCTCTGCATCGAAGATCTGTATGCGCTGATTTTCGCGGTCGCCAACATATACGCGGCCTTCGTTGTCCACCGCCACACTATGAGGCAAATTGAATTCGCCGATGCCCGCTCCGTATTTCCCCCACGCCTTGATGTAATTACCGTCACGATCAAACTTCACGACGCGAGAATTACCATAGCCATCGGCTACGTAAATGTCGCCATTCTTTGCGAAAGCTACATCGGCGGGCTTGTTGAACAGCCAGTTTGCCTCTGCCCCGGTGTTGATTCTCCCCAGGACCAGCAGCACTCTGCCGGAAGGATCCAGTTTGAGCACCAGATTGCTTCCATCGTCAGTCGTCCAAAGATTGCCGTCAGCGTCGATGCGCAAACCATGTGGGTGCGAGAAGAGTCCCTCGCCAATGCTCTGAATAAAGTTACCCTTCGCGTCGTATTCGGCCAGCATGGGCTTGGTTCGTTGAAACAGAAATATGTGCCCCTTCGAATTTACCGCCACCGCGGAGGCTTCGCCGACGACCATCCCCTTCGGGAACTTGAAGAAGTTCGGCACGGCACGATAAGGAAGTTCGGGAACGGCCTGGAACGGCGCGGCCTTTGCTGCTGTTTGCTGCGCCCCAGCATGAAATGGCAAAAGCCCTACACACACGAGCACGATTTCCAGCGATTTCTTCATATTTCCCTACCCCAAGGATTACAACTAAAACAAATCATTTGTACTCTACCCCACCTTAACTGGGAACTTTCTTTATTCACACTCTCGTAACAATCTTTCCGTATAGTGTCCACTTTTACGACAACCAAACTCTTAATCGATCGCGACCCGAGGAATAACCATGGCCACCGCATCATCGACCGTACTGGACCAAAAACTCTCGCGCTCTCCCGGCAAGATCGGCATGCTGATTTTCGGTGTCGTGCTCGTCATCGGAGTGGGCTACGCCGGCTCCAGCCTGCTGCACGATCTTTCCTACGTGCATAGCGAATCTATCCTGCCCTACCTGCTTCTGGCTCTCGCGCTGCTGGTCGCTCTCGGCTTCGAGTTCGTTAACGGATTCCACGACACCGCCAATGCCGTGGCCACCGTCATCTACACTCACTCGCTGGAGCCTCACATCGCGGTGGTCTGGTCCGGCTTCTGGAATTTCCTCGGCGTGCTCGCGTCGAGCGGCCTGGTAGCCTTCGCCATCGTCTCCTTACTGCCTGTCGAATTGATTCTGCAGGTGGGCAGCAAAGCCGGATTTGCCATGGTCTTCGCCCTGCTCGTCGCCGCTATCATCTGGAATCTCGGCACATGGTATTTCGGACTGCCCGCCTCCAGTTCGCACACCCTCATCGGCTCCGTTATCGGCGTCGGCATCGCCAACCAACTCATGAACGGCAGAACCGGCACCAGCGGCGTCGACTGGGGACAAGCTGCCAATATCAGCAAGGCGCTGCTGCTCTCGCCCGTCGTGGGTTTTGGTTGCGCCGCGCTCCTGTTACTGCTCGCCAAGTCGCTCATCAAGGACCCCAAACTCTACAAGGCTCCCGAAGGCGACGCGCCGCCACCGTTCTACATCCGCTGCCTGCTCATCCTCACCTGCACCGGCGTCAGTTTTTTCCACGGCTCCAACGACGGACAAAAAGGCATGGGCCTCATCATGCTCATTCTCATCGGCACCGTCCCCACCGCCTACGCCCTCAACCACGCCATCACCTATCAGGATTCCCAGGATTTCATCGCCGTCTCTCAGCAAGCCGCTAACGTTCTCAACAACTACGTCAGCCCCAACGCCGTCGTCGGCGACGCCCACGACGACGTTACCGATTACATCCGCACCAAGGATTTCACTCCCAACACCATGCTGGCGCTGCGCACTCTCGTCAGCGACATCGGCAACGAAACCGCTCTCTACAAAGAGATGAAGAACATCCCCAACGACCGCGTCCGCAACTTCCGCAACGACATGTATCTGGTCAGCGAGGCCATCCGCATCATGCAGAAGAGTCATAGCCCGACTTTTACTGCTTCTGAAACAGCCATCCTGGTCAACTACAAGAAGCACATCGACCACTCTACCCGCTTCATTCCCCTCTGGGTAAAGGTCGCCGTCGCCATGGCTCTCGGCCTCGGCACCATGGTCGGCTGGAAGCGCATCGTCGTAACCGTCGGCGAAAAAATCGGTAAGAGCCACCTCACCTACGCCCAAGGCGCGGTCGCCGAGATCACCGCCATGGCCACCATCGGCGCCGCCGACGGCTTCGGTCTCCCCGTCAGTACCACCCACGTCCTTTCTTCCGGAATCGCCGGCACCATGGCCGCCAACCACTCCGGAATCCAGTGGTCCACCGTCCGCAACCTGGCTCTGGCCTGGGTGCTCACGCTGCCCGTCGCCATGATGCTGTCGGGATCCTTATTCTGGCTCTTCCGCAAGACGTTCTAGGAAGCTTTAGGAAGCTTTCGACCTCATCACTATCGCTTGTCATTCCGAACCGGGCGCTGACCCGGTGAGGAACTTGCTTTTTTCGCCGGGTGCCCATTTCTCGCGCCTAGTTTGCGCAAGAAGTGGTCTCTCGCCCCACAAGGCCGTGCCCTCCCGATTACCTATCCCCAGCCCTATTCCCCGCTAGAATGGTTTTTTCACCAAGGACTTCTAACTCATGGATAAACTCGTCATCCGCGGCGGCGAGCCGCTGCTCGGCACCGTCCGCGTTAGCGGCGCAAAAAATGCTGCGCTCCCGTGTATGGCCGCCGCCCTGCTCACCGACGAACCCGTCATTCTCGAAAACATTCCGCAGGTTCGCGACATTCAAACCACCCGCAACCTCCTCGCCGCCATGGGCGCCGAGGTCGAACTCGGCTACGGGCGCGCCCAGCACCGCACCACCATTCATTGCAAAAATCTCACCAGCCCCGAAGCTTCCTACGAACTGGTAAAGACCATGCGCGCCTCCACCCTCGTCCTCGGACCGCTGGTCGCGCGCTGCGGCCGCGCCCGCGTCTCGCTCCCCGGCGGTTGCGCCATCGGCAGCCGTCCCATCGACCTACACATCAAAGGCCTCGAGCAGCTCGGCGCGAAGATCACGCAAGACCACGGCTACGTCGAAGCCACTGCCGACCGCCTCAAAGGGACAGAGATTGTCTTCGACAAAATCACCGTCACCGGCACCGAAGACCTGCTCATGGCCGCCACTCTCGCCGAAGGTGAAACCATCCTGCAGAACTGCGCCCGGGAGCCCGAAGTCGCAGACCTCGCCGCGCTGCTCAACAAAATGGGAGCAAAAATCGAAGGCGCAGGCACCGCCACCATCCACGTCCAAGGCGTGAGCAAACTGAAAGGCGCGAAGCACCGCATCATCCCCGACCGCATCGAAGCCGGCACATTTCTCATCGCCGGCGCCATGACCGGCGGCGATCTGAACATCGCCGGCTGCGATCCCGCCCACCTCGACGCGATCCTCGGCAAACTCAAAGAGGTCGGCGTCAAAACCAAGTCTACTGCCGATTCCGTCCGCGTCATGGGCGACCATCCCTTCACCGCCTCCGACATGAGCACGGAAGAATATCCCGGCTTCCCCACCGACTGTCAGGCCCAATTCATGGCCCTGGCCACGCAAGCCGAAGGCGCTTCCGTTATCACGGAAAATATTTTCGAGAACCGTTTCATGCACGCCCAGGAACTAATCCGCATGGGCGCGAACATCAAAATCGAAGGCCGCCGTGCCGTAGTCCGCGGCAAAACTCCGCTCAGCGCCGCCGCCGTCCTCGCCTCCGACCTCCGCGCCTCCGCCTCGCTCGTCCTCGCCGCGCTGGTCGCCGACGGCGAAACCATCATCGACCGCGTCTACCACATCGACCGCGGCTACGAAAACATCGAAGAAAAACTTCGCGCCGTCGGCGCCCAAATCAAACGCATCGGAGAAATGTTCCCCAAGAAAGCCGCCGCCGTGAAGTAAGCGCTCACGGACCCGTCTTGCTTATCCGTGTGATCCGCGTAAATCCGTGGCCAACTTGACTCGCTCCCCCGCTGCTACTTCTTCTGCTGCGCGTATTCATTCGCCCCCATAAAGTGCAGCGACACATAGGGCTCGTCGCCCACCACCCAACTGTCATGCCCCGGCGCAATATAGAAGACATCGCCAGCCTTCATCTCGATGACGCGGCCGTCGTCCATGGCCGCCGTCGCCCTACCTGATACCACCAGGCCAACGTGCTCCACCACGCAACTCCTGGCTCCCACGGCCTTCCCCACATGCAGCGACCACTTCCAACCCGGCTGATAGGTTGCGCGTCCAATCGTCATTCCGCCTACATGAATAATTTCAAATTTTCCTTTTTCAAAATTGCGCACCTCATCCGGATTTTCAAATCGTTTCAGGATTACTTCATTCATGTGTGCCTCGAGGGTTTTGCGCTCCCTGGGAATATTATCTTGAACATATTTTCGCATAGTGGTCTCATGCGGTGACGATTGAAAACAGAAACCAGGAGGGACGAAATGAACGATAGAAATAATCTGGCAGCGTTGGCCAACGGGCCCACGCGGCGGCAATCGATTGCCGGCGTTGCGGTCACCTTGAGTGGTCTCGCCCTGGTGTCAACCGAAACGTGGGCGGCGGCCGAGGAGGAGATTTCCCGCACCGCGGAATCCATCCACCAGGAGCCGGTTTTCAAAGCAAGCCGCACTCGCGTCTACGAAACCCTCACCGACGCCAAACAATTCGACAAGGTCATCGAACTCAGTGGAGTCATGCAGACCATGCACCTCGGTAGCAAGCCCGCGGAGATCAGTCGTGAAGCGGGAGGCGCATTCACACTCTTCGGCGGCTACATCACCGGACGCCACGTCGAACTCTTACCAAACCAACGGATCGTCCAAGCCTGGCGCGCAGGCAGCTGGCCTCCCGGCATCTATTCGATTGCGAGGTTCGAGCTCGCCGAGCAAGGCTCCGGCACCAGGATCGTATTTGACCATACCGGCTTTCCCAAAGGCGATGCCGAATCCCTGGCCTCGGGATGGAAAGCCCACTATTGGGAGCCGATCCAGAAACTCCTCGCTTAAGTACGTGCACAAGGCCGCAGCTGCCCCACATCAAACGAAAGCCCGGCATCTGTGCCGGGCTCTCAAGATTCCAGAGGCACATTCCGCGTCTGGCTACTTTTTGGTGAACGGTTCGCTCTTCGCGGCCACGCGGTCTACATCTTCATTCGTGTACGTCCGCACTGCGTGCTTGCCACTCTTCGCCGCCGCGGACGCCTCTACCACGTTGGCGCTTTGTGCCACTCCCACATAATACGTCCAGCTCGCGTGTACTTCTCTTTCCGGTCCGCGCTCCATGCGCTCTCCACGTCCGTCGCGCATATCCCTCGGCTCCGGACGCATGGGCTCGGCATGCATGGGGTCGGCATGCGGCAACCACACCGCCCGTCCCACCGCCGGACTTCCTCCACCCGAATACCAAACCACCTCGGTATGTACCGAGTCCGTGTCTGCCGGGATCATCGACATCGTCGAATTTCGCGCTCCCGCCTGCAGCCCGGCCGTAGCGTTGCTCGCGCCCACCGGCGAAGACGAAACTGTTTCAAATGCCACGCTGGGCGTCGTCACCAACGGAACGTACGGCCCACATCCATACGGACAATAACCCGCAACGCCTCGTCCGCCAGCCTGTCCAAATGCCAGCGCCGAGAAAACCACCACCGCTAATCCAACCACAAATCCACGCATACCCACCTCCGGGGAAACCTATCCGGAGCTATGGGAGCAGGTAGCGTGCCAGCCTTCCGATCCCGCAGATTCCACCACGATTCGCCCGCATTTCCAGTGTTTCGCCCTTCAGCGCGGATCGCACCCCTTCATCCAATGCGCAAGAAGATGCCTACAAACCGCAGAAAAATATCTCTTTAGCGCCCCCTCTACGATGGCCGATATTGAGGGTCGCCCCGCTCTTGTCTCTCCGTTCTTTGGAGAGACAGGGCGGGGATTTTGACTCTCGCCCGTTGTGGAATTCGCATTGAAATATAGCTTGCGGCGGCATTCCCTGGACATCAAGCGTTTGAGTTTGCAGGCTCTTGAATCGGGGGTACCCCTACCACCCCTACCCTATGCCCGCTAGTGAAATCATGACGTTAGCAAGAAATTCCCCGCAAATCCGAAGGTCTAAAGAAGTTAGGCATCAAAATATCTGAAACAAAGGAGTTAGGCCGCGATTGTTGCTCGTGCTGTTCGTGCTACCTGTACTACCTTTGCTGGGGCAATTATCAGGCGGGTGCGAAGTGGCGCACAAGGTCAGATGTCACACGAGGGCTGTGGATTTTCAGCACGGCGAGAAAACTTCCAGAAAAACCTTATGTCATTTGCGTTGGAGTACACACCCTTTGCAAAGGACGCAATGGGCGCGCCATCCGCGAATCGCCGATCCCACCTTCCAGCGCGTCAATGCGGCCCGAGGAATCGAGCTCCGTTAAAGTGGATCAGGTGGGTTGGGGCTTCGGCTACCCAAACTTCGGTTTCCCAAGCTATGTCCGCTAGGTAGCGGGTCATCACCGTTCTGGAAGGAAACGCGGTCACATAAACCAATCCTGCCGTGGACTGCTCGAAGAGCCCGGCCAACTCCGCATGCCGCTTGCCGTCGACAGGCCCGTGGCTCGTGACGGCCTCGATGAGGACAAGCCAATTCTTCTCTGGGTAGTGCACAACCACATCCGGCATTTTCCCGTGGGCATCGACGATAACGCCGAGCTTCGACAACAGATCTTTGTCGAATTGCCCCCATTTCGTCCCGGTGTCGCCCGCGTATACAAGCACCGCACCTGGGACAAAGCGGGACGCAAACTCCTCAATAATCGATTTGATGAGGGAGCTGTGCATACCTCCGCTCAAGACTAATTCCTTACCGTCGGGAGTGCGCACTGGAATGCGTTGCATCGTACGCTCTTTCGCATATTTTTGAGACAGCGTCTCCCGCGTTGACAGATATGTTTTCAGGCCAGGTTCCCAGGCGGCGGTTCCATAGGTTTTCAAGAGATTCAGAAGCTCAGGTTCAATCTGGTATACCGCGTTGGGGCTGTTTACGGGGCGCTCAGGCTCGTCAGGGTTATAGAGTGCAATACCAGCCGCAACAAATTGATGCATGGTTTGCCGCCTGAACGTTTCCCGCGTGTTGGGAGCGTAATCTTTTTTGTAGTGGGCGCGGCTGAATGTCATTTGGCAGGACACGCCGGGCGTTTGAAGTCAGCGATGATACTTATAGTCCGCAGACGTAGCCAGTCCATTAATTCTACAATCCCCCTCTCATGGACCAGAGGGTTGCATTCGGACGGCGTGTTAGGTCGATAAGAGAGAACCTCGGCTACTCGCAGGAGCGACTCGCAGAGCTGGCCTGTCTGGACCGGACATACATTGGCGGTGTCGAACGCGGCGAGCGCAATATCGGCCTCGTTAATATCTGGCGAATCGCAGACGCCTTAAAGGTGGATCCCTCACAATTGTTTGTGGCAACCACCGATCCACCAACTTCGGGGCCGCTAGACGGTCGCGGCGAGTGGCGAAAGGTGAAGCGCACAACAAGGAAAAGCGGAACTTGGAAGAAGAGACAGAAGCGATAGCGAAGGCGGCGCTTTCAGAAGCTAGCCGCAATCAGACCGCTAAACAGGCGGCACAGATCCTTTTACGGAGCAATTCGGGATACGTGGTCCCGACGACGAAGCAAAAGCGATTGCTGCTCGTGGAATTCGCAAGGCGAAACCTGGTCGTCTACGGAAAAGCTTTCGACATAGTTAAGCTCTCGGGCAGCGTCAACCTGAATGACGCAGCTGAGATCGAGCGCAATCTCGACCAAATCGTCCTTTGCGAGATAAAGTCGAGTGGCCGCAAGCTACCCGAGGACTTCAGGGGCTATTTCTTTGCCTTGACGACCGCGGAGCTTCTCGTGGCCCAGAATCTAAAACAGCGGTTCAAATTCATTCTCGTCAACACAGCTACGGGCAGCCACATTGAGCTAACCCTTCAAGAGCTCTTCGCACGAGCAAGAGGCATTTATCCTACTTGGAGCATAATGTTCTAGCCGCCCGCCCATTCGTTCGTCATGGGTTGCGAGCGCCGAACGACTCTGCTAGCGTTGCCTTTTAGAAGGATGTAAGACGGGGGAGATAAAATGGCCGAATTCCGAGTCAGGTGGGAAATAGACGAGTACGCCAGTACCCCGCGCCGCGCTGCACAGCAGGCTCGAAACATTATGCGCGACGCGGTGTCGGTCGCCGATGTCTTTGATGTTGAGAATCCTAGGACCGGTCGGGTCACCCGAGTCGATTTCCACGCTGCCGAGTTTGGCGAGAAGCCCGAGGCCACGATCCGGCGCGACGGCCAGTCATTCGACTTCACGAGCGAGCAGATCGATACTATGCACCGAGCACTCCGCTCCGCTCTGAACCTAGGGAACCTCACGCGACAACGGAAAGAAAGAGCGCGAGAGCTATTGGAAAAGTTTTCGGGGCGGGGATGAGACTGCTATCACTTCGCTTGACAGGCAGACCCCACGGGCCTCGGCCGCTATGCCGTACTCGCCGAGCACTCCGCGAAGGAACGACTGCATAACCGCGTCAATCTCGTAGGCCGTCGCATGAATGTGATTAACTCCGTCTTGCTCCATAAATCGTTGCAAGAACGCTGCGGTCAATGATCCAACGCCGGCCCCTGGATCAAGCAGGCGGATTACACCGCCGCCTGCCGTTGCGAAAAGAGAGGCCATGTACTTGGCAACGACCGAAGGAGTCATGAACTGGCCCAAGGCGGACTTTTGCTTTGGATCTAGCTGACGGTTCGCTTCGTGACGAACCATCTCAATCGTTTGGAGGGCAGACGCCATTGATGTCGTGTGTGTCACCATAGAAGGTACCAGCTTCTTTCTGTCCATCAACCTGTGAATATTGATAGCAGATGTTAACGGTGAACAAAAGACGAACGTTGATTCTTTTGGACATGGATGGATAAGAAAAGGCCTCGAATAGCGGCGTGTCCACGACCGCAGGCACAACAAGCCGTTTGCTATCATTTCATCTCGCGGGAGTGTAGCCGCTTCGGCGATCCAGAGGATAGATTCGAGGAGCGCAGGAACAGCAGTTCCTCACCGGGCTTTCGGCCCGGTTCGGAATGACATCCACTAGAAAGAGACAGAAAGATCAGGGTAGGTCCGCCAACTTCTCAATTCGTGGAATGGCTTGGTTACGTCCGTTACACCAATCACTCTGCGCGCCTGTGCTAAAAGAGCAATCATGGAGCGTTTGCACAAGGTTGCGCTTGTCGGTTTGATTTTGATATTTGGCTTGTGGGCGAGCTATCACTTCCCCAATGCCCAAGTAGAGCATGACCCCACATCGGCGCCTGATCTCGCCGAGGCAACCGAAGCGGCGCAGCCCTTGCTGGAGGCGCTGGAGAAATACCATGCCGCGAACGGTCTTTACCCCGTGACTTTGGATCAGTTGACCGCGGCGGGCTTCACTGCGCACCTGCCAGCACACGGCCGGCGGGATGGCTTTCTATATTCTGGCGACTGGGTGTACAAGTCCGACGCATGCGTGGCGCGCGAGAAACAGCTGCATGGATGGGTACTGAGAGAGGTTAAAGAGTATCAACGGGAGATCGACGAGTTTAAGCAGGAATGCGTGAGCGGTTACCGCGAGTACCATCTTCAGTCCGGTGACTTTCCACGCGGTGCCCAAAGTCAACAGAATATTGAACGCTGGGCATACTTCGATTCCAGGACGCGACAATGGAAACTAGGGTGGTGCGCGGTTACCGGGAAGAGCAATCAGGAAATAGGCACGAACGGCGTCTGCCGATGGAGACAACGTGGTGCGCAGGTGGTGTGGTGAGCTTTAAGGCTGAAGACAATTGCCATAGCACTCATTGAGGGCTTTGAGTGCTATGGCCTCATTGCTCACGCAGACTCTTTGGGCTAGTGTCTGCCGCCGCCCGGTCCGCCGCGGCCGCCACGATCACGACCGCCACCACCGGGGCGTCCGCCACGACCGCCGCGTCCACGATCACGACCGCCGCCGCCGGGACGTCCACCGCGTCCCCCCCGGTCTCCGCCATGCGGACGATCTCCATGAGGACGATCAACACCGCCGCCAACCGGCGCGCCGCCTTCGCGGTTGAAGTTTGGTTCAGCCTCGTCGGGGAAATCGCCGCCGCCTTCGATTACCATCGAACCGGTTAATGCGGGAGCGGGAACTGGTTCCCCTTCGCCGCCGCCTGCGCCTGCGTTATCCGTCGGCGCAGCGCCGTCGCCGCCACCCATTTTTGCGCGCTGCTCTTTCAGAATCGCCTTGCGCGACAGGCGGATGCGATTGCCCTCAACCGCGAGCACCTTCACCAGCACCTGGTCGCCTTCTTTCAACTCGTCGCGGACATCGGCAATGCGATGCTCCGCCACTTCGCTGATGTGCAGCAAGCCGTCGGTGCCGGGAATGATTTCGACAAACGCGCCGAAATCGGCGAGGCGTGTGACCTTGCCGAGATAAGTTTTTCCTACTTCCGCGGTGGCCGTGAGGTCGCCGATGATCTGCAGCGCCTTGGCCGCCGACTCCTGATTGCTCGATGCAACTTTGACCAAGCCGGAATCTTCGACGTCGATCTTGACTCCAGTTTGCTCCACGATGCTGCGAATCATCTTGCCGCCCGGCCCGATCAGGTCGCGAATCTTATCGACCGGGATCTGCACGGTGTAGAAGCGCGGAGCGAAGTCGGAAATCTTCTCGCGTCCGGCGGTGATGACTTCTTCCATCTTGCCGAGAATGTGCAAGCGGCCGCGCTTGGCCTGCGCCAGAGCTTCGCGCATGATCTGCGAGGTGATGCCGGCGACTTTGATATCCATCTGCAGCGCGGTGATGCCATCTTTCGTGCCGGCGACTTTGAAGTCCATGTCGCCGTAGTGATCCTCTGCGCCCGCAATGTCGGTGAGGATGGCGTACTGCTCGCCTTCCTTTACCAATCCCATCGCAACTCCAGCTACGGGGGCCTTCAACGGAACGCCGGCATCCATCAGCGATAGCGACGCACCGCAAACTGTTGCCATTGACGACGAGCCATTCGATTCCAGGATGTCCGAGACCACGCGCATCGCGTAAGGCCACGACTCCTGCGAGGGCAACACGCCCGAGATCGCGCGCTCTGCCAGCGCACCGTGGCCAATCTCTCGCCGTCCAGCCCCACGCATAAACCCAACCTCACCAACCGAAAACGGAGGAAAGTTATAGTGCAGCATGAAGCGTTTCTTGGCTTCGCCTTCGAAGCCTTCGAGGCGCTGCATGTCATCGGAGGTACCGAGCGTAGTGGTGACCAGAGCCTGGGTTTCGCCGCGGGTGAAGACGGCGCTGCCGTGGGTGCGGGGCAGGATGCCGGCTTCGATCCAGATGTCGCGGACTTCGTCGAAGGCGCGGGCATCGGGACGGCGCTTCTTCTCTAACACTTCCTCGCGGAAGATGCGCTCGCGCAGAGTTTCGAAATAAGTCTTTAACTTCGCCTGCGCTTCTTCGTCATCTTCTGGGATTTCGGCTTTCAACTTTTTCTTGAGTTCTGTGACCAGCGCGTGGCTCTCGGCTTTGGGATGTTTCTTGGTGTCGAGGCGGTCGGAGAGATCGGCGCCGACTTTCTTCTTCAGTTTGTCGTAGTAGGCCTGATCGAATTCCGGTGGCGTGACTGTGCGCTTTTTCTTGCCGGCCCTAGCGCGCAGATCGTTGATGCCGGCGCAAATCTTTTTGATTTCGGTGTGGCCGAATTCGATGGCGTCGACGACGATTTCTTCGCTTACTTCTTTGGCCCCGGACTCGATCATCACGATGCCATCGGCGGTGCCGACGACCATGATGTTCAGCAGGCTCTCGCGCATCTCGTCATAGGTGGGATTGATGATGAACTGGCCGTTGACCTGGCCGACGCGCACCGCGCCGAGAGGACCGAGGAAAGGAATGTCGGAAATCGTGAGAGCGCAGGAGGCGGCGTTGATGCCGAGCACGTCGGGATCATTGCTCGAGTCGGCGGAGAGGACGAAGGTGATGACCTGCGTCTCGCACTTGAAGCCCTCGGCGAACATCGGGCGCACGGGGCGGTCGATCTGGCGGCTGGTGAGCACTTCGCGCTCGCTCATGCGGCCTTCACGCTTGATGAAGCCGCCGGGAAAGCGTCCACCGGCGTAGGTGTATTCACGGTAATCGACGGTGAGGGGAAAGAAATCAATTCCCTCGCGAGGATCGGCGTTGGCTGTGGCGGTGGCGAGAACGACGTTATCGCCCTGGCGAACGACGGCCGCGCCGTGGGCCTGCTTGGCCAATTTTCCGGTTTCGAATGAGAGTTGTTTGCCGCCGATAAGGTCGACGGTGACGGTGCTAACTTCTGGTTTCATATTTCATCCTTCTTATTGTGATCAGGAGAGCGGTCGCGCTTTCCGGTTGGCGATGGTTGCGTGGATGGAAAGGCGCGTGGACCATGAGTGAGCGAGCGCCATGAGAGATGGCTTCCGAAACTGGCTCGGAATACGGCTTCGATAATACGCACGGTGTGAATTGGCTCAATGCTGTACCGGCTTCGAGAGGAAGGCGGAGTTCTCTCAGATACTGTGTTGGGAAATGTCTTCCTTGGAGGATCTCTTCAGCAGAAAAGATCGTTCTTAAAGAGGAGGGTGGATGCTTCATCGTATCCCACTTCTCGCAAAAGACGCGAGAAATGGGGCACCCACATTTCCCTAGTTCATTACTTGCGGATGCCGAGCTTCCCAATGACCGTTTTGTAGCGCTCGGAATCGTATCTCTTGAGGTAGTCGAGCAAGCGACGCCGCTTGCTGACCAGCATGAGCAGGCCGCGGCGCGAGCCGTGGTCCTTCTGGTGCGTTTTGAAGTGGTCCGTCAGTTGG
>Ga0182015_10000172_pt1 | contig 92062 bp, 71 predicted proteins | sample 712P3MmetaG_FD_120478 | JGI IMG/M metagenome (GOLD analysis project Ga0182015, IMG submission 120478) | Permafrost microbial communities from Stordalen Mire, Sweden - 712P3M metaG | ecosystem: Environmental > Terrestrial > Soil > Wetlands > Permafrost | place: Sweden: Stordalen | collected...
ACCACGAAATTTCTCGAAGGCCAGCTGGAGACCGCCCGGAAAACCTTGTCCGATCAGGAAGAAAAGATTCGCGAGTTCAAGGGACAGCACGTCGGCGAGCTGCCGGCGCAGGTAGCGAGCAATCTGCAGATTCTGGCCGGCATGCAGTCCCAGTTGCAGACGGAAGAAGATGCGCTGAATACGGCGAAACAACAGCGGGTCTATCTGGAAACGCTGGTGAACCAGTACCGCTCGCTGCAAGGCTCGCCGAAGAGCGAGAGTGGCGCGACCGTGGGGCTGCCGGCGATCGATGAAGAGTTGGACAAGCTCCGAGCGCAGCTGGCCGATCTCAGCTCGCATTACACCGACCGCCATCCCGATGTGCGCAAGGTGAAAGAGCAGATCGCCAAGACGGAAAAGATGAGGGACCAGATCGTCGCCGGCCTGAAGGCGAAGTCTTCCGCCTCCCAGGCCGACCCCGCTACAGCGGCTGCGGCCCCGGATGTGGCTGACACGCGGGATGCGTCGTCCCCGATGGTGCAGTTGCAGGGCCAGGTCCAGGCCAACCGGGTGGAGATTTCCAACCGCGAGCGCAGCGTCGCGGAGCTGCAGGCCAAGGTTACGGACTACCAGGCGCGGCTCAATCAGGAGCCGGTGCGGGAGCAGCAGCTCTCCGATTTGACCCGGGGCTACGATCAATCCAAAGCGAATTATGACGAGCTGTTGAAGAAAAAGAACGAGTCGGCCATGGCCACCAGCATGGAACTATTGCAGCAGGGGGAACGCTTTCGCATCGTCGATCCTCCCAGCCTGCCGGTGAAGCCCGACTTCCCCAATCGCCTGAAGTTCTGTGTGATTGGACTGGGCATCGGATTGGCGCTGGGCGCGGTGGTGGCCGGAGCCTTCGAAATGTTGGACGACCGGATTTACGACGAGAAGGAGCTGCAGAAGCTGCTGCCGGTGCCAGTGATCTCGGAAATCCCGGCCCTGACGGCGGCGGCAGACGAACACAGCGAACGCCGGCGGTTGTGGTTGGGATGGGTGACAGCGGCTTTCGTATCGGCTACGATTTTGCTGGGGTCGGCTCTCAGTTACTTACGCGGCTAGCGAACTCCCTATGTATAAAGCCTTTTACAGCTTGAAGCGCAATCCGTTTGAGATCACTCCCGATCCTTCATTTCTGTTTCCCACTCAGAGACACAACGAGGCTTTGGCCGCGCTTTACTACGGCGTCCGGCGGCACAAAGGGTTCGTGGTCTTGACCGGAGAGGTGGGAACGGGAAAAACTCTTCTGCTCCGCTGCCTGCTGCAACTGCTGAAGCAGAGCGACGACGTCAAGTACGCCTACGTATTCAATGGACGGCTGTCGCCGCTGGAGTTCCTGCAGTATATTACCGGCGACCTCGGACTCGCGGCCGCAGGCAAGAACAAGAGCGAACTCCTGCTGCAACTGGCAGGCTACGTGGTGGCGCGCGGCGAGAAAAAACTGACCACGGTTCTGGTGGTCGACGAAGCGCATCATTTATCGACCGACATTCTGGAAGAGATCCGGCTCTTGACCAACCTGGAGACCGCGGATGAGAAGCTGCTGCAGATCCTTCTGGTCGGGCAACCCGAATTGGATGAGAAGCTGGACTCGGTGGAGCTGCGGCAACTGAAGCAGAGAATCGCTCTCCGCTCCCACCTGGCGTCGCTCGATCTGAACGAAACCAGGGGCTATATCGAGCGCCGGCTTCAGCTGGCGGGACGTCCCAACGCTTCCGGGCTGTTTCCGCAGGAGACCATTGCCGCAGTTCACCGGCACTCCCGGGGGATTCCCCGGCTGATCAATACCATCTGCGAGAACGCATTGATTGCGGCCTATGCCAGGCAGGCGGCCACTGTGGCTCCAGAAATCATCGACACCATCGCGAAAGACTTCCGCCTCGGAGTTCACACGCCTCCGGTGGAAAGAAAGAAAGCGCCCGACGAACTCGATTTCCGGAAAGCAGCCAAGACATTGCTCGAACTCTACGCCCACCTGCAGACGGAGCAAACGCGGGAACGGGATGAGGAAACGGCGGCTCGTCTGCCGATAGTGACTAAACAATGAGCCATATATTTGACGCATTACAAAGATCGGAAGCGGAACGCGGGGGGACGGAATCGTCCCTTACGGAACCATCCACCTACTCTCTCGCGACCGAGTTGCTACAAATCGCGGAGCGCAAGCGGCGAGGCGCGAGTGCGCCGGGTATCGCCCCTTCCGACCACTCGAATGCGTTGGAGCAATTTCCTTCGCTGCCGGTTTCGATACTGCCCAACAGCCGGTTGGTAGCGGTCGGGGAAGAGGAAAGCCTGGGGGCGGAGAAGTTCCGCTTTCTGGCGGTCCGTTTGCGGCAACTTCGGCAGAGCCGTCCGCTGAAGAAGATCCTGATTACCAGCACTATTCCTCAGGAAGGCAAGAGCACGGTCGCCGCCAACCTGGCCTGCACCCTGGCGCGAAGAAAACAGCACAAGACGCTGCTGATCGAGGGCGATCTGCGAAGGCCGACCGTGGCCCAGAAATTTGGATTGGGCAGAGTCCCGGGATTGAGCGAATGGCTCCGGGGTGAAACCGAAACCATGAACGTTTATCGGCTGGAGGCTCTGGGGCTGTGGGTCCTGCCGGCGGGGAGCGCACCCGAGAATCCGCTGGAGCTGATGCAGTCCGGCAAGCTTTTGCCGCTGATGGAGCAGTTAACCGCATGGTTCGACTGGATCATCATTGATTCTCCTCCAGTGCTGCCTCTGGCCGACACCAGCATCTGGGCCCGGCTGGCGGACGGAATTCTGTTGGTCACGCGAAAAAGCATCACCGAGAAGCAGCAACTGCAGCGCGGCCTCGAAGCGCTTGAGCCGGCGAAGCTGCTGGGAGCATTGGTGAATGGTTCCACCGATGCGGCGCACAGCGACTACTATCAACGATACGGTCCGGCGGCATCTTCCCCGGAGTTTTCCCATGCGAAGAAGTAAGCAATCGTAGGGCAAGGCGGCTGACGCCTTCTGGTTCTGCATCTCCCCCCGAACAAACACACACAGCCATTCGCGAATTCACTGGCAAAGGTTTCTGAAGAAGCGAAACAGGCGGAGGGAATCCATGAACGCGCGGCGCTCCAGCAAGGGTAAAGATATTAGTCTACGACCGGCCAGACCAGCGCCGGGTGCGAACTGCAGCACTTTGCGGGAGGAAGATTTTCTGCGGGTGATCCGGCATGAGAGAAAGCGAGCCGAGCGTTCCGGGAAGCCTTCCCTGCTGATGCTGATCGAAATGGAAGCCCAGTTTCCTTGCGAGAAGAGCGGCGAGCCGCTGCGGAAGATCTTGTCCGCGTTGGCTGCGACCACCCGGGAGACCGATGTGACCGGCTGGTATAAGAACGATCGCGTGGTCGGGGTGGTATTCACGGAAATCACCATCGAGGATGCCGATTCGAATGGAAGTCCGATTGTGACCACCGTAATGACCCGGGTGAACCAAGCTCTGCGCAGCCGGCTGAGCGCGCAACAATTCAATCAGGTGGGTATTTCCTTTCATCTTTTTCCGGCAGAACGCGACGCACGAAATTCGCCCATGCCTGGCAATCCATCTTTGTATCCCGATCCGGCAATGCGGGACGAGGCGGGGAGGCTGGTACAAAGGTGAAGCCAACCGTCTTGATTGCCACATCGTCGCGCTGGTTTCCCACGGCGCGACTGGCGATGGCTCTGGCCAGCGCAGGGTGTACCGTGGACGCCGTCTGTCCCGCTCGACATCCCCTGGGCAAGATGAGCGCGGTGCGCCGAACTCATCGCTACCGGGGCCTGATGCCGTTGCAGTCGTTCGCGGATGCGGTGGCAGCGACGAAACCGGATTTCGTCGTGCCGGGGGATGACCTGGCCACCAGTCATCTGCACCGCCTGCACGATCAGCAGCGGCGGCGCGGGCAAGCCGGACGGCCAATTTGCACGCTGATCGAGCGCTCGCTGGGCGCGCCGGAGAGTTTTTCCGTGGTGTATGCCAGAACCGCTTTTATCAACCTGGCCCAGAAGGCGGGGATCCGCGCCCCGAAGACTGAGGTTATTGCAAACCTTAGCGATCTCAGAAAATGGGTCGCCCAAGTGGGTTTCCCGACGGTGCTGAAGGCGAACGGCACTTCCGGCGGGGACGGCGTCCGGGTCGTCCACTCACTCGAAGAAGCGGAATACGCCTTTCGCGTTTTGCAAGCTCCTCCTCTTTTGGCTCGCGCGGCGAAACGGGCTCTGGTGGATCAGGACAAGACTTTGGTTTGGCCTTCGCTGCTGCGCCGGCGATCCGTGGCAAATGCCCAGGAATTTGTGGCCGGCCGCGAAGCTACCAGCGCCGTCGCTTGCTGGGAGGGAAACGTTTTGGCCAGCCTACATTTCGAAGTCATCAACAAGCGGGATGCGGCCGGGCCATCCAGCGTCCTGCGGCTGATCGATAACGCCGAAATGTCCGCCGCCGCCGAAGGCATGGTCCACCGGCTGAAGCTTTCCGGGCTGCAAGGATTTGATTTCATGCTGGAAGCGGACACGGGAAACGCGCATCTGATCGAAATCAATCCGCGTGCGACTCAGGTCGGGCACCTCGCACTCGGACCCGGGCACGACTTACCCGCGGCTTTGTACTCCGCCCTGTCGGGAGAGCCCTGCCACGCCGCACCAAAGGTGACGGAGAACGATACCATCGCGCTCTTCCCGCAGGAATGGATGCGGGATCCGGAGAGTTCCTATCTGATATCGGGCTATCACGACGTTCCCTGGGAAGAACCCGAGTTACTCCGTGCCTGCCTGGGGAAAGGTTGGAAGCAAAAAATTCGCCATCCCAGAGAAAATTCGGTGGCGAGTCTATCGCCGGTCCGGCTGCCACGTCTATGAAAACTTTCATCAATAATCGTCCGGTGCGCACTGGCTTCCAAAGCCGGCACTTCTTGCAGCATCAACCTGTCCAAGGGCCTCTTCAGGAAGAAGTACGCCGCAATCTGAGGCAGCCGATTCGAGTCATGAAATTTGGCGGGACGTCGGTGGGCGATGCGGCCTGCATTGCGAAAGTTGTGGAAATTATCCGAGCCGCTGTGCACGAGAGCCATGTCGTGGTGGTAGTCTCCGCGATGAGCGGCGTGACCAACAAGTTGGTTGCAGCCGCCAGTCAGGCCGAGGCGGGAGATTGCCAAGCGGTCGCGGCGATTCTCGGGGAGCTGCGCCGGCAGCATGACGCAGCCGCCGACGCATTGATCCATACGACTGCAGCGCGGAGCACGATCGACCGGAAAGTGGAAGAGCTGTTTCAAGAAGGCGACCGCCTGTGCCAGGGCACGATGCTGCTGCGTGAGTTGACGCCGCGCACCCGCGATGCCATCTCGAGTCTGGGGGAGCGGCTTTCTGCGCCTCTGGTCGCCGCCGCGCTCGCCGAGCGCGGAGTGGCCAGCGCAGCAATCGAAGCCACGGAACTGGTCGTCACCGACTCGTGCCACGGCGCCGCCGATCCGTTTATGGATCTGACGCGGGAGCGCTGCCACACCGGTCTGCGCCCACTTCTAGAGCAGGGCATCGTCCCGGTGGTGACCGGCTTTATCGGCGCCACGGCAGACGGTACACTCACGACTCTCGGCCGCGGGGGGTCGGATTATTCGGCGACCATTCTGGGTGCGGCTTTGAACGCGGACGAAGTGATTATCTGGACGGATGTGGACGGCCTGCAGACAGCCGACCCGCGCCTGGTAACCGGGGGACGCACCATCCCGGAGATTTCCTATCGCGAGGCGGCCGAACTGGCCTACTTCGGCGCCAAGGTGCTGCATCCGAAAACTCTTCGCGCCGTCATGCAATGCGGCATTCCGCTTTGGATCCGCAACACTTTCGCTCCGGAACGGCCGGGAACGAAGATTACGCCGACGGGGCCGGCGAGCGGCGACGGAGTAAAGGCGCTCACCGCCATCAGCGACGTGGTATTGATCACCGTCGGCGGTCCGGGCCTAGCCGGGGTACAGGATGTGCTGGGCCGCACCTTCCGCACCACCGCGGCGGTTCGAGCCGATGTGCTGCTGATCTCGCAAGCCTCTTCGCAAAACGATCTCTGCCTAGTCATCGCTTCCGCGCTCGGCAAGGGCATGGTCGAGGCATTACGGCATGAATTTGCTCACGATCTGGAGCACGAACCCGCAAAACACATTACCCTCGACCCAACGGTTGCGATGGTTACGGTCGTCGGCCAGAACCTGAGATCGGTTCCCGGCGTTGTTGGCCGGACGTTCGGAGCGCTGGGGCGGGAAAACGTGAACATCATCGCCATCGCCCAAGGCTCCTCGGAGTGTACCCTGTCCTTCGTGGTGGCGACGAAGGACGTAAACGCGGCGCTCGCCAGCATCCATCAGGAATTCCGCCTGGGAAGCACTCGGAACGTAACGATTGCCGAAACCATCGGCGAGGATGAGAACTATTATCAGCCGTGCGAGACCGGCCACCGTCCTAACCAGGAACAGCTCTAAGAAATTAAAACGAAGCACCTAGAACAGACCCTCTCCCTGCACCATCTAAAAATGTCCAACCTAATTGCCCAACCATTCGTTGCTGCTTCAGACAAAGGTGGAGCAGCGCCCGGGAGACAGAGTGTGAAGTTGAGTCGATCCGATGTGTCAGTGGCTTCCCCGCAGGTCCGTCCAGTCGCGGGTCAAACCTTCAGCGTCCTGACGGAAGAAGCCTTTCATCGCATGATTGCGCTGGAGAGAAAGCGGACGGAGCGCTCGGGAAAACCTTTCTTGCTCCTGCTCCTCGACGGGGGAAATTGCCTGCCCTCCGATCGAACCGGAAAAGTACTGGCCAAAATCCTGTCTGTTTTGTCGTTGGCCACGCGGGAGACCGATGTAACGGGCTGGTACAAGAACCATTCGATCGTGGGGGTCCTGTTTACCGAGATCGGCGCCGACGACCGGGAGTCGATTGTGGGCACCATGATGAGCCGGCTCAGCGAGACGCTGCGCAACAATTTGAGCCTGGAAAAATTCAGTCAGGTCGGTATTTCCATGCACGTTTTCCCGGAAACCTGGGATCAGGAGGGTACGCACGGCAATCCGACTCTCTATCCTGACTTTGTCAACCGCAACCAGGCGCAGAAATTCAGCCGTATCGCGAAGCGGGGCATGGATATCGTGGGCAGTGCGGCTGCGCTGATCGTGTTATCTCCAGTTTTTCTGGTGGTCGCCGCGCTAGTCAAGCTCAGCTCGAAGGGGCCGGTTCTTTTCCGGCAGGAGCGCCTGGGCCAACTGGGAAAACCGTTTACTTTTCTTAAGTTCCGCTCGATGTTTGCGAACAATGACCGCAAAATCCACCAGGAGTTCATGAAGCGCGTCATCCAAGGCGATCACGACGGGCGGGCGGAGGGCGGGAAAAAGCCGGTTTACAAGATGACCAACGACCCGCGCATCACAAAGATTGGATCGATCCTGCGCCGGACCAGTCTGGACGAACTACCGCAATTCATCAATGTGCTGCGGGGGGAGATGTCGCTGGTGGGGCCGAGGCCGCCGATCGCCTACGAGTGCCGTGAGTACGACATTTGGCATCGCCGCCGCGTGCTCGAGGTCAAGCCCGGAATCACCGGCCTGTGGCAGGTCAAGGGACGCAGCCGCGTCCGTTTCGACGACATGGTACGTCTGGACCTGCAGTACGTGCGTACCTGGTCTTTGTGGCTGGACGTTCAAATCCTGATGCAGACGCCCAGAGCCTTATTTAGCGACGATGCCTTTTAACCGGAGCATTCCCGTATTGGTAGTTCACGCGTTGGTAGTTGAGGAGAGGATACCCTGACAGCGACATCTGTAGTTGAGTGCCTGAGCCGGACGGAAGCAACACCATCGATCGCCAAGCCCAAGGCGGCTCATTGTCATTCGATCGAGCCGCTGAAGGATCGGCGCTGGAATGAGTTTGTGGAGAGACATCCCCGCGCATCCCTCTTTCACTCCGTGGCATGGCTGGGGGCGCTCTCCCGCACCTACGGATACCAGCCGGTTGCCTACACAACGTCGCCGGCGGGCCAGCATCTGGAGAACGGCGTGGTGTTTTGCCGGGTGGAGAGCTGGCTGACCGGGCGACGCCTGGTTTCACTTCCCTTCTCGGATCACTGTGAGCCTTTGGTGGACACGCCGGAGGATCTGGAAGCCATCACGGCCGCTCTGGAGCAGGAATGCTGGGGCGGGCCATGGCGTTATATAGAAATGCGTCCGCTGCAGCGGTGCGAGATGGCCACTTCACTCCCGCATGCGACCATACCCTACACTCTTCATCAACTCGATCTCCGGCCGGACGTGGATACGCTGTTCCGCAACTGTCACAAGAATTCGACGCAGCGGAAAATCCTCCGGGCGGAACGGGAAAGGCTGCAGTATCGCGAGGGGGCCACGGAAGAACTGCTGGACTACTTCTACCGACTTCATACCATTACGCGGCAACGGCACCAGCGGCCACCGCAGCCGCGGAATTGGTTTGTCAATTTGATGGATGGCTTCGGGGATGCCCTCAAGATTCGGGTAGCGTTTCAGGGCAAGCGCCCGGTGGCGGCGATGGTCACCATTCGCCACCGGGATACCATGGTCTATAAGTACGGCGGCAGCGATCCCCGATTCAACAATCTGGGCAGCATGCACCTGCTGCTCTGGAGATCGATCCAGGAGGCGAAGGCGGCGGGGCTGCATTGCTTCGACTTTGGGCGGACGGAAGCCGCACAAGACGGGCTCATCACCTTTAAGAAGCGGTGGGGCACCACCCAGTCCAGCCTGATCTATTCAAGGTACGGCCTTTCAGACAGCGTCGGCCACATGTTCGAAGCGTCCGCTGCCAGTTGGAAATCCAGAGTGGCAAAGTACTTGCTTGCCCACATGCAGCCTGGCGTTCTTTCGTTGGCCGGCCGGGCGCTGTACCGGCACGTTGGATAAGAGATAAGAAATGGCTTACGGTTTCGACGAATCGAGTTTCAGATGTCAACAATGTCAAAGTCAAAGATGATAGCCGGATCGAATACGCTTCCGCTCGTGTGGCCCCAACCGCAGGCTGGTCCGGCCCGAGTTGCGGTAGTCATTGTGGTGTGGAATGCGAAGCAGTACGTGCTCGAATGCCTCAAGTCCTTGCGGGAGCATTGCGGGAAGGTGTGCTCGGAAGTGATCGTCGTGGATAACGCCTCCACCGACGGAACCCCGGAGCTGGTGGCGGAAATGTTTCCGGAAGTGAAGCTGATTCGCAACCCGGAAAACTCTGGCTTCGCCAAGGCCAACAACATTGGGATCGCGCAGACCTCGGCGGATTACATTTGCCTGGTGAACTCGGACGTAAAGTTTCTGGACGATTGTATTTCACCCATGGTCCGCTACCTGTCGGGGCACCCCGGGGTGGGTATGCTGGGACCGAAGATGCTGGCGGCGAGCGGAGAGGTACGGCGCTCGACCATGCGCTTCCCCACCGTGTGGAACAATTTTTGCAGGGCCATCGGGCTCGATTCCCTGTTCAAGGGGTCGCGCTCGTTTGGGGGACTGTTGATGTCCGATTTCGATCACCAGACCACGGCGCCGGTGGAAGTGCTGAATGGCTGGTTTCTCCTGGTGCGCCGCAGTGCAGTCGAGCGAGTCGGCCTGCTCGATCCGCAGTTTTTCATGTATGGAGAAGATGTGGATTGGTGCTATCGCTTCCGCCAGGCGGGAGAGGAAGTGGTTTTCTTCGCGGAAGCGGGCGCGATTCACTATGGCGGGGCAAGTTCCTCGCACGCGCCTCTGCGTTTCTATCTGGAGCTGTATCGCGCCACCTGGCAATACTGGCGAAAGCATCACAGCGGCCCGGCGCAAATCGGTTTCCTGGCTGCGTTTGCGGTGCATCATTCTGTCCGTCTGCTGGGCTCTGCCTTCATCTATCTGTGTTCGCCATCGCAGCGACCTTATACCGCCGCCCGGTTCAAGCGCAGTCTGGCCTGCCTGCAGTGGGTAGGGGCAGCAAAGTTCAAGCATTTAGAGACCAGCGGAAAAGTGGCGTAAGCCGATCGAATTGTAAGCCCATCGAGCGTGAGCCCGTCGAACGAACGCCCTCACGCCTGCTAGCCACCAAAGACCAGCCATCAAATCATGTACGAGACCGAAGTAAATTACGCGGTTGAGAGTCCGTCCCAGCTTCCGGGCGAGGTGATGCGTTCGTTTGAATACCTCAGAGGACGGATCGTATCGCGAACGGCGCTGCCCTGGGGCGAGCACTGCACGGAATGTGTGTGGCCCACCTGCTATACCAGCTGTGACCTTTATAGTCCCCGGCAGGACGGAAGATGCCGCCGATTCGCCGACGGCATGGTGAGAATCGACTCCCCGTCCGCTGCGAACTCTTACCTATTGAAAATCCGCTTCAAGCGCTGGGGAAAACTGTGGACTCCCGGCAATGTCCGCTTGCATGCGGCGGACCAGGCCGACAGGCTGGAAAAAAGAGACTATCGCATCGGCCGCGCGCTGCAGCGCTTCCCTTTGCCGTCTCTGGTAAAGATCGAGGTCACAACCAAGCGCTACGGCTTCAAGAAGAGAATGGCCAGCTCGGCGACCAACGGCGGGGAATTGCCGACTTGCTTTCTGCTGGAATGCTACAACCCCGAATCCCACAACGTTCAACTGTCGCTGACCATGCGCGCGGCGGATGAGCGCTCCAAGATGCCGTACCAGCAACTGATCAATCTGACCCCGGGATTTCACCGCATCCGGGTTCCGATGGAGGCCATTACCGCGCTGATCGACGTTCGCGAACCCTTCGGCATCGATCTTATCCCCAACGATAACGATAACGACGAAGCTAAGGAGACGACGCTGTACTTTGGCCTGATGGACTTTGTAACCGAGTTGGCGGAGAGCCAGAAAGCCGACAAGGCGGGGAAGCCAGAAAAGAAAATCAAATGCGTGGTTTGGGACCTGGATAACACGCTGTGGGACGGCGTACTGGTTGAGGACGGCGCGGAGCGCCTGCGGGTGAAGACCGGCATTGCCGCGATTATTCGGGAGCTCGACCGGCGCGGGATTCTGCATTCGATCGCGAGCAAGAACAATCCGGAAGATGCGCTGCAAGTGATCAAGAAGTTCCAGTTGGATGAGTACTTCCTATGTCCGCAAATTTCCTGGAAGCCGAAAAGTGAGGGGATCAAGGCCATCGCCCAACAGCTGAACATTGGCCTGGACAGCCTTCTGTTTATCGACGACTCCGAATTCGAGCTGGGAGAAGTCAAGGCTGTCTGCCCCGAAGTGCAAGTTCTGAACGCGGAACAATATCTTACGCTGCCGGAGAGGAACGAATGTAAAGTTCCGGTCACGGCCGAAAGCCAGGAACGGCGCAAACTCTATCGGGTAGAAGCCAGCCGGCAGACGGTGGCGCAAAGCTTCAGCAACGATTACATGGCATTCCTCCGGCACTGCCAGATCCGGCTGACCGTCCGTCCCATGACGGAGGAGAATCTGGAGCGCGTTCACGAACTGACGCAACGCACCAACCAGATGAATTTTTCCGGGAATCGGTACGACCGCGAGGTATTGAGGAAGCTGCTTGCGAACCCGGACCTGGATACGTTTGTACTCAGTTGCGAAGACCGCTTTGGCAGCTATGGCGTGATCGGCTTTTCCATCGTGGATCGCCGCGAGCCGCGCATGACCGATCTGATGTTCAGTTGCCGGGTGCAATCGAAGCGCGTGGAGCACGCGTTTCTGTCTTGCGTGATTCAACACTATATCGCCGAAACCGGCAAAGATTTTCACGCCAATTATCGGAAGACTCCGCGCAATGCTCCGTCGGGACAGGTATTTGCCGACTTGGGCATGGAAGAAACAGGAACCCGGGACGGAGTTCTGTCCCTCCGGTTTCCGAAAGAAAGAGAAGTTCCGGAGGATGGCGTGATTCAAGTCATAGGGCTAGCCGTGATGGCGGGGACGCCGGCGTGAGCGTCCGATCCGGGCTGGGCGCGGCGCACCGCCGGGTGCTGGGTTCGCTATACCGGCGCACTGTGCCGGTGGAGAATCGCGGGCCCATGGTGTCGTTCAGTTTCGACGATTTTCCCCGCACGGCTTATTCGGCCGGCGGAGCGATTCTCGAACAATTCGGAGCTCGGGGAACCTACTACGCCGCGGCCGGGCTCGTGAACACTTCCAACGAACTGGGGGAACACTTCAGTTCCGAAGATCTCGGTTCCCTGGTGAAAAAGGGTCATGAGCTGGCCAGCCACACTTTCAACCATATTTCGTGCCGCGCCGTCTCTTGTGCCACATTCCGCAAAGACGTGGAAAAGGGCAGGAAGGCGATTGGGGAAGTGGCCGGCGTGGATTCCGCGAATTTTGCCTATCCGTTCGGCCATGTCACGCTCCGGGCCAAGCGGACTCTGGGACTTGACCTGAGCAGCGCAAGAAGCAGCGTGCCCGGCTTCAACGGCCCGGAGATCGATCTGAACCTGCTGCGGGCGAACAGTTTGTATGGCGGCCGTGAGGGGTTGCAACGTATGGAAGGACTAATCCTGGAAAACGCAAAGCGCAAAAGCTGGTTGATTTTCTACACCCATGACGTGCGCCCCGAGCCTTCGCGGTATGGCTGCACTCCGGAGCTTCTGGCGGCGGCGGTATCCTGTGCCGTTCGCAGCGGCTGCCGGATTCTGACGGTGCGGGAAGCATTGGCGGAAGTGGGAGTCCATAACGGGAATCCGAAGGGTCACGCCCGCTGGCACGTTCCCGCGTGATTTCGGTCAATGCCCTTGTGTGTTCTAGGCCGGGTATTTGATTCGGTATACGCTGTCCCCAGACTTGCGAACAGCAAGCGTGAGATTTTTGCAGGGGACCCCCAGTCATGAACCGTTTCTTTCGCCTCGTCCTTCTCATGTTGATCGTCACCTTCGTGATACCCGGAATCGCCTCTGCGACCACGTACTACATTGCGGCCAATGGAAACGATTCGAACAACGGAACTTCGGAAACTGCGGCGTGGCTGCATGCCCCGGGAATGAAAACCTGCTCCAGCATTTGTGCGTCCGCTAACCCACAACCGGGGGATCAGTTCATTTTCCGTGGTGGTGACACCTGGACAAGTTCGTCGTTTCCTTGGGCTTGGGACTGGAGCGGGTCGAGCGGCAATCCAATCACGCTGGGCGTCGATCAGACGTGGTTTAGCGGAAGTTCCTGGACGCGGCCGATCTTTACCGGTGGCGGAACGTTTCCCGGAAGCAGTGCGGCGTTCTTCTTGAACGTATCCTCCGGTGTGACTTACCTCACGGTTGCCAATCTTGGGTTTACGGGCGCGTACTGGAGTGGCTCAGCAGCTGCGTCGGGAATCCTCGGCTACATCTACCTTGGGCTGGGCAGCAATCCGAGCAATATTTTGATCCACGACAACTACTTTCACGGATGGAGCCATGCTCCCGGCGTGGTGGAAGATAACAACACGACGGCTATCTTCTGCAACAGCACTCACTACGATTTGACCGCCCAGATCTACAACAACGCCATCGATGGATCAGACACCACCGAGGATAGCTTCCAAGGTATTTACGGCTATGGCTGTGGCACTATTTATCAGAACTACATCGCTTACGTGGTGAGCGGCGTTAACGGCGGGTTCGCCACGATGCACGATAACACTTTCTTTCACGTTGGGTTGGCTGACTACTCCGGCGGCGGATCGCATAACAACGAATTCATTTCCAACACCGACGCCCCGAACGGATCGGTCGTCTACAATAATTTATTCGAGAGCGCTGGCACCGAAACGACAGCGGGCGGCGTGGGCATCTGGCTGGCCCCACTGCGTGGAACCACGAGCTATGCGTTCAATAACGTGATCGTCGACCAGATGCCCATACCCAACTCCACAATTTGCTCGTACAACCTCAACGGCCAGAGTTCCGGTGGAAACTGTATCTACTTTAACAATACCGTTGAGTGCGGGCCGGATACCGGCGCGGATGGTCCTCCCAGTTGGAACTGCATGAGGATGGACGGCCAGTCGGGTAACGGTTTTCCGGGAGGCGGCCAGGTAATCAATAACCATTGGGTATCCAGCTACACCAGTTCTGGCGGAACCTCGATTAACGTGGACTCTGGTTGCAACTGTGCGCCAACGCAGAACCCTAGCCCGCAGATTAGCCAGACACAAGCCGCCGCCAGTGCTCAGGGCTACAACTTTTCTCAGGCATTTGCATTCTCTCCAACAGCGTCGAGCAACGTCTCGGTCGGCGCAGGTCTTAACGAGAGTGGCCTTTGCACCACGATCACCGGCGTCAATGCCGCTGCGGGAACGGCGTGCCAGAGCGACACCACCTATGGGGTCACCTACGATACTGCGACGCATGCGGTTGCGGGACTAGCACGGACCCCAGCGGCCCGTCCATCGAGTGGTGCGTGGGACGTCGGAGCCTATCAGTTTGCAAATGGTGGACAGCCCAGCGCTCCCACAGGTCTCTCGGCTGTCGTGAACTAGACAGGGTTGGCCCTCGTTTTGGCGTTTTGATCTGTCGAGTCTAGCATTCATGGCAAACAGCCGCCAAAGGCGGAAACTACGCCGATTACTGTTACGGCTCGGACACTCTCCAGCGGTGATCAATTCGTCGAAGCCCACACAGCTTCCAGATTCGAGCAGTACTAAGGCAATATCGCCCCGTCTGGTGGACAGAGCGTTTCTTTCGCGAATTCCAAAAGCGTGGAAGCTTGCGATCTCCTTATTCGGGATTCCGGGCCTTTACATTGGACTTGTAAGCGTGATGCCAATTGTTACCATCGATCCGCAGAACCTCTTACATCAAGAACAGCCATTTTCGTTTCCTATCCGTGTATCGAACGCTGGATATGTAGGAATAAATTCTGTCGAGTTTGAATGTCTTATCGATGATGTTGAAATTGGTCATAATAAAATCACCAATAATTTGGCCCACGAGCCGGTCGATTTTCAGATTGGAGACCTCGCTCGCGGAGGATACGCAATGAGTGGTTGCGCCATGCCCGATCTAATCCAAGGTGATACGACGTTTAAGAGGGGACACATCACCATAACCCTCACGCTGCGTCCTGATTTCTCACCGTTCAAAATGCACCGGACGTTCTACCTTACTGGACTTCCCGATGACCGCTCCCACGCTCACTGGATGCTTACGTCAAGGTAGCGGTTCCGTTTCCAAGCAGCTGAGCTTGCGGATTTTTGCCCATTTGTGTCAACGAGGTTATTGCCCCTCGTTTTGCGGTCCAGCGTAAGTGTCTTGTTTCAATCACGGACTTCTCTTGTGGCACCGGGTCTGGGCTGAATTAGGAGGCTTCAAGAATGGAATTCTCAATTCCCAATTTGAGGTGGCTTGCGGACGACGAAAATCCAAAATCGTTCTCCAACAAGCTGCGCGCCCGCCGGTTCCGGCAATTTGAGGAACTAGTTGCGCTCATGCCGCGGCCGCTGCGCATTCTCGACGTTGGAGGGACGAACGATTTCTGGGAGCAGCGTGGCTGGGCCGGGCGTAATGATGTCCATATATGCAGCGTAAATCTGGTACCGGAAAAACCACGGCACGAGAATATCCAGCCACTCGCCGGCGACGCAACCAACCTTGCCCAGTTCGATGACCGGAGCTTCGACGTGGCATTTAGCAATTCAGTAATCGAACACCTGTTTACTTTCGAGAACCAGCGCCGTATGGCATCGGAGATTCAACGGGTCGGCAAAGCGTTCTGGGTGCAGACGCCTAACTTCTGGTTTCCCGTAGAGCCGCACTTCCAGGTGCCAGGCTGGCAATGGATGCCACTGCAGCTTCGAACAGCGGTCATACAGCGGTGGAGATGCGGGTGGCGCGGCCCTTGTACCGATGCAACGGCCGCCCGGAGGCTGGTCGAGGAGGTTCGACTGCTCAGCAAGAGCGAGCTCAGGGCTATCTTTCCGACCGCAAGCCTGGTTCCGGAGCGATTTTGCGGGTTAGTCAAATCTTGGACTGCGATAGGTGGATTTCCCTGTGAGGAGACACGGTTGAAGGTTGGAAGGTAACTCATCGCTTATGGGACCAGATCGTCTCAAATTCGGCGGAGGCGTAGCAGGAACCGTACTCCACCCGGCTGTGCTGATTGTGGTACTGATCGCTGGAATTCTGATCTGCGTCGGGTCAAGAAAAAAAGCAATGATTGCGTTTCTCGCAGCCTCCCTCCTCATACCCATGGACCAGGTTCTGCTGATCGGCCCGGCGCATTTTCCGATGTTGCGGGTTCTGATCGTTTTCGGAATCATCCGAATTTTGAAAGACAAGATATCCGCAGGACGGCCGCTGTTCAGCGGCGGAATGAACAAGATCGATTGGGCGATCATTTGGATGACGGGATTCGTCGCGTTGAATGGAGTCCTGCTGTTCCAGGCGACGGGGGCGCTCATCAATCAGTTGGGGAACCTCTACACAGTTTTTGGGGTTTACTTCCTGCTGCGATTCTTGATCCGGAACGAAGAAGATATTGTGCGCGCGATTCAGGCGCTGGCCTGCGTGGCTGCAATCGTGGCCGTGGTCATGGCGTACGAAGTTGCGACCGGGCACAACCCTTATGCCATGTTGGGGGGAGCGCGAGTTGGCAATTACGCGTCGCTCGCGCTGCGGGGCGACCGCTTTCGCGCCCAAGGTCCTTTCGCGCAATCCATTCCGGCGGGAACCTTTGGCGCAGTCCTAGTGCCCCTGTTCGTTGGCTTGTGGTGGAAAGGGAGAAAGTATCGTGCGATCGCGGCGTTGGGAATCATCTCGGCTACTGTGATTACCCTGGCTTGCAACTCCAGCACTCCAGTGTTGGGCTATGCGGCCGGTCTACTGGCTCTTTGCTTGTGGCCGTTGCGCCGACGGATGCGTGCCATACGGTGGGGGATCGTCCTTACTCTGGTTTTCCTCCAGCTCGTGCTGAAAAATCCAGTTTGGCATTTGATCACCAGAATCGATATCACGGGCGGTTCTTCGTCCTGGCACCGATTCATGCTGGTCGACCAATGTATTCGACATTTTGGGGACTGGTGGCTGATCGGCGTGAAGGACACGAGTGTTTGGGGCTGGGACATGTGGGACACGGCCAATCAGTACGTCAGCGTGTGTGAAAATTCCGGGTTTCTTCCGTTCCTTCTGTTCCTGGCGGCGCTGGTTTACGGATTCAAGTATTTGGGAAGGGCGCGACGCGCAGCCGGAAAAGAAAAAGATAAGAAGACGGCACTTTTCATCTGGGCGCTGGGGTCGGCTTTGTTTGCGAATGTGGTTTCGTTCTTTGGCATTTCTTATTTCGATCAAACCATGGTGGCGTGGTACGCGCTGCTGGCCATGATCCCCGCCGCGATGGTGGCTCGCCCGAAAAAAGAGTTGCAGCAAGCGCCCATTGGAGTTCCTACGCTGGAGTCCGACCTCGTATCAGAACTTGTAGAAGAGCCAGCCGATTTGGATCTCCAGCAGTACAGCACACAATGAAATCAATCGCTTCATCTTCGAGTCCGGCGCCGGTGCGCAGTCTTGCCCATACGATCGGGCGGAATACCGTCTTCGGAGTGATTGCCAGATTTACCCAAGTGGCAACGCGGCTGGTGACCATTCCAATTGTGATTGCCCATCTCGGTCTGGGCGGCTATGGAATCTGGGCGATCATCATGACCACGGCGGCCTACATGCGCTTTGGCAGCGTGGGCATCAAGTCGGCATTCCAAAAGTACGTGGCGGAAGCGACCGGCAACGGCGATTTCGAGACTGCGAACAAACTGCTCAGCACGGGCTGTGCCGCCATGCTGGTACTTTCGGTTGCGGCGTTGATTCCCGTGGCCTGGTTCTCGACCGCCCTGGCGAGGGCGGCCGGTGTGCCGCCTGAGTTTCTGCATTCCGCGGCCGAGTCCACCTCCGTACTCGCCTTGATCATGGTTCTCTCCAATGTCGGTGCGGTGTACGAGGCGATCGTGATGGGAGGCCACCGGATCGACCTGGCTCGGAATTTTGCGACGTTCTTCACGGTCGCCGAAGCGGTGGCGATTGTCATCCTGCTGCATTTTGGCTACGGCCTCTTTGCCATGGCTTTGGTCATGGCGGCTTCCGAAGTTGGATTCGTGCTCTGTTGCTATGTCAGCTCGAAGCAAATCCTGCCGCAAGTGCGGGTAAGCCGAATGTTCGTGACCAAGAAGGTGATTCCGGAGCTGGTTCGATTCGCCGGCAGCTACCAACTGGTAAATCTGCTCGAGGTGCTTTACGTTTCCATCCTTCCGATCGCAGTGCTTCGGGTGTTTGGCGCCGACGCGGCGGGCATTTATGCGGTCGCCACCAGGCTGGTAATGTCGGCCGTGATGTTGTCGGATTCCTTCCTGGTGCCCATTCTTTCGGGAGGAGCGATGGTCTATGCGTCGGGCTCCCAGGATGAAATGCGGAGGCTGATTACCAAGTCGTTCAAAATCACTTTGGGGTTGTGCCTGTTCCCGCTTTCCTTCATTGCGATTTTCGGACCGACCATGGTATTTGCCTGGACCGGGCAGGCGGCTTCGTCGTTGCGAATCGCGCTTTGGCTGATATGCGCCGCCGGTTTCTTTCAGGCGTTCTCCGTGCTGGGACTGGTGTTGTACCGGGTTTCGGGAAACGCGTTTCTGGATAATGTCCGGCAGGCTCTGCGGATTGTGTGCTTACTTTCGATTGTGGCGTACGCCCGGCATTGGGGTTTTTACGGTGTGCTGGCGGGATTGGCCTTAACGGAATTCGTCGGAATGGTGTTCATGATGTATGCGGTCACCAAAACCTTTCACGCATTTCAGCTGAAAGCTTTGTTGCCCGATGCCATGAAATTAACCGGGGCGAGTGCCGCCATTCTACTGGCGGGTGCGATCGCGATGCGTATACCGCTGCCGGCCATTGGGAATGCCCGCTGGGTGGCGGTGCTGGAGTTAGGAAAAGTATCCCTCGCCTGTTTCCTGGCGGCGTGGCCGGCTCTGGTGCTGACCAAATCTGTAACCGGGGCGGAGGGGAAAGCCCTAGTCAGCATACTGAGGCCGCGACGGATGCATACCGCGCAGCCTTGCGCCGAGAGCGTGACCTAGGACCATGAGTACAGCGCAACAGAATGGTGCGGTAGCCGAAGGGCCGTTCGCTTCGATTTCACGGGTCGGGGCGAAACTCAACAGCCTCTGGCTGCGGCACACGTATCCTTTTGCCGAGTTTGGCCACGGCGTGTCCGTGCATCCCTCATGCGAAATACGGCGATCCATATCGCCGGAGATTCGATTGGGCAATGACATCTATCTGGCTCCGGGGGTGTGGATCGACGTCCCTTCCGGTTCACCCGGCCCAGAACCAAAGGTGGTGATTGGAAGCGGGTGCGCAATCGGAAGGCGTTGCACGATATCCGCCAGGAACCAAATCGTCCTGGAAGAGGACGTACTGCTTGGTCCTTCGGTCCTGATCATGGACCACAACCACGAGTTTTCCGACATCGAAAAACCAATTCATGCGCCATGCGACACCAGCGGGGGGCGGGTCTTGATCGAGCGGAACTGCTGGCTCGGCATTGGCGCCGTGGTCGCGGGCGGGGCCGGAGATCTGAAGATCGGACGCAACAGCGTCGTTGGTGCGAATGCGGTTGTGACTCAGAGCTTTCCTCCGTTCAGCGTAGTTGCCGGCAACCCGGCAAAGCTCGTGAAAACGTATGACCAGCAAAGCGGAAAATGGGTGAGACCGAATGAGCAGCATGCCTGAGACCATGAGCAGCGCGATCAGCAACCCGGGTGGTAAGACTCTTGAGGATCCACTGGCGTTGATTGAACGCGTTGCCAACAAACTTCGCAGCCTGTGGATGCGGTGGACCTATCCCTTCGCCTCGGTCGGCGGCAAGTTCTGCGCTCACTACACGCTTGATCTGAGACGGTCGATTGCCCCCTACGTCAAGATTGGCGACGAGGTTTTGCTGGACCGCGACGTGTGGGTCAACATTCCGATTATCCCGGACAGCCCCGAGCCAGTCATCCAGTTCGACGATGGCGTCACGGTGGGGAGACGCTGCATGATTTCGGCGAAAAACCGGATTCATTTCGAGCGGAACGTTGGGTTTGCCCCTTCGGTGTTGGTCATGGATCACAACCACGCTTTTGAAGACGCGAATGTTCCCATCAAGTACCAGGGGATCACCGAGGGTGGAACGATACGAATCGAAGAGGGCTGCTGGATTGGTTTTGGAGTGGCCATTGTCTGCGGCAAGGGCGAACTGGTGATTGGAAGAAATTCCGTGATCGGCGCCAATGCCGTGGTGAGCCGCAGCGTACCACCGAATTCCATTGTGACCGGCAACCCGGCGCGGGTGGTCAAGCAGTTTGATCCCGCCAAGGGAGAGTGGGTGATGGGATCGAGCCCGATTGCCAGGGCAACGTCGGTCCGCTGAATGACTATGATTTCCGTGATCATTCCCGCGCACAACGAGAGTTCCGTGATCGCTCGAACCTTGCAAGCGATGACCAGCAGCGCCGAGCCGAACGAGTTAGACGTGATCGTCGTATGCAATGGATGCACCGACGATACTGCCGCAGTTGCGGGCCGCTTTAGCCCGGCAGTCCGAGTCATCGAGACCAACGTTGCGAGCAAGACGCATGCCCTCAACCTGGGCGACGAAGCCGCCCAAGGGTTTCCCCGCATTTACGCGGATGCGGACGTAGTCATCACGATGAAGACGATTCGCACTTTAGCGCAGCGCCTCGAACGGGGAGATGTGCTGGCCGTCGCTCCGACGCCGAACTTCGATCTTGCAGGTTGCTCCTGGCCGGTGCGCGCCTGCTATGAAATCCGCTCCCTTCTTCCTTCGGCACAGGAAGGTGTCGGAGGCTCCGGGGTGTATGCCCTGTCCGAGGCTGGACGCGGGCGCTTTCGGGAGTTTCCAGCGGTTACGGCGGACGATGGTTACGTTCGCATCCAGTTCCAGGAAGAGGAACGCGAAACGCTTCCTTCGGCCCATTCGATCGTGTTTCCCCCCAGGAGCATCAAGCACCTGATTGCCACGAAGACCCGGGCACATTACGGTTCATTCGAACTGGCGAGCCGGTTTCCCGGACTCTGGAAAAATCGGGGTGAGAGCAATCACAACTCGCTCCTCCGTTTGTTCAAGCATCCGGAGTTGTGGGGCAAGTTGGCGGTCTATTGTCTGGTTACAACCATCGCGAAGTACCGCGCCCAAAAGCGGCTTCGCGGCGGCATTGCCGGTTGGGAGCGGGACAAAACGTCTCGCGCGACCGCGTAAGTTTTCTGAACGTTTTCTGAACTTCTTGATCCCTTCAACAACATGCGTCACACCCAGATGCGTCAGAGCATGAGCGCGGCATTGGCATGCGCGATCGGGCTGGCAGGATCGGCGGTTTATTTCTCGCCATGGTTCTGGCGGCGCTATCGGATGAACCGCATTCGAAGAGAAGTAGTCGGGAGCCGGATCCTGGCCCTGACCTATGACGATGGTCCGAGCAGTTCGCTTACGCCGCAGCTTCTCGATCTTCTCCAGCGTCGCGGCGCGCGCGCGACGTTTTTTATGCTGGGCCGCAATGCGCAGCAACATCCAGACATTGCCGACCGAATCATTGCGGAAGGCCATGACGTTGGCTGTCATTCCGACCAGCACCTTAACGCCTGGAAGGCGTTGCCTTGGAAGGCGATCGCCGACATCGATGCTGGTTATGAACGGCTTTCACGTTGGATTCAACCGGACGGAATGTTCCGTCCGCCGCACGGCAAAATGACCCTCCCCACCTACTGGTCAACCCGCCACCGGAAAGCTCCGGTCTGGTGGTGGACCTTCGATTCGGGCGACACCCGAGACGTTCTGCCTAACCCGAGCCAGGTGGTGGAGAAATTGCGAGCAGCGGGCGGGGGCATCGTCTTGATGCACGACCTGGACCGGGCGCAGCCGCGAAACGATTTCGTACTCGAATTGACGGCCGCGCTGCTTGACCTTGCCGAGAACGAATTGTTCAAGGTGATGCCACTGAGGGAAATATGCCAGTAAAAGAAACTCGAAAACACGACAAGCAGTTAAAGGTATTAGCGGTGGCCTCCAGCGGAGGCCATTGGGTGCAACTGCGCCGGGTTGTTCCGGCATTTGCCGATTCCGAGGTGGTCTACGTCACGGTGATCGAATCGTATCGATCGCAGGTGCCGGAGAACAGGTTTTATTCGGTGAACGATGCCACCCGCTGGGACAAGCTTTCATTGATTTTGCTGGCGCTCAGGCTGGCCTGGATCATCGTGAAGGAAAATCCAGGCGTGGTCATATCCACGGGTGCGGCGCCCGGATACTTCGCGATATTACTGGGGCGTTTGTTCGGAGCAAGAACGATTTGGATCGATAGCATGGCCAACATCGAGGATCTCTCAATGTCGGGATCCCGGGTTGGCCGGTACGCGGACCTCTGGCTCACGCAATGGCCGCATTTGGCCAGGAGTGAAGGTCCGCATTATGCAGGAGGAGTGTTGTGATATTCGCCACCGTCGGTTCGCAAGAACCATTTGATCGCTTGATTCGCGCCGTCGACGAATGGGCCAGATTGCGCGCCCGTTCGGATATTTTTGCCCAGATCGGGAGTTCCACGTTCCGGCCCAGGCACATCGAGTTCACCAAGTTTCTTGAGCCCGTGGAGTTCAACCGAATGATTCGCGAGGCCAGTGTCATCGTGGCTCACGCGGGAATGGGCTCAATCATTTCCGCGCTCGAGATAGGCAAGCCCATTGTGGTCATGCCCCGGCGAGGAGTTTTGCGCGAAACCCGCAACGACCATCAGGTCGCTACCGCTGAACGTTTCGGCGCGCAAGGCCGGGTCATCGTTGCGCATGACCACCGGGACTTTCCGGAAAAGCTTGACTATGCCCTTACACTCGGCGACACCGATCGAATTGATCCGGGTGCATCGCCGCGGCTTATTGCCACAATTCGCGCCTTCCTCGATGGCGATCTTTCCGAGCTTGATCCGCCGATCTCGGTGGGTAAGATCGAACCACTCTCAGCTAAGTCCGCGGCGGCATCGTTGGGCTCGTTTCGGACGAGGAAAGCATAAACGCGTAATCGGGCATGAGTTTTGCATCGCCATCGCGATTCTGCGGGACGGCCCGGTTGTGCATGAAGGCAATTCATGGTGGGGATGTCGACCTCACCCTACTTCCGCATCGTATATCTTTAGCCGATACGCAATTCATCCCGTACTATAATTAGCATTTAAAGAGAGTAACCAACCGCAGGCGATCTGAACTTAATTCGATCTGAACTTATCCGATCTAAATCATGCAAACCACTGACATCGAGCGCGAAATCCGCAGCTTTCTGGTAGACACTTTCCTGTTCGGACGCAACGAAGAGTTGCGCGATGATGCGCCGCTCATAGACAAAGTGATCGACTCTCATGGCGTCGTCGAGCTGGTCGTCTTTCTTCAGGAGCGTTTCGTTATAAGGGTAGAGGATGAAGAAGTGACTACGGACAACCTTGACTCGGTAAACAAGGCAGTTGCTTACGTCACGAGGAAGCTCGGCGCCAAGTCCTAGGTTCGGCTTTGCCCGTGTGGCACGACCCTGTTCGATAGTTGCCCAATGGTCGCGCGACCTTCATCTATGTTATTCATAATGCGGCGGTTACTCGGGTTTTGATTCAATTTGAGAGCCGCGGTATTTTCGATGCACCGCACCACCGGCCATGATATGATTTCGCTAGTTTCCTTCCCCTTTTTAGTTCCCCCGAAAGATTAATCCGGGCCGTTTTGTCGGCCTCCAAACCAGACAGTCAATTGGGTTCTTCATAAAACTATGCTTGAAACTGCGATCATTGGCGCGGGTCCCTATGGACTCTCAATCGCTGCGCACCTGCGCAGCCGTGGCATTTCTTTCCGCATTTTTGGCCGCCTGATGGACAGTTGGCGAACGCACATGCCCAAAGGAATGTGCCTCAAGTCCGATGGCTTCGCCTCCAACATCTACGATCCCAATGGCGACTTTACGCTGAGCCATTTTTGTGCGGAGCGGGGCATCGAATATTCCGACGACGGCATTCCGGTACGCCTCGACACCTTCAGTGCATACGGTCAGGCCTTCAAGGAGCGCAAGGTGCCCGAGCTGGAAGATAAGCTGGTCACCAGCCTGGATCGTGTGCCGGGCGGCTTTCGCCTGGGACTCGACAATGGCGAAACCCTGACTGCCCGTCGGGTTGTGCTCGCCGTTGGGATCACCCACTTCGAACACGTGCCTGCGGACCTGGCGAATTTGCCACCGCAATTTCTCTCGCACAGCTTCCGCCATCACGACCTGGAACCGTTCCGGGGCCATAACGTGGTTGTGATTGGTGGGGGTTCTTCGGCGACTGACCTGGCCGGTTTGCTCCACGAGGCTGGCGCCGATGTGCAGCTGGTGTCGCGTCGAACCGCGTTGAAATTCCATGGTGCCCCGATGGGCAAGAAGCCGTCCTGGTGGCAGAAATTCAAACGTCCGCAATCGGGGATTGGCCCCGGCTGGCGGTTGCGCTTCTTTGCCGATGCACCCATGGTGTTTCATTACCTGCCCGAGAGCCTGCGTCTGGAAGCAGTCCGCAGAGTACTGGGCCCCTCCGGGGGATGGTTTGCCAAGGACAAAGTGATGGGCAAGGTCCCATTGCTCCTGGGATATACGACGCAGCGCGCCGAGGTCCGGGACGGCCGTGTGCGGCTTTCTCTTCGCGCCGCTGACGGTACGGGGCGTGAAGTTGTGACCGAACATGTCATCGCCGCAACCGGCTACAAGGTAGATATGGACCGCCTGAAGTTCCTCAGTGCGGAGATTCGATCGAGCCTCAAACTCGTCAATGGAGCGCCTGTGCTCTCGTCCGGCTTCGAGTCGTCCATGCCCGGCCTCTATTTTGCCGGGATCACCGCCGCCAACAGCTTTGGACCGGTGATGCGGTTCGCTTTTGGCGCCGGCTTCGCAGCCCGCACAGTTACGCGCGCGGTCGAAAAGTCACTGGCGCGGGAGCCGGCACCGGCTTCGCCTCCAGCCCGGCACGAGCTTCGCGAAGTGAAGGCGCCGGAAGCGCGTGAAAAGGCCGGCGCTGCTTCGGGATCCTAGATCTATCCCATAACGCAACTGGACGCATGAAGAGAGAAACCATCGCCATTCACGCCGGCTACGACGGCGACTCCGCAACCAAGGCCGTGGCGGTCCCGATTTATCAGACCGTGGCGTTTGAATTTGATAGCGCGGAACACGGCGCGGCCTTGTTCAATCTGGAAGTCCCGGGGAACATTTACACCCGAATCGGCAACCCTACCAACACGGTTCTGGAAAAACGCGTGGCCGCGCTCGAGGGCGGAGTGGAGGCGCTCAGCGTAAGTTCCGGAATGGCTGCCATCGAGTACTCGCTCATCAACATTGCCGAGTCAGGCAACAACATTATTTCTACTCCGCAACTGTACGGCGCTACCTACACGTTGCTGGCTCACATCTTCCCCAAGCGTGGAATTGAAGGACGCTTTGCCAAGACGGACCATCCTGACGACGTTGAAAAACTGATCGACGAAAACACGCGAGCGGTTTATTGCGAAAGCGTCGGCAATCCCGCCGGCAACGTCGCCGATGTTGAGGGACTGGCACGGGTCGCGCACAAACATGGCGTGCCCCTGGTTGTCGACAACACGGTCGCGACCCCGATCCTGTTGCGGCCGATCGAATATGGCGCCGACGTTGTGGTGCATTCCATGACGAAATTCATGGGAGGGCACGGCACGACGCTGGGCGGCATGATCGTGGACAGCGGAAAGTTTCCCTGGCGGCAATATCCGGAAAAGTTCTACATGATGAACCAGCCGGAGATCGCCTATCACGGCGTGGTCTATGTCGACCACTTTGGCGATGCTGCCTATGTAGCGCGTTGCCGGACGGTTTGCCAGCGCAACACGGGCGCCACGTTATCTCCCTTCAATGGCTTCTTGCTGCTGCAAGGAGTGGAGACGCTTGCGCTCCGGGTCGAACGTCACGTAGAGAATGCTCGCAAAGTAGCCGAATTCCTGCGCAGCCACCGCACGGTTGAGTGGGTCAATTACGCGGGATTCCCCGACAGTCCCTTGTATGCCATGGCACAACGCTATTTGGGATCGCAGCGCTGCTCTCTGCTGACCTTTGGCGTGAAAGGCGGATTTGAGGCGGGAACGAAGTGTTTCAATGCCCTGAGCCTGTTCAAACGAATGGTCAACATGGGCGATGCCAAGTCGCTGGCGTGTCATCCCGCATCGACCACCCACCGGCAACTGACGCCGGAAGAACAAATGAAAGTGGGGGTGAGCCCGGAAATGATTCGGCTGAGCGTGGGCATCGAGCACATCGACGATATTCTTGCCGACCTCTCCCAGGCACTGGACAAGGCAACAGCATGAGATTCGCGAGCGTCACCGGAGTCATCGAGTTGGGAGGTACGTCATGGCGCTATTAATTGACGGAGGCCGGATTCCACCGCGCTGGCTGGAGAAGAAGGCTGTGCGTCCCGCGAGATTGCACGATCGTTACGGCTCTGAGGCGGAGTGCGTCGAGATTGCTCTCATCAACAACATGCCGGATGCGGCGCTGGAAGATACCGAGATGCAATTCATGGAACTGCTCGACGCGGCCTCCGGCGACATTCCGGTGCGTCTGAAGCTTTGCTCGCTGCCCAAGGTTCCCCGCGGCGACCGGGGACAGCGGCATCTGAACAGCTTCTACTTCGGCATCGACGACCTTTGGACCAACCGGTGTGACGCTGTGATTATGACAGGCACCGAGCCACGTCAGCCTGATTTGCGGCAGGAATCATACTGGTCAGCGCTGGCCGATGTTCTCGATTGGGCCGAACGAAATACAGTCTCGACGGTCTTGTCGTGCCTGGCGGCTCATGCCAGCGTTCTCCACAGCGACGGCATTCGGCGCCAACCGCTGTCTGACAAACAGTTCGGCGTTTTTGGGTCGGAGAGAGTCCTTGATCATGAACTCACTCGCCACGCTGGCTCTTCGATCCAGTTTCCCCATTCTCGCTGGAACGAGGTGCGCGAAGAAGATCTGACTTCTTGCGGTTACGACGTTCTGACCAAGTCATCCCAAGCCGGCGTTGACTTGTTTGTGAAGCGGAAAAAGAAGAGCCTCTTTGTGCATTTCCAGGGTCATCCAGAGTATGGAGCGCAGACTCTGCTGAAGGAATACCGCAGAGATATCAAGCGATTCCTGCGGCGGGAACGAGAAACTTATCCCACGATGCCGCACGGATACTTCGACGCAGCCGTCACCGAACTTCTCGCTGAGTTTCAAGAGACTGCCCTTGCCCATCCGCATGAGGAACGGCTGGTGTTCTTTCCGGAAGCCGTTGTGACCGGAGCGTTGCAGAACAGCTGGCACTCGTCGGCCACCTGCGTGTATCGCAATTGGCTGCAGTATGTGTTGTCGAAGAAGGCCGAGACCTCGGTGCTCGCAGCGATGACTGTGCCGTATGCGCAGCTCCAGCGAAAACGATCCGCGGTATCGTAGTCAACAGAACGTAGTTCACACACCCACCGCAGAATGATCACTCTAGCCCCAACCGCTGAAACCCAGGCATCTGAGATCTTGAGGGTGCTTCCCGCACGCATCAGCGACGTAGTGAAGCCATGGGCGGAAAGATCGCCTGACCGGCCGGCTTTAATCGAAGCCTCTGGAGGCTGGACTTACCGGCAACTGGCTTCGGCAATCTCCAAAACACAGGCGTGGCTTGGCGAGTCTGGCGTGCGTCCAGGCGATCGCGTCATGATCGTTGGCGAGAACTGCCGGGAATTCGTAGCCATTCTGTTGGCCTCGGCCAGCCTCGACGCGTGGCCAGTGCTGGTGAATGCACGTCTCTCGGCGCGTGAGATCGACGAGATTCGAGATCATTGCGGCGCACGGCGTGTGCTCTACACCACAAGCGTGTCGCCGCATGCGGTGGACCACGCTAAGCGCCACGGCGCGGTGGTTGAAGAAGTCGATGGTTTGGGATCAATTAGCATCGGCGCCGTGAACAAAAGCGTCGCGCCGGAGCCGATAAACAATAATGAAGACGCGAACGTTGCGGACCGCGTCGCCGCTTTGATCTACACTTCCGGGACTACGGGTCTTCCCAAGGGCGTCATGCTGAGCCACCGGAATCTGTTATTTCTCGCAGCCGGATCGGCGAAGATTCGATCGCTGACACCCGACGACCGCCTCTACGGCATTCTGCCGATGTCTCATGCGGTGGGCCTCTCCGTGGTCCTGCTGGGTTCCTTGCTCAGCGGCGCGTCGCTTTACTTGTCGCCGCACTTCGATCCCATCACCGCTCGCGTGACCCTGGAAAAAGAACGGTTAACCGTGCTTCTGGGCGCCCCGGCCACATTCAACCAATTCCTGCAATACGCAAAGTTTCGAGGAGTCGAGTCGCTGAGGTTTCCCGACCTTCGAATCATTTCTTCTTCCGGCGCTCAATTGCACCCTTCGACCAAGTCTGCCATCGAAAGCCTTTTCGGCATGCCGCTCCACAACGGCTATGGTGTGACCGAATGCTCGCCGACTATTGCGCAGACCCGGGTGGAAGCTCTTCGCAGCGACACCTCGATCGGACCGCCGTTCCCGGGAGTTGAAATCAAGTTGGTTGGGCCGGACCGCAAACCCGTGGCCGAGGGAGAAGCGGGCGAGCTGTGGGTGCGTGGACCCAATGTGATGAAGGGTTACTATCGCGCTCCCGAGGAGACAGCCGCTGCCGTCGATGCGGAAGGATGGTTTAACACGCGTGACCTTGCCCGATTGGAAGATGGAAACCTCTTCATCGTAGGACGAACGAAGGATCTGATCGTCCACCATGGCTTCAACGTCTACCCGGCCGAAGTTGAGGCAGTGCTGAACGCTCATCCCGCAGTCGTGCAGTCCGCGGTGATTGGCCGCTCGGTTGATGGAGACGAGGAAGTTGTAGCCTTCGTCCAGCCCGCGCCCGATTCGCTTTTGACGGCCGCGGACCTTGCGGAATATGCCGCGCAGCATCTTGCTTCGTACAAACGGCCAGCGCAAATTCTTCTGGTTCCCACCATGCCGCTAACTCCGACCGGAAAAGCTATCAAGGCTGAGCTCGCCAAGATGTTCGAACATGCCCCCGCCTCGTTGACCCGGTAAACTATCCAGCTAGCGACACTTCGATCAAGCTCAGACCCCTCGCTTTCCAACCCTTCCCGCAAGGCCTTCGCAAATCCTTTCAAACGAGGTCACGCGCGCCCCTGGCACTCCCATGCCCTTTGCCAGATGCTACTAGGAGCTCGGAGAGTTGGGTCCAGCCAGGAAGCCGCCGTCGAGAACTAGGGACTGCCCCGTCATGAAAGATGCGCGATCCGAACACATCCACACCACAGCTTCGGCGATTTCCGCCGGTCTTCCAAAACGGCCGATGGGATGGAGACCAACTACGGATTTGTGGACCGCTGGAGCACCGAAGAGCCGCTCACCCATCGGCGTTTCGATCACGCCGGGACACACCGCGTTGATCCGAATCCCACTCTTAGCGTTTTCCAGCGCCGCGGTCTTCGTCAGTCCGATCACTCCATGTTTGCTCGCACTATACGCCCCCGCCCCAACAGAACCGATCAAACCCGTAACGGACGCCATGTTTACAATGGCTCCGCCACCCCCCTGCTTGAGCATCTGCCGAATTTCGTACTTCAGGCAGAGCCAGACACCCTTGAGATTGATGGTGATGGTCCGATCCCAGTCTTCTTCGGATTGTCTGACGATTGGTACCCAAGCACCTTCGATCCCCGCGTTATTGAAGGCGATATCCAAGCGGCCAAATTTCTCAACCGCCTTCTGGATGAGCACATCGACTTCGGAGCCTTTCGACACATCGGTTTTCACAAACAGGCCATCGCCGCCGTCAGCACGGATCAGTTCAATGGTCTCCTGGCCCTCCAGTTCGCGCCGGCCTGCAACCACTACTTTGGCTCCCGCCTTTGCGAAAAGTAACGCGGTATGCCGGCCAATACCCGACGTCCCGCCAGTCACGAGCCCAACTTTTCCTTCCAACTCCTTTGTCATAGTTTCCCTACGCGAATCGTACCTCTCAAGATAGAACGGAGAGTGTAGGCTCGGCGCGAAGCTTCCGTCAAACGAGGTATGTTCAAATGCATTCATTGAGAAGGCCGGGGAGTGTCAAGCATGCTTTTCGAGTGGCGACTCTGGAATTCTAAGGAGAATTAAGGATGAAAACTGCAATTCTAGCAATGGGCGAACTTGTCGCCTTTGCAGCTAGTATATTCGGGCAAACAACAGACAAACTTGTTGGCACTTGGAAACTAGTGTCCGCCTCGAGCACAGCGTCGTCGGGAGATCGAGACGAAACTCCCTATGGTCCCACCCCTGTGGGCTTTCTCACTTATACGGAGGATGGAAGAGTAACCGCCCTCATCAGTCACGGCGGGCGAAAACCGCTCTCGGTCGGCGGCGGGTCGCTGGAGGAACAGACTGAAGCGTTTAAGACATTTCTTGCCTATGCCGGAGGGTACACGCTCAGCGGTGACAAGGTGACGCATCACGTCGAAATCTCATCGATTCAGAACTATGTAGGTAAGGACCTGGTCCGCCACGTCAAATTCCAGGGTGATCAAATCATATTGGTTACCCCACCAACACGAGTAAACGGAAAAATCCAAACCGTCGAATTGATTTGGCAGCGTCTACCGGCAGGCTCCTGAGGCGCGCTTCCTGGGAAAGTAGGATTGAGATTGGAAGAGCGATATTGCTTTAGCGATATTGCCCTGCCAATTGTTTCGCTCCGAATCCCACCATGCTAAGCTCAACATCAGTAAGATAGCGGCTTCTGCGGGACTGTGATTTCTGATTTCGCCAACACGGAAGGTTCTCCATTGGTTGACGCTCCGGGCAGAAAAGTTGTTTTTAGCGACGAAGTCCTGCAGGACCCGTATCCCACGTACGCCCGCTTGCACGAAGAAGGTCCGTTGCATTTCTTGGATGTCGGCAAATGGGCGGTATGGTCGATTTTCAGCCACGCCGAGTGCTCCTCGATCGCAAAAGACCCCCGGTTATCCGCAAAACGCGCGCAGCAGATGTTATTGCCGCTGCCAATCAGCCGCCAGGCCGAGTTCAGCGAACTCGCGCGCATGCTGGGCTTGTGGCTGATCTTCATGGACGCACCCCAACACACCCGGTTGCGAAAACTTCTCAACAAAGGATTTTCGCCCGCAGCGATTGAAGGCTTGCGTCCGCAAGTCGAGGCCATGGTTGACCGAATGCTCAAGCCGCTGGAGCGCGGTTCGGAAGTTGACCTCATGCAGGAATTCGCAAACCCCATGCCGGTGCGCATCATTCTAGAAATGCTCGGAATACCGCAGGAACTGCGCGACATGTTCGTAAATTGGTCGCGGGACATCGCGGTGTTTCGAGGCAGTCCGGATCGCACGGTGGAACAGGCGCGGGCGGCGCAAGATGCGCTCATTGGGTTAACCGATTTTTTTCGAAAGACCGTGGCGGAGCGGAGATGCAATAAAGGGAACGACCTGATTAGCCTTCTCATCGACATCGAGGATGAAGGAGAAGTGCTGACCGAAGAAGAGCTATACGCGCAGTGTATCGCGCTGCTTTTCGCCGGGCACGAGACGACTCGAAATCTCATCGGCAACGGAATGTACACGCTCCTGAAGCACCCGCAAGAAACTGCGGAGTTACGAGAAAAACCGGAAATGATCCGCACCGCTGTGGAGGAGCTTTTGCGTTATGAAAGTCCCGTACAATTAACGGCTCGCGTGCTCAAGGAAGAGATCGAGGTTTGTGGCCAGCGCATACCGAAGAAGTGGTCGATCCTATGCATGCTGGGAGCGGCGAACCGCGATCCAAGAAAATTTAAGGAGCCGAATCGGTTAGACCTGAAAAGGCTGAACAATGAACACCTGGCGTTCAGCGCAGGTCCGCATTTTTGTATTGGGGCTCAACTCGCGCGGTTAGAGGGGCAGATTGCGCTTTTGAATCTGGTGCAGCGCTTCCCGGCGATGAAGCTGGCCGGCCCGCGACCGGAGTGGGCTTCTACGTTTGGATTTAGGGGCCTGAAAGGTCTTCCGGTAATTATGTGAAACCTTCGTTCGAGCCGTTGAGTCCCAGCCGATGCCGAGACAGTTTATAGAAGCCCGAACTCCTGATCGCCTCTGGGTTCTACACTGCTAATTCGATCTCTCCGGCTTTGGCACGAACTCATCGCGCTCTTTCTGCACCGAGCCGAACCGAACTGGTTGACGTCCGCTTCGGTTCCCAGGCTACTCAGCTGTCGCTTGGCGGTCGCGAAAAGCATTCTGGCATGATCGCGGCTGTGCAGTGTTAGTTTTAGTATCAGCCATGAAAATCATGACGGTGGTCGGGGCCAGGCCGAATTTTATGAAGGCTGCCCCGGTTGTTTTCGCGATCCACGATCACAATGCCAGAGTTGCGGCGCAGTCGGGGGAATCGCGGAGCAATGCTGGCGCGAAACTGCAGCTTGTGCTTGTCCACACGGGGCAACATTACGATGAAGCCATGTCGGGGGCGTTCTTCTCAGATCTCGGCCTCCCCAAACCGGATATACACCTGGAGGTCGGTTCCGGTTCGCACGCCGCGCAGACCGCAGAGATCATGCGGCGCTTCGAGGGAGTTCTACTCGCGGAGAAGCCTGACGTCGTTGTGGTTTTCGGAGATGTAAACTCCACTGTCGCGTGTGCTCTCGTAGCCTCCAAAATCTCACTGGACGCGAGCGGAACGCGTCCTCTGATCGCACACGTTGAGGCAGGGCTGCGCTCCTTCGACTCTTCCATGCCCGAAGAGATTAATCGCGTCATCACCGACCATCTTTCCGATCTGTTGTTTGTAACTGAGGAAAGCGCGGTCCAGAACCTGCATCGGGAGGGAATCAGGCCCGAAAAGATTCACTTTGTGGGCAACACGATGATTGATTCGCTCCTGGCTTCGATGGAGAGAGCCGACAAATCTGCCATCCTCGACCAGTTCGGTCTCCGAAGTAGTTCCGATGAATCTCCGAGCGGCATTCGCCGCTACGCTCTTCTGACTTTGCACCGGCCTTCGAACGTGGACAACCAGAAAACTTTTCTGAACATTCTGGAGGGACTAGAGGAATTGTCGAGTTCCTGTCCGATTCTATTTTCTGCCCACCCCAGGACCCGGAAGAGGATCGCGGAATTCGGTTTGGAGCGCTTCTTTCAAGCGACCGCCGACGCGGGAATCCGTCTGCTCGATCCTCTCGGATATCTCGACTTCCTCTGCCTGATGAAGCACGCTGCGCTGGTGGTCACGGACTCGGGTGGGATTCAGGAAGAGACCACATGTCTTGGTGTTCCGTGCGTTACCGTCCGGGAAAACACCGAGAGACCAGTGACTGTAACCTGCGGCACCAATACTATTGCTGGAACCAGCACAGAGAACATCCGGAGAGCCGTTAAGGAACAGATGAACCCGCGCAAACACGCCGGGATGCCGGAGAAATGGGACGGCAAGGCTGCGGGGCGGATCGTGGAGGTCATCGTGCGGGGGTTTCGCAAAAAGAAAAAAACGGACCTGTGAGGAGTGTTCTTACAGCGGCACCTCGATCAGCGTCGGCCCTTCGCTGGCAAAACCTTCCCGCAGAGCCTTGGCAAATCCATCCAGCGAATTGACCCGCGTGCCGGGCACTCCCATACCCTTCGCCAAGTGTACCCAGTCGAGGTCGGGACGTCCGATCTCAAACATGTCCAAGGCGCGACGCCCCGGATCGCCACCTCCTAGATAAGAAAATTCGCGCTTCAAGACCGCGTAGGAGCGATTGGCAAAAACCACCGTCGTGACCTTGAGCCCTTCGCGAGCCATGGTCCACAGCGCCTGTAGCGTGTACATGCCGCTGCCATCGGCGCTCAGGCACAACACTCGGCGGTCCGGACATGCCACTGCCGCGCCCACCGCCAGCGGCAACGCAATTCCAATCGAGCCTCCGGTATTTCCCAGCCAATCGTGGGGCGGAGCGCCTCTCGTAGCAGCCATCATGCCTCGTCCTGAGGTCATGGATTCATCCACCACAATTGCATTCTCAGACAGGAGAGCTCCCACGACGGCGGCAAGGCCGGCGAGTGTGATCTCGCCGCTTGGCACGCGGGGTCGTTCTGTCTTCTCTTCGGCAGGCTGCGTTCGATGTGGCGACAATGCCACATCGAGTGCTTCGAGCGCACCGACATAATCTTCGCCGGGACTCGCCAGCGTGTAGATATCGCATTCGGGTGAAGTGAAAGCACTGTCCTTTTCTGGGTATGCGAAATATGCGATCGGAGCTTGCGCGCCCACCAGGATGAGCTGACGAAATTCCTTGAGTTGCTCGACGGCCTGCTCCAGGACGTATTGGACACGCTCGACGGGAGCGATACCAACGCCGCGCTCCAGACGTACGACGGGATAGGGAGCGAGGAGTTTGGCGCCGGTAGCGTCTGCGATGCGACCTGCCGCTGCCAAGCCTTTGCCGTAGAGTGCATTTCCGGTCATCAGAATCGCGGTGCGCAATCCCGACCGGAGCATGGTTGAGGCGCGCTCGATGGTTGCGGTTGCAGGCAAGGGAGGCTTATGTAAACCGTGGAGCACAGCTACCGTTCCGCCTTCGCTCCAGGCAATATCGGCGGGCACGATTAGCGTCGCAATCTGGCCGGGCGCGGTGCGCGCGGCGACGATCGCATCGACGGCGTCGCGGGCCACTTCGGATGCTGAGGCAGATGTTCGCAACCATTTGGAATATGGACGGGCGATGGCTTCGATATCCGAAGTTAGTGGCGTATCGTGGCGCAAATGATACGTGGCATGCTGTCCGATAAGGTTGACCATCGGCACGTGTGCCCGGCTGGCATTGTGTAGATTGGCAAGGCCATTCCCGAAACCAGGGCCGAGATGCAGCAAGGTGCACGACGGTTTTTCAGCCATGCGCGCATAGCCGTCGGCAGCTCCTGTGACAACTCCTTCGAACAGACCGAGTACGCAGCGCATCTCCGGCATTCGATCGAGCGCGGCGACAAGATGAATTTCCGAGGTGCCGGGGTTGGTGAAGCAGGTTTCTACGCCTCCGGCAACCAGCATGCGAATTAAACTTTCTGCACCATTCATCGGTTTAGACAGGCTCTATCCTTTCCACCGTATCATCCATCCATCCTAGCGCAAGACACAGGGGCTCCCCATATAATCAAGGACCATGTCCAGTTCCGATTACCCCGCAATGTTGGAGGTGGCGATAGCGGAAGCCCGCAAAGGGCTGGCTGAGGGCGGCATTCCTATCGGTGCCGCAATTTTTGACGGGAGCGGCAAGCTTGTTGGCTCCGGGCACAATCGCCGCGTGCAGAACGGAGATCCTTCGCTGCACGGCGAGACCGACGCCTTCCGCAATGCGGGACGCCAGCGCAGCTATCGCGAGTTCATCATGGTCACAACACTGGCGCCATGCTGGTATTGCAGCGGACTCGTGCGACAGTTTGGCTTCGGTACGCTGATCGTCGGGGAGAGCCGCAACTTCCAGGGCGGCGTGGAATGGCTGCGCTCGCTCGGTGTAAAGGTCATCGATCTCGATTCCGAGGAGTGCGCATCAATGTTGAGCGAATATATTCGCGCGAACCCTGCGGTCTGGAACGAGGATATTGGCGAAGAGTAACTATGAACTCTGCGACGGGTAAGGGAACGGCATTGTTTGCTGTTCCCTTCGTGCCGGCGGTAGAACTAAAAGGTGAGGCTCAACGACATCTGAATCTGCCTCGGACTGCCGATGGTTTTATTCGTCACACCCAGACCGCTGCCCGTCGTCGGGCAGACATACAGGGCTGTGTAGGTAGTATCACAAGGAGGAATCGTTGCCGGCTGACCCACGTATGGAAAACCGTTGAAGTTGATGTTCTGGCTCACGTCATCAATTGGGATATCGAAACTCGCGGTGTTCGTCAAGTTAAAGACATCGAAGGTGTACTTCAAGGAGGTACGCTCGGTAATCTGGGTTATCTTTACGAGCGAAATGTCCGCGCGCCTCTGCCAGGACTGCCGGAAAATATTGCGCTCGCCATGGTCAATGAAGTTCGTTTCATAGGGGTCATTGGAAGGGATTGCGCCGTTCAACGCTCCGGCACTTAGCAAAGGAAGGCCAAAACAGCTGGCTTTGAGCGCGGGGATAGCGCCCGCGCCCGAAGCCCCGGTGAGCGCCTGCTTGGCGGTGCAGCCGGAGAGCGGAACGATGGGATTCGTGATGCCATCGTTCACGCCGTAGAATATGCTGCCGACCGCGCCCGAGTAATCGACAACGCTATACGGTTGACCGCTCTGGATGACGGTCAGGCCGGTAATTGCCCATCCATCGGCAAACTTGCCCTTGAATGAGGATGCCGAGAAAAATTTCGGCAGTTCATACCTGTAGGTGAAGTTCATCACGTGTTTGCGGTCGAAATCGGATAGACCGTAACCAGAGCGCAGATTCAGAGGATTGTTGCCGTTGTAAAAGAGGCCCATCGCGCTTTGCTCGTCCGTCGAGTGCGAGTAGGTGTACGAGGCGCCGACTTGCAAACCATGACTCATCCGCTTTTCAAAGTGAGCCTGAAGCGCATTGTAAGCAGAGATGCCAGCTGCAGTATAGGATTCCGACTCGGAGGAATAACCGATGTAGGGAACGCGAAGGTCGACATTCCCGCCTTCAAAGGTTTGCAGGTAAGGCTGCGTACCGTTGTTGATGGTCGCGGGCGTGAAGCCGTCGGGCTGAGTGACAATCGAGTAGCCATATGTATAGTCCTGCTCGAACGGAGTACCCGGCCGGATGGGGCTGGAGGGCGAAGCAATCTGCGCCTGGTTGAAAGGCAGGGGAACGATTTCATGGCGGCCGAGATTGCCGACGTAGCCGATATCGATCGCGAGATCGCGACGTGGCTGCCACTGAATGTCGAGCGTCTGATTGAGCGTGTATGGGAGCCTGTTGGCGCGGTTGTAATCGGCGAACGAGAATAGCTGCGCGCCGTTTGAGATTGCCGACGCATTGGGTAGAACCAGATCCGCGGGATTGCCCGAAGGAGGTGGACCGAGCGTAGAGCCCCAAGGGTTTTCAAATCCTCCGGGGCAGTTGGTGTATGCCGTGGCACAAACCTGCGAATTCACCCACGGCGGAGTCTGATTCACGCCGAACGGACCGCCCGCAATCACGCCGGACGCAAAACCCGGAGAAAGGTAGGTGAAGAGTTCGCCGCGATCATAGTACATGCCCCAGCCCGCGCGAACGACGACTTTGTCGTTGAATACCTTCGGGCTCCAAGCCAGGCCGACGCGTGGAGCGAGGCCCCATTGGCGGCCCGTGAGAGTTGAATTGCTGACGTCCTTGGTCGGGAAATTGGGACTGTTCCCCGCGACGATGAAGCCGTTCGAAGTGATTGTGTCGGTTGTCGCGTCGTAGTTGTAGCTTGATGGATCGAAATTGAAAAGGCGTCCGTTCTTTTCCGTCAGACCTCCGTGATAGTCGAAGCGCAGACCGGCGCTTATGCTGAGATTGGGACGAACTTGGAACTTGTCCTGAAGATACCAGCCCGATTCGTGAGATCGGTAGTAGCGGTTGGCATCGCCTTGCAAGAAGGTCGTAGTAATGAATCCGTCAGCCTGATAGCCAATGGGTGTGCCCGTGAGGAAGTCGAGGAAATTGTTGAAGCCAATCATGCCCGTGTTCGTTCTTTCATCGCGGGCGTTGAGCTGGGTATAAGAAAAGCTTCCGCCGAAGGTGATCGTGTGTTTGCCGCGGTTCCAAACGGCATTGACGGAAGGCATCCAGCGGTTCTGAAAGATGCCAGTGAAGGCGCCCTGCGAAGCCGCTGTCGAGCCAATGTTTAACCCGGCATTGAAAGGCGGGCCGCACGCCGCGGGGTCCAGATTCGGTGTGCAATTGCCAATGTTTGCGGGAGCACCGTTCCCTAGATCGTCGACGATGGTGATGCCCGGAAAGATATTAGAGCCGAAAGCATTGATGTCCAGCGATCCAGGAGTGAAGGGCTGGGCAATCGTGCTGTAAACCTTTTCGCGAATGAAGCCGAACACCTCGGCGACACTGAGGTTCGATCTGATCGATTGCGTGTTTGTAATAGACGCAACCTGACTCCCGGCGTCCAGGTGTTGGGTGAAACCTTCAACAGAGGAGAATCCGAAAGGCGCTGAAGTGGGATCGTGCTGGTAGTAATACTTCAACGACAGAGTATCTTTTGGGGTAGCCAGGTAATCGAGATCGGATACGGCCTGATCGGAGATGAAGTAAGCCGGCTGTGTGAGGAAAACATTCTCTGGGAAGTTCACTGTCGGAATGAAGTTAGGATTCGCCGATGGGAACATATACTGGCCGTTCGGCAACTTGTAGTTCAACAAGTTGAGCGCGACGGGGTCCACATTGCTAGCGGTCAAACAAGCAGGCTGGTTCGGTTGGTTGCAAAGGGGTTGCCAATCTTGGTTGGCGACGTTTGCTAGTGTCGCGGCGCTGCGATCGTCGGTAAGCCCGAAAGGCGCCGCCGTGCGCGAAGTTCCAATCTCCAAATCGGAAACGTGAATGTGCTGATAGCTAGCAAAACCGAAGAGCTTGTCCTTGATGAGAGGGCCGCCGATGGTTCCGCCAGCCGTGTAACGGTGCAACTGAGGCACTTTTTCGTTGTCGGGAATGTTAGCGTCCTGGTTGTAGAAATATGGGGCCGCATTCAGCCAATCCGTCCCGCGATGAACGTAAACACCGCCGTGAATGACGTTGGTGCCGGAGGCGGTGCTCATGTCGATGTGGGCGCCGCTGGTGTCCCCCTGTTGCGCATCGTACATGGAGGTGTTTACGCGAAATTCCTGAACGGTCTCCGGGGCAGGCGTAGGCAAAGCCTGACCAATGGCCAGGTAGGGTGACGCGCTGCTTTGAATGATTTCCGCAGTAGTGCTGGAGGCGCCGGCAACGCCAGTATTGTTCACAATGCGTGCCGAAGCTACCTGGCTGGTGCTCTTGCCATTGAAGAGATTGCTGGCGTCGACTCCATTCAGGAGAAACGTGTTGCTCGTGTCGCGCTGGCCGTTGGCCCAAATCGGCTGATTGCCTAGACCAGCGTTCGCGCCGCTACCGTTGGGTAACTCTGCGTTGACTCCCGGCGAGAGGATGGCCAGGCCCGTGAAGCTTCCTGTAGGTAGCGGGACGGAATCGATCTGATCTTTCTCCAGAATGTAACCGTTGGTGGTGTCGACCGCGTTCATCAAGGGCGAGGCCTCGACCGTGACGACGGTGCCAACTTGCCCGACTTTCAGCCCAACGTTGACCGTGGCAGTCCGGTCGGCCTGCACCGTTATGGAAGGAAATTTTTCGCCTTGAAAACCATCATGAGTGAAGGTGAGGGTGTAGGTGCCGATGGGCAGGTTGACGAAGTCGTAGCTGCCATTCGCGTTGGTCGTGAGCGTGCGCGTGAGTTTTGTCTGGTCACCTACGATGGTCACGACGGTCTCCGGCAGAACACCACCGGTCTTGTCCGTGACCGTACCGGTAATGCCACCGAGCGTCTGTTGCGCCTGAGCGCACGGTGTAAAGGGAAACGGCATCCACAGGGATGACGCGACGAGGAAAGCGACGAGTCCGATTCTCTTGAGCATCAGTGACCTCGTGCAAGTCTTGTAATCAAATCGCGTGGGGGGCACATGCTGGTGGCTCGAACCACCAGTGAGTTGTTTAAGCGATGTTCATACTAGAGATGGTTTGTTCTGCCCGCCCGCAAAATATCTGGATGACTCTACACGAGTGTCCGACGGAACGAAAGGGTTCTGTAAGTGAAAATTCCTTTGCCGCAGATTAGGTATTTCTATTCGCGGGTGTGGCCGATTCTCGGCTCCCTTAGCTCAGGGTCAGTGAGGTGCCTTTACTCCGCCCGCGAAATAGGAACCACAGCAGTCCTGCCGTCAGGTAGGCTAGGTAGATGTAGGGCAGCTTGCCATATGGTCCTTCGGGCACCGGGTAGAAGTTCCCAACCAGCGCGAGCAGCATAGCGATGCCCGCCAGCCAGGGAACGATCTGCGCTCCGGGACGAAAGACGCCATGTTCGCGCAAGTAGCGTGGGAGTGCAATGCAAACCAACGCGTAAGCCACAATAAAACCATAGGTCGCCAGTGAGCCAAGCCAGCCGTAGACATCCAAACCACTCGCGCCACGAGCCGCCAGCACGGCCACGGGGAGCAATGCAGCAATTCCAGTGATGACAACGGCTCGACTTGGCGTATGATTCTGAGCGTGCGTATTGCGCAGAGAGCCGTGGGCGAGTCCGTTGTGAGCCATCAGCAGTAACACGCGCGCTGCCGCCGTGATGCATGCCAGAGTTCCGGCAAAAAGGCTCACCAGTGCGCCGATATCGATCATCAATCCCAGCGCAGGGATGCCAACGACTCTGGCCAGCACATACATCGGGGCCTGGCTCGCGCCCAAGTCCTCGCCAGCAGTGTGGAAGCCCAACACCTCCGCGTAGGCGCAGACCGTGAAGAAAGCTCCGGCCAGAATAGCGCTTTGAATGACCGCGCGCGGAATCGTTTTCAGCGGGTTGCGGGCCTCGGACCCAAGCGTGGTCGCGCTTTCGAAGCCCACAAAGCTGAACAGCGCCAGCACCAGCCCCAGCCGAAGTCCGCTGCCGCTCATGCCGCGCAGATGTAGTTCATCCCAGTCCCAGTGCCAGCCATGGCGCACCAGCAACAGTGTCACCAGGATCACGATGACCGTGACGGAAGCCGCTTCGATCCACAGCATAAGGCGCGCGGAGATTTTTACGTCACGATAAGCAATCCATATTGACACACCAGTGACCAGTGTGGCCAGCAAAACGGCAGAGTATCCATGGCCCGTAGCATCGTGCAGTAACAAGTTTGCATAGTGATAGAAGCCGCCGATAACGCTCGATCCCGTGGCCACATAAGCAAGCAGAAGACTCCACGCGACGGTTGCACTGAGCCATGGGGGTAGGGTCATCGAAGCGTAGGTGTAGAGGGAACCAGGCGAAGATGAATGGCGAGCATAGCGGGCGATGCACAATGCAACCAGCAACACTGCCGCGGTCGCCAGTACATACGCGAGCCAAGTGCCATTGCCAGCAAGCGCGCACACCAGCGGGATGGTAGCCGCGGGCGTGGTCGTGGGAGCTATTGTTGAAACCGACTGCGCCAGGGTTTCCATCGGAGAAAGAATCTCGCGACGCAAACCGTAGTCCGCGCTCGAGGAATACTCTTGTGCAGTCCGGTCCATGCAGTACCAATAATCCTCAAATCAGATTGGAGTGGGATTGTACAACACCCATTTCCGAGGCAATGGAGAGAGAATCTGACTTGAACGGTGTTGTATTATCATGCAACGTTTTACCTGTGTCGTGGGACACTGCCTCTGCAAGGAGAGAACCGCATTTCATGAAATTCAATAAGCATTTATTGCAGAGTCTTCCCAAAGTCCTCTTGCACGAGCATTTAGATGGCGCCCTAAGACCGCAAACAGTTATTGAGTTAGCAAAAGATATCCAATACTCAGGCCTTCCAACCGGCGATCCCGATGCGCTTTCCCGGTGGTTCTTCCGCGGCGCGAATCAAGGGAGCCTCGCAAAATACCTGGAAGGCTTTGCTCACACGATTGCGGTAATGCAGACAGAAGAGGCATTGCAGCGCGTAGCGTATGAACAAGCCGAGGATCTGAGTCGGGATGGAATTGTTTATTTCGAGACACGATTTGCGCCGGTCTTTCATACGCAAAAAGGATTGACTCATCAGCAGATTGTTGCGGCAGTATTGAAAGGATTGGAGCAAGGGCGAAAAGATTTCGGCATTTCCTCCGGTCTGATCATTTGCGCGATGCGCAACATGAACGTCTCGCTCGAAATGGCGGAACTGGCAGTCGATTTTCGTGCGCGGGGCGTTGTGGGCTTCGACCTGGCAGGTGAAGAAGGAGGCTATCCCGCGAAGAAGCACGTGGACGCTTTTCATTACATCCAGCGCGAGAACTTCAACATAACCGTTCACGCCGGCGAAGGCTATGGAAAAGAATCGATCTGGCAGGCGATTCAATATTGCGGTGCGCACCGCATCGGGCACGGGACGCGGCTCATCGACGATATTGCCGTCGTGGATGGCAAGGCAGTGAAGTTGGGCGATCTGGCGCAATATGTTCTCGATAAGCGCATCCCCCTCGAGATTTGCCTGCTGAGCAACGTTCACACGGGCGCCACGCCCAGTTTGGCGGAGCATCCTTTCAAGATTCTTTATCAGGAAAAATTCCGCGTCACGCTGAACACGGACAATCGCTTGATGAGCAGCACCACCATGACAAAGGAATTCGAAGCCGCAGCGGACACCTTTGGTTTGACTCTGGATGATTTTGAGAAGATCACCATTAACGCCATGAAGAGTGCTTTTCTACCATATAAAGAGCGCTGCGCTTTTATCTATTCCGCCATTAAGCCCGGTTACGCCAGGATCCGGGAATCGAGCGAAACAAAGTAGACAGACAACCCGCTTGCTCAGAGCCGAGCCGCAAAGAGCTACTTGGATAAAGCTGCGAGAGTTTCGGCCAGTATAAGTGTTCCTCGAACGATATCTTCTGGGGCCGCGTATTCGTCTGGGCGGTGACTGTATCCGCTGCGGCAGGGAATGAACAGCATCGCAACCGGAGCGACGCGTGCGATAAAAAGTGAGTCATGATAAGCGCGGCTCACCATGGGAAGAAACTTGAGTTCGTGGCGGCGACAAGATTCGGAAAGCGCTTCGATGATTGCGGGAGCGCAGTCCACTGGCGCGTCGGCGTTCAGCAACTCGATGTGAATGGAAACATGCCGTTTCTCCGATATGGCGCTGCACGTAGTTTCCAGTATCTGCATCACGGCGCCGCGCCGCTGAAGGTCTGTGTCGCGAATGTCGACGCTAAGGCGGACCCGGTTGGGAATGCTATTGACCGCACCAGGAAATACTTCGCAGATGCCTACGGTTGCAACCGTGTCAATCGCTCCGCTGGTACGCGCTGCGCTCTCAATCGCCAGAATCAGTTCTGCCGCTGCGCACAGAGCGTCACGGCGGTCGGGCATCAGAACACCACCGGCGTGTCCACCCGCGCCTTCGATCAGAACCCGAAGACTCGCCGGCGCGGCAATATTGGTGACAATGCCGAGAGGAATTTGCTGGCTCTCCAGCAGCGGCCCTTGTTCGATGTGCAGTTCAATGAATGCCTCATAGTAGCCGGTGGGCAGCTGCACTTGTTCGAGTTCGCCTCGGAACCCGACATTACAGCGAACCTCGTCGAGAGCGGCACCCTCACTGTCTGTTAGCTTTCTCGCCGTACCTGGAGAAACAGTGCCGGACAGCAGCCTGCTTCCGAGACATCCGATGCCAAAACGCGTCGGCTCTTCAGAAGTGAAAATGATCAATTCAATTGGGTGCTTCGGATGAAATCCACTCTGCCGTAGCGCCCGTATCGCTTCCAAGCCGCCCAGCACCCCAACCACACCATCGTATTTCCCCGCGTTTGGAATGGCATCGATATGCGAGCCGGTGCCGACAACTGGCGCGGCGAAGTCAGACCCGTTCCAGCGGGCGAAAGTGTTTCCGACAGCATCCTCGCGCACCGTGAGTCCAGCTTCCTCGCAACGCGCTTTCATCCACGCACGAGCTTTGAGATCCGTGGGCGTGAAGACAATTCGTGTCACCGCGGGAGCTTCCGCGTCGGAGAATGAAGCCAGCGTTTCGATTTCGGACAGCAGGCGGCCTCGGTCAATCGCAAGACTCATCGCTGCACGCCCGCCAAGGGATGCCGGTTCCAATCTTTGTAGATGAGATATTTTGCGGGCACTTTGCCGATCGCTCCAAACCACTGCGGACACCACGGCCCCATCCAGATGAAATCTCCCGCTGTCACTGGATACCAGGAATCGCCGAGCCGGTAAATTCCGCAGCCTTCCAGCATGATCAGCCCGTGCTCCATTACGTGCATTTCCACCATACTCAGCGAGGCTCCCGGCTGGTAGATCATCGTATTTATCGCGAAGTCAAAATTCATCTCATCGGGAAGCAGGCATTTGACCTGCAAACTGGGATCGTCTCCGAGCGGATGCGAAGAAACTACATCTTCATTCGAAACAATCAAATGAGGCGGCTCGACCGAATCGAGGGCCTGATACCGCTTCTCGATGACGGCGACACGGCTCACCTTCGCAGCCACCACTCGGTGGCTCAATCCTTCTGGAAGAAAGACGTAGCCGCGCGCACTGAGTTCACTCGACTTGCCATCGACTTCCAACTTTACGCGGCCCTCGATCACAAAAATGAAGCGCTGCGCGGGCGTGCTGCCCAGTTCCCCGCCCGCCTCAAACTCAGCGGTATACTCCGTGAACTCGGCGCCCAATGCTGGACTGACGTGCACAATTGCAGCGCACGCCTTCATCCCCGGCAAAGTAGTGCGCACAAAGGTGTCCGCGGACAGAAGCAAATGATTCGGTTGTTGCGAACTTCGGGTCCGGCCAAGATTATGCACGGTTCATCCTTGTTTGAAATTCGGTTTTTTCTGAAATTCGGGCGAAGCAGCCAGCTGATCGAGAAGATGCAAACCGCACTCGATTGCCTTCTCTACATCTTCAACTGCAACCGATTCCGCAGGATCGTGGCTGATTCCTCCAGGAGTTCGCAGAAAAATCATTGCAGCCGGAACTTTCTCCGCCAGAATCATGGCATCGTGACCTGCGCCACTCACCATCCGGTGAGGCTCACATCCTGTCTTGAGGATTGCCCGTTCTATCTCCCCAACGAGGAACGGATCCATCGTCACTGCCTGCTGGTTTAACAGAGTATTCTCCCGTACGGATAATCCGCGGCGTGCGGCAATTCGCTGAGCCTCGCAAATAAGCTCGCCCGCAGCATGAGTTCGAATATCGTCGGAACTGTGACGAACGTCGAGCGTCAACCGCGCTTCCGAGGCGATCACGTTGGCCGCTCCAGGCTTTGCTTCGATCTTTCCGACAGTCGCGACCAGACCAGGCACCGCCTGAGCCGCGCGCTCTACCGTGCCGATCCACTCCGCTGCGCCTGCAACGGCGTCGCGTCGAAGATGCATGGGCGTAGTGCCCGCATGGTTGGCGCGGCCACAAAAAGTGAACTCCAAACGGCTCTGTCCGGCAATGGCCTCGACCGCCGCGAGTGGTTGGTTCAGCGCCTCCAAAACCGGCCCCTGCTCGATGTGAAATTCAACGTAGCCCAGCGTATCGTTCTCCAGTTCGGCCTGGAGAATCTCCTCGGGATTCAACCCAAAGTTCTCGATCGCCTCCCGCAAGGAGATTCCTTGCGCATCCTGAACACCCAAGAGTCCCTGATGCAGGCTGCCTACCAGCGCGCGGCTGCCGATAAACGGAGTGCCGAAGCGTACTCCTTCCTCCTCGGAAAAGCCAACCACCTCGATACCGAAAGGAAGCCTGCGTCGTTGCAAATTTTGCAGCAACGCAATGCCAAGCACAACGCCTAGAACGCCGTCATAAGCACCGGCGTTAGGAACTGTATCGAGGTGGGAACCGATCAAGAGGCGCGGTGCATTCGGCTGGACGGCCGGATAAACGCCACGGAAATTTCCGGCAGCATCGATTCGCACACAAGCGCCCAACGCCTCCATCCAGCGGGTAATTTCCCGGTAGCAATCATGCATGGGAGGAGACAAGAACGTCCGGCGCGTGCCGTTTGCGTCTTCCGTAAAAGACGCCAGCCTTTGGCATCGGTTGATGACTTCATCTGCGCGAGTTGTGATCTCAGTTGTCCTCAATAAAATCCAGTTCTGACAAAGGTATACATCCTGAAATTAGGCCTCGCGTATAACTTTCGCCGCTGCCCAGCCCAAGAGAACGAGGCCCACGAGGATCTCCCAACCGTATGTGTTCCCATAAGTCGCGACGGGGAAGTGATTGCTGATCATGATAAAGGCAACCGGGACCGCCATGAAGGTATTGTGTTTGGAGCGCAGCTTGGCTTGAGCGCTGAGTGATGCATCGAACTTTTCCCCGGCTGCTGCCGCCGCGGTCATTTTGCGCTGCGAGGGAAGAATTCGGAACCAAACGTTGGCGGTCATGATCGTCCCGAGCACCGCCCCGACATGTATGTATGCGGCGCGTCCGCTGAACACATGCGTCAATCCCCAGGCGAGCACAGCAATCATCGCTAAAGAGAATACAGCGAACACAGCTTCCGAGCTGCCGAGCGGCGACCGAACCGCCAGATCGTAGACTACCCACCCGCCAACGAGCACAGCCAGTCCGATGGCGATGCCGCGCACCTGAGAGATCTCAGCAATATCCGGATCAATGAGTCCGGAGCTAGAGTAATAGACGAGAAACAGCAGCACGATTCCGCTCAGCCAGGTCATCAATGCTTCCCAGCGGAACCAACGAACTTGCTCGGGCCCGACCTTCAGGAATTTTTGTTTGTCGACAGTGTAGAAACCGCCGCTGTGTACCATCCATATTGACGAGTTTGCACCATCTCCACCACTCTTCGCGAGCCTGCCAAATTGGCCGTCTAGCCACGTGAAATAGTAGGTTTGGCCGACCCACATGATCGCCGCAAAGACGTGGAACCAGCGCACAAGGAGGTTAAGCCATTCGCGGATTGACGATGTCACTTTGTCAACTCCATCTCAGGTTCCACGATAGGTCATATATCCGTGAGGGCCCAGCAGCAGCGGAATGTGAAAGTGCGACTCGCCATCTCGCACCTGGAATGTAACTTCCACTACCGGATAGAGTGTGCCGACTTTCCGCGCAGCGTAGTAGCTCATGGTGTCAAAAATCAAACGATAGACTCCCGCGGCCAAATCATCGTCTTTCGGTAGCAACTGAGCACAACGGCCATCCTGATCGGTGCGGGACGAGGTTAATAGTCGCCAATCTCCGGCTGCGTTCTGTTTCTCAAGTCGCACAGGCACGTCGTTAGCGGGCTTGCCTTGAACCATGTCCAGAATGTGGGTTGAAATGCCTTTCATCCTTGAAGCCATTTCCTCAGCCGGAGCTGCGTAATCTCTCGCTGCTGCTCGGCTGCTTCGTGAAGCTCAGTTTCCGTGTCATTCTTGAGTCGCCGCCGGAGAATTTCCAGAATCTCCGGCGCAGATTTTCCCGTGGCGCACACGATGAAGATACGATTGAATCGCCGCTCGTATTCTCGATTTGCATCCGCCAGTGCGATCTTCACGGTCGCCTCGGCATCCCCTACGTCCCGTTGTTCCTGAGCCGACCATTCTACAGACTGATCTGGCAAAGCTAAGACTGGCGGAGATTGGAGTTCCGGAGAAGATGATCGCGACTCCCCTATTCGCGGATGACTGTGGAGCGCTTCCATCCAGTCTGATCGTGTCAGCTTGCGCCATGTATCGTCTGACGCGGCCAGGAGCGCAGCTTCGTCAACGAGCAGTCTTCGAGCCACCACACCGTGCGCCCAAGCTCTGGATCCGCAACAAGGCAAAATCGCCCTGACCGCTTCGTCGATCGAAAGCCGATTCCATCGCGCCAGAACATCCTGCACTCGCCTGCGTTCCGAGACCGTCCGCTCCAAATTCAGCCGATCCAAAAACTCGGCTACAAGATTGCCCGCCACTGCTGCCCGATACCTTGCGGTGGATCGAATATCGTCAATCGGCCGGATCTCGGCAGCTACGGCCTTTCTTGCCAAAAACAAGAGATCGGAATCAATAGCTTTCCCTCTCACGGTTTGCTCAGTCTCCGTCAAACGAAGCGGAACGGGGGCCACACTTCCCAGAGCGATGCGAACGTCTTCAACCATACCGCCCGCGAGACACCCAAGAGCTGCGATACAAACCTTGGAGATCGCCTGGGCATTGCGAGCCCCCACCTTGCGGGCATGGGTGAAATATCCCGAGAATCGCCGCGGCAGGCAGACGGCTTGAACCAGCTCATCAGGCGCCAGCAGCGTCTTCTTGTAGCCCGTGTGAAAGCTTGCATAAGGCAGCCGACGTTCACCTCGGACTGAAACCAGAATCAATTCCGCGTCGTACACCAGCAGCGCCGGCAACGAGTCCGCCGCCGGTGATGCATTCACGATATTGCCGCCAATCGTTCCTCGATTCTGGTTCGCGACTCCGCCGGTCCAGCGCGCAGCACTACGCAAGAGAGGAAACTCCCGTCCGGCAATCTCATGTCTGCCGAGATCTGTATAAGTACACCCTGCGCCGATCCGAATCTCGCCAGCCGCGACCTCAATGCGCCGCAACTCGGGAAGATTCCAAATGCTGACCAGCTTTCGCGCCGCAAGTTTCCCGGCCGCATATTGCACCATCACATCGGTGCCTCCGGCAATCGGAACCCACATGCCCGGTTCCTTTGCCAGCAGCGAGACAATCGCATGCAAGCTGCCGGGCGCGACCATTTCGTAATCAGAAGGATTCGATCTCATGCCGCCGCCCTGCGGCGCGCCGCTTCCGCGACACTTTCAATGATCTGGCTGTAGCCGGTGCAGCGGCAGAGATTACCGGAAAGGCCTTCCCGTATCTCTTCTATCGTGGGTTCAGATTTTTGGTTCAATAAATGGCAAGCTGCGAGAATCATCCCCGGCGTACAAATGCCACACTGCGCGCCTCCGCATTCCAGAAATGCCTCCTGCAAAACATGCAGCGTGTCTTCACATGCGAGTCCCTCGATCGTAACGACGCTGGAGGCTTCAGCCTGGAGAACGGGTACGAGACAGCTATTTACGAGCACGCCATCCATCAACACCGAGCACGAACCGCACTCGCCTTCTCCGCAACCTTCTTTCGTGCCGGTCAATCCGAGTTCAATCCGCAACACGTCCAGCAGCCGCTCCATCGGATAAGCACTCACCGTTTTCGCCACACCGTTTACCATGAATGAAATCTCTGCTTTGGCGCGACTCTCACGAGAATCGGTCATCGCACTCCGCCTGCGGAATCAACGCCGCTGTCGTTGTAACGCGACGAGGCGGCAAGCCCATCGGTGTTCAGCCCATCCATGATGTCTTCCGGAAGCAATGGAACTGAATCGAAACGAACTCCGAGCGCGTCTTCCACCGCATTGAGAATTGCCGGAGCCGGACCGTCCATGGGCAGTTCGCCGATGCCCTTCGCACCATACGCTCCGTAGACATTGCCCAACTCTTCGAAGAACACGCGGATCGCGGGCAGGTCGGTCGAAGTGGGCATGATGTAATTCGTCATCTGGCAATTCTGCATGCGCCCATTCTGCCAGACAACTTTTTCATAAAGGCTAAGCCCAATCGCTTGGGCAACGCCACCGATGATTTGCCCCCTCGCCAGCAGCGGGTGCAGAACTTTGCCAACTTCCTGGAGCGCTACGAAGTCGTCCACCGATATGCTATAGATTGTCAGATCAACGGTGACTTCCGCGATGTAAACCGCCCAGGCAAATGCCGCATAGGCTTCGCCGCGATACTTTTGATCGTCCCAGAAAATATCGCTAGGCGCCTCGTAACGCGACCAGGAACGGAATTGTCCGTGCTCTTCAACATAGAGCTGACAGGCAGAGCGAAACTCGTCAGCGGTGTAGCCTTCGCGCAGCAGGTTGGACGAAATCAGAGTCTGTTTAATTCCCAATGCCGCGGACTGCACCAATTTTCCCACCACCATTACGGTGCGTGATGCAACCGTTGGGCCGCTGTTGGGCACTTCCAGAGTATCCGGCTGGGCCATGCTGACGTTCTCGTATGGTAGGCCGAGCGCTTCGGCCGCGATCTGGCTGAGAACCGTTTTCGTTCCCTGGCCAAATTCCGTGCTCGAAACCAGCACGCGCACACTGCCGTCGGCACAGCCTTCCACACCGACAACAGAACTCAGATAGCACTCGCCCGAGCCGGTAAATCCCGCACCGTGCAGAAACGCAGCAATGCCCATGCCCTTCCGAGTGGTGCCGAGCTGATTCTCGTTTGCGAAGCGCTGTTTCTTGGTGTGATACTCCGAAACTTCCAACCCACAATCAAGCAACTTCCCCAGATTAATCGGTTCGCGGACAACTTGTTCCGTAGTGGTGGTCTGTCCGGGCTGCAGAAAATTCCGGCGGCGGATCTCGACCGGAGAAAGACCTACCGCGTGCGCAATGCGATCCATGTGCCGCTCCATGGCAAACAGGCTCTGTGGCGCTCCAAAGCCGCGAAAAGCTCCATGGGGCGGCGCATTTGTAGCAACCGCCTTCGCGCGAATACGAACACTCGGCCAGTAGTAAGGCCCTCCAGCGTGAATTGCTCCGCGGGAAAGCACTACGGAGGACAATGTTGCATACGCTCCGCCGTCAATCGTAAAGTCAATCTCTCCGCCCAAGATCTTGCCGTCCTTGCTGATGGCCGTTCGGTGCCGCGTGCGCGAGGGATGCCGCTTGGTCGTCGCCGCCATGTCTTCCATGCGGTCATAAATAATCTTCACGGGTTTTCCGGACTTCATCGCCAGCAGTGCCGCATGTCCTGCGATCATCGACGGATATTCTTCCTTCCCGCCGAAAGCGCCCCCGGTCTCCATCTGCACCACACGAACTTTTTCCGCCGGCAAATCGCACAGAGCCATGAGCGCCTTGTGAATGTAGTATGGACACTGCAGCGAACCCCATACTGTGACGCCTTCCGCGGCGTCAAATGCCGCGATCATCCCGTTGTTCTCGATGTAAAGCTGCTCCTGCGCGCCCGTCGTATATTCGCCTTCTACAATGTATTCGGTTTTTTCCCAAACGCCATTAACATCGCCTTTCTCGATCAAATAAGTTTTGAAGATGTTGTCCTCGCCCCAGATAATTTCGGAGCGGCTCTCGCTTTCTTCAATCGTGAAGATGGCGGGCAAAGCATCGTATTCAATTAATACCGCCTGAACGGCTTTGGGGAGAAGATGGCGGTCGGGATGAGCCAGCAACAGAATGGGCTCCTCGGGATGATTGACGAATTCATTCGCCAGGCACGGCTGATCGTCTCCGATTAATGCGATGCAATTCTTGCCGGGAATATCTTTCGCGGAAACGATCACAAATTCGTTCCAGTCAATTCCGGCGCCGAATGTGATCTTTCTGATTCGGCCGCGGGGAATCTGGCTGCGAACTGTTGCTCCGAAGAGCATGTTCGGCAGAACCATGTCGTCGACGTACTGCGACCTTCCGGTCACCTTGTCCCGACCCTCCTTGCGCAGAACCGACTTGCCGACGATGCTGTCGTGGTTCATTCTTTAGTCTTCGTCCCCAACCTGTGTATCCGCGAGAATCTGCTCGACTCCGCAACCGGACGCCGAGACCCGCAGATGGGATAGTGTATGACAGACTGGGTCGCAACGGAGGGAAGTCTGGTGAAGCAGGATAGAAAAGACTTATAAGGTTGATCGATGCTTTGCATTCGCGGCGTATTCGCGTCCGCCAGGCCCACCGGGAAACTCTCCATCCGCAAAGACAGGACTCCCTCGCAGATAAGTGGCTTTTACCACGCCGCGCAACGTTTCTCCCAGATACGGAGAGACTGGATGCCGATAGTGCAATCTGTCCTCGGTGACAGCGAATTCGCACTCGGGATCGAACACGACGAAGTCTGCATCGTATCCAGCCGAAATTCGCCCCTTGCGCGTGCCGCAGCCAGCCAGCTGGGCCGGTGCCGCGGCCATCCAGCGTGCCAGATCGAGCAACGTGAAACCTCGCTTGCTCGCCTCAGTCCACATCAGCGGCAGCGCTACTGAAAGGCTTGCGATACCACCCCACGCTGTTCGAAAATTACCTTCGGCTAGCCGTTTCATCGCAGGGGGACACGGAGAATGGTCGGTGACCACCAGATCGATCGTCCCCTCTTTGAGCCCCTGCCACAATCCCTCGCAATTTGCTCGGCTGCGAATCGGCGGCGCGCATTTGCTCAGCGTTGCCCCCTTCGCAATCGTCTCGGCAGAGAGATGCAGATAGTGCGGACAGGTCTCCACGCTTACGGGAAGTCCTTCGTCGCGCGCGGCGCGCAGTTCCTTAAGCGCGTGGCTGGTCGAGAGATGGACAATGTGCAAACGAAAACCGTATTCGCGGCACAACGACAACATCAGCCGGATGGCAGCCAGTTCCGCTTCGTCGGGCCGCGACTGAAGATACGTCGAATAACAACTCCAATCTGCATTGGCGAGAGTGTCGGTTGCCTGATCAATTGGACCCGGAAGTTCCGCATGCACCAGGAGCGGCAAGCCAGTCCGAGCAACATGGGGCAAAGCCGCCCGCAACTGTTGCTCCGTGACCATGGTGAAACCATCGATGCCAGGATTGATCAGAAAACATTTGAACCCCAGCACTCCGGCGGCGGCGAGAGCTTCAATGTCACTCTGATTATCGTGGACTACCCCACCCCATGCCGCCCAATCGACGCGGCATCTGCCGCGTGCAGCCGCCCGCTTGGCTGCAAGCGCAGCGACAGTCGTCGTCGCGGGAAGGCAGTTAAGGGGCATATCGACAAGCAGCGTATAGCCTCCCGCCGCCGCGGCTTGCGTCGCGGTTTCGAAACCCTCCCACTCCGTGCGGCCGGGATCGTTGATATGCACATGAGAATCGACAAGCCCCGGCAGGATGGCCGCTTCGCCGAAGTCGTGGATGCTGCAACCCTCAGGTACCTGATCGGGAGCAACAATGGCCTGGATGCGCTCACCTTCCACCAGAATGGCCGCCGGGCGGATGCCTTCGGGAGTAACTACACGGCGAGCGAGGAACGCTTGCAAACTCAAAATGGCAACTCCTTTGAAGATTAGCGCCTCGAGGCAGAGCGTATTCCGGTCGCTACGTTTTTGCAATGTAAGCGCCACGGGAATCAAAAGAATTTTACGAAATTCTGCGTCCCGGCTTATACTCGCTTCTCAGCCGAGCGGCTGCGAAAGAGTCCCTGTCGACTAATTTGCTGGCTCGCGGGTCGTTGGTGCCAGCATACCCTAACGATTACGCAAAGATAGAGCGATCCCATGGACAATCCTTTCATGGCCCGCGCCATTCAACTTTCAATCGACAACGTCCACTCCGGACGCGGCGGCCCTTTCGGTGCGGTCGTAGTAAAAAACGGTGATATTGTTGCCGAAGGCACGAATCAGGTTACTTCCACGAATGATCCCACCGCACACGCTGAAGTGCTCGCCATTCGCGTGGCCTGCAGGAAACTTGGCGCTTTCGATCTTGAGGGCTGCGAGATCTATACTTCCTGCGAGCCATGTCCCATGTGTCTGGGCGCAATCTACTGGGCGCGCCTCTCTCGCATTTATTTTGCCAATGCCGATGCGGATGCTGCCAGGGTCGGATTTGACGATTCCCTGATCTACCACGAACTTACCCAACCGCATTCGCAGCGCAAGATTCCCATGATTCAGATGATGCGCGAAGAAGCGTTGGCTGCGTTTCGTGCGTGGGAAAACAAACCTAACAAAATCGAATATTGAGTCTGTTCGAGGACCGCCAGTCACAGGCCTGGAGGATGACTGATCGATGATCGATCGCTATTTTAAGCTCGCCGAGAATCAAACCTCCGTGAAGCAGGAGATGCTAGGTGGCCTCACCACCTTCGTCACCATGGCTTACATCATCGTGGTGAACCCTCAGATTCTCGCGCAGGCAGGAATGCCTGTGGAGGGCGTTGTCTTTGCGACTTGCGCCTCTGCAGCGGTAGCCACGCTGGTGATGGGACTCTATGCCAACTATCCCATCGCGTTGGCGCCGGGAATGTCTCTGAACGCTTACTTCACTTACTCTGTTTGCCTCGCCATGCATGTCCCCTGGCGTACCGCGCTCGCGGTGGTCTTTTGTTCCGGCGTTCTTTTCCTGGTGCTCACTGTAACTCGGGTCCGCGAGCAGATCGTCAATGGCATGCCCGACTGCCTGAAGCACTCCACCGCCGCAGGAATTGGAATGTTCATCGCGTTTGTGGGACTACGAAATGCAAAGCTTGTGGTCGCGAATCCTGCAACTTACGTGGGCCTCGGCAGCTTCGCCGACAAGGAAGTGCAGACCGCTTGCTTTGGTCTGGTCCTGATGCTGATCCTCATGTCGCGAAAGCTCCATGGCGCCATCCTGATCGGCATCTTTGGCACCGCGCTGCTCGGAGTTGTTCGCGGGATCACGAACTGGCCGACCACGATCTTCGCGATGCCACATCCCTCTTCCACTTTCTTGCAGCTTGACTTTCGCGGTGCAAGCCATCTCGGCTTGCTCGAAATCCTGTTCGCGTTCCTGTTTGTCGATCTCTTCGATAACATCGGCACTCTCGTGGGAGTTTGCGAGCAGGGCGGCTTCATCAAAGACGGCAAGATTCCCCGAGTAGGCCGCGTCCTGGTAGCAGACGCCGTGGGAACCATCGTCGGCTCCTTGACAGGAACGTCCACGTTGACGAGCTACATCGAAAGCGCAGCCGGAGTTGCCGCTGGGGCTCGCACCGGCTTGAGCAATGTTGCCGTTGCCGCACTCTTCATGCTGGCCACGTTCTGCTCACCGCTGGCCGCTGCGATTCCAGCCTATGCAACGGCCCCCGCGCTGATTTTGGTTGGCGTTCTGATGACGCAATCCATTTCGCAAATCGCCTGGCAGGAATTTAGCGAGGCCGTTCCGGCATTTATCACCATTTTGGCCACGCCTCTTACCTTCAGCATCGCGACCGGCCTCAGCCTCGGGTTAATTTCCTACACCGTCGTGAAAGTTGCCGCTGGCAAGGTTCGCGAAGTAAACGCGCTGGTTTGGATCCTCACCATCCTATTTGTTCTGCGTTACGTCTATCTGGCCGCAGCTTAACAACCTATGTCACGTTAGAACTCGAACCGAAGCCCGAACTGGAAGAACCGGGGCGTTTCCCCCAGAGCGTCGCCGGAAATCGTCCCGAAAAACGGATTTGCGTCCGAACCTCCCGCAGGCCCACTTCCCACGGCCGAATTCGGCTGCCCAAAGCGCGGGTGATTGGTGAAGTTGAACACCTCCGCCCGCACTTCCAACCGCATCCCTTCTTTGGGCACGAACGATTTGTAAAGGTTCAGATCCGCGTTGTGGATGCCGTCGACGCGTAAGCCGGAAAAATAGCGTGGCGCGTTGCCCGGAATCTGGTCTCCTGGATCCGCAAAACAATTCGCATTTAGAAAGGTGTTCACCGGCGGAAGGTTATTGCTTATTGCTGTCGAATTCGCCTCCCAGTTCAAGGCCACGTCGTGCATGCTGGTCCCGCTCTTGAGCTGGGAACAGACAACGTCGGGACGCTGGCTGCCGTTGGCCAGGCGCGCGTTGGCCATGCCGATGGCCATGGGTTGCCCCGATTGTTGGGTGATTAGCGTTGCGATCGACCAGCCTCCGACCACCGCATCCACCGCCCGGTTCATATTGCCGCCAATCCATTGTTTGCGGCCGAAGGGCAGGTCTACAACCACGGCGGCCGCGAGCCGCTGTGGCGCATCGCTGGCGCCGATGCTGTGCTCCGCAGACAGATTGTCCAGTTGTTGCGGAAGGCCGAGACCGAGCGCTCCCACCCAGTTGTTCCGGCCTGCCGAAGAATAGTCGGTTTCCTTCGATATCGTGTAGCTGCCCTCGAAGCTGACATGGTGCGTGGTGCGCTTCTGGAAGCGAATCTGCATCGCGTTGTACCAGGAATTCGCGCTCTCCAGCATCAGCCCCTCGAAATCGCCGGCGAACTGCGGGTACTTATTCAACAGATAAGACAAGGGCAGGCTCGATTCGCCGTAATTGGAATTAACCTCATTAAAGCAAGGGTTGGAAGGGGTTGATGTGCAAGGGGTATTGAACATGGAGTAAAACGGGTTGCCGACTAGGGTCTGAAGAAAGTTGCTGACGCAGCTATCCGTCTGGCAGGTCGCATCCGTGGGAGTTACCGCCGTCGCAACCTGCGCCAGCAAAGACGATGGGATGAAAGCCCGGTTGTTTGTGCCCGACCAGGGCAGATGAGTGCTGCGGTTGGCAACGTAGTCGACGCCAAGCACGATTTGGCTGGGCAGCTCTCGCTGTACTCCCAAATTCCACTGATAAATGTCGGCATCCCGCGCCGCGGTCGTGCCCAGATCGTTCGGGTTTTGATAGCCCCAGTTCGCAAACTGGCCGTACTGCGTGCCCTGCGGACCGGTAAAGCCGCCGGGAAACGGGTTTTCCAGAGTCGCCGATTGAGTGGCAAAATCGTCGTTGGTAAAAAACAGGTTGGCCGTCTTGCGGAATGCGGAGCCGGGATACTGGAAGTTTGTGGCCGGGCTCATTCCAAAATAAATGCCGACTCCGCCGCGCACCACCGTCTTCGAATCGAACGCATAGGCAAAGCCCAGCCTCGGCCCAACATCCTTGCGGTACGTCGGAATCGTCCTCATGCTGGAAGTGGCGAACTGTGTCGTGCCGTACAACTCCTGCGTCGTCGGAAGATTCAGCCCGGGGATACTCTGCATAGTCGCCTGCGCGCTCATTGCCCCCGCCGCCTGGGCAGCGGCCGGGAGGCTGGTAAGGTTAATATTCACCCCAGAATCCGCCGTGAAATTGCTGAACTCGAGCTGGTTATTGCGCGAGGTGTAGGGCGAACTCCACTCGTAGCGCAGGCCCAGATTCACCGTGAGTTTCGAATTTACCTTCCAGTCATCCTGGATGTAAAACCCCGTCTCCAATGACCGGTTGGCCACCGAGGGAGTCACGATCAGCTGGCTCGAGGCGTTGATGTTGTCGCCGTAACCAAAAGCCAGGCTGGCAAGTGGGTTGCCTGTCGTGATGGTCTGGATATTGTTGGGATTGTTGCAGCTTCCGTTGCAAATCTGCGTAGTGTCGCTGTTCGGATTCGGAGATGTGACGTTATCCGTAAAAGTCAGGAGGCCGGTCGGGTTGTTCGGCTGCCAGAAATTGTTGTAGAAAATTCTCTGTTCCCCGCCCACCTTGATCAGGTGCGATCCCCGGGAAATCACCAACTGCGACGAATAGCTCACCAGCGTGTGGCCAAATTTAGTGTAGATGCAGCACTGATCGTACAGGTTATTCCACGGCAGATTCCCCTGCATCATAAACGTCGGCATCTCGTCGATGCCGTTGGCCTGCTCGAACACCGGCGGCAATCCTTGAGTACCAGTTGGCAGTGAGGCGTTGAAACCGGAAATCGTAGGGATACCCGGCAGCGACAGTTCATGCACCCGGTCGATCGCCGCGTGGTTGGTCCAGATGATCCGCGGGTTCACGGTCCAGGTATATTCGAACGAGCCGTTTTGCGCCACGGTCACACCGCTCGCTATTCCGTCATTATCGAAGCTGTCGCCTAGGGTTAGCGGAGTAGTGTAGTTGCTCCAGCCCCGGCTGTAGCGGCCATTGATGCGGTTCTTGTCGTTGATCTGGTGGTCTATTTTGATGTCGAACTGGTAATCCGGCGCCTGCGTTACCGTTGTGTAGTTATAGTTACCGAATTCGTTGGAGTTGGTGGGCTGCGGGTAGAGATTGAGCACAGCCATTCCGATGGGATCCCGTTCGCCCACCGGGATGATCCCTCCGTTTTGCACTGGCGGCCGGCACATCGTGCCGGGTGTTGCCGGCGGCGGACAGGGAACGAGAGGCTGCTTCGGGTCGTAAATCGGATTCGTAAGCCCTGAGAAGTCGCCCAGCCGTTCCGCCGTGGTGGGCACGGTCACGAGTCCGCTGGACGCGCTCGAGCTGCTCACCTTCTCGAAGTCAACAAAAAAGAACGTTCTGTTCTTCCTGATCGGCCCGCCCAGCGAAAAGCCACCCTGGTCGCGCTTGCTGTCTGGCTTGGGGTTGGGCGCAGGATTGAAGAAATCCCGAGCGTCTACCCCCGGCCGCTGCAGGAAATACCAGCCGCTGCCATGGAAGACGTCAGTTCCACTCTTCATGACCATGTTTACCACCGTGCCGCCGTTGTTGCCGAATTCCGCCGAGAAGCTATTGTTCTGAACTTTCATTTCCTGCATGCCCTCGACCAGAGGCTCGTAATAGACGTTGGAATTCCCTCCCTCGCCCTGTTCCGGCGCGCTGATTAGGGCACCGTCCAACCGTATCTCGGCGGTCGCGTTGCGCTGCCCGTTGGAAGTGAAGTTTGTTCCCGACGGATAGTTATCCTGCGTGCCCGACCCTGCCACCTCCGTGACACCCGCCGCTAGAAACGTCAGGCCGAAGAAGTCGCGATTCATGAGAGGGATCTCATGCACGTACTCGCTGGTGATGTCCGTCCCCAACGTCGCATTTTCCGTGTCCAACAGCGGCGCAGTCGTCGTGACTACGACGTTCTCGCTCACGCTCGCCGGACTCAGAGTAAAATTGAGCGAAGCCTCCTGATCGACGGCCAGCACCACGCCGGTCCGCTCCGTCGTCCGGAAACCCTTCAGCTCAGCCTTCACCGAATACGAGGATGGCCGGAGACCGGTGAAGTAGTATTCACCCTTGTCGTCGGTGTGAGAGACACTGGAAATATTGGTACCTGTGTCCGTGATGGTGACGGTCGCACCGCGAACCACCGCTCCGCTGGCATCGGTGACAGTGCCTCGAAGTTGCGCCCGATAACTGCCCTGTGCGAACGCGAGGCTTACGAGAAAGCAGGCCACCAGAATGCAAGAAAAAACTCGTTCCGTCGATCCCATGAGGACCCTCCGTTTACTTTGCGCGTAGCTGGCTTTTCGCCCGGCGAGCGCGTCGGTTCGCCGGTAATTAAGAGAGATGTTGGAATGGAAAACTTCAGAGCCTGCGGTCTTGGTCATGAAAATCCCCCTCGAGCCATCGTGCGATTCTTCCCAGCTCAAACTCCGGCGACGAACGAAAAATGTCTGCCCCGTCTTCCACGGCCTACGGAGACTCTAGTCATTCAAAGGAAAAGTTCCTCTGCCCATGACGGCCCATTGCCGACGCATAAAACTAAACAAATCCGCACGGTCTCGAAATGCTTCCGTACCGCCCTCTTTGGTTACGGAGTACGCGGCTGCAATGTTGGCAAAAGCCAGGCAATCATCCAATTTCGCTCCACGAAGATACAGATGAACGAAGGCAGCATCGAAGGTGTCGCCAGCGCCGACATCATCGACGACTTTGGCGCTCGGCGGGGCACAGCTCCATTCCTGATCTCCCGTGCGGCAAATGGCGGGGCGCGAGCCGCGTTTAATTACGACTACCTTGGCAATCCCTGCCAGCAGCTTGAGCGCCTCCGAGGCATCCTCCGTCCGGGCGATTTTTTTTGCCTCACGCTCGTTTGGAAGGAACAGATCGACATATTTCAGAACTTCGTTCAGGTCCTGCCCCCATAGATCTTCCGGATCGTCGTTCGTATCAAGAGATGTGGTGAGACCCGCTTCCTTCGCCTTGCGGAACAAATCAGGAATTCGCGGCCGCAAAGCACGGTGCAAAAAGAAAGAGGAAAGGTGCAGATGACGAGTCCCGAGAACATAGTCCATGTCGATGTCGGAATACTGCATCTCAAACATCGTGCCCGGATACGTCAACATATAGCGATCATCGGCGTGCGGCAGTACCACAGTGAGCCCGGTGGCTGTCTTGCCGGTTCCTTGCTTCACATGGGTAGTGTCAACACCCACAGCGGACAACCGCTCCACTGCCATTTTCCCGAGCGGGTCGCCACCAATCTTCGATATAAAACCAACTTGCGTACCCAGCACACGCAGGTTATGGGCAAAGATCGCCGACGAACTTCCTAACGTGAACGCCAGGCCGCTGGCCAACAATTCCCTATCGGGAGGAAGATCTTTAGGCAACCCGTAAAGAATTAGATCCAGGTTGATCTCTCCGACAACGCAAACCTCGCTCACTGAGCATTCCTTTCGCGTTCTAGAGTGCAACCGTACATTCGGTCAATGGTGAATGTTGACATGCTGTACCACTCGGCTGATGGCGCCATTCGGACTCGGGCAATCGGGCTGCAAACTCCACCGCAACGAAAAAAACAATCCCAGCAGTTGCCCAAACATCACGTCCACCGCCGGACGGTAGTCATCGTTTATACCGCCCGAAGTTGTGGCCGTCAGGAAATGCTCGGCGTAAGAGTCGCTGCCCGGAATTTCACTCCCGGCCACAACAATCCTGGACCTAACCAGCCCCTTTTTTCCAACTTCCTCGAGCAAATCCCGCTCGTACCGCTGGACGCGCCGATTGCTCGAAAGAAAACAAACAAACAGCGTGTCCTGATCCAATGCCGCCATGGGACCATGGCGCAGTCCTAAGACTGACTCGGACATCGTCAAGGTTTTCCCTGCAGTCAGCTCCAGCAGCTTAAGGGCAGATTCCCTCGCGACCGCTCTCAGAGGCCCCGAACCCACAAAGCAAGCTTTCGTGTACGCCTCTTTCGCTAACGCCGACGCACAATCTGCGGCGCGTGGCAGAAAATTCCTGCCCGCTTCGACCAGTTGCAACAAGACTTCTTGGTATTGAGCGAGATCGTCAACGTGCGCCAGACACTGACCAAAGATCACCATGTTAGAGAAGGAACTGGTCATGGCCAATCCGCGATCATTCACCGCATCATCCAGGCAAATACCTAATACCCGCGCTCCGTCTGCGCTCTCACGGATCATTCGACCGTTCGCATTGCACGAGATCACGAGGTGATAAATGTCCGGACGGTTCTTGCGGGCACTCTCGAAAACCGCCACCCCTTCCGGACTGTCCCCCGAACGCGAAAAAGAAATCCAGAGGTATCTCTTCTCAGGAAAGATCAAGTCATCCATGTGCGTCAGCAGGTCCGTACTCGCCACTGCGGTCACATCGCAGTGCCAGCACTTGCCGAGAAGATAGGCAAGAGATTGCCCAATATAGTCAGAGGTCCCAGCACCGATGAGGAAAACAGTCGGCTTGGAACCTGGACCTGCACCGAATCCCGCCAGCGGCAGAAATTCCGCAATCTGGGCCTGTTTTCTCCGGAAGAGCTCAAAGGTGGACAGCCACGCATCAGGCTGCTGCGCGATTTCCGCAAGGGTGTGAGTCAACCCACGAGCGCTCCTCTCACTGTCCGGAAGGCTCAACAATTCAGCCAGAGCATTCACCCGCAAAATCCTCCTCGATTCGATACAACGGTAGCATCGCTGCGCCCCAGGCATTCACGCATCACGGCTCATACCAAAACACTGCGCCCTTTTCAATCACGGGAAGCTGGTAACTGATACCTGCGTCACTAGCAGTTCCAGTTAGCGGCTGCACATCTCCGAGAAAAGGAAGAAAGAATCCATGCCCTTTCGTTACACCGGACACTGTGACTTGAACATCGGTCTGGGGCGTCTGAATCGGATTCACCCCGCCCTTCAGACCTGCGAAGTTCGCAAAAAACACGTGCGTCTTCCCGTCAACCTGGGCGATCGACGTAGCGACCATCGGGGAAGCAACCACGCGAACCGGCGTCTCGGATTTCAGCTTTTCCAGAAAGTCGCGCTCTCGATCCGGGCTCGATTCCTCAACACTCTTCTGCAGCGCCGCATAGTAATCCTTTCCGGGACATTTACTGAACCGGAGCACGTTGGCGGCAGAACCGAGCTGAGTAGCATCTTCCCCCGTGATCATCAGCGTCTTCCCGCCATCGACATACTTGCGAAGCCTCGCCTTTTCGCCCTCACTAATCTCCCGCACGTCAGGAAGAATCAAAGTGTGCCCCTGGAACTCCGCAAGCGTGCGCGGAGTGACGATCTGGAACTCCAAATGCTTCTGCATGAGAAGGATAAGAATTCCGCGATAGGAAGGGATGAATTCGTCCGCATAATAATCTCGCGTCTCGGGAGAGAAGTACACGCCTATGGGCGCGATCCCCGTCCGTGGCCGGTAAAAAGTTTTTTCGTGAGCCTTGATCCAGGAAAAAATCCGCTTTCTGGTCGCAGGATCGTTCGACCCCGCCATCGAATGTCCGGGCGCGTCCCAGAAGTTTGCCCCTGCCATGACTTCTGAGACCGCCAAGTTCATCATGGCCTCGCGCCGATCCACTTTCTGATCGCCATCCCAGGAGTAGTTCAATATCCAGGTCGCCTTACCTTGCGCGAAGGCACGAAACGAATGCATTCCCACCTGATAATTGAACCAATCCAGCGGCTTTCTCGACGACGCCATGTGGTCCCCCTCGCCGAATTCATATTCATGGGCGATGGCATCCACAACTCCGTACAAACTATAAACATCGGCTCCTACCCGAACCGCTTCTTTCTCAATCCCCGGGTAAATCTCCGGAATCGTCTTGATCGCCGGATTCACGCCTTTTGCGTTCCGATCAATTTCCTGCATGAAATTGGTAAAAGTTTGAATCCTGAACTCAACCCATTTCCGAAAATTACCGTCCGAGAAATCTCCCAGTTTGAGGTCTTTCTTAGCATCCAGACCCGTTTCTTTACGAAAGGCCGCAACGGTGTAGTCATCGAAGCTCGCCCAGGTGTCCTCCCAACCATCGAAGTGTGTCATCCAGTAAGGGATGTCCACGTAAATCCCATCGATCCCCGTAGCCGCAATCTGCCTCACCCGTTCCATGTAGATCTTGCGCCAAGCCGGTGCGTAAGGACTGACCCACACATCCTCATCGCCTTTCCGTATCCAGAAAGCGGTCCCGCCTCCAAAGATTGCAGGTTCTCCTGTGATCTTTCGTTGCAGCCAATCCGGATGTTCCTTGGCCAGCGTGTGCGGAGTTTTGTCGCCGTTAGCCGTGATGCACTCAGTGCCAGCGATGTACACAAAAGCCCGGTTGCCCACCGCGTGCGCCTTCTCGGCAACTTCGTGGATAGCCTTCAGCTTTTCCTCAGGATTGACAAAGCTTTCATAGCGACCCTCAATGTCGTTGTCGACTTCAATGCCGAATACGCCGTCTTCCTGCGCGCTTCGGACGATACTGTCGGCATTGCGGCTTTGTAGCCCGTATGCGCCGATGCGCACGTAATGGGTCCAATTCTGCTCCACCGAATCGGGGCTCGCCTGCAAAAGCGAAATCAGTAGCAGCGTTGCAATTGTCGTGAAACCATTGTTTCGCATGTTTCGTATCATTTCGTTTAATAACTTTTACTTTCGCGAAGACTAAGCTGTCAAGTGTAAAATTTCACTGGCATGGACAAAAGAAGCCCCGCCAAGGTAAAAGAGAATGTCGCAAGAACCTGCGACCAAGCAAATCTGAAAGCGAGTCTTGCCAAGTGCAGCAGTGCTGAACGAAGAACGGCGCCGACACATCCTGGACATCTTGAGCCGCGACGGCCGCGTTTTGGTCGTGGACCTGGCGAAACAATTCCGCACATCCCAGGTCACCATCCGAAAGGATCTGGATGCTCTCGAGGCTCATGGCCGCATTCACCGCAGCCATGGCGGGGCCCTGCCGGCGCGAGGCAGCGCGCTGGAAGACCCAACTCTGCGGGAAAAGGAGAAGCTGCACCGCAAAGAGAAACTGCAGATTGCGGCTGCCGCCGCCCGCATGGTGCAAGAAGGTCAGGTGGTGATTCTCGATTCCGGAACAACAACAACGGCGATCGCACGGGCCCTGCGTAAGTTTGAGAACCTCACAATTATTACCAACGCGGTAAATATCGCCGCCGAACTCTCCGGCTCCTCGCTGGACCTCATCCTGACCGGCGGGACTTTGAGGAAGAACTCGTTCTCGCTGGTGGGGCCGATTGCGGAAGAAACCCTGCGGCGACTGAATGGAGACATTCTTTTTCTCGGTGTGGACGGTTTCGACGTGCAGCATGGTTTGACTACGCCGAATCTGCTTGAGGCCAAAGTCAATCGGGCGATGATGGATGTGGCTAGGGTTGTGGTTGCGGTGTGCGACTCCAGCAAGTTTGGCCGCCGCACCTTATCTTCGATCGCACCCCCTTCGGGGGTGCATCACTTGATCACGGATCGGGGTATTCCAAAACCGGATCTTGCCGCACTGAAAAAAGCTGGAATCCAGATAACCCTGGTCTAATTCCTGCCGCGCAATCTACTTCTCTCGCGCAAGCGCTTCACCGCGGAATTGCCCAAAGATCCTCTCCGCGTTCTTGTGATAAATCTTTTCCAATACCGAATCTGGCAGCTCTATGCCATAAATCTCCCAGCGGCCCTGCCCCGGGTAGCCCCAGTAGGCGAAAGATTCATCGCCAGTTTCCAGCCACCGGAAATGATTGCGGTACATGGCTTCATCCATGCCGTTGTCGGTGCCGAACATGATCCGGTCCTGATACTTGATGAAGAATTCGCGGGCGCGCCGCGGCTGGCGGCCCAGTTCAGCTTCGCGCGCCCCGAACTCGACCATCACGTTGGGAAGCGTATCCAGCAGGTGAGAAACATAATCGAGATTCTCCGGCCAGTTCGCCATGTGAAGCGCGACAAACGTCGTGTGCGGGTGCTTGGCGAACATGCGGTCGCGCTCCGCCAAGAGCGATTCCTTCGTAGGGAACTGCGGCCCATAGAAACTCCAGTCCGGGTGCTCCGTGAGCTCCTCATACCGCTCGTTGGTATTGTCCACGGGACGAAAGAACGCTTCGGGATCGGTGGAGTGAATGGAGACGGGAATGCCCAGTCGTCCGCATTCCTCCCAGATAGGATCGAGGCGCGGGTCATCGATCGCTATTAATTTCCCCGACTTATCGCGCACGCCTAGGCCGAGATCCTTCAGCTGCTTCAGGCCGCGCGCCCCTCGCGCCACGGCATCGTCGAGCTGTGCCACCATCTCCTGGCTAAAGTTTGGGTCGTCGATCTTGCTGAAGTCAATCTGGCTAAATACAATGAAGCGCCCCGGATAAGGCTTGACCATCTCGTCGATCACAGCCTGCAGTTTGTCGCCCCACATGCCGGTAAGGATCACGACCGTCTTGACGTTGGTGTTGTTCATGATCTCCACGACGCGCTCTGGCGGCATGTGATCGTCGATTCGCATGGCGTCGTTCTGGTGATTGTGAACATCGATCACGTAGTACTTGGCCCGGTCTATGTTGTGCACCGGTGTGTGCAGCATCTGCACGGGGTGGAAGTCCTTCAATAGCAGAGTTTTCTTCGCGTCCGCACCGGCTGCGGATTTATAGCCGATTTGCTCCTGTGACTGGCCCTGTTGTGGCGATGCACCCTGCGCTGCGGCCAAAGCAGCCAGAAACAGACAATAGGACAGAGCTGCTTTCATGCGCATGGCTTCTAATCTCCTCATTTACCACAAATTCTCTTGACAATCTTAATAAAACGAAAGTAAATGGAATCATTCGCAATATACTTCAGGGTTCTGGCTTTCGGCAAGCGGCTTTCCGAAATGAAGAGCAAACAGGACGACATGGGAACCAGATCGAAATCCAGCGGTGGTATCCTCCGATCATGACGCGCTTGCAGGCACTCGCGTTAACCGGCCTCGCCCTGCTCGGATTGGCGTTCGGCCGGAAGTCTGAACAGAATGATGCAAGCCAGAAGTCCGTTCCGGCGGCCAGTGATTCCTCCACCGACCTACAGATTCAGAATCAAGTCCTGTGCATCGAATTCGACCGCGAACTGCACAGCCGCGTGATTCCACTGTTTAACGTGGCTTCCAAAATGCCGGCTCTGGTCCCTTTCTCCGCGTCAGAGACGCTCGTTGGCGCCGATCATACGTTCAGGGACTTCGCTTTGAACGCGAGCCACTTGGAGCAGGTGTTGGACATTTTTGGCGTCGGTCGGCGCCTGTCGCTTACCGGCAATTCCGGGAGTCTCCAGAAGAAAGTATCGGTCACCATCTACAACGACTTTCCGTCGATGGCGATATTCGACGTCGAGTATACAAACCAAGGCACCGCTCCGCTCACCGTCCGCGGATGGGCCAATCATCAGTATCAGATGCGCTCTCTGCCTGGAAGAGCCGGTCCGGCATTCTGGTCTTACCAGAGTGGTTCGTATGAGAAGCGGCCGGACTGGGTGCGTCCATTGCGCCCTGGATTCCGTCAGGAGAATTATCTTGGCATGAACGCTAGCGACTACGGTGGAGGCACTCCCATAGTCGATGTCTGGAGGAAGGACGTTGGCCTTGCGGTCGGTCATATCGAACCGATGCCGCGGCTCATCTCGCTTCCCGTTTCTATGCCTGACGTTGGTCATGCTCGCGTTGCTGTGCGATCGACTCGGGAGCAGACTTTGGAACCGGGAGAAAGCCTTCATACTCTGCGGACGTTCGTCTCCGTGCATCAGGGCGACTACTTCCGCACGCTCACCGATTACCGCCGACTGATGATGCGTCAGGGATTTCAAATGGCCTCCGCGCCCGACAGCGCTTTCGGACCGATCTGGTGCGCCTGGGGCTATGGCCGGTCTGTCCAACTCAAACAGGTGTACGACACTCTCCCCACCGCCAAGAAACTGGGCTTCTCCTGGGTGACGCTAGATGATGGTTGGCAGAACAACTACGGCGATTGGGAACTTGATCCGAAGAAGTTTCCTAACGGCGATGCCGACATGAAAGCCCTGGTCCAGAAAATTCATGACGAGGGATTTCGCGCGCAACTATGGTGGTCACCACTCAGCGCCGTCCCCGATTCCAAACTGCTCAAAGAACATCCTGATTTTGCCCTGCTCAATCGCGACGGCTCCCGGCGGAAAATCTCCTGGTGGAACTCCGACTATCTCTGTCCTGCCGATTGGCAGGTCGTGGAGTACCACAAAGCGCTGGTTCGAAAGATCCTTGGCGATTGGGGGTTCGACGGTCTCAAGCTCGACGGCCAGCACATGAACGCCGTACCACCTTGCTACAATCCCGCGCATCATCACAAGCGCCCCGAAGACTCTGTAGAAGCGCTACCTGATTTCTTTCGTGAGCTGTACGAAACCGCCCGCAGCGTGAAACCTGATGCCTTGGTGGAGTTCTGCCCTTGCGGCACTGGATATTCCTTCTTCACCATGCCGCACTTCAACATGTCGGTAGCATCCGACCCCGAGAGCTCATTCCAGATTCGTTCCAAAGGCAAGACGTTAAAAGCGCTGATGGGCGACAACATACCCTACTTCGGCGACCACATCGAATTAAGCGATGGAGCCAACGATTTCGCTTCCACCGTGGGCGTAGGAGGAGTCGTCGGCACGCAGTTCGTACTTCCGAATCTGGTAAAAAAGCGCAGCACTTCCGATCTAACTCCGCGGCGTGAAAAGCTCATGGCCAAGTGGGTAAGCATTTATAAAGAAAAAATGCTCTCGCGTGGAGAGTATCTCGGGGACCTTTACGACATCGGCTTCGATCGTCCCGAGGCGCACGCGATCCGCAAAGGCGGAGAAATGTATTATGCGTTCTTCGCTCGCCGCTGGAGTGGGTCCGTTGAATTGCGTGGTCTGCAGGACCGCGACTATCACGTTGTGGATTACGTGAACGGCAAAGATTTCGGAATCGTGCACGGCCCTCGTGCCACCATTCCTGCCCAGTTTGACAAACACCTTCTGCTCGAGGCGCAACCTCAGTAATAATTGCCGAACCAAACCTACAGCCATCGACGGTACCAACCGTCATGTTCTGGTAATCACGCCGCGACATTCCATTACCATCGTCTCGGTGCTTTTGCGATGTGCAAATTCCTGCAGGTCCGGCAACTTGCAAGAAACTGCATACTCGGTCGTAATAAAATCCTTCACCTTGACATCCTCCTCTCTTCAGACCAAACTTGACGAGCCCTCCCCGAATCACCCCCACTTACTACCGGAGGTTTCGCCTTGCCCGACAAACCATTGAGCTACGCCTGCGCCGTGCTGTGCTCCGCCTTTCTCTTCCTCGCCATCGCTCCATCGGCGACCGCACAGCAAATCCGCCAGGGAATTTACCGCGGCATGCCCGTCACCTACGTCGTCAAGAACGGCAAAGCCATCTTCCAAGGCGACATCGTTCTCGAAAAAGTCGAACCCGTCAATCCGCAACAGCCGCCTGCTTTCAGCACCAACTCCATCGGCGTCGACTATTCAACCTACCTCTGGCCCAAAGTCGGCAACCAATATCAGATTCCGTACGTTATTACTTCCGGCACCGGCGATCTCACCAATCTCACTGCTGCCATCACACAATTCAACAAAACTTTTTCCAACATCAAGTTTGTCGCCCTCGTCGCTCAGACCGACTACGTCAACTTCTATTTCAACCCTGACGACACCAGCGGAGAATGCGAAGCCGTTGTCGGCCGCGCGGGAGGCGAACAACCAGTCGGAGGCTCCGCCACCTGCGCTCTTGGCACCATTCTCCACGAGATGGGACACACCATCGGCCTCTGGCACGAGCAGTCACGCCCGGACCGCAACACCTACGTCTCGGTCAATTACGACAACCTGATCAAAGGCTCCATCTCCAATTTCAATCAGATCTACGACAACGCGCAGGAGACCACGCTCTTCGATTATGCCTCCATCATGGAGTACCCGGCGTTTTCCTTCTCGCGCAACGGCGGTCCGGCCATTGAATCTATTCCCCCCGGAATCCCGCTCTCGAACCTGACCGGCTACACCGCTGCCGACATCGATGGCATCGAGCGCCTCTACGGCAAGGCTCCCACGGCCGTCACTGTCACCACCAACCCTCCGGGACTCTCCGTCATCGTCGACGGAAACGTCATCGTCGCGCCCCAGACTTACAACTGGCCGCTGTATTCCACGCACACGCTCGATGTCCGCGATTACGTTCAGAATCAATCTGGCGACATCGTCAACAGCACTACGCCAACGACCTTTTACTACACCTTCGGCCGCTGGAACGACTCCGCCGAGACCACCCACACCATTACCGTACTTCCCGGCAACGGAGAACCTTTCACTCCGGCCACGTCCCCAGCTGTCACCACATACACCGGAAACTTCATTCAACTCGTGCCTTACCAAAACACGGTTTATCCCACCGGTGCGGGAACCGTCACGCCATCGCCCGCGCCGCAAAATTATTCCGGGCAAGCTCCTTACTACTTCTACATTGCCCGCCAGCAGGTTACGCTCACCGCGACTCCCAGCTCCGGACAAAACTTCTACGAATTCAACAACGGACCTTTCTGGCTTCCCGGCGGCCTCGGCGCGAATCCCAAGACTTTCTATGTTCCTGATACAGGTCTTGCTATCAACACCACCGCTGAGTTCTCTCCCAACCCCATCTATACTGTGAACGTCGCCCCTAACCCGTTCAGCTCGAACCTCTATATATATGCCGACAGCGGCTTCTCCTACGCACCTAAGAACTTCTCTGTGTACTACGATCCCTCATGGACCGTTGGCAGCACGCACACACTCAGCGTGGATACGCCTGTTTACCCCTACAGCTCCAACAGCCGCTACGCCTTCGACAACTGGAGCGACGGCACCACCACTACCACCGACACAGTATTACTCCCGGCCATCAGTAACACCTATACCGCCAACCTCACGCCCCAGTTCTACGTCACCGATTACGTCAACGAAACCTGCGCCGGTTCCATCAACGTTAGCCCGGTCTCGCCCACCGACGACGGGTTCTATCCCTCCGGCAGCGCCCTCACCTTTACCGAAACTCCCAACTCCGGCTGGCTCTTCACCGGATGGCAATACGATCTCAGTGGAACCTCTGCCTCGCAACCGCTCACTGTGACCGACGAAGTTCTGGCCACCGCCGACTACAACACCATCGCAACGCCGCTCACACTCACCAGTCTGAGCCCAGCTGCGGTTGTTCCCGGCGGACCCGCTTTCACGCTCACTCTGAACGGCGCAGGATTCACCCCGAGTTCGGTCGTCTCCGTGAACGGAACCTTCCCCACTGTAAAATTCATCAGCAGCACCGAACTCAGCGTGAGCGTGACCGCCGCGCAGATCACAAAACCGGGAGCCTTCCAGGTCTGGGTCGACAGTTTTCCCAGCGGAGCCTCCTGTGCCGCGTTCGTCGCACTTCCCTTCACCGTCGCCGACAAACCGATTGTCACGCCGACGCCGGGCAGCTTGTCCTTCGGCCCGTTACCGCTCAGCACGACCAGCGCCTCGAAAGCCGTCACGCTCAAAAACACCAGCGCCGCCAGCGTGAGTATCAATTCCATCAACGCAACCGGCAACTTTGCCGTAGTCAGCAACACCTGCGGTTCGTCGCTCAGCTCCGCTGCCTCCTGTACCGTCAACATCACCTTCACTCCGACGATTGCAGGAGCCCTTGTCGGATCGCTCGCGATCAGCGACAGCGCCCCCGACTCTCCTCAAACCATCGCGCTCTCCGGCACCGGCGACCTGCCGCTGACCATCAGCCCAACGACACTCGCCTTCGGCACGGAAATTGTGGGCGGTACCACCGCCCCTAAGGCGGCGACGTTGACCAACAATACCTCCTCCGCTTTGAGCTTCTCCTTCGTTCCTAGCGGCAACTATGCCATCAGTTCCTCCGGCACAACCTGCGGCACATCGCTGGCGTCCCTAGCCAAGTGCAACATCGCGGTCACCTTTAGTCCCACCGCCAACGGCAGCGTCAACGGCGCGGTCACCATCACCGACGCTGCAGGATTCTCTTCTCAACTCATCGCGCTTTCCGGCACCGGCTCCGGCGGAACCACAGCACCGCTCACGTTTACTCCCGCCACGCTAACTTTCGCCGCTCAAGCCGCAGGCACCACCAGCCCGTTGAAAGCCCTCACCGTCAAGAACAGCAGCGCCAGTTCGCTGACCCTGACCACCATCGCCACCAGTGGAGATTTTTCCGCTACCGGCGCCGGAGCGAAGCCCTGTACGCCCGGCCTCAATCTGGCCGCAGCCGCAACCTGCACGCTCGCCGTCACCTTCTCGCCCGCACTCGGCGCCAGCGGTGTGATCGGCGGTGGAGTCGTGATTACTGACAACGTCCCCATCAGTCAACAGATTCTCGACGCCAAAGGCACCGCCGTTTTGCCGCTGACGTTCGCGCCCACAACTCTGATCTTCGCCTCGCAAACCGTAGCCACCACTAGCGCCGTCCAAACCGTCACTGTCACCAACAATCTCACCACTGCGGTGAGCCCAACAATCACTGGCAGCGGCGATTACGCTGCAATTCCCGGTGGCGCGATCCCTTGCACGTCCACGCTCGCCGCCAAGGCACAATGCACTTTCACCGTGACCTTCACCCCGAGTGCCGTAGGCACCCGCACCGCCGCAATTACGGTGACCGATTCAGCAACCCCGGCTCTGCAAATTTTAGGCACAACAGGAACCGGCCAGTAGTTCGGCCCGGAGTAATTGAGATATGGCTACGTTTATCCTGCCCTCACGCCGAAATCCTGCCTGAATACAAAGCCATCCCTACAACGGCGTCCATCCCCAGCACATCGAGGCTGTCGATTTCTCGTTGCGTCGTTACTCCCCCAGCGACCACTAGCCGCCGCGAAGTAGCTTGCCGGATTGCGCCCACAGTTTCCATCGGGATTCCGCACATCAATCCTTCCGTATCGATGTGCGTGTAGAGAAAGGTTTCGCAAAATGGTTCGAGCGCCCGAATCATGTCGAACGTGGTGACGGCAGTCTCTTTGCGCCAGCCGTCAATCGCAATCCGACCGCTTCGAGAATCGAGGGCGAACACCAGCGGCGCGGTACCGAATGCACTTGCCAGTGCGGTAGCGCACTGCGTGTTGATCTTGCCATCCTTCAACAATACCGAACCAAGAATGACCTTGCGTGCGCCCGCTTCTAGAACCTCCCGCGCCTTTTCGAGGCTGCGAATTCCACCGCCCACTTGGCAGTTAAGCCTCTCCACAATCTGCTTCACGAGTAACCCGTTATTCCCCTTGCCCCGAGCTGCGTCGAGGTCGATCACCTGCACCAGCGGATACTTGGAGAATTGCTCGATCCAATAGTCGAAGTTGTCGAACTCCAGCGCCTTTTTCTCACCCTGCACCAACTGCACAATCTTGCCGCCCATCAGGTCAATCGAAGGAATCAGCATGGCCACCTCACCGGCATGCTGGCATCGTGCAGTTCGCGTTTCAGTTCCGCGATATTCTCGATACCAAAATGAAAGATGGACGCAGCCAGCGCCGCGTCCGCGCGACCATCGCGAAACACCTCGATGAAGTCGCGCGCTGAGCCTGCGCCTCCTGAGGCAATCACAGGAATCGAAACCGCCTCGGCTACGGCGCGCACCAGCTCGCAGTCGAAGCCGGATTGAGTGCCGTCCCGGTCCATCGAAGTCAGCAGGATTTCTCCCGCTCCGCACGCCGCCGCCTCCCGCGCCCATTGAATCGCGCCCCGGTCCGTGGGCACGCGTCCCCCGGCAACGAACACTTCAAAACTTCCGGCGACTCTCTTGGCGTCGATGGCCACCACCACTGCCTGCGACCCAAAGCGTCCTGCGATCCCGCTGATCAATGTTGGATCGCGCACCGCAGCCGAGTTGATGGCGATTTTATCCGCGCCCGCATCGAACACCGCCGCCGCATCTTCGAGCTCGCGAATTCCTCCGCCCACCGTAAATGGAACAAAAAGCGAGCGCGCCGTACTGCGAACCGCGTCCAGCAAGGTGCGCCGGTTCCCGCTGGTCGCCGTAATGTCGAGCAGCACAATTTCATCCGCGCCGTTGCGCGCATGCTCGTTTGCGCACTCCGCCGGATCGCCGGCGTCGCGTAAATTCCCGAACTTCACGCCCTTCACGACGCGGTCCCCTTCCATATCCAGGCAGGCGATGATGCGCTTGGTCAGCACCTCAAACCTCACAGAAATTCTTCAGGATCGAAAGCCCCACGTCTCCTGATTTTTCCGGATGGAACTGCACTCCGAAGATGTTTCTGCGCTCAACAGCGCCAGCAAGCTGCAGCCCATGTTCGCTGGCCGCTGTCGTTTCAGCAACCAAAGGCGCATAAAAAGAGTGCGTGTAGTAGACAAATGAGTCTTGCGCGATGTCTCGCAGCAGCCGTGAACCCTTCTGAACCACTAGAGAATTCCAGCCGACATGTGGCGACTTCACCGAGGTTGGAAACCGCCGGCACTTTCCGGAAAAGATTCCTGCTCCTGCGATCTCAACGCACTCCTCACTCCCGTCGAAAAGCCACTGCATCCCTAAACAGATCCCGAGAAACGGCTTGTCGGCGCCAGCACTTTGCAGCAAGGCTTTTCGCAAGCCCGTGCGGTCGAGAGCTTGCAGAGAAGAAAAATGTCCTACTCCCGGCAGTACGATCTTGTCTGCCGTTGCCACAATTTCAGGCTGGTCCGTCACCAGAACTTCAGCGCCGAGGTGGTCAAACGCCTTCTTCACCGAATTCAGATTGCCCGCACCGTAGTCCACGATGGCGATCACAGAAGCCCCTTGGTGCTTGGGAGCATCTTGCCCAGGCGGCGGTCGCGCGAGCACGCCACGCGCAGCGCCCGCGCGAACGCTTTGAAAATTGCTTCTATCTTGTGATGGCTGGAGCGTCCGTAAAGCACGCGCGCATGGACATTGGCGCGTGCGCCGCGTGCGAAACCCTCGAAGAAATCGTTCACCAATTCTACCTGAAAATCTCCCACCCGCGCCGCGCGGACTCTTGTATCGACCACCGCAGCCGCGCGCCCACCGAAATCGACGGCCGCCAACCCAAGAGTTTCATCCATGGGCATGACAAAGTAACCCGCTCGCAGAATGCCGCGGCGATTTCCCAAAGCAGCGTCGAAAACTTCGCCCAGCGCGATGCCGACGTCCTCCACCGTGTGGTGCTGGTCTACGTCCAGGTCGCCCACTGCCGCGAGCTTCAAATCGAATCCACCGTGCCGCGTAAAGAGCTCCAGCATGTGGTCGAGAAAACGGACTCCAGTCGAGACCTCGTACTTTCCGTGACCCTCGATCGTGAGCGCAATCTGAATCTCGGTTTCCGCAGTCTTGCGATGCAGCTTGGCTTTCCTCACGCTCTAATCTCCTTCCCGTGTTTTCTGAACCCTTCGACGACCTCGCGCAACGCGCTAATCAGAGTCCGCGTATGTTCCTCCGACCCCACGGTCAGGCGCACACAGCCTTTGCATCCCGGATCGGAGTTCCTGTCACGCACCAGGATTCCTCGCGCGCGCAGAGCTTGAATGAATTTCGCGTAGGCAGGACCGATTCGTACCAGCACAAAATTGGCACGGCTCGGCCAGTAAGGTAGGCCAAGAGTTCTGAGTTCTTGCTCCAACACCCCGCGCCCGCGCTGCACCTCGGCAACATAGTGTTCGACGTACTCCCGATGTCGAAGCGCCTCCGGCAACACCGCCAGCGCGACTGCATTCACGTTGTAGGGCGAAGCCACGCGGCGCACCATCGCCATCTGTCCCGCATCTCCGGCAAGAATGCCAATGCGGAGGCCAGCCAACCCGTAGGCCTTCGAAAATGTTCGCGCCACAAACAGATTTGGCGGTCGCACGGTATGGCTGAGAATTGTTTCTCCGTGAAACTCGAAATAAGCTTCGTCCACCAAGACCGCCGCCTGCGGTGCCGCACAAGCCACCTGAAGCAGAACTTTGCAGGCCACGGCCGTTCCCGTCGGATTGTTCGGATTTGCCACCGCGATGAGCCGCGTACGTGGGCTGATCCGCAAGAACAGCTCTTCCAGGGGAAAGGCAAAGTTATCGCCGGAAAGAACCTGAATCAAGCGAGCGTCTTCCGCCTGAGCAAAGATCGCATACATCGCAAACGTAGGCACGACGATGATCGCTTCGTCCCCGGGATCGAGATAGGTCGAGCACAGCAGATGAATCCCCTCATCCACTCCGTTTGTGAGCAGAACCTGCGCCGCATCGAGTCCGAGAAAGCTAGCCACCTCGCCTTCCACCGGCTCGCGCTCGGGATAGCGCGCCAGCGTTTCGCTATCTAGCGAGTGCAGCCGTGCCAATACACGCGGTGAGCAACCGATCGTGCTCTCGTTGAAATCAAGCCGCAGTCCTTGACGACCGGCCAGAGGCGGCCGATAGGCATGCAAATTCTTCACCACCACGCGGGCTTCAGGCATTCGACCACCTCACCCGCAACGATTCTGCGTGCCCGCGCAAACCCTCCGCTTCCGCCAGCGCAATGCCCTGTAGTGCGATTCGGCGGATCCCTTCGCGTGCTATCTCCTGACAAGAGATGAGTCGAACGTAATCCAGCACGCTCAATCCGCCACGCACGCGTGCCATCCCGCCTGTTGGCAACACATGGTTCGGGCCGGAGATGTAGTCCCCAGCAGACTGGGGTGTGAACTCATTCAGGAAAATCGAGCCCGCATTTTGAACTGCGGGCGCCAGAGCAGCCCGCAACGTGAGATGCTCGGGCGCAATGCGGTTCGAAATTTCGACTGCCTGATCGAGAGAAGCAACCAAGAGGATCGCTCCGCGGCGAGAAAGTGATTCAGCAGCAATTGGATTTGTGCGCGTACGCTGTTGCACTTCCGTCTGGACCGCTTTCGCTAATCCGCGCGAACTCGTAATTAAGATGCACAGCGCGTCAGGATCGTGCTCCGCCTGCGCAACCAGATCACAGGCGATGAAAATTGGATCGCCTTCCTCGCTGATGAACACGGCTTCCGTCGGACCAGCCAGAAACTCAATGGCGCAATCGAACGCAACCAGCTTCTTAGCTGCGGTCACGTACCGGTTCCCTGGGCCGACGATCTTGTGGACGCGGGGAATGCTCTTGCTTCCATAGGCAAGTGCAGCAACCGCTTGCGCCCCACCTACGCGGTAGAATTCGTGCACGCCGAGAAATGCGGCAGCCGCCAAAGTTGCTTGTGCCGGACGTGGTGACACTACGCGTATTTGCGGCACGCCCGCAACCTGCCCCGGAATCACCGTCATCAGCAAAGTGGAAGGCAGCGGATAACGGCCTCCGGGAACATAGCAGCCTACCGAATCCAAAGGCCGCACCAACTGTCCTACGCAAACTCCGAGGTGAATTTCGCGCTGCCACTCCTCTGGTTTTTGCCACTCGCAGTAGCGGCGAATGTTGCCCGCCGCCTTTGTGATGGCATCTTGCAGTTCCGGAGGAGTTTTCTGCCAAGCCTCTTGCAGGTCAGCCTCGGACACGCGCACAGGTTTGCTCTTGTCCAACCCGTCCCACCGCGCCGCGTAGCGGCGCAAAGCCCGATCACCATTGCGCCGGACATCGTTCACGATGCGCCGCACGACCGGCTCGACCTCAGCCAGATCGTTCGTGCCGCGCTGTTCCAGCGCGCGCACGAACCGGTTCCTCTTAATCCCGTCAAGAATGCGCATCACATCACCACCTTGTTCAGCGGATACTCGACAATGCCTTGCGCATTCGCTTCCTTGAGCTTCGGAATCAGGGTCCACGCCGTCTGCTCTTCGATGATGGTATTCACCGCGACCCATTCGCCATCCGCCAAGGGCGCGACGGTGGGATTCTTCAACGCCGGCAGCAGGCCAAGAACAGCGGCCAAGTCTGGCTTGCGCACGTTGAGCATTAACCCGACACGGCCATGCGCGGCCATGGCCCCGCAGAGCATCACCGCCAGGTTTTCGATCTTGCGCCGGCGCTCGGGATCTGCCCAGGCTGCTTTATTCGCGATCAATTGTGTATTTGACTCCAGCACCGTTTCTAGAATTCTCAGATGGTTCGCGCGCAGCGAACTCCCGGTCTCGGTAACTTCGACGATGGCATCCGCCAGCAGCGGCGGCTTCACTTCAGTCGCGCCCCAGGAGAACTCGACGCTCACCGGCACGCTCCGGCTGGCAAAATAATTCCGCGTGAAACTCACCAATTCGGTGGCGACGATCCGGCTCTCAAGGTCCTCGGGCTTTTGAAAGCTCGAATCCTCCGGCACGGCCAGCACCCACTTCACCTTGCCCATGCTCTGTTTGGCATAGATCAGGTCGGTCACACGGATCACCTCAAGTCCGCTTTCCAGCACCCAGTCGAGACCAGTTAGTCCCGCATCCAGCGCTCCGTGTTCGACGTAGCGCGCCATTTCCTGCGCACGAATGAGCAGGCATTCGATTTCAGGATCATCGGTCGTAGCAAAGTAAGAACGCGCGTTGGTATAAACGCGGAGGCCCGCGCGTGTGAACAGGCTGAGAGTCGCTTCCTGCAAACTTCCTTTAGGAATGCCCAGGCGAAGTTTCATTGCCGCGCCTCCTCTTCGATAGTCTGCGCAGTCGTGCCCAGTGGCAGTTTCTGCGCGAAGCAGGATCTCGACCCCGTGTGGCAGACCACGCCTGCGCCCAATACTCGGACCCGCAGCAGCAGCGTGTCGCGGTCACAGTCCGTCCATGCTGCAACGACCTCCAGACGATTGCCGGAAGTTTCTCCTTTCGTCCACTGCGTCTGGCGGGTGCGGCTGTAGAAAGTGACGAACCCCGTCCGCAGAGTCGTCTCCAACGCCTCGCGGTTCATGAAGCCCACCATCAGCAATTCTCCGCTGGCCGCATCCTGAATCACCGCGGGCGCCAGGCCTTGCATTTTGTCGAAGTCGATTTCCATCGCAATCTCCTATTTCCGTCCATCCCGGTGCTGCAAGCGCCGCAACAGAAACAAAAAGCCCGCTGTTGCGAGGTTCGCATCAGCGGGCTTGGATTTCCTATGAGTGCTGTTAGGCCGTCATCCGAAACGCTCCGCTGACAAGCTCATCGCATGGTGGCGATGATGATGGCGGTGGTAGTTCGGCAACGTCATAACTGCCCGATATTAGGACGGCCAGCGTCTCTCCGTCAATTGTCTTCTACATCGCCCTTGCAACGGAAATCAGGAACTCTGCAATCCATGGTTCGGGGCAATCTGGACCACACCTCAACCTACGGCGAGCAACTGCCATCAGAGAAAGGATTTAGCTGTTTCTTAAGGGGGTAGTCCTAGAAGAGTCAGCATCGGCAACTTGAATTCGTTCCATCACTTCTTTGCGGGCTCAACTGCCAATGGGATCGCCGGCGTATTAGGCAATCAGCGCGGCGGCGCCGTGCCGCCGAGTGTCACGATAACCGTATTCGGGTAATAGTGAGCAAGAATTTCGCGGTAGTCCGCGCCTTCTTCGGCCATTGCCCTGGCCCCGGTTTGGCAGAGTCCCATACCGTGTCCCTGCCCGACTCCTCGCAAGACGGTCTGCTCGCCTTCTTTTCGCATGACAAAAGTATTGCTTGGGACGGCGCTCCAGCCTAACCGACGGTCGAGGCTCAGCCGCGAAGATTCGTTGGAAACCTGGAGGGTCGCAGCATCCTCAGCAAAGAGACGGCTCTGCCAACGCGACGGGTGCTCACGGCAGTATTTACAATCGACGGAATAGTAAGGGTAGGCAGTGAAAGGCAAGCCGAGTTCGGCGGGAGTGAGGGTACGCCCGCTGCAACTGCGCGTGTACATGGCGGCGAAAGTTTGAGACTGGTAAGCGATGACCAATCCGCGAGTAGCATAGACCGCCTGAGCGGCGGCAGTGTTGCTCGCGGGCGGTTCCCTTAGAAACTGACAGTGCGTGGTATCGCAGAAATCAAAATCGCGGTGGCGGCCTTTGCCAGCGACGAAATAGGAGCGAGCCGCGACAGCCAGCGCTTTCAACGCTTCGGAGGGCGTATTCATCGTGCTTTCCGCAGCCACAACGGAGGCAACGGCAGTTTCCAGATCCATGATTACGACGGCCGTGAGCTTTTGCGAATCTGCCTTCACTTCGAGCGTGCCCCGAAAGTGACGCCTGATCTTCCCAGCGATGGCAAGATCGAAATCAGCCGGACCGTTGTTACGGCTGCTGACGGTGATTTTCGAGGCGTGGAAGATGCGGGTCCCAATGCGTAGAACAGCGTTGTCTCCGCCGATGCGGATATCGGCGCTGTTCACACCTGAGCTTTCTTCGAGCACCCAGGATTCTGACGCAGCATGCACGACCAGAGCAGAACCGGCGCGTGCGCTCACTGCAAGCTGACGCGGGTGAAACAGGCCAAACACACCGACGCACACGTCTTGTGCGGCAACCGGAGAACTTGCCAGAATCAGCGCGAGGAATGCGATTGTGATTTTCATTCGCGCGTGGCGCATCCCTCCGCAAGGCGGCGCAACATCTGTCCGGCAATCTTAGCGGCCTCGGCGCCAGGAACGCCATGCACGCGGACCATCAGCAGAAGCTGGGGATTATCGGTCGGAACCATGGCGATGGTAAAGCCGTCGCCGGGAGCACGCTTGGCGTGAGTGCACTGCGCCGTGCCGGTTTTTGCCAGAGCGTCGGGAAATGGGAGAGCACGATCCACTTCGGCCCCAGTTCCTCCGACTGCTGATTGTTCCATTCCCGAGAGAATCTGGCGCACGCCAGGCTGATCGCGGCGGCGCACCAATTCCAGATACGCACGCGCCAAGTTCAGCGGCGAGATCAGCCAGCGATTGCCGAGACCGGCGAGTGCAGGTCCCGCGGCCCCTGGAGGCGGAGTCTCGAGGCCAAAGCGCATGGCTGTGGGCGAGACATCGGCCGCAGTCATCCGTGCCGTGAGCATCCGGAAATAAGAGTTGCAAGAGTAAGCAATCGCAGATGCGAGATCGACTTCACCATGACCCCGCGGAAGCCAGCAACCGGTGGCCGTTCCTCGGCACACGCGTGCCGGGTAGCGAAATGCATGATGCTCGCCATAGGCCAGGGCGGTGAATGGCTTCACCAGAGAGCCGAGAGGAATCGGCGCCACCGGATTCTCCCAGTGGGAGGCCAGCACTCTGCCCGTCGCAGCGTCGAGTAGCAGAAACGAAACGTCGCGGTTCGGGAAATCCCGATTCAACATCTGACCAGACGATTGGGCAAAGAGCGTGGCCCGAGGAAGGTGCGCGCGCTCCATCGCCGGAGCAGTCCTGCCGTCGGAAGGTGACATCTGGAGCAGGCCCGCGATCAACAGCAGTGAGAGATTCCTCATTGCGACCATTCGTAGGTGACCGTCTGCAAGATTTTAGCGCCGTCGGTGCGCACCGCAATGCGCTCCGTGGCGACGTCGGCGAGAGTCGAGCTCAAGCTCATCATGTTCTCGGAAAAAAATTGCGGTCGCCGTTCCATGCCGGGGAGGTCGAACTGCGCCAGGTTGGACCGGTCGAGCACACCGAAAAAGTGCGCGAAGTCAGCCCGCTTAGCGGAGTGATTGAAGCCGGCAATGAAGACCGCAGGCGGCACATCCGATTTGCGGTTGAAGTTGGACAACATTGCCGTCATTAAGTTCGAGTCATTGGCGACCAGAAGATACTTGCCGTGGACCGAGGCCACGAGCGGGCAAAGGCCGTCGAATTCCTGATAGCTGGATCTCTGCCGCCAGACCACACCGAGTTGGCTGGCTGTGAGGCCGGGGCGGACAAAATCGGCGAGAGCGGATTGGACGTCAGCCTCGTCCCAGTCGGAGGCAGCCACCAGAACCGCCGCAGAATGAATTCTCACGAAGACGCTTGCATTGTCGCGCTCCGTGGATTGCACCTGAAGCGAAGCGAGGAGTTGAGTTTTGTCGAGGAGTTCCTTCAGCGCGGACGTGTCACGTGGTGTGACGGAGCGCCGCACCGGCGACTGATCGATGCGGGTCTCCAGGTCGGAGCCAGCTTCCGTTTCACCGGAAGTGAGTTGCACCTGCGGGGCGGTCTGAGGGGGAGGCGCCGGGCCTAAATGTGGCGCGAGCAGCTTGGCTTCGAGCAGTTCAAAACAGGAATCGGCCGAGGGATGTGCCTTCGCTTCGTAAATACCGGCGCCTTCGGGAACGAGACGAACGAGGTCGGCGGCGGCTTCGAGTTCGTCGGCGGCCGATGCTGCAATCGGCACGGCCTTACGTATCAAAACGCGCTCTTCGCGGTATTGTTTGTTGGAACGGAACAAATCGGAAACCGCCGCGGAGTACTGCGTCAGCTCTGTGATGTTTTGTTGCACCCAGTAAGTGCGGAAGTACGGGCTGGGAACAATCTTCGCGAGGTTGAGAACCATACGCAAGTCGCCGGCTTCTCCCGCAGAAACAATCGATTGCATCCACCACGGTTCGCTTTCGAGCGTGCGGTCCTGGCCGCCGGACATCAATTGCAGCGCGCCCGCCAGAAGATCTTCACGGGTCGCCACCAGCAAGTAGCCGCCGGAAACCGCGAAGGCTATTTCTTTTTGCGACTCCGGGTCGCGGCGCACGTAGAAGTTCACGCCGCCTGCGCTGCGCGGTTCGAACTTGGCGCGCGTTTGCCAGAGCGTTGTCTGCATGGATTTGGCGGACGGCAGATAAGTAATGTAAAGGAATTGCAGGTTGCCAATGTCATAAAGAGCCAGCGCGCTGCGGGTTCCGGCAACCTGGGAAAGAAAGTTCATGTTCGGCGGAAGCCCGGCCGCGGCGGCGAACTGACTGCCCGCGCCATTGAGACGCAGGAAGAGGCGCGACCGGGAAAAAACTTCGGAGTTACTGCTCTCAGTCCACTGCTTTTTCTGCGGAGAAGAGTTCCAGTCCGCAAGGAACGCGGAAAAGTCTTTGGCCTCTAGGTAAAGCAGCGGGCCGCCTGGAACGTACTTCGAGAGCGGTTGCGACTCGGTCGGGTCGGCTCCGGAATATGCAGCCCAGCCGATGCCCGCGCACACGGTAGCAATGACGAGAAATATGGCGATCTGTTTCACGACTTCGCGCCTCCTTTCGCAGCTACGGTTTTAGGCCCGGGCGCGGCGCGGGCCAACAGCCTCGGCCGAACGATGTGATCCTGCTCCAGCGCTTCATGCAGCAGCGGCTGGCGAGCGGCATTCTGCTGCTGTATTCCTAGTGCGACTTTAAGATCTGCAATCTTTCTTCTGTTTTCCTTGCGCAACTCCGGCGAATCCTCCAGGCGCCGCGCCACTTCGAAATAGGAGACGGCATCAGACAGCCGATTCAGCCGCATCATCGTTTCCCCAATCATCTGCGCTAATTGCGCTTGCTGGGCACGGGAAATTTTGGGCACCGACGCCGTAATCGGAACACTTGTGGACTCGCTTTCATCTTCTTCGTCGTTGTCGGAACTGCCGATCTGTCTCTCCCCGTAGTTGGCCCCTGAGGGAGTAGTGGTGACGAGCAATTGCGTGTGCAGAAGCGGTTCCAAAACTCCAAGGGCAAATTCATCAGAGCGCAGACTCGCCGCAGCTTGAAAAAGAGGAATGCGAGCTTCATCTCGCCGCGGAAAATCGATGACGCAATGGCTCAGCAGGTCGAGCTTGGCCTGTGGGTCGGTTGCGTTTTGCGCGGCTCTGATGCGAGCTTCGTAAAAGTAGAATTTGTCGGCAGCGGTTGGAGAGATGCGATTTGTGTTTCCGGCGAGCAGGTTCAATTCACCACTTCCGAGATCGGCGTGCGGGCGGCCTGCGAGAACAGAAGCAGCTTTGACGCGGATGTCATAGGGAACTTCCAACCCAGAGGCAATCGAGACCAGAGCTTGCTGGAACGCAGCGACGTTCTGCCCGGCACCCGCTCCCGCTTTGGCTAAACGCAAACGGTAAGAAGCATCCCAGGGGGCCGACTTGACGAGTTGATCGAGAAACTCAACGGCCTCAGCATTGTGGCCGGTTTTCTCCAGCAATGCAGCAGCTGGATCGAGGTTCTCGAACGGATTTCCCACGACCGCGACCAAACGGCGGAGGAGATCGAGGGCGCCGGGAGTGTCTCCCGAAGCGAGGCAAATCTCAGCGAGGCCCATGAAGTTGGCTACGTTGAGCTGATGCTCATCAATCTCGCGAGCAAATACGAATTCGAGAATCTTGCGCGCAGACTGCTTGTCCCCGGCCTCAAACAACTGGCGAGCGGCGGATCGAAGCAGATTTGAATCGGGAATGCTCTGTGGCTCAGCACGATACCTGGCAATTTTGGAATCCAGAGTTCCCAGTTGCGCAGCCACGCGCAACTCAAGCGGAACGAGAGCGGCGGACTCCGCCGTGCGAGTCTCTGCGGATAGGGCTGCGATGGCGTTTGCCGCCGGTGCATATTGCCGGGTGAGGATGAGGTACTGGATCCAGCGCACTTGCCAAGAATCGAAAGATTGCTGGGCGTTGTCGCGCTCAAGGCCAGTAAGGGTACCGAGCGCATCCTGCTTGGACTGGAGAATGCGTTGATAGATCGCCACGCGTTGCGGGGGTGAAATCCAGTTAGCGTCGACGACGTCGGCCAGAATTTGCATAGGCTCCTGCGCCGCGGAGGCAACATCCAAAAGCCACGCTGTCGCAGACGCTGGGCCACCGACGGCGGCGTAAGCAGGCTGCAACAACGCGTTCGAGCGATAGTTACCGTTGCGGCGAAGGTAGGTTCGAATGATGGCGTCGGCATCGGGTTTGAGCTCTGAGTAGAGATGCCGGGCACGGAGTTGATCGCAAGTGCGTCCGAAGTCCTTCCAGAAAGTCTCTGGAACATGCGCGCTATTGAGCTGCTTCGAGAGCGCAGCGAATGCCTGCTTCCACTCGGCGATAGCAACAGCGCGATTGCCTCGCTTGTAATAGGCGAGGCCGAGACTGTCATGAACATCCGGACGGCCGGGAGAAAGTTCGAGTGTGTGGTTGTAATCCGCGATGGCGTGCTCCGGGTCGCCGGAACTCGCGTAGTAGTCGGCCAAAGTCAAATACCCAGAAGACGACGCCGGACTCTGCTCCAGGATGGCAGGCAGGAAGTCCTCAGGTTTGCCTTGCTTAGTTGTGACCAGATACTCACCGTAGCGTGATCCGTAGTAGAACCAGGTGGTGCCGGCGAGCTGCTGTGCCCGGTCGCCGGACGTAGCGAGGCGCTCAGCGATCGTGTTGTTGCCAAGAGCGCTGAGGAAAGCGCGGTTCACGTCCGCGGCGGGTTCGGCATAGTAAAGCCCGACAAGCCCGAGATACGACTTGGTCCAGACCGGCGGCCGATGTTGTCCGCGCGCCACAACTGCTCTGCGCGCGAGCGCAGATCCGCCGTTCGCCACAATGTAGTCAGCCGCATTTTCGCCTGCGGGAGTCCAGGCCGAACTGATTGTGACTAGCTCCTGCGGCTGCTGTGCCAGGAGCAACTGGAAGAGACGCTGCTGGTGGGGATTGTCGAGATTGTAGGCAGAAATGTTTGAGAGCACCCGCAACTCTTTTTGTTGATCGCCGGCGCTGTGGTAAGCGTCGGCCGCCTCATGCAAAGGAGCGTTCCGGTTGGCTGGTGGCAGCCCTGCCGCGAACTGTTCTAACTGCGATCCGAGTTCGGCGAAGCGTCCCCGACGGCGCTGCAAGTCGACGAACGCCGGCACGCGGCTATAAAGGTTGGGGTAGTCGTTCGGGATGTGCATCATCAGTTCCAAACGCCATTGAGATTCCTGGTCGGCGAGGGCGGCGCTTTGGGCGAGAGGAATCGCGAACTTCTCGACATCGGCAAAGTTCATGCCGATCTTCTTCGATTCAGCAAATTGAGCAAACGCGCGCCTCTCCTCGGGTGTGAAGTATAAGTTCACGGTGCTCCCCATCTCCGCGAGAACGGCGGACATGCCGTAGCGAGCGGTCTCGATGCGAGCCTGGTGCATTCTCGTGCGCCACTGGGTATCCGTGACGGCGGCGATTCCTCGCGTTGCGACCTGTTCTTTGAGAACCGGCAGGTTTGAGGATGCGTCCGCGAGGGAACTCTGCAGCGTGGTATATGCCTGCTCCTGCTGGCGGAGGCGAGTCATGATGCGAACGTAAATCTTCGCGCCAGAATGATTCTCCGCAGCAGCCAGCAGGTCGGGTCCGGCAGTCTTGATTCCGAGTTCGGCAAAGGCGCGGGCCTCCGCGGGCATTCCCCAGGAGTCCAGACGGCGCGCGACCTCGAAATAGTTGGACGCGTTTTCCGGCCGGCCATCGATCAGCGCAGCTTTGAGGGCGGCAACGGTTTCATTTCTCTTGCCCTGGCGCGCGCGCACGGTCGCAATCTTCTCCATCCACTGCGGATCTTTGTACGCGAGCTGGTAAATATGTTCGTAGTCGGAGGCAGCCTCCTCGAAATGCATCAACCGTTCTTCCAGACCGGCGCGAGCGGTGTACAGGTCGACACGATCCGGGCGAATGGCGATGGCTTTGGTGTAGGCCTCAATCGCCGCTGGGTAGTTCTCAAGATTGGTCTGGATCCGAGCCAGCACCGTGGACCATCGGTAGTCGCGCGGAGACTGCGCGACCGTTTTCGTATAGAAGTCGATGAGTTGTTGCTGGCGCTGGTGGCGTAGTCCGAACAGCGCGGCTTCGGTGACTAGTGTGTTGTCTTCCGGGAAATTGTTGATGAGTTCGATGTACTGTTCGACCGCGCCCGGGTAATCCTTCATGCGGGTGAGTGCGGGAATGAGACCGCGCCGCAAAGTAGCAATCTGAACCTTGCGCGTGTTGGCTGAGAGCGACGAGTTCCGGAACGACGCAATCTTCTCAGTGTAGAACTGCTTCAGACCCTCGTCGTCACCCGCTTGCGCGTAGGCGTCTGCCATGGCCGCGAGGTAGTCACCGTTGTTGGGAGAATCTTTCAACAATTGCGTGAGCAGGTCGCGCGCCTGCGAGTACTGTTTGGCATCGGTCGACTTGCGAGCCGCCTCATAGGTGAACTGAACGCTCAGTTCGGGGTAGGCGTCCCCGGCTTGCCCACCACACCAACCCAATAAACAATCCCTGCATCGGCACCCGCAACCACAATGCCGTCGCCGGTTTTCCCCGCAGCAGCAATCCTTCCCGCGCCGCTCTCACATTCGCCGGAAACATCGCGATCAGCAAGATAATCAGACACACCCCAGTCAAACTCCGCACCTTCGGCAGCAATAATCCGGCCGCTCCCAGAAACTCCAACACCCCCGTGGCATACACAATCCACATCGGCCTCGGAAAAACCCTCGGCACCATCCGCTCCAAATCGTGCTTCATACCAGTGAAGTGCGCGCTCCCGGTCAGCACAAACATCACCGCCAAAGCGTAGCCCGCCGAAGCCTGCCACGTCGCCAACGCCGGAACTCCAAGCACTCCAATCCCGCGAAATGCCAGCCAAGAAACCAACAGCACCACCAGAACCGCCATAAGCAACAATCTCCCCCAGGCACAGTTTCCACCACCCCGCATCGTGGTACAATATTATTCGACCAAACCCAACTAACCGCTTGTAAATGCAACCATTTAGCACCAATTCAGAGACGATCAAGAGGCCCGGTACGGGCCCCTTCAGCGTCACAAAATAAAAGAAAGAGCTAGAAGCCGCAAGCTAAGAGCTAAAGGCTAACAGCCAAGAGCTTACTCATGCCTGACGATCAAAATCCCGAACTCCCCCTCACTCCTCCACCGCCCGGCGGCGACGGCAGTCCCGGCGCCCTGCACATTCAGCCCGTCAACATTGAAGACGAGATGCGCAAGTCGTATCTCGATTATTCCATGTCGGTCATCATCGGCCGCGCTCTCCCCGATGTCCGTGACGGACTCAAGCCTGTGCATCGCCGCATTCTCTACACCATGCAGCAGATGGGCCTGCAGCCCAATAAAGCCACGCGCAAGTGCGCCCGCATCGTCGGCGACGTCATGGGCAAGTACCATCCTCACGGCAACCTCGCCGTGTATGACGCTCTCGTCCGCCTCGCGCAAACCTGGAGCCTGCGCTACCCGCTCATCTTCGGCCAGGGAAATTTCGGCTCCGTCGATGGCGATCCTCCCGCAGCCGATCGCTACACGGAAGCCAAACTCGCGCAAGTAGCCACCGCACTGTTAGAAGACCTCGACAAAGAAACCGTCGATTTCCGCCCCAACTACGATGGCAGCGAAGTCGAGCCCGACGTTCTTCCCACGCGCATTCCCAACCTCTTAATTAACGGCTCCGACGGAATCGCCGTCGGCATGGCCACAAAAATTCCGCCGCACAATCTCACCGAAATCGTCGACGCCACCATCACGCTCATCAATAATCCCAACGCCCAGCTCGCCGAAATTCTAAAGTTCGTCCAGGGCCCAGACTTCCCCACTGCCGGCATCATCCACGGACGCGCCGGTGTTTTCGAAGCCTACCGCACCGGCCGCGGCCGCTTTATGATGCGCGCCAAAGCCGCCATCGAAAATATTTCCAAAGATCGCCAGGCCATCATCGTCACCGAAATTCCCTATCAGGTAAACAAAGCACGCCTGGTCGAGCGCATCGCGCAACTCGTCAACGACAAAGACATCGAAGACATTTCCGATATTCGCGACGAAAGTGATCGCGACGGCATGCGCATCGTCGTCGAACTCAAGCGCGGCGCCGAGCCTCAGATCGTTCTCAACCAGCTCTTCAAACACACCTCCATGCAGGAAGGTTTTTCCATGATCCTGCTGGCGGTGGTCAACGGCCAGCCCCGCGAAATGGGCCTGATCCAGGCCATCAAGCACTTCATCAATCACCGCGTCGAAGTCGTCCGCCGCCGCACCGCCTTCCTGCTGCAAAAAGCCAAAGACCGCGAGCACATCCTCGAAGGCTATCTCAACGCCCTCGATCACCTCGATAACGTCATCACCATCATCCGCGCCAGCGCCAACCGCGCCGACGCCCGCGAAAACCTGGTCGCCTACTTCGGCGGCAAGAAAATCGATATCAACACCACCGGCCGCGCTCCCAAGCTCGATCCCGAAAAGCCCTTCACCACGCGTCAAGCCGAAGCCATCCTAGAACTGCAACTGCACCGCCTCACGAAACTTTCCATCGACGAAATTTCCAACGAACTGAAAGAGGTCCGCGGCCGCATCGAAGACTACGAATCCATCCTCGCCTCCGAGAAAAAACTTCGCACCGTCATCATCAAGGAACTCGAAGAAGTAAAAGAACTCTACGGCGATGAGCGCCGCACCCGCATCGAAGACGAAGCCGCCGAAATCGTTCTCGAAGATTTAATCGCCGACGAGCAGGTCGCCGTCACCTTCAGCCACTCCGGCTACATGAAGCGCACGCCCATCTCCACCTACCGCATGCAGCGCCGCGGCGGCACCGGACGCACCGGCATGAAGACCCGCGAAGAAGATTTCGTCGAGCACCTCTTCATCGCCTCCACCCACGCCTACATTCTTATCTTCACCAACAAAGGCCGCGTCTACTGGCTCAAAGTCTACGAAATCCCCGACGTCAGCGCCGCCGGGCGAGGCAAGCACATCGGCAACCTGATCGGCTTGCAGCCCGGCGAAACCGTCCGCACCATGCTTGCCGTGCGCAACCTCGAGGAAGAAAACAAATACATTTTCTTCGCTACTCGCAACGGCCTGGTAAAAAAATCCGAGCTGCGCGAGTTCATGCACGTCCGCTCCAATGGCATCAACGCCATCAACATCGAAGAGGGAGACGAACTCGTCGCCGCCCGCATCACCAACGGCAACCAGATCGTCTTCATCGCCTCGCACGAAGGCATGGCCGTTCGCTTCGATGAAAATCACGTCCGCCCCATGGGCCGCGCCGCCTACGGCGTAAACGGAATCAACCTCGAAGAGCGCGACTACGTAGTAGGAATGACCGTAACCCCAAAGCCCGGCGCAGCTCCTGTCGGCGCGCCAGCACCAAGTGAAGACCACGTAGAGACAGCCGCCTCGCCTGCCCTGAGCGGAGCCGAAGGGGCCGTCCCGGGCGCTTCAGCGCCCGACGCCGATATCCCGCCCGGCGAAGCCGTCGACCTAACTCAAAAAGGCACCCTAATCCTCTCCGTAACCGAAAACGGATACGGCAAGCGCACTCCCGCCGACGAATACCGCCTCACCAACCGCGCCGGCAAAGGCGTCATCAATATCAAGACCACCGAGCGCGTTGGCAAAGTAGTAGCCATCGCGCTAGTCGATGAAACCTCCCAGGTCATGCTCATCAGCCACTACGGCAAAATCATTCGCATGGATTCGAAAACCATCCGCGAATCCGGCCGCAACGCCCAGGGCGTCCGCCTCCTGCATCTGGAGCCCGGCGACCGCGTAGCCGCAGCCGTAGTCCTCGCTCCAGAAGAAGAACCCAACGGCAACGGAGGACTGCTGCAGTAGTTTATGCATGTCAGACAAGCAGTTCTTGGCCACATATCAACCCCTTCTGGCCGCCATCTCGCCAGCGTCGATGTAGGGTCACTAATTCGGCGGTTGATCCTGTTTGACAAGGTCATCGTAAGATCGTTTCGTTTGAAAGAAGTTCCGCTGCTGGTTCGGACTTTTGGGGTCGATGGATTTTCAAGCCTGCTTGAATTGGGATTGTTGTGCTTTAGCTGCGGCGTCACCACAGTCATTCTCGAGGCGAGTAGCAACGGAGTTCGGCACCTTCCTCTCAATCACTTCAGCTTTGCAACTGCCTACCTCAACGATCTAGATGCAACGCTCCGATCAGAGCTGCGGTCCCTCCAAAGCATCAGTGGGCTGAAGAACGAGAAGCGTGCTTCGCTGGAAGAAACCATCTGGAACTCCTTGGCTAGAGAACCAGCAACATATCGTCAGGATCTACTCGATCAAATCGATCGCGATTTTCGGACTAGCACCCCAGCTCTAAAAGTCGCGCTCATCGACTCAGTGCGCAAGGAACTCGGTGGACGCGATCTGAAAGAAACCGAGATAACGATGAGCGTGGAAGAAACAAGTAATCGCATCTTCCACATCAGAAATAGATTGCCGGAGTCCTTTGGATTTTCACCCGAACAGACCCACCTTGTCTTGCAGCGCGCGGCTGGTGCGGTTGCAAACCTCGATCAGCGTCTCGCCGACATGCAAGCTCATTGCGCTATCACCGGCTTTCACGACGGCGAGGCCTCCATGCTGTTCGGGAAGCTGGCCGGCATCATCGCTCCTATGAACCCGCAAATCGCGGAGAGCCAGTTCGAACGTGTTATAGAACTCGCTGACATACCAGACTTTAAGGAGGGGCAGAGAGTAAAAGTGGAGTCATTACTAAAGGTGCGAGACAGCGCCGAGTGCCGAGAGTTTAGGGAGTGGCTTAGCACGCTTGACACGATCAGCGACGAAGACTTGAAGCAAATGGTGGCAAGCATTAGGAGCAAAATGGCGATACTGGCTAGCAGCACCGGCGGCAAGCTAGTTCGGCTGGCGACAACAACAGGCCTAGGTCTGATACCCGGGATAGGCCTCGCAGCGGGAGTGGCCGCCAGTGCCATTGATTCGTTCCTCGTCGATCGCGTATTGCCGAAGTCCGGCGTGGTAGCCTTTCTTACTCAGACGTACCCTTCTTTGTTCGCGTCACCATAGTCGATGCTCGCCCAAGGTAGCGGCGCGCGACGCGCTCCGCGTTGGTTCAATTTTTTACCGCACTCCCTGCTTCCGGTTAATCTCCCTTGAAAATTCCGTGAAGAAATTCAGCAGCGTCCCCCACCCCACCTGCTCCACCATCGCCTCTCCGCCCTCGGCAAATGGATTATGGGAACCCGGCTTCCACGCCGTCGAAATCATGCCTCCGCCAAACGCTCCTCCATACAACGCCCATTGCGGATGCAAATGCTCCTCGCTGCGATCATAAGTCACTAAATTCCTGACAAACGCATGCCGCGTCCGCGGCCACAGCCCCTGGCACTTGCACTGATCGTAGCGGACTTCATATCCCAGCTTCGCATTTCCCAGCGCCGCCAGGCTGTTCGCCGCAATGAATTGTCCTTCCCGCGACGCAAACCGTTCCGCATACCCTCCCCATCCATCGTCCCACTGGTAAGGCGTTCCCCGCGCCTGGTCAATCCCCGCCGCAAACGCACGCTTCAGGTAAGCTTCCGGAGTCGTCAGCGTCTGCCGCAAATAAATCTCTTTTCGCTGCTCCGCTGTCAGCGCAACTCGCTTCCGGTTCTTGCCTATATACTCTCCGGTAATCCACCCCGACTCCCAATCCCTCGCCTTTTTCAACCCCTCCGTCGCCACGTCCTTCGTCTTGTCAGCCACCGCCTGTACGGGGTTTGCACTATCCTCTTTCTTCTTACTCTCCCCCGGCGCATCCGGAAGCGGTTGTCCCGCCGCCTGCCCGGAATCTGTTGAAGGATTTCCTTTCTGCGGGCTTGCCTTGTCCCCTGGCTGATTCTGGTCACCCTGACTCGGCTGTGGCTGACTCTGCGCCGGCTCGCTGCTCTGCGCCCAGCCTGGGCTCTGGGCTATTGCCACCACCGCGCACGCCACCACCAACGTGCGCACTGCCCCGCCCCACATCGCACCACGTATCTTCTCTTGTTGCATTTCCCCCGCATACTCTCCGCGAACCCGGCGGCCTTTCCCCTGTGAACTCCTGCGTTGAAAGCCTTTGACTTCCACAAAACAGCCGCTAGACTTCCTTTGGATGCACTCTCTCTACAACCGTGTTGCCGGTCAAAACGTCGAGCGCATCGCCGCTCTCAGCGACGGCATCTTCGCCGTTGCCATGACCCTGCTCGTTCTCGACCTCCGCGTCCCCGCCGCCGAGTCCGTCCACTCCGAGCACGACATCCGCCGCGCCCTCATCGTCCTTTCGCCGCGCCTCGTCATCTTTCTCATGAGCATCATGACCAACGGCATCTTCTGGGTCGGCCAGCAAACTCAAATAAACTATTTCGCTCGCTCCGACCGCAATCTCGCCTGGATTCACATCGCCTTCCTCGGCGCCGTTTCTCTCACTCCATTCTCTACAGCTCTTCTCGCCGAATTCATCCACTACCGTACCGCCCTCCTCGTCTATTGGAGCAACATCCTCATCCTCGGACTCTTCCTCTACTGGAGCTGGAGCTACGCCACTCGCGCCCATCTCCTCGCCGACGATCTCCCACCCGAAATCCATCCCGCCGTAATCCGCCGCATCGTAATCGCCCAATCCCTGTATGCGGTAGGCGCCGCCCTCTGCTTCATCAACACCTATTGGGCCATCGCCGCCATCGTCCTCGTCCAGGTAAACTACGCCATCGCACCAAAGTTCTGCTGGGGAGTGTTCTCCCGCAAATCGTCGGAAGAATCGTAGACACTACAAGGTGCTTACGCGGGAAATGACCGGGAAGGGCACGACGTTCAGTCGTGCCGCATAGCGAAGATAAGAAAATAACAGGCTTCAGCCGCTGAGGCCCGACGCACATCGCTGCAACCGAACCGAGGCTATCCATTGAAACGCGTGCAGAAAAACAAGCGCGGCCAATACAGCAAAGGCAAATTCGGCCCCGGCCCCAAACGGATAGACGCAATCGCCGCACTGCGACTGCAATAAACGAATTCCGCGCAACCAAGTGAACGCTTCGTTCGCGACGGTCATCCCGAACAGAAGCAGAAGTAACAGGATAATCTGGCGGACGTTCGAGATGCGGCGTTCGAAGCGTGTCAAAACAGCCTTTTCGCCTAAATCACCGAAACCTGCAACTGTCTTGGTTCAGACTGAAATGGAGAAGCGACGTTCTCCGTTAGTGAGTATTCCGCCCTTCGGGCGGGGATTTTCAAGGCATGCGGGGTCTATCGTCCGATGAGCCCTTCGCCGTCAGTGCAG
>Ga0182015_10000173_pt1 | contig 91717 bp, 77 predicted proteins | sample 712P3MmetaG_FD_120478 | JGI IMG/M metagenome (GOLD analysis project Ga0182015, IMG submission 120478) | Permafrost microbial communities from Stordalen Mire, Sweden - 712P3M metaG | ecosystem: Environmental > Terrestrial > Soil > Wetlands > Permafrost | place: Sweden: Stordalen | collected...
CGGTGCCGGTGAACACGCTGTCCGCCGTCACCAGGGGCGTGCCCCAGTTCATGCCATGCACGGGCGTGGCCCAGCGTGCCCTGCCGGTCGCCGGGTCGAGGGCCGTCACCCGGCTGAAATCGGATGCGCCGACGTAGACAAGGCCGTCCACGAGCACGGGCGTCGACTCGATCCACGAGAACCAATAGGAATATCGCCATGCCGGCGCCCCGTCCGCGAGATTGAAGCCGTAGAGCAGGTAGTCGCGGCTGCCGACGATGAGCCTGCCCCCAGCGACGATGGGCGTCGTCACGACGCCCCCACCGGTCCCCACCCGCAGGGTCTCCCGGCGCGTGAGGCGATCAAGCATGACGACGGAGCCGTCCATGGTGCCAAACATGAGCGTGTCGTCGCCCAGGAGGCCGATTCCAGAGAACACCGGCGCCTTTGCGTCATGCCGCCAGAGCTTGGCGCCGGTGGCCGCGTCGATCGCATAGAGGCCGCCGTCGCTTGAGCCGCAGTAGATCACGTCGCCCACCAGGAGCGGCGTGGCGGCGCGATGGTTGAAGGTCGGGTTGTCGGGCGGCTTCGTGCCGGCGATCCGTTGGTCGTGAAGGGGAGCGATCCATCGCAGCGAGCCCCGGGCCCGGTCCAGGGCGACGAGGTTTGTCCCCGTGTCGACCACGTACACCGTGTCGTTTCCCACGACGGCTCGGGCGTCGATGCCATTCTCTCCCTTCCAGCTCCACACGGCTGCGCCGTCGCTGGCGCGCACCGCATGGAACAGCCCCGCGCTTGTCCCCACGAAGACGACTCCTTCGGCAACCACGGGGGGGGCCCAGGTGCCTCCGCCCATGTCGTATTGCCAGAGCAGGGCGGGGGCCGCGGGTAGGCGTTCCTCGACCGGCCTTGGCGGGAACTCGCCTCCACGCTGAAACCTGACGGGAAGCTTGCCCTTCCCGAAGGTGCCGGTGAGCCGGTTGTCCGCGAGCCGCAGGTCGAGGTCGAGGGCCGGGGTGATGACGTAATGGCCGCGGCCATCCGCGACGACGGGGATCCCGAACGCCACGGCGTAGGTGAACATCGCCGGGAAGTTCAGCTTGAACGTGAGGGTGCCCTTCGTGTCGCGAAAAAACTCCAGGCCGATGTCGGCGACCGAACCCTGCGGCGCCACGATCGTCCCGAGCCAAACGCCCTCGATGGGGTCCGCGTTTCCCGGAGCGGGCGGGGTTCCCGCGCGCACGGCCATTCCGAGGCACGGCGCCGATAGGCAGATCGCCGCGACGAGCAGCCACGCGTTGCCGCTCCCGGGAACGCGTCGATGGATCGCGCGGCCAGCGTTCGAGGCACCTGGGGGAAAGCGCATTATCGGGACCGTGTGACAATCCTGCCGGTCGGACATCTGCGTTGCGACGAACGTCGTGCGGCACGCGGCCGGATGCCGCTGGCGGAGGATGAAGCGCCTGCCGGGCGATCCGGGAATTGAAGGGCAAGAGCTGGGTCGGTGATCACCGGCTATTCCGTTCGTTTGCGGAATTCACCGGCAAACTGCTCCAGTTCGGCGGCGGGAATCTCGGACACCGCCAGGAAATTGAGCCCCCCGTGCGTCCAACCCTGCGCGCTGAAGCCGCTCTCGGTTGCGCTGCGGGGCGGGGAGATCGCCCCGCGGGCGGGCCAGACGAAGACATTGATGGCGTGAAGCCGCCTGCGAAACACGAGCGCTGCCGCCGTATGACCGTCGATTTGATCCAACCGACCCCCAACCAGCGGAAAGCCTAGGTCCGCCAGGTCGACCACCGGCGGCGAGAAATCCAGCTTCCCGGCAAACCAGGGCTTCACGGTGTGCCTGTCCGTGGAGGTCACGTCGGTCAGATGGCTGGCCTGCAAGGAACGCATGTGTCCGGCAAACGCCTCGTCCGCCAGGGAGGTGGAGCGAGCGTGGTGGCTTCCCCAGGAATACCCTGCCAATAGGGCGACCGTCACGGAGGCTGCGAGGCCCGCGAGGTTCCAGCGCCGCCATGCGACCGGAAAGGGGAGGGGCCCTTGCCGCGCGGCCCCTCTGGCCTCGGCCCGCAGCGAGGCATGGATCCTTCCCCTGAGCTCTTGCGAGGCGGGGAAGCGGGGCAAGGAGTCACGGATCCGGATCCGGCGCGCGGCGATGGCCTCGGAGCGGCGCAGGCAGGTGGGGCACGCCTTCAAGTGCGCTTCGAGCTCGATGTGGCGGACGAGGTCGAGCTCGCCGTCGGCGTAGGCATCCAGCAGGAGCCGGCTTTCGTCGCAGTTCATGGGCTCGTGTTCTGGCTCAGGCTCGCCAATTCCGCCTGAAGCTTTCCGCGTCCCCTTGCCAATCGGGACATCACGGTGCCGAGCGGGATCTCGGCGACGCCGGCGATCTCGCGGTAGGAAAGCCCCTCGACGTCGTGGAGCACGATCACCTCGCGGTATTCCGGGGGCAGGCGTTCAAGGGCCTGGCGGAGCAGCTCGCCCTTCACCTCGAGCCAGGACTGGGCATTCGCCTCGCCCGAGTCCTCGGGGGAGCCGTGGAGGTCCTCCTCAAAGGCTACCTTCAGGGACTCCCGCTTTCCTTGGCGCAGGTGCGAATAGCATACGTTCCGGACGATCGTCAGGAACCAGGCACGGCCATCGGCCCCGCGAAACCCTCCGAAGGCGCGAAATGCCCGCAGGCAGGCGTCCTGCACCGCGTCCTCGGCGTCGTGCGGGTCCCTAAGCAGCCAGCGGGAAAGATTATAGGCGGAATCCAAATGGGGCAGCATCAGCTGCTCGAAAGTCGACGTCTCTGTGGGAACGGAGGCTTCCATTAGGATGATAACGCCAGGAGGGGTGGGATTATTCCCGGTTTGGCCGGGAAAGTTCTTATTCGCCTTCGGCGGAATAATTCCGAGCGGCCCGCAGTATACAACGGCAAAGGCGAATTGCGCCCCTTCCCCGGAACCCATCAACACGAAATCAACGCCACCATGAACGATCACATCCTGCACGACCACAACCACGACGGAATCGACCGCAAGGGATTCCTCAAGTGCATGGCATGGGCCGGCACGGGCGTCCTCTGGACCCTGAGCGGCGGCGTCCTTACGTCGCGGGTCCTCGGCCAGACACCCCCGCCCGACCTGCCGGCCAAGCCGGTGGGCACCCTCAACTTCGTGCAGATCAGCGACAGCCACATCGGCTTCAGCAAGCCGGCCAACAAGGACGTGGCCGCGACGTTTCGCGAGGCGATTTCACGGATCAACGCGATGCTTGTGGCGCCCGAATTCCTGATCCACACCGGGGACCTCACCCATCTGGCCGAGGACGATGAGTTCGACGGCCTCGAGCAGATGCTGAAGGACTGCCGGACGAGACAGGTGTTTTACGTTCCCGGTGAGCACGACATCCTGAACGACAATGGTGCGGCCTACCGCGCGCGCTTCGGCAAGGGAAGCCTTGGCTCGGGTTGGTACAGCTTTGACCAGAAGGGCGTGCATTTTGTCGGGCTGGTCAACGTGGACGGGGTCACCGAGGGAGGCCTGGGCATCATGGGAGAACAGCAGCTTGCATGGCTCGCCACGGACCTTTCCTCGATCTCGGCGGAGACTCCCGTGGTCGTCTTTGCCCATGTGCCGCTTTGGGAGGTCTATCCGAAGTGGGGGTGGGGTACCGCCGACGGCTCCCGGGCCCTGGCCCTCCTCAAGAGGTTTGGATCGGTCACCGTCCTGAACGGCCACATCCACCAGGTCATCCAGAAGATCGAGGGGAACATCACGTTCCACACCGCCCGCTCGACGGCATTTCCCCAGCCCGAGCCTGGAACGGCGCCCAAGCCGGGCCCGATGCTCGTCGACGCCCCGAGGCTCCGGTCCTTCCTGGGCCTCGCCAGCGTCTCCTATGTCGAGAGCCACCCCACGCTCGCGATCGTCGATTCAACGCTTGCCTCCGCTTGAGCGATGAACTCCGAGAACTGGGCGAAGATGCATGGGGCGACCGTGCATTTTCCGATAGCGCTGATCCTGTGTTCTGGAGCGCTGGACGCGTTAGGATTCTTCTCTCCCGTCCCTGCGATCCGTCGAGGGCTTCACGCGGCGGGCTACTGGACGATGATTCTAGGCGCTGCCGGGACTGTGCCTGCTGTCGTCTCCGGGCTCGTCATGAGCAAGGGAGTCATGCTCGGCCATGACACCCTGAGGCTTCATCACCTGTTTGCGTGGCCAGCCTTCGCGCTGATCATCGGGCTCGCGACCTGGCGGGTGCTCGCAAGCGACTTCACGGCGCGGAAGGCTCCCGGCGGCTATCTGGTGGCGGCGGCCTTTGCCGCGGTCCTGGTGACGGCCGCCGGCTACTACGGCGGCGAGATGATGCTCGGGCATTAGCAACATGGAGGATTCCGCCAAACCATCGCCCGGAATCGGCGCAGGCGCGGGGAACTCCCTTGCCGTTCTCGCCGCGGCCATCGCGCTGGCCTCAGCCTACGGGCTCTCATTGGGCCTGCGTCACCTCGAATCGAAGGCCTCGCATCAGCAGCCGACGCCGGAGACCTGGTTCGAGACGCCCACGCCGAGCTCGCCAGCCCTCCTTTCGCAGGGACGCGCCTTGTTTCTCTCAAGCTGCGCGCATTGTCACGGGGCTGACGCCACGGGCGACGAGGGACCCGATCTCCATGATGTCGGGGTGAGCGACCGCTACATCTCGAATATCATCACCCACGGGATCAAGGGCGAGATGCCGTCCTTCAGGAAGAAGCTGGGGCATGACGAAATCGCGAGGCTAACGGCCTACGTCCGTTCCCTTGAATGATCCGGCGCATCCAAGGGCGCGCGGTGGTCACGGGACAAGGACGGGTTTCCCCTTGATGGCCGACGACGCGATGCCGCGATAGATCTCAGGCGCCTGAACGAGAGGGTACGTCTCCACCTTGGGCAGCGGCAAGTCCCCGCTCTCGATGGCGGGCGTCAACGAGCGGAGGATCTCGGCCGTCTCTTCGAAATCCAACTTGAGGGAGTCCACGCCGAGCAGGCGCGATTCGTTGTGATAGAAGTCGACCAGGTTGAAACTCACGCGCGGGTCAGGGTTGGAGGCGATCACCACCTGTCGTCCGCGCCAGGCGAGCGACTGCAGGCATTTCTCAAACATCGCTCCCCCGACGACGTCAAAGACGACATCGACTCCTCTTCCCGCGGTCGCGGCCCTGACTCCGTCGGCGAGTTCCGTGGCCTGCAGGTCGATCCACGCCTCGACGGGCAGGTCGCCCACCTTGGCGAGATCGGCCGTGGACCGCACCGTGCCGAGGACCTTCGCTCCCAATCGATGGGCTATCCGGGTCGCGATGCTGCCGACGTTGCCCGTGGTTCCGGTGACAAGGACGGTTTCCCCTTTCCGGATGCGGGCCGCATTCACCAAGGCGGCCCAAGCAGTCATGTAGGAGACGCCGATGCCTGCGCCTTGTTCAAGGGTTGCGTTCTGCGGCAGGGGCAGGACCGCACGCGCGGGCACGGTGAGAAACTCCGCATGGCTCCCGTCGCGTCCGAAGCCGAGGTTTCCCCCCGACCCGAAGACGGATTTGCCCATCAACTCCTTGGGACCCTCAACCACGATGCCCGCAAAATCGCGGCCCGGCGTCCGCGGAACGGTCGTCCCGCGTATCTTTCCCTGCACATTCTTGATGTCGCTTGGGTTGATCGCGGCAGCCTTCACCTGGACAAGCACTTCGCCCGCCGCCGGCCTGGGCATGGGAATGTCCCGAATGCCCAGTTCGTCCAAAGATCCTGTTTTTTCGAATCTCAGAGCATGCATGGCTTTAATCGGGCAAGTGACCCAAACAGTATTTTGGCCCGGGCGGCGAATGAGAAAGACGGCGGTATGGACCTTGGTGGCCGCCGAGATCCGCGGGCCCCTCCCATGGGGCGCGCCCGCCTATCTCGGCAGGGTTTTCTCATAGTCGGCCCAGCCGCGCGTAATCTCGTGGACCACGCGGCTGCCCACCCGATAGGCCGCCTCGAGCGACGGGAGGTAGGCCGAGTAACCCTTGTCGAGGCTTTCCCCGGAGAGGCTCTGCGCGGCGCTCACCCCCGGCCACTGCATGTCATAGTTGGATGCCGTTCTGAGGACGAGCGCCCGCCGGACGTCGACCCGGCCCGCCCGGGAGAGCCACGTCAGCGCCTGCATTGTCCCCGTGTCCTCCATGGCGCTCGTGGCAAAGGTCCCCTTTCCCCCTGTGTAGTAGGCCACCCAGGCCTCCGCCCATTCATTCATCAGTTTGCCGTGCCAGTAATTCATCGAGGCCAGGTTGTCGCCCTTCAGGACGAACGGGGGCCTGAGCGCGTTGGGGTAGCCCGCATAGAGCGCGCGGTGCCTGCGCAGCGGCTCGCCGTCCGGCAGAGGTGTGTCCCGGGTCAGGCGGTAGGCCCAGTCGACGAGCGCCGGGTCCAGATGGAACACCTGCCCCTCGGGCGGGACCACCGGCTGCTCGTAGGGGGATTTCTTCCGCAGCGGGATGTGGCCCGTCGGCCAGCCGGCGGGCGCCTCCCGGGCGTCGATTTCGTGCCCCAGGTCGCCGTCGACCACCCACTCGGCCCAGGCGGCCGAGCCGAGCGACATGACGTCGGGATTGGCCCCGGCGATCCCCGCCACCACCCAATAGGCCTTTGTCAGGTCGAAGCGCGGATCCAGCCCGAGGGCCATGATCGTGGCAGCGCTGTGGATCGTGCCGACCCCCGTCACGACTCCGAGCACGCTCCCGTCCGGCGTGGAGCGGAGCTTCCGCTCGCCTTGGGGAAAGTCCCAGGTGCGGTCCAGCCTTTCCCGCTCGACCCAGTATTGGAATTCGCCCGGAACGTCGCCCGTATCCTCGCCGACCTCGAACATGGCCACCACCACAACCTTGACCTTGACCGGGAGGTCGGCGGCCCTGGCACCGCCGGCAAGGAGAAGCAGGGAGAGGGCGATTCGTCGGCTCATGTCCGCGGAACAGCAGCTTCCGCACCTGCCGCGGAAAATGCGGCTGCGGGTCATGCGGGGCGATGGGAAACCCGCTTCAATTCGCGAATTTCAGGCTCCTCGCCTAGAATAAAGGATGCAGATAGGCATAGACAGCTTCGCCGCCTCGATCCCGGACCCCGTGACGGGCGTCACGACCAGCCATGTCGAGCGCATGAAGGACCTCCTTGCGGAGATCGAGCTGGCCGACCAGGTGGGACTCGACGTGTTCGGGATCGGCGAGCACCACAGGCGCGAGTTCCTTGACGCCGCCCCGGCGGTCATCCTTTCCGCGGCGGCGGCCCGGACGAGCCGGATCCGGCTGACCAGCGCCGTCAAGGTGCTGAGCGCGGACGATCCGGTGCGGGTGTTCCAGGACTTTGCGACGCTAGACCTGATTTCCCAGGGCAGGGCCGAGATCGTCGTCGGTCGCGGCTCATTCACGGAATCGTTTCCCCTCTTTGGGCTACGGCTTGACGACTACGACGAGCTCTTTGCCGAGAAGCTCGATCTCCTCCTGAAGATCCGCGCCAACGAGCAGGTTCGCTGGTCCGGCCATCACCGGGCGCCGTTGACGGGGCAGGGCGTCTATCCGCGGCCCGTGCAGAATCCGCTTCCCATCTGGATCGGGGTGGGCGGGACTCCGCAGTCCTTCATCCGCGCGGGCGAGCTTGGGTTGCCGCTCATGGTGGCGATCATTGGCGGCGAACCGCACCGGTTCCGGCCGCTGGTCGACCTCTACCGGGAGGCCGGACGCCAGGCGGGCCATTCCGAGCAGCAGCTGACGGTCGGGGTGCACGCCATCGGGTTTCTCGGGGATACCACGCGCGGGGCGGCGGATGACTTCTATCCCGGCTTCGCCCAGACGTTCACGAAGATCGGCAGGGAGCGCGGATGGCCTCCCGCGACCCGCGCCGGGTTCGACGCGACACGGGGCCCGACCGGCGCCTACCTGATCGGCGACGCGGAGACGGTCGCGGAGAAGATACTGCATGTGAACAAGTCCCTCGGCGGAATCTCGAGGATCACCTTCCAGATGAGCGTATCGGCGATGCCGCACGCAAAGGTGGCGCGCTCGATCGAAATTCTCGGAAGAGACGTCGTCCCGCTCGTTTCGAAGGCGCTGCGCACCTGAGGCGGCCGAACGCGCCGTCGGTCAGGTTGGCGGAGGTGCCGGGATTTGAACCCGGTGCCCCTCCGGGTTGGGATTCGCCAGATTTGGCCATTTTACGCTCTGGATTGTCCGATATTGTCCTGACGCCGCTTGAGTCTGCTGAGATCGCCCTAACGGCTTAGCTCTGCGAGGGCCTGAGCCGGCGTAAGCAGTCGCACGCCGTTCAGAATCTCGTTAGGAAAATCCGCAAGATTGCCCGTCACGATGGTCCTGTCGGGCACAGCGAGGGCTGCTTCAACAAAAACCACGTCGTCAGGATCGGGTCCGTCGGCGGCGAGCCGTTCCGGTATCACTGACATCTGGCCGCCCAATGCCTCAAGGAAATGCAAGACTTGGGCCGGCTTCAGCTTGAGGCGCGGCCGGCAGAGCACATCGCGGTATTCAGCAAGGATGCGCGCGTCGTAGACGAGCTTCACGCGCCCTTCCATGATTGCCTCCAGAATCCGGACGCACGGGCCGTTCGCGCTCAAGAGTCCCGACACGACCACATTCGTGTCAATCACCCAGCACCTCATCGACGATTCCGGGCGGCCCGCACAGCGGCTATCTCGGCGTCGATTTCCTTCATCGAAAGGGCGTCGGTTCGGTTGGCGACCGCTTCCGCCCTGATGGCCGCGACCGCCCGCGCCAGGTCCACGCGATCGAGCAGCTCCAAATCGGAAGCAAAGGTACCCTCGGAGGTTGGGATCATGATCGCCTTCGGCTTGCCATTAGCGGTCACCAAGACCCGGCCCGCCCGGCTGACCGCTGCAAGTGCGCGGCCTGGACTTGCCGAAAACTCACGCGACGCGATCCATTTGGTCTTCATGAACGAAATGTCGTGCAAATGTCGTGCAAGTCAAGACGCTCGAAAGGCGCATTGAGCGGATTCCTGTCCGATTTCGTTCAACCGCACCCTTTGTTGGGCGCGTCCAATCCAGCGTTTCGCAATCCCTGGAATTGGGCGACCGCAACCATCCCGTTGGGAACGTGGACGCACCGACCAGCATGACAGAATCATTAGTTTCTTGCGCGGAGCCAGTTACGGTTGCAACGGGCTTCTTGGCATGTGGTAAGCGCTGAGAGCACAAAACCATGATCATCCCAGGACCATGAAAGGCCGCCTTGGATTCCGCCACCCTGCGAAGGCATTTGCAGCGGGAGTCCTGCTTCCCATTTTGGTCACTGGCAGCGCTGTCGTCTCGGCCGCGCCCGACGTTCGGGACCAGAAGCCGGTCAAGATGGACGAGCTTGTGGTGGAAGCCGCCAAGACGCACACGCTCTTCATGGGCGCTGACATCGAGATCAACCTCGACAAGGACCTCTACCCCGTGCGGGACGTCGTCGGGTCATCGTGGGTGGTCGTGATCGACGGCAAGGAACATGTCATTTCCGCCAAGAGCGCCCCGCTCAACCTGAAGATCACGCCCTCCCTTAAGCTGGCGGAGGGCTCGGCCACGATCATGGGCTTCAAGAGGACGACGGCCTATTCCTTCGGCAATGATCCGAGCGTCATGCTCACCCGGGGATTGTCGGAGACGGCGTCGTTGAATGCGGATCTCCTTTCCACCGCCGCCAACGAACAGCACTTGGCTGACACGGAAAACAACAACGCCTTGGGGCAAATGGCCGTCCTCGCCGGGTCGGACAACCAATTCGGGGATCTAGCCCTGATGTACACGGCAATGACCGCCCCCGCGGTGACACACCCCGCCGAGGCGATCCCCCGTCTCTATGGCCCCCCGCCGAACCCCACGATTATCTCTTCGGTATTCGACGTCAGCGGCACGCCTCCCCAGATATTCGCTGCCGCGGCGGCGGCCACCGCCGCGAACCAGACGGAAAATGGCAACGAACCGGCGAGCGGGCGTCTCGCGACAAAGGGCATGGACGCGATGGACATCGAATTTGAGATTTCATCGGCGAAGCCGCTGCTCAACCCCTATGTCGTGACGATGACGCGGTTTCGCACGCCCGACAGCCCGCGCGGGGTCGTCCAGAACCTCGTGTATGCCAAGTCGCTGCACCCGATATACAAGCAAGCCAGCAATGTCCATTTCACCGAGGAGGGGTTCCCCTTCAACTACGAGCTGCTCGATTTCCAGATCCACATCTACGATCGGGGGCAGGAGATCGCGACCAACATCTCGTCCAGGCGCGTTGAGCTCACGCGCGACGAGGCCTTCGAGTACGTCAAGATTGAGTACATCGGCGCCCACAGGAGCGAGACGCTGCCCGCGGTTCCCGCGATGGGCCGACTTCCCGCCGGGCTGCCGGGCCGCCTCGCCGCCGGAAGGTACAACGAGGCCTTTTTCGTGAGAGTCTCCAAGGACGGCCTGGCGGACACGCCGTATGCCGATGCCGCGTGTTCGAAGACAATCGACGACCCGTTTCTCGAGTCGGTCGTCAAGAGCATCCGTTTCAAGCCAGCGCTCGACCACGGGAAGCCCGTTGAGGGAGTGGCGACATTGAACCTGGGCAGGCTCCAGATCTAGGCGGGGCGGCCACGTGGAGCAGTCCTGGAAGCACGGTCCCTGCAAACAATCACGACTATGGCCGCTCGCTCGCCTTTTCGGTCAGTCACGAAGCCCGCGCAGGTCCCCAGCCTGGGAAGCACGGGGGCACTGTCGGCCCGACCCACCGCCAGACGCGGAAGCCCATTTGCCGGCGCCCTCCTGGCTTGGGCCGTCCTTGGGATCGGAGCTGGTTCTCCCCTTGCGGCCGTCGCGCAGACCTTGGCGGCCACGGTCACCGCGGCGCCCCTGCCCGTAGCCGTCGTCGTGAACCCGGTCACCAACAAGATCTACGTCGCCAGCCTGATCGCCAACGGCCAGGTGACCGTGATTGACGGCGACACGAATTCGACCACCGCCGTCGCGGTAGGGGCGCTTCCCTACGCAATGGACGTGAACACGGTGACCAACAGGATCTATGTCGCCAACAGCGGGAGCAACAACGTGACGGTGATCGACGGAGCCACCAACGCCACCACGACAATTCCGGTCGGGTTGAATCCCTCCGCGGTCGCCGTGAATTCGACGACCAACAAGATCTATGTCGTGAACGCGAGCCTCGACGGCACCATCTCGGTGATTGACGGCGCCACCAACACCGTGACCGGGAACATCTTCGCGGGATTCGAGCCCATCGCGTCCGTAGCCGTCGACCCGGCAAACGACACCCTTTTCGCGATAGCTGGATCCAACAACCTGTACACCGTCAACACGCCGACAGTCTACGTGATCAACGGGGCCTCGGGAGCGATCACCGAGGCGGAGCAAGGACAGAACCCCATGGGTCTCTTCATGAATCCGGTAAGCGGCCAGCTTTTCGTCGAGAACAACGGTGGAAACGCCCACGTCATCTCCTTTGTCAACTCCAGCGACAGCGAGGTCCTGGATGCGACAACCGAAGCCGGCGGAATTGCCGTCGCCCTGGACACGGTCACTGACAAGGCCTATTTCGCGGATGACGACTCCGTCCAGGTGCTCGACGGGAAGACCCTGGCGGTGACGCTCCTGCCGATAGCGGTCGATCCGCTTGGCGATGTGGTGCTGCTGCAATCCATCGCGGTGGACCCGGTGGCGAACGTCATCTACGCCGCGGCCTACTCCAAGCAGGGTTTTTTGGTGGCGATTGACGGCGTAACGGGAGCTTACACCACCGTTCCGGTGGGCTCCCTTCCCACCTTCGTCGCCGTGAATCCGGTCACCCACAAGGTATACGTGCTCAATAATGACGCAACGGGCACGGTCTCCATCATCAATGGCATTTCCCCGGCATCCGCCCCGACCATTGCCGCGCAGCCGCAGTCGCAGACAGTGAACGCGGGATCCACCGTTGCCTTCAACGTCGTCGCGAACGCCAGGCCAAGCCCGGCGTACCAATGGACGTTCAACGGCGTTCCTCTTTCGGACGGGGGCGGCATCTCGGGATCCACGGACGCCTACCTCGTCCTCGGCGGGGCGGATGCGGTGAGGGCCGGGTCCTACGCCTGTGTGGTGACGAACGCCTCGGGAAGCACGACGAGCTCGACGGCGAATCTTGCCATCGTAAGCACCTCCAGTCCCGGGCGGATCATCAACCTTTCGACCCGCGCCTCCGTCTCCCTATCCAGTTCTGTGGGGCAAGGCATCCTTTTCACGGGCTTTGTCATCAGCGGCACCGGGTCCAAATCCCTAATCGTACGCGGCATCGGGCCCACTCTCGCGGATTTCGGGGTGTCGGGCGTCATCGAGGATCCCACCCTGGCCCTCTACGACTCCGCCACTCCCGCCAATCTCATCGCGCGCGTCGCGGCATGGCAGACGCCACCCTCGCTCCCGGCGACCGCCCCATGGCTGGGGGCCGTCTCGCCAACGGATGCGAGTACGGCCGACTTCGCCCAGGTGGGCGCCTTTGCCCTGCCCCTGGGATCCGCCGACACCGCGGTCAAGATCTCGCTGCCCGCCGGCGCCTACACGGCGCAGGTTTCATCAGCGGGCGGCAACTCTGGCGTCGTGCTGGCGGAGCTTTACGACGATGATCCGGGCAATCCCGCCGCCCAGTTGATCAACATATCGTCCCGCGCCCTCAACGAAGCGGGCTCCGGTACCTTGATAGCGGGATTCGAAATCTCGGGATCGAGCGCAGAGACGGTTCTCATTCGCGCCTCGGGACCGGCCCTCGCCGCCTTGGGCGTTTCAAGTACCTCCCTGGCGACGCCGCTTCAGCTCTACGATTCCGGTGGAAACCTTATCATCTCGAATCAGAAATGGGGGGGAGAGCCCCAGATAGCGGCCGTCGCGGCGCGCGTCGGCGCCTTCCCCTGGACGGATCCGAACAGCTACGATTCAGCGCTGCTCATTACGCTGCCCCCCGGGCGATACACAGCGGAAGTCGACCCGAATGGCTTCGGGAACGGCGAAGCTCTCGTTGAGGTCTACGCGGTCCGCTGACGAGGGCCGATGAAAGCCCGTCCCTCCGGGGCTTTCCGGCGCACCCTACAGGCTCGGGCGGACAGGCTGGCATGGGCCGCCAACCTCTCCGAGGGACGCTCCCGGGCGTGCCGTGTTTGCCGCCGCCTTGGAACACCACGGGCCCCCATCGAGGCGCCCGCTTTTCCCACTCGATGCTGTCCGGTTCCTGTCTGGAGAGTCGATTGAGACCCGCCGATAGGAGGTAATGGGCGAAAATAGGCCTTTGCGTAACCCCCGGGGATGCTGAATATGGGTCCCGGATGACGCCGCGGATTGTATTCTTCGCTCCGGCCGGGGTCACCCCCCTGGACCTCGTCGGACCCTGGCAGGTCTTCCAGGCGGCTGGTGTCTTTGGCCAGCCCTATCGCCTGGAGGTCTGCGCCCTCACCAGGACGGTTCCGCTGGAGGGCAACCTGCAATTTTCCAACTTGATGCCCTTCCGGCAAGTTGGGCTCGGGCCGGACGACACACTGTTTGTGGCGGGCCTCGAGACGGCATGCATCACCCCCGAGTTCATGCGTTCGCACCGGTCCGTGTTCGCCTGGATCAGGAGGGCGCACCTAGCTGGAACCACCATCTGCTCGGTCTGCACGGGGGTCCATTTGCTGGCCGAGGCGGGGATCCTCGATGGCTTGGAGTGCGCCACGCACTATGGGGATGTTGAGGCGCTTCAACGGAGGTATCCGAAAATCAAGGTCAGGAAGGGGGTCCTGTTCGTGGAGGCGGGCCGCATCTTCACGAGCGCGGGAATTGCCTCGGGCATTGACCTTGCCATCCATCTCATCGGCCTGCGGCACGGCCAGAAGTTCGCCTTCAAGATAGCCCGGTACCTCGTGATCTACCTTCGGCGCAGCGGGAATTTTGAGCAGGAGAGCATCTACCTCAGGTACCGCGACCACCTCGACGACCGTGTTCACCGGGCCCAAAGCATCCTGATAGAGAACTTGGAGAAGCCGCCGAGCCTCCACCGGCTGGCGGAGCAGGTGGGGGCGAGCCCGCGGAACCTTTCGCGCCGCTTTCGTCAGAGCGTCGACCTTTCGATCGGCGAATACCTGAGGGAACTGCGCTTGGAGCGGGCCCGCTCCCTGCTGCAGGAAACCGGCTCCAAAGTCGAGGACGTCGCCAAGGCTTGCGGCCTCAACGGGAGCCGCCAGCTTCGCAACCTTTACCATGGGCGGTTTGGCCATTCCCCGCGGAGAATGAGGGTGAAGGCGGCGGCGGACCGTTGATACGGGAAGGCCGTCCCGCAAGAAGACCTCCATGGGCTGGGGGGCAGACCCGGCCGGGGCGGTATGTCCCGAAATTGCCCATAGTTGGCTTAGATGCCTTCGGGATTCGCGGGTATGCTCGAAGCACAGGCACCTTGGCCCCGTTCGGCCAACCGGGCTTATTCGCAACGATCCAAACCAAAACGCCAAACAGTCGGACTCTCACCTCATGAAATTCTCAAGACTGCCCCTCATTCCTGTCTTGTTCCTTGCTTTCGCCCTCACCCCTTTCGCCGCCGAAATGGTGAAACCTGAGACGTTGCCGGAAGGCCAGCATATGTACGTCATAGAACGCGTGATTCCGGGCGCCGGTGCGTTCACCGCCGAAAAATTGAAGTCAATTTCCGAGAACTCCTGCGCGGTGCTGAACAAGATGGGGCCGAAGATTCAGTGGCTCCACAGCTATGTGACGGGCGACAAGATTTATTGCATCTACATCGCCCCCAGCGAGGAGATGGTGCGCGAGCACGCTAGGCTGGGCGGCTTTCCGGCCAATTCCGTGAGCCAGGTGACGACCATCATCAGCCCGGAAACGGCTAAATAGCCGTGGCCGGCAAGGGCCCGGAAATGGGCACTCCCGCGAACGGGCAGCCCGAGTCCGTCCGCAGGAGGGAAAACGAGGTCCTCGGGGACGAATGCATCGCCGAAACGAATAACGGTTACCCGATCTTTGGCGGCAGGGGAAATCTTGACCCCATGATGGACGTAGACGGAAACACCATCGCGGTGGCGTCCGCCAAGACGGACGAGTTGATCATGGTCCAATATACGGACCCTTCGCCCTAGAGCACTTTCGAGTCATATAGCGGCATATTGGGCGTGGCGGAGGAAGCCGCGGCAGTGATCGGGCTGGAACTGGGAGAGGCTGCGGGCGACGGCTCCTTGGAGTTCGTCCAGGGTGCGGGCGGCGGCCTGTCGCGGGTGCGATTTGAGCTTGGCGAAGGCGAGTTCAATAGGGCTCATGTCCGGGCTGTGGAGGGGTCGGGATTTGAACCCGGGTGCTTTCCCCTGATGAGTCCGACGAAGCCGTCAGACTAGGACCAACCCGCACAGACTGTCGTAGGTAACCATTCATAAGCAAAATGGCGGAGGTGCCGCGATTTGAGCCCGGCGGCTCCCCCGGGCCAAACATCATCAGTCATGGCTGTAGTGCGCTCGGATTTGTCCTAGATTGTCCCAGCCAGGGTCTGCTCGCCTTCTGTGAAATAGTTCTCATATTTTGCTCACATGCTGGAGGACCTTAAGCTCGGAAGGCAGTACGACGGCCTCATTTATCTCGTGGAATCCGCGCGCAACCCGCCCACGATCAGGAGCCACCACCATGTGGAGCTGGAGCTGAACCTGGTGGTGGGCGGGACGATAAGCTACGTCCTTGGCGAGCGCCGGTTTACCTTCGGCCGGCGGACGCTGCTATGGCTGTTTCCGTCCCAGGAGCACCAGCTCGTCGACCGGTCGAGCGACGCGGAGAACTATGTCGCCGTCTTCAAGCCGCGCCTGATCGCGCGGTCGTGCCGAAGCTCGGCCTACGAGGGGCTGAAGCGCGACACGGCCGAGGTGGACGGCGTGCTGCACACGGTGCTGCCGGTCGAGACCTTCGACCTGGTCCGCAGGACCATGGACGGCCTCATGGAGGCGGCGCCGGATCCCGACGTGCTGAACAGGGAGGCGGGATTTGGCGTGAACTCGGATTTCCGGTACGTTCACAGGGACCCCGACGGCCTGAACGCGGGCCTGCACCACCTTCTCCTCCTGTGCTGGCGCTGCCAGCGGGCCGGCAAGGCGCTCGACGGGGCGGTCGCCCTGCACTCGGCCGTGCGCAAGGCGCTCGACTCGATCAGCAGGGAACACGAAAAGCCGAGCCTGCGCTCGCTGGCGCTGCGCTGCGGCGCGAGCGAGGCCCACCTGAGCCGGATGTTTAGGCGGCAGATCGGCGTGTCCGTCAGCCGGTATAGGAATTCCGTGCTCCTCGCCCGGTTCATGGAGTTCGTCCGCCAGCCGGAGCATCGGACGATCACGGAGGCCGTGTACGGCGCGGGCTTCGGGAGCTACGCGCAGTTCCACCGGGTTTTCACGCAGGCGTACGGCCGGGGCCCCCGGGAATGCCTGCAGGCGTTCGAGGGGAAGACCGGCGCCCAGGGGAGCGGGCCCGGTCGACCGCACCCGCCCCTTCCCGCGTAGGTTGCCCGAGGCGTTCACCACCATGGCTGCCCGGTGTACGCGGGCTTTGGGAGGTTCCAGGCGGGCTTGGCCGGTGAAAGCTTGGCGAGGAAATCCTCGAGCCTGGCCGAGCCTGCGGGAGGGTCCCCAAGATCGGGCACCGGGAGCACCTCGCCTTCGCGCTTGGCCGATTCATGGGCGATGATGCCGGGCAGGTTGTAGCGGGCCGCCGCCCAGACATGGTTCGGGGGCAGCGAACCCGTCGTGCAGGCCCGCACGAAGTCATCGACGAGGAAATGGTGCGAGCCGTGGTGGCCGCTCGGGCGGCTGGCGAGCTCCGCCGGCAGCCGCCAGGTGGGATGGACGGGCGCCATTCCCGAATAGAAGTCGTGCTGGGTGCTGTCGGTGGGCTCCCCGGCGGCCTTCCGGTCGCCCTCGGCGACCGGGACGCAGCGCAGGAGGTCGTTGAGCGGCGTGACCTCGCGGGAGCGATTCACCCACACATCGCCCTCCGGCTGCTCCTCGTAGCAGCCCTCGGTCCCGAAGAGGCTCAGGCGCACGGAGCGCCCGCCCCAGTGGCCGACGCGGCGGAGCTCGTTGATGCGCGCCGTGCCCCCGTCGCTGGTGCGGAAGAGCGCGGTCTCATTGCTGAACTCATTGTCCCAGGGGTTGAGGCCCCTGCCGAAGGCCCCGTCGCCGCTTTGGTCGACCTGGCCGAGGCAGGACACCCGTGTCAGGCGCGCGCCCGTCACGCTCACGATCATGCTGACCGTGTGGGTGGGGTAGAGCATCGGCGGGACGCCCGCCGTTCGCAACCAGTTCTTCCCGCCGCTGTGCTGGTAGGCCTGGTAGAAGCCGTGCGACATGTCGTGCATGTACTCGGCCTCCCCGTAGACGAAGCGGCCGAACTTTCCCTGGCGCCACATCTCCCGGCAGAAGATCGTCGAGGGGTAGTAGTAGCTCGTCTCGCCGAGCATGTAGGTGAGCCCCGTGGCCCCCACGGTTTCCACGAGCTCCCCCAGCTCCTCGACGGTGGTGCCGGCCGGCACCGCCGAATAGACGTGCTTCCCGGCCCTGAGGGCGGCGATCGCCTGCGGGGCGTGCAGCCCGCGCTGGGTGAATATTGCGACGGCGTCGCAGTCGCTCCCCAGGAGCTCGTCGAGCGAGCCGTAGGCCTCGGTCACGCCCGCCAGGGCCGCCTCCTCGCGCCTGCGCCCCGGGATCAGCTCCGCGATGCTGACGGCCCGGACAAGGGGATGGGCCTTGAACAGGGGCGTGAATGCCCGGGCGAACCCGCCTGCGCCCAGGATTCCGACCTTGACGGGCTTCATGCGGCGGCCGGCCGGGGTGGTCCGGGATTGGGGTGGCGGATCACGGGGCGAGCGGGAAGGTCATGCGGCGCAGGATGGCCTCGCCGCTTCCCATCGGGACAAGCGCCTCGGCCTCGGCCTTGTTCGTGCCCAGGTTGACCAGTTTCGCCTCAAGGCGGACGGGGCTAACGTCCCATGGGTACCGCGGGTCGGCCGCGCGGTTCTGGACAAGCTCGAACGCTGGGGCGGACGGTTCGTCCGGCGAGCGGGCCAGGGCATAGTGGCCCTGGGCCCATTCCGCGGGGAACACCAGGTAGTCGTGGAAGCCCGCGAGCGGGTAGTCCTTGACCGCCCTTCTTATCGCGGAGATCGGGAGGGCGTAGAACAGCGGGCCGCGCCGCACGTAGAACTCGCCGTTGTTTGCGGGGACCGGCTGGGCCTGCGCGCCGAAAGACACGTCGACGGCGTCGCCGGGCCGCCATTTCTTGGCGACGATCAGCCAGTCGCCGGCGCGGCGGACCTCGGCGCCCGCGCTCACGGCCGAGATGCTCGTGGCCCAGGCCGGGATCCGAAGGCGCAGGACGAATTCCAGCGGGCCGTCCGGGTCGACGCTGAAGTGGAAAGCCTCGGAAAAGGGATAGCTCGTCTCCTCCGAGATCCGGACCGCGGCGCCCCCGATGGTTGTCCGCACGTCGCACGGGCCGTAGAGCACCGCCGCCAGCCCGTCCGGGGCGCGCATCCACATGCTGCGGACGAAGACCGGCCCTATCTGCGTGAAATTCGGCGCGCAGCAGTTCGCCACGTCCTCGTGGGCCGGGGAGAAGATGACGCGGTTCATGATCGCCCCGTCGATCCGGTAGATGTTGTCCGTCGTCACATAGTCCATGCCGGTCCCGTCGGGCAGGCGCGAGCCCTGGACCGAGTTGTAGAACGTGGTCTCGGCCTGCTCCGCCAGCGCCGCGCGCCCGGTCTTCTGCGCCGCGCTCAGGAGCGACGTCATCCACTCCTTTTCGCCGCAGCCCTCATAGCCGCCCAGGTCCGGATCCGTCGGCTTGTTCGCGATGAACTCGTCGGACACGGGGCCGCCGGTGGGCGAGACGTGGGGCCACGACTTCGCGAACGCCTCCTCGGCGGCGGCGAGCAGCAGCGGGTCGCCGGTGACATAGGCGGCCCAGATCGGCACGCGCAGGCCCTCGTAGGTGGTCGCCCCGTGGCCCATGAAAGGGCGGTTCGCCGCCAACAGGGTTCCCAGCGCGATGTCGGTCCCCATGTCCCTTGAGTAGTCCCGGTAGAGATAGACCCCGAAGTCGCGGTAGGCGGCGTCGCCGGTCAGGTCGTAGAGGCGCTCCATGACGTCGACGAACATCAGGTTGTGGTTCTGGGTCTCGGCGCCGTAGGGGTCCTTCAGGCCCTCGCCGTAGTGGCTCATGGTCAGCCGGACGGCCCGCTCGACGGCCCGGAGCACCTCCGGCCTGCCGGTGGCCTCGTAGTAGGCGAGGAGCCCGCGGAAAATGCAGGTCTGGGTCCACAACTCGCCATTGTCCACGTCGCCGGCGGCCCATCGCACGGTCGGCCCATATATGCCCATGTAGCCGTCGGCATCCTGCGTCCTGAGCAGGTAGGCCACCTTCTCGTCGGCCGCGGCCCTCTGCCCGGGGAGGCCGGTCAGCAGCGCCATCATCGTGCTGCCGCTGCGCCAGTTGCCCTCCGTCTCGCCTTTCCACCAGGCGCCCTCGGCGCCGCCCCAGCTCCCGCCTCCCGCGTTCTGTATGTGGTCGGGCGTGTTCCGATTCACGCCGAAGATCTGTGCGCCGCAGGTCAGGGGGGCGATTTCGGGCATGTGCCCCGCAAATCCGCGGTCCAGGTCGCGGATGAACTGCTCGCGGATCCATCCGGACGGCATGACCTCGCCGAAGCGCAGGAGCCTGAACTGGGGCTCGACGGCGTATTGCGGCGCGGCACGGGCGGGCGCGGATTCGGGGGATGCCGGCGCCGAGGGCGCGCCTGCGGCAAGCAGGAGCCCAAGGGCGAGCCGGGCCCCGCGGCGCGGGGGGGGAGGGCGTCCGGAAGTGCGTGGTTTCATTGGAATTCGTGGGCGGGCCAGTGACTCATTGTGAGCTGCGCGTGCGGGACCGGTGGATGGCTCCTCAACGGTGCCAGCCCTCCTCGATTTGCTCAAGCGTGCGCCCCTTGGTCTCGGGGACCAGGCGCCACACGACGAGGGCGAGCACGGCGCAAAACGCCGCGTAGAGGTAGAACGGAAACGCGTGGCTCATCTCCCGCACGAACCACGAGCCGTTGGCGTCGAGGATGGGAAACGTCTGCGTGACGGCGTAGTCGGCCGCCCAGAGGAAGAAAGTGGCGAGGCCGAGCGCCCTGCCGCGGACCGCGGTCGGGAAGATCTCCGACAGGATCACCCATACGACGGGCCCCACCGAGAGCCCGAAGGCGGCGATGTAGAGCACGATCGAGACCAGCATCCAGTCGCCTGCGGCGCCGCGGCCGGCCGTGAGCTGGGCCGTCAGTCCCATCGCAAGGAGGCTGGCGCCCATGCCGGCGGAGCCCAGCAGCAGGAGCGGCCGGCGGCCCCACCGGTCGACCTTCGCGATCGCGACCAGCGTGAAGAGCACGCAGGAGCCGTTGATGATCGCCTGCTGGAGCAGGCCGGCATCGACGCCCGTGGAGGCGCTCATCTTCCTGAAGATGGTGGCGCCAAAATACATGAAGATGTTGATTCCGGTGACCTGCTGGAGGATGGCCAGGGCGATGCCGAGGAGGAGCGGCCTTCGGAGGCCCGGCGACAGGAGCTCGGCCCAGCCCCCCTGCTCCCTGGACACCGCCGCCTTCACGCCCGAGTACTCGTCCGCGGCAAATTTCGCGCCGCCCACCCTGGCCATGATGGCCACGGCCTCGTCGTCGCGCCCCATCTCGACCAGCCAGCGCGGGCTCTCGGGGATCGGCAGGAGCACCAGGGCGAACACCGTCGCGGGCGCCACGCCCGTGGCGAACATCCATCGCCAGCCGGACGAGATGAGCCACGCCTGGTCGCCGCGCTGCGCGATGAGGTAGTTGACGAGCGATGTCGCGGCGAGGCCGACAACGATCGCGATCTGGTTGACGGCGACCATCCGGCCGCGGATCTGCGCCGGTGTGACCTCGGCGATGTACATGGGCGTGGAGATCGACGCGATGCCGATGCCGACGCCCCCCAGGATGCGGAAGAGGATGAAGACCGAGATGGTGCCGGGAAGCGCCGTGCCGATCGCCGAGGCGAAGAACATGGCCGCGGAGAGGAGCAGCGCGGGCCGTCGGCCGAACCGGTCGGAGAGGGGGCCGACGAGCAGCACGCCCGCCGCGCAGCCGATGAGCACGCATCCCGAGGCCCATCCCTTCATGAAGTCGCCCAGGCCGAACCGCGCGGTCAGGGGCTCGATCGCGCCCGAGATGACGCCCGTGTCGTAGCCGAAGAGGAGCCCCCCGAGCGTCGCGGCCATGCAGATGGGAACGAGGTAGCCCAGGTTGACCGCGGCCGGGGCCGCCGTTGGGGCCTCGGCGCTCATCGTTGGTGGGGCGGGAGGGGCCGCACCCGGGTCTCGCTCCGGTCATGCATCGGGCCAGCCCTCCTGCTCGCCGTAGTCGGGCAGCCGGGCCTCGCGGAATTCCTCGCCGTGGACCAGCCGCCGGGCGATGGAGGGCCTCGCGAGGAGCGAGTAGAGCTTGCGGGCGGAGAACACGACCATGTCGGCCGGCGAGCCGGGCGCTATCATTCCGTAGCCGGGGAGGCCCATGATCGCGGCCGGACCGGTCGTGACCACCGAGGGGGAGAAGGCGAGCCGCGCGTCGAGGTGCGCGACGCGCACGCTCTCGACGTAGACCTCCACCGGGTCGAAGTCACCCCAGCCGATGAACGCGTCGCGGACGTTGTCGCCCCCGCAGGCAACCGTGACGCCCGCGTCTATGAATTCATGCAGGAGCGTCAGGCCGCGCCACTGGGGCGTGAGCGGAGGGCCGAAGCCCGTCCCGCCGGGCGCGGGTCCGCGCACGCGCCCCTGCAGGTGGAGGTTCGTGAGCGGAAGGCAGATGATCCCGATTCCGGCCGCCTTCACGAGCGCGATGGTCTCGCGCGCCCGCTCCGGCGACTGCACCGAGAGGGAGCAGTTGTGGCCGCACGCCACGGGGTGAGGGAACTTGTTCCGCAGGACGGCCTCCGCCGTGGCGCGAAGGCATTCCGCATGGGCGATGGCGCTCTCGTCGACATGCAGGTCGAGGCCGATGCCGAGCTCGCGCGCGGCGGCCATGATGCTGTCGAGCTGGCGCGGCAGGTCGGGGTTCGGCTGCGGGAATCCCCCCATCGCCGCGGCCCCGTGCGAGGCCGCCAGGCCGACGATGCGGTCGGCTTGGCCGCCGAAGAAGTCCGCGAAGCGGAAGAGGCACACCGTCTGGATCTCGATGCGGCCCCGCCACTCCTCGCGCAGGCGCCCGACGGCGGCGAGCGCGCCGGCGCCGACGTCGCGGCCCGTGTCGATGTGCGTGCGCAGGGCGACGGTCCCATGGGCCCAGGCGCTCCTTAGCGCGAAGTCGGCGCGCCGGTGGACGTCCGCCTCGCTCCAGCGCGCGCTGTCCGAGGCCAGGATTCCCAGGGACTCCCAGAAATCGCCGTGGACGCCGGGGGCTCGGTCCCAGGTGTGGCACTTGTCGAGGTGCGTGTGGACCTCAAGGAGCCCCGGGAACACGAGGACGCCCCCCAGGTCCGTCGTGCGCCCGCCGAATCCCCCGCCGCCGGCTGCCCCCGAGTCCCGGACCGCAGAGATCCGGCCGCCGTCGACGGCGACGTCGCATTCGCGCCACGGCTCGAGGGCCGCGTCCGCGCCGTCCGGCCGGTTGAGCGGGGGCGGGAGGCAGGCGAGGGGAACGCGGGCGCGGCGGAAGAGGTGCATGTCGGGGACGGCCTGGGGTCGGGTAGGAAGGCTAGCAACGGGCGGCGCCGAGATCAACGCCTGTGCTCCGGCGGACCGATGGGTCGCGGCGCCGGCCGCCGCGGGAACGGTCTTCCGGCCCCGCGGATGGCGCCGCAGTGCCGGGCGTTGCGGCGCCCGGCGCAGCCGGCATCCTCGGGCATCCTAATAGTGGTAGCGAAGCGTGATGGAGGCGTCGATCGGCGGGCGCACGTAGATCAGGCTGTTGCCGGCATAGCTGACGTCGATCGGGTCGAGGAGCCGCGCGTCCGTGATGTTCTTGATGTTGACGCGCACGTCCCAGGTCTTCGTGCCGTAGAAGAGGTATCCGTCGAGCTCGACCTCCGGCGGGATGTAGAGCGTGCCCTGGTCGTTCGCGTCCTGCCTGCCGATGAATTGGGGGCCGAGGCCCGCGCCCCAGCCGCTGGGATTCGTATACTCGACGAATGCGTTCACCTGGACCTGCGGAACGCCAGGCGTGCGCATCCGGCCGTTCGGCGGGTCGTAGGTCGTGAAGTTCGGCGAGCCCAGGCCCGTTCCGTACGTCCCGTCGACGGGCGTCGTCGTCGCGAACGCGTCCAGATAGTTGCCCGTCGACTGGTAGAAGGTGCCGAATGCGGTCGCATTCTGGTAGGTGAAGTTCGCGTTCAGGTTCCAGGCCCTGCTTGGCTGGTAGACGGTCTCAAACTCGAAGCCGTTGTCCTTGATCGGGTAGATCCCGCCCGTGATCTGCGAGCCGTACTTGAGCTGTTGGAAGACGTCGGTTGCAATGTAGAGCTTGTTGCCGAGGAAGCTCTGCTTGTAGCCGAACTCGTAGAGCGTGCTCTTGGTCGTCAGCGTCTGGTCCAGGTACACCGCGTCCACGCCGCCGAAGTTCGACGAGCCGAGGACGGCGTCGACGTGGTCGTAGGTGGCGTAGAACGAGGATTCCTCGGTGAGCTTGTAGCTGATGCTCACGAAGAACGACTGGTCGTTCACGGTCCTGCTGTTGTTGTAACCGGTTATGGTCGAGGACGACCCGCCCTCGGGGATGTAGACGGGCGTCGCCAGCGGGACATATTGGAAGGCACTGTTGTAATAGCCCTCCTCGACGTAGGGCGGGCTCTCGCCGTGGGCGGCGATGTTGTCGATCCGGTAGCCCGGCGTGAGCGTGAGGTTCTTCAGCAGGCTGATGTCGTCCTGCAGGAAAAACGCCGTGTCGTACATGGTCTCGACCACGTTGGAGACGTCGCCTGGCGATGCGCTGTAGCCCGTGGTGCCCGGGACCCGGAGGCCGCCGCCCCAGGTGTCCCCCTCATATGCGTATCCCGGATACACGATCTGGTTGAGGGGCTGGGTCAGGTCGTAATAGGCGTTCGGCTCCGTCTGGTAGTCCTGGTAGGACGTCAGGGACATGAACTTGAAGTCGATTCCGGTGATGAGGCTGTTGTCGATGACCGAGACGTTGAACTTGTCGCGGTACTCCAGCCTGTCCTGGATCGAGACCTCATGCGGAACGTACTCGCTGTAGCCCACCTCTTCCGACTTGTCCGAGTGGCCGCTGCTGACGTACGTCCGGTTGACCAGGGAGGAATCCGCGGTGAGGGCGAGGGTCTCCTTGACCTGCGCCTGGGCGACGAACGCCCTCGCTACGTCATTCGGGTTGATGAGCGCGATGTCGGGCGAAAGCTTGACCGTGTGGGCGGTCGCCGGGTTCACGGTCGAGTAGGAGCCGTCCGCGACGGAGCCGTACGTGTAGGGCGGCGGGTTTGGGAACGTGATGATGTCGTAGCCGTAGTAGGCGTACGGCCCCGTGGCCGTCGGGCTCGCGGGGCCGGCGATGTAGTCCCCGGTCTTGATGAAATCCTCGGTAACGCGGCTCACGCCCGCGATCTCGTTGGTCCTGTCCTCGTAGACCTGCACCCAGCCCTCGACCTTGAGCTTCGAGTTCGGGAGATAGGTGAGCGCCGCGTAGACGTCCTGCGTCTGGTTATGGTCGTTCAGGTAGTAGCCGTCGCCGTAACGGCTCAGGTAGCTGACCCGGTACGCGAGCGTGTCGTCTATCGGCCCGCCGACGTCGATGGTCGCCTCGGGGTTCGAATAGGAGTGCCCGCTCGCCCATCCCCCCATCGTCAGGGAGACGTCGGCATGATCGTGGTCAAAATAAGGCTCCTTCATTATGAAGTCGACGTAGCCGCCCGCGCCCTCGGTCTGCGGGCCGTATATGGCCGACCCGGGGCCCTTGACTATGTCGAACGCGTCCACGCCATTGAAGCTGGGCGGCGTCGAGTTGCGGGAGAAGAGGATCTGCTGGCCGCCCATGTAGAGCTGGGAGAGGTCGCCGCGGATGTAGGGCACCGAGGGGATGCCGTACTGCGCTGCGGAATAGACGGCGGGGGAGAACTGGCCGAAGTCCATCGCGTTCACCACCATGCGGTCCCGCACCATCGCCTGGTTGACGGCCGAGACCGAGCGCGGGATGTCGAGGATGTTGCGGTCGTCGCCCATGACGTCATCGACGGGGCGGACCGTGGGGAGGACCTGCTCGTCGACGGGGACGTCGCTCACGGTGTATTTCTCCAGCGTCGTCACCGGTTCCGATGACGCGGTCGCCGCGGTGGTCGCCGTCGTTGTCGTCGTGGTGGTTGTCGCGGCTGTCGTCGTTGTTGTTGTCGTGGCGGGGGTCGTGGATTGCGCGCGGAGCCCGAGTGCCAGGCCTCCGGACATGCAACCCACCGCGATGCCTATCCTTGTCAACTTGGCGGTGGTCAGTTTCATTTGGCGTTGGTAGTCTGCGGTTGAGCGGGGCCGCTGCGGCCCGGTGTTTTGTTTTCCATGGTGCTGCTTGTGTCGGCAGATTGGCCTAGATCTTTCCCTCCTTGGTGCCGGCGGGGAGGAAATCGAAGCTGACGAACCCATCGAGCGCCGGGCGGGTATCCAGGATCCTCAGGTCGGTGAGCGCCTGGAGGAGGGCCGTCATCCGCTCGGGCGTGATCAGGCCCGCGCTCTCCCCCTTTGCCGGATCGCCCTCCACCAGCTGGTAGCGCCTCATCGCGGCGATGGAATAATCCATGAGCGCCTTGCTCTGGGAGGGATTGTCGGCCTGGATCCTCGCGCGCGCCTCGGAGGCGTCGCCGTGCATGAAGTCGATCCATCCGCGAATGGTCGCGGACACGAAGGCCCGGACCGCCTCGGGGTGCTCCCGGGCGAAGGACCGGCTCGTGAAGATCACCCGGTAGGGGTCGTAGCCGGCGTCCGCGATCAAAAGGGCCCGCGCCTTCACGCCGTGGAGCTCCGTGTAGAAGGGCTCGTTCGTGATGAAGCACTGCTGGATGAAATCCTTGTCGGCCATGAAGCGGGCCAGGCCATAATCCGTCGGCAGGACGCTGAACGTGATGCCGTAGTGGTTCTGGAGGTAGTCGATCCATGTGGAGCCCGCGACGCACATGACCGATTTTCCCCCCAGGTCGCCGAGGGATTTGACCGGGCTGTCGTCATGAACCATGATCGCCTGCGGATTATGCTCCATGTGCGCGCCGACGATAAGGAGGGGCGCCCCTCGACTGACCGCGCGGACCACGTCGTCGCAGGCGCCCATCGAAAGCTCCGCCCGCCCCGTGGCGACTTTCTGAATTCCGTAAGATCCTGGTCCTCCCGGCGATATGGTGACATCAAGGCCCGCGCCCCTGTAGTAGCCCCTGACGAGCGCCTGGTATTCGCCGCCGTGCTCCGGGGCGGGGTACCAGTCGAGCTGAAACACGACTTTCAGAGGCTGCGCCCCCGCCGCGGGGCTCCCCTGGTCGGCGGAGGTCGAGGGTCCCGGGGACTTGCTGCAACCTGACGCCCAAACGACCGCAAGCAACAGGCACCCTAATCCTTCTTTTTTAAGGGAATCGAGAATCATCAACAGCTTCCGTACGGCACGCGCGCCGCCGGAAAGGCCTCAATGCGAATGAATGTAACGGAATTGTCGCTCTTGGTCATCTCGGATTCTGAGAAAAAGCTCTCATAATTTGTGCACATGATGGGTGGATCTCCGGCGAGCGCCCTGTTTGCGGACGCATTCCCTGTGTAGCCCGCCGCGTGCCAAGCCGGCTTGCGCCGCTTCGGACGGCAACCGCGCCCGGTACGAGTTTCTGGACAGCCCCTGGCGATTCCGCGCGCAAGGACGCGTGCGCGGACCAAATTGGTGGGCTTCGGCATATCAACTGCTTTCATCCGGTCACCCCAATCATGCCCGAAATCAACTCCCCTGACGTTGTCAGCCAAGTCACCCGACTGCATGACGCCTACGAGAAGGCTCTCGTGGAAAACGACGTTGCCGCCCTGGGAGCCTTCTTCTGGGACTCGCCCCACATCGTGCGCTTTGGTGTCAACGAGCAGGTGTACGGCGCGCAGGCCCTCGCCGAATACCGCCGGAGCAGCGCGCCCGTCTTCACGGAGCGCCGCCTGGTCCGCCGGAGCGTGCTCGCCCTTGGCCAGGACGTTGCATCGGTGATGAGCGAGTTCGAGCAGAAGGTCTTCGGCCAGCCCCGGCACAACCGCCAAACGCAGGTATGGGTGCATTTTCCCGAGATCGGCTGGAAGATCGTGTCGGCGCATGTCTCGAATGCGCTGGTCGGGCCGCCGCAGGCCGGTTCGTGGGAGGGTTACGCCGACCAGGCCGCCGCGGCGCTGCGCCTCCCGCTGGACGCCTCACACCGGCCCGGCGTCGCCCAAAATCTGCAGCGCGCCGGCGCCATCGCCGCCCCGCTTCTCGCCGTGGAGCTGCCCCCGGCTTCGGAAGTGGCCCCGATCTTTGCCCCTTGATATCCGAATTCCCAACCGCGCTGGAGATCGCCGCCGAGATTCGTTCCGGACGCCTGTCGGCCCTCGCGGTCGCCGAGGCGGCGATCGAGCGCGCCGGCGCCGTGAACCCGAGGATAAACGCGTTCACCACGTTCACCTTTGAACGCGCCCGCGCCGAGGCGCGGTCGGTCGACCGGGCGGTCGCCGAGGGCCGCGACCCGGGTCCGCTCGCCGGCGCACCGTACGTCGTCAAGAACCTTTTCGACCTCGCCGGCGTGGTCACCGTGGCGGGCTCCAAGATCAGCCGCGATGATCCCCCAGCGGCCGAGGACGCGACCATTGTGGGCCGCCTGGCGCGGGCCGGCGCCGTTTGCCTTGGCGCGGTCAACATGGGCGAATACGCCTACGATTTCACGACGGAGAACAGCCACTACGGCGCGACCAGGAATCCGCGCGACCTCTCCCGGTCGGCGGGCGGATCGTCGGGCGGCTCGGCTGCGGCGGTGGCGTCGGGCATTGTTCCCTTCGCCCTGGGAACGGACACCAACGGGTCGATCCGGGTGCCCTCGTCCTTCTGCGGCATATGGGGACTCAAGCCGACCTATGGCCGGCTTCCGCGATCCGGGGCGTTCCTTTTCGCCGAAAGCCTCGACCATGTGGGGCCGTTGGCGAGAAGCGTTGCGGACCTCGCGGCGTCCTACGACGCGATGCAGGGCCCCGATCCGAGGGACCCGGCCTGCGCCGCCAGGGCGATCGATCCGGTCTCGGGCGGCGCCGATCGCGGCGGCGATCCCTTGCGGTGCATGCGATTGAAGGGATATTTCGAGGCCAACGCCTCGCCGGAGGCCCTCGATGCGGTGGGCCGCGTCGCGGCCGCGCTTCGCGCAAAGGGCGCCGTCGAGCTCCCCACCCCGGAGCTCGCCCGGGCGGCCGCGTACCTCATCACCGCGTCAGAGGGGGGCCACCGCCACCTGTCGCGGCTGCGGGCACGCGCGGCGGATTTCGATCCCGGCACCCGCGACCGGTTCATTGCGGGGGCCCTCGCTCCCGCCGCCTGGCTCCTCCAGGCCCAGAAGTTCCGGGCGCTGTGGCGTGACCAGGTCCGCGAGGTATTCGGCGGCGCCGATATCCTGTTGGCACCGGCGACGCCGATGAGCGCGACGGAGCTCGGCCAGGAAATGATGGCGCCCGCGGGCGTCGGTCTCCCGGTCAGGGCCAACCTGGGGCTTTTCACGCAGCCCATCTCGTTTATCGGCCTGCCGGTCATCGCGGCGCCCGTGCACACCCCGGGGCGCCTGCCCATAGGCGTGCAACTGATCGCCGCGCCATGGCGCGAGGACGCCCTGTTTCGCGCCGCCCGGATCCTTGAAAGCGAGGGTGTGTGCTCGGCCCCTCCGGCTGTCCTGCCATGAGCCCCACCCCTCGGCCCCGGATCTGGGTTTCGGGGGACTGGAATGCCCTGTTCGGCTTCGGGACAAATCTGCTGGTTAACCTGCTGACGCTGACGGCGTTGCTTCGTTTCGTGCTGAGGATGCCCGATGAGCTCGTCTTCGGGCGAATCCTGCCTGCCACCGGCCTGATGTTGTTCCTGTCGACGCTCTACTATGCGTGGCTGGCCTACCGCCTGGCCCGCGCGACCGGACGCAACGACGTCTGCGCCCTGCCCTCGGGCATCAGCGTCGGCCACATGTTCATCGTCGTCCTGGTGATCATGCTGCCGATTCTGCGCAAGACCGGCGATCCCGTGAAGGCGTGGGAGGCCGGGCTCACCTGGGTGTTCATCCAGAGCCTTGTGCTTATCTTCGGGGGGCTAATCGCCCCTGTTGTACGCCGGATCACGCCGAGAGCGGCGCTGCTGGGAACCCTTGCCGGCATCGCCATCACCTTCATCGCCATGGGGCCCGCACTCCAGATCTTCATGACGCCGGCCATTGGATTCATCTGCCTCGCGATCGTTCTGGCCAATTGGTTCGGGGGCGTCCGCTACTTCGGTGGAATTCCCGCCGGCCTGGTCGCCATCGCGGCGGGCACCCTGATCGCCTGGGGCTCGCATGTGTTTGGCCTTTCGATCGGCGGTCTTTCCCTGGGGCAGCTCGCTGCGTCCTTCACAAACTTTGGTTTCCATTTCCCCATTCCCGCACTGGGGCACGTGTTCTCCGGCTTCGAATACGTGGGCACGCTGCTCGTCACCGCGATTCCGTTCGGAATCTACGACCTGGTTGAGGCCATCGACAATGTTGAGAGCGCCGCCGTCGCGGGGGACGCCTTTCCGGCCTTCAGGGTTCTGGCCGCCGACGGGGTCGTGAGCATGATTGGGTGCCTGATGGGAAATCCCTTCATCAACGCGGTGTACGTCGGCCATTCCGGCTGGAAGGCAATGGGAGGGCGCATCGGCTATTCGGCCGGATCCGGGCTCTGCATCTTGGTGCTTTGCTGGCTGGGCCTGGTCTCGATCGTGCTCGCGATCCTCCCTGGCGTCGCGGTCCTGCCGATTCTCCTCTACATCGGCATGCTCATGGGATCCCAGGCCTTCCAGGAGACCCCGAAGAGCCACGCCCCGGCGGTGGTCCTGGCGATCATCCCGAGCATTGCCAGCTGGGTATTCGGCCAGGTCAACGGAGCGCTTTCGGCAGCCGGACTCCCCGGCGGACCCACGGAACAATTGATGGGCCGCCTCGGGAACGAGGGCGTGCTGTACCGGGGCCTCGAGATCCTTAGCCAGGGCTCCGTTCTCACAGGGCTGGTGTTCAGCGCGGTCGCAGCCCTCGTGATCGACAGGCAATTCGCGCGTGCTGCGCTGTTTGCGGGGGCGGGGGCGGCGCTGACTTTCTTCGGATTCATGCATGGCCAGCGGCTGGGCCTGGACCAGAACCCGGGCATGGCCGCAAGCTACCTCATGGTCGCCGCCTTCTTGGCCGGCTGCGCGATCTGGGCCCGCCCCGCACCCGCGCCCACGGCGGGCGACTCACGGGCGTCCGAAATGTAGACCGCTCGGGATCCGCCCCCCGGTGGACCTCTCCGGCTTGATCCATTGACGCGAGCCGTCGCCATCCCGCCCGACCACCGCCATGATTCCGAACAGCCTCGACATCGAATCGCTCGCGCGGGCCTACCTTGCCGGCACGCTAACGCCGACGGCGGTCGTTGCCGGGATCCACGAACGCATCGCTCGCAGGGAACATGACAACGCCTGGATATGCGTCGTGCCGATCCGCGAGGCGCTTGGCAGGGCTGCGGAGCTCGAGGAACGGCGCCGCGGCGGCGAGGACCTGCCGCTTTTCGGCATCCCGTTTGCCGTGAAGGACAACATCGACGTATCGGGGATGGAGACGACGGCGGCCTGCCCGGCCTTCGGCTATGTCGCCGGGGAATCGGCGACCGCGGTCCGCCTGCTGACCAAAGCCGGCGCGATCCTGATCGGGAAGAACAATCTTGACCAATTTGCGACGGGTTTGGTCGGCGTGCGATCGCCGTACGGGGCCTGCTCCAGCGTGTTCGATCCCCGATACATCGCCGGCGGATCGAGCTCGGGATCGGCGGTCGCCGTTGCGGCCGGCCTCTCGAGCTTCGCCCTGGGTACCGACACAGCCGGATCCGGCCGCATTCCCGCGGCCTTCAACAACATCGTGGGTTGGAAGCCGACCCGGGGGCTGATCAGCACGAGGGGCGTCGTGCCCGCATGCCGCTCCCTGGACTGCGTCAGCGTGCTCGCGTTGACCTGCGCCGATGCGCAGCGCGTGGGGAGGATCCTATCAAGGTCCGACGGAGCCGACCCCTACAGCCGGTCGGCGATACTCCCGGGCCCGGAATTCCCGGCGGCCTTCCGCTTCGGCGTGCCCCGGCCATCGCAGCTCGAGTTCTTCGGCGACACCGAGACAAAGCGCCTCTTTCGAATGGCGATCGACCGGCTCGCCGACCTGGGCGGGGTTGCCGTCGAGATCGACTTTGAGCCCTTCAGGGATGCGGGCGGCCTGCTCTACTCGGGCCCGTGGATCGCCGAGCGCCTTCAGGCGATCGAGACTTTTCTCTCCTCCCGGCCGGACGCGGTTCATCCCGTCACGGCGAGGGTCATCGGTGAAGGCTCAAGGTATCGCGCAACCGAGGCATTCGCGGGCCTCCACAGGCTCGAGGCACTCAGGTGCGAGGCCCGGGCGCAATGGGCGCTCATGGATTGCCTTGCGCTCCCCACGGCCGGGACCACCTACACCGTCGAGGCGGTCGAGGCCGACCCCATCCGGCTCAACAGCAACCTCGGCTACTACACGAGCTTCGCCAACCTCCTCGATCTGAGCTGTGTTGCCGTGCCCGCCGGCTTTGACCGGCGGGGCCTGCCGTTCGGCATCACCCTGTCCGGGCCGGCCTTCGCGGACGAGGCCCTCCTTCGGCTTGCGGGCCGGTTCCACCGGCTGACCGGCGGAATCGTGGGGCGCACCGATGAGTTTGTCGGTTCTCTGTCCGAGCCCATGCCATGCTCCCTGGAACCGTTGGTCGAGCTCGCCGTCGTCGGCGCCCATCTTGGGGGACAACCCCTTAACCATGAGCTTACGGATCGGGGAGCGCGCTGGCTCAGGACGCTGCGCACGGCTCCGGATTACCGGTTGTTTGCGCTGGCCAACACGGTGCCGCCGAAGCCCGGCCTCGTGCGCACGCCCGGGTTTTCCGGTGCCGGCATCGAGGTCGAGATCTGGGGATTGCGGCCGGCCGCATTTGGCGAATTCGTATCCGGCATTCCTCCGCCTCTGGCGATTGGCACCGTGGAGCTGATGGATAAGTCCCGCGTACGGGGCTTCGTGTGCGAATCCTTCGCGCTTGACGGGGCGAGGGACATTTCCTCATTCGGCGGCTGGCGAGCCTACCTTGCCAGCATCGCGGCCCAAACCGGATGAAAATCCCGGTTGCGGCACTCAAGTCGAGGCACCGGACGGGGCCCCATTCGTCATCACTGCACCTTGTAGACCTCGATGAGAGCGAGGCCCATGTCGCCGCTCGCCCCGGAAACCTCGGCGGTGTAGGCGCCCGGGGCCAACGTGACGAGAATGGCCGAGTCAGGTGTCGCCGAGCTGCCCCAGAAGAACGCTCCGGTGGAGGCGGCCGTCGCCGCGATCTGGGCGTCGCCGCCCCATCCTGTGTTGGTCTGGAGCAGAGTGTGCGTGCCGTCGCTGTTGCTCCGGTAGAGCTGCAGCTGCGGATCTGGCAGCAACCCGGAGAGACCGAATTCGGCCAGCGCTGGGCCCGATCCCCGGATAAGCACGGTCGTTGAGGTCGTGCCGCCGATCACGAATCCTGCAATGAGGATATTGGCCCCCGCGCCAACTTGGGCCCGGGTCGAGATGTTGATGAGGCTGGGCGAGGCTTGGGAATACGTGCCCGAAGGCGTGGCGTCATAGAGCTCGACAAGCGCGACACCCGTGTCCCCGGTCGCCCCGGCAATCTCGGCCGTGTAACCGCCGGCCGGCAGTGTTTCCAGAAGGGCAGAGTCAGACGTCGCCGTGGTTCCCCAGGAAAACGCCCCCAGCGCGGCCGCCTCGGCGGCTATTGCCGTGGAGCCACCCCAGCCGATGTCGGTCCCGACGGTCGTGTCCGGTGTCGTGCCTACATTGACGAGGGTTAGGGCCGGGTCCGGAAGGGTCCCCGGCACGTCGAAGGGTGCCCCCGCAATCGCCGGGCCCGAGGCCCGAAGCAGAACAGGCAGCGAGCCCGAGGTGCCTTCTCCGCCAATCACAAATCCGGCGATGACGACGTTGCTGTCCATGCCCACCTGTGCACGGCACGAAAGGTTCGTGATCCGGCCCGGGTCCGCAGTGCCTGTGACGACGTCAAGCATGGCGGCGTTGCTCACCAGCACGCCCGCGGAGTCGGTCACGACGCAGGTGTAGCTGCCGGCGTTCTCCCAAGTCGCATTCTGCAGGATATAGATGGGGTCAATAGCTTCCGGTATTGCGCTGCCTTCATAGAACCACTGATAGGTTGCCGAGACAGAATCCGTGGAGGCCGTGAGGCGGGCCGCGGTCGCCGATGCCGCGGTCTTGATGGAAGACGGGCTTGCGGTTCCCGTACCCGCTTGCGCACTGAAGGCGACCGTGCTGCCGCTTGCTACCGATTGGGAGGAGGGTTGCTGGGTGATGCTGAGCGGGTTGCCCGTGCCGCTGGCGCTGATGGTGAGCAGGGCCGCATTGCTCGTGACCGTGCCCGCGGAATTGGTAGCCGTGATCGAATACGAGCCGGCGTCGGAGGCCTGGACATTGGGGACGGTTAGGATCGTGCTGGTGGCTCCGGGAATGGGCGCTCCGGCGAAATTCCATTGAAAGGAAGACGGCGGCAAACCCGACGCCGCGGCCCAGAAGGCGGCATTCGCGCCCATGTTCACTGTTTCACCTACCGGCTGCAGAATGATCACCGGGGCAACCGGCTGGGGCGGGATAGGAATCGGCGGTGCCGGCACGGGGTTCACCCCGCCGCCGACCGGGGCGACTCCGAAGATCGTGCCGGCGTAGTAGACGCCCCCGTTCGCGGCCATGCCATAGAGATTGCCATCGCCTGCCTGGATCAAGGCCGCCTGGGGATTGCCTCCGTCGGCCACGAGATTGAACGAATGCAGCACGGTGAAGCCGCTGCCATCCGTGGCGATCGCGAAGATCGTGCCGTAGCCGTTGGCTCCTCCTTGGCTGGTGGTGCCATAAAGGTTGCCGTCGCTCGCCTGCATCAGCCCCGCCAGGGGATATGCGCCGTCGGTCTGCGCCGTGAGCGAGCGCAGCACCATAAAGACGCTTCCATCCGTAGTGATCGAGAAGATCGTTCCGGAATAGGCGTCAGCGCTGTTTGCACCGCCGGAGCTGGCCGTGCCATAGAGCCTGCCATCATTTCCCTGAACGAGCGCGCCAAAAGGAGAACCGCCGTCGGTCAGATACGAGAGGTAACGCAGCACGGTGAAGCCACTGCCATTGGTGGCGATCGAGAAGATCGCGCCACCTGAGCTCGTTGGGCCGCCGTTGACGGCCGTGCCGTAGAGCTTCCCGTCGCTTGCCTGGATCAGGGCTGCTTGGGGAGTGGCGCCGTCGGTGGCCCCGGAGAGGGAATGCAACACGGTGAAACCGCTTCCATCCGGAGCGATTGAGAAGATGGACCCGCTGCCGTTGACACCTCCTCCTGCGGCCGTCCCGTAGAGAATTCCGTCCGTCCCCTGGACCAGCGCCGCCGCGGGGTAGGCGCCGTCGGTGGCGGGCACGAAGGTGCGGAGCACGGTGAAGCCGCTTCCATCGGTGGCAATCGAGAAGATTGTCCCGGCGTCATTTGTGCCGCCGCCGCTGGTCGTGCCATAGAGCTTCCCGTCCGTCCCCTGGATCAGTCCCGATTCAGGGGCGCCGCCATCGGTCGGATAGTTGAAGGAATACAGTTCGGTGAAGCCGCTGCCATCCGCGTTTATCCGGAAAATCGTGCCTGCCGTGTTGGGAGCGCCGCCCGAGGTCGTGCCGTAGAATCTGCCGTCCTTTCCTTGGATCAGCCCCGCCAGGGGATCCTGAGCACTATTTAGCAGCCCTCCGAAGGTGTAGAAGACCTCGTAGCTATAGGGATCCGCCTGCCCGTACGCAGCTGCGGCGAGGAGTGCGAGCAACGCCGCCCATATTCCGCGACTCGCTCGCCCGGGGCGGGGTAATGATTGCTTGCTCAAAGGCTGGTGTGACCGAAGCGGGGACTTTCCCGCGCGGCCAACTCTCTGGGCACCCGCTGCCTCACAACCATCTTTTCCCATGGAATCGCCACTGGCCGAGGTTGGAAAGGGCCCCCCGTCTCCGGCCTGGGGATCAAAGCGGCTAATGTGCGTGCGATGCTTGGGCTCATTGCGCTGGATATAAGCAAACGACAGCCGGGCACGTGAAAACCTCTACTCGATCCGGAGGGATTTGGGAAACTTGATTCAAGGCAGAGGGACCCGGGTTGTGATGAATCATCGGGCCGTGGTTGCTTTCGCCCTCTGGAGAATTGGTGGAGGTGCCGGGATTTGAACCCGCCATCACCAGGAAAATCCATGGGACGGCGGCTTAGGAAAACGGAAGAAGCGGGGGAATCGCCGTCTAAATTGGCAGAAAAATGTCAGAAACGTGGTCCCTGTCATTCGAGATCCCGCCCAAGGTCCCGCTCCTTCTGCAAATTCCGCAGGCGTGTGAGTTCCTCGAAATCGATCCGATCCTTGCTCCTTGGGGACGCGGCCTTGTTGGCCAGCAGGGATTCGAGCCCTATAAACGGCACCTGAAGCCCCGAAACGCCGACCAGGATTCGGTCGCCCCGGCATTGGTCAAAGGAGATCCCGTCTATGCCTGTGAGTACCTGTATCTTCATGGGTTCCCGTCCGATCTCGATTACGATGTCCGGCTCGAGAAAATCCTCGGCTTTGAGCTTGAGGGCTTCGAACCCGAACTCGTTGAACACATTCACGAGGCGCCCTGCGTTTTCGCGACTGATAGCCACAAAGACGTCCAGGTCCCCAGTATAACGAGGGAAGCCGTGGACGCCCACGGCATACCCGCCGACGATAACATACTCAACCCTGTGGCTTTCGAGTAATCCGAGAAAATCTTGGAAATGCTTGTTTAGCATGAGGTGAGTCCTGCGTCGTTAGCCGAATGGCCTCGACCGCGGCCAGCCTCTCCAAATGGGACCGCGACAGCCACATCATGGACCGAGAATTGGCATCATGAAGGTGTCGTTTTATGGCCAATGGCGTCATGAATCGAGAGCCTAGCTTCGGCTGGGCCGCAAGCAAGGCCTTCAGCGCAAAATGGTGGAGGTGCCGGGATTTGAACCCGAGCGCCCGCCGAGAATGGCCCGGAGGCATGTTGTCACTGCTGAGACACGGGCTCTGATCGTCCGCTAATCCCGCGGTTGCCCGGGGTTGCCGGGCATCCGTCACTGCACCGTCACGGTCATCGTGTCGTAGCCGGCGCTTTCAATGGCCACCCTCATTCCCGCAGCCAGGTTCTCAACATTCAGCGATCCGCCGCCTTCCATCGTGGCGGACCTGGCGAATGCCGTTCCCAAGCCGGTGATCTTGATGTTCACGCTGAGCGGATCGGGATTCAGGTTTTTCACGTGCAACGTGAATCCGCGGTCCCAGAAGCCCTTTTCGAACGAGGTCGTCAGAGGCGGGACCCGCGCCTTGATGGCCAGCGGCTGCAGCTTGGCGAGGTCGCCCTGCGTCTTCGCCAGTTGCGCCTCGAGGTCCTTCGCCTGGCTCTTGGCCTGTTCGAGTTCCTTGAGCAACCCGGAGGACGCGTCGTGGGACGATTTGATCACGGCCTGGAAATCGGACTCGCGGACCCTTGCATTGTCCGCCTGCGACCGAAGATCGGCCAAGGCCCTTTGAAGCTGCGACTCGAGGCCCGACCGTCGGGCCTGCGCCTTGTCCAGCTGCGCCTTCAGGTCGGCCGTCTGGCTCCCAATGCTCTCGATCTGCAGCTGAAGCTCGGCCGACCGCGCGTTGGCCATGCCCAAATCGGCCTTTGCCTGTCCGATCTTGGAATCGGCCAGGGCGAGTTGCTCCTTTCCGTGGGCCGCCACGGAATCAAGGTGATAGGCGGCGTAGGCGAGGGCGGCCACGATTGCCGCGAGAAAAAGAACTGCCGCGCGAAGGGCAGTAGGCGATTTCGCGGGCATATACTCTACGGGAGCAGGTGATGTATATTTTGGCGAAATCTGGGGTGAGCGTTCTATTATGGCGATATGGGATACAATAAAGACTAGACAGCAAAATCCTCGAGTTAAGCGCTCGTATTTCCTGACAATAAGCATCGTAAGCCATGAAATACAGGCGGGTTGCGTCACCCGGGGCGGTTCCCATCCCGGTGGCCGCCGACAGACAGCCGGGATGCCACCCCGTAACCGCACGATCACAGCGCCGCCTCAATTCGCGAATCCCGGGCCCGTGGCCTGCTCGGCCCCGGCTGCGGGACGAGGGCATGAGCCATGGTCCTACGCCCCAGAGCACCGTTCCGAGCGTAGATTGGTGCGGGTGCCGGGACTTGAACCCGGGTGCCCCCCTAGGACGAGTATTCGCAACAACGAGCATCTCACCCTCGGAGTAGTCTGCATATTGTCGGGTCGATTGATCGCTTAATCGTAGACGTTCTTTCGGTGCCCGACAGACACAACGAGAACGAGTAGGACGTCGTCCCTGATCTGGCATAGGATTCGAGAATCCCTGACTCGGTAACGCCACAATCCCACAAGCTGAGCGCGTAGGGGCTTACCGAATCGCCGGGGATCCTCCTTTGTGGCGATCCTCTTCTCCAAGTAAGCTACGATTTCCTTTTGCGCCTGGAGATCGAGCTTCTGAAGCTCGTGCAACGCCCGCTCATCAAAACTATACGCCCAAGGCACGCCTTGCCTCTGCAGCTGAATATATCCTTGCGGGGCTTGCGAGGCGCTCGAGGGCAAGATGCGTGTCCTCCAGCTCCTCAAGATGCTCTAAAATCGCCTCCCGGGCGTAGAACGTCTTTGTCCGGCCCGTTTTCTTGGCCAACTTGGCCAGTCGATCTTCGACCTTCTTATCCAAACGGATCGCGAGCACGCCTGAAGCCAAAACTTGCTATACATGTATAGCAAGTTTCAAAACGCACTTTCATTCGCGAAGTTCGTGATTTATAATTCATTGATATAAAATAACTAACAACAAAGTGGTGGAGGTGCCGGGATTTGAACCCGGGTGCCCCAGGCCTTCGCGCGCCGCGTCTACCTGTGTAACGTCACATTGATCTCGCCCGGGTTACGCGATGACGCGCGCTTAAGCCCGGACCAACCCCCGGGAGAAGATACGGCGCGCAAACCGCGGGTCGCTCCGCGCGCTATGCCTGCTGTCGTCGCGGTGCTCGGCTAGCAGGTGTCGCCGGAACCGCGTGGCTGCATTAGTTAGGCAGCCAGGGGCATTTCTTCGTGTGTGCCTCTTATTGTTTTCGAAGGGGGATTAGCGAGAGGCCTTCGGCTCTCGACAGGCAGCGGCGCACTCCAACCAAGGGTAGAATCCAGAACACCCCCGAAAGGGAAAAACGTGCGCGATCAAGGAACGGAAAGGAAAACGTGGGGAACCCAAGCGGTTAAAGCAAGTCTCCCTGCAGACCTATCTGGCATTGAAGCTGCATCATCAGGGCCGAAAAAAGTGCGTTCTTTGGAGAAATCGTATCGTTCACCAGTTGCGTTAAGACCCTGTGAAAATGGGGTTGCAATTTGGGGAAACCGGCACTTTCTCTGCGGCAAGCACAATGCGACGCGGGTCGCGTAGGCTTAACACAACAACACAAACTACAACGAGCTATGAATGACATCCGTTTACGGAAGTTAGCGGCTGTGCTATCGCTTTTCGCGGCAGCCGGCGCTTTAGCTACCACGGGGTACGCTCAGACCACCACCACAACCACCACGACGGCCGTGCCGACGACCGCCCAGATCACGACGCCGCCGTCGACGCCATCCGACCAGGAACCCACGACCCTCGAGAAATTCGTGGTAACGGGAACCTACCTTCCCATGTCGGCGGACGCCCCTGCGATCCCAGTCACCACCGTCGACATCCAGGCCATCCAGAACTCCGGTGAGGCGAACAACCTCATGGAGGTTCTCCAGAAGGTTCAGCCGCAATTCACGGGCGGCCTCAACCTGGGGCCCACCAACGGCAATGTCTCCTCCGGAAATACCAACGGCGGATCGGAGCTTGCGCTGCGCAACTTCCCGACGCTGGTGCTGATCAACGGCCATCGGGCCGGATTCGCCCCAGTCGACTCGGTCGGCGGCTTCCAGTTCGTCGACTTGAACCTGATCCCCGTCTCGGCAGTGGAGAAGATCGAGGTCCTCACGGACGGCGCCTCCGCCATCTACGGCTCCGACGCGGTCGGTGGTGTGGTCAATGTCATCTTGAAGACCAACTTCTCGGGCTTTGAGGTGGACACGCACTACGGCTGGTCGACCGGTCTTGTGACCGGATCCTACGTCGAGAAGGGGACCTCGATCACCGGCGGCGTCAGCAACGGCAAGACGAGCATCACCATCTCGGCCGAGTATTCGAGCAACACGCCTCTCTACCAGTACCAGGTGACGAGCAGCCGGTACACGACCGGGACCAGCAATTATCCCGGCGTCATCAACATCTACAACCTGAACACGGGCCCGGTTCCCAACAGCTATTACCTGCTTAATCCGAGCCTGAACGCTCCCCCAGCCGGGGCTCCCACGTCGATTGCATCGCTCGTGTCCGCAGGAATCTACTCCGGGCCCTATTCGATAGCCCAGATCGTCTCGATGTTCAACCTGTCCCATGCGGCGACGTCGGTCATCGGCGAGACTCGCGAGAGCATGGTCGCCAACTTCGACCACAAGATCACCGACAACCTCACGTTCAGCGGCAGCCTCATCTATGCGGAGACGAACACATTCTCCCAGCTGAACGCGCAGCCCTTGGCCAACCTCGACGACAACACCGACCCGGACAACCCTATCGATCTCAATACGCTTCCTGACAATACCGGCACGGGCAACGGCTTCTCGAACCCGAACACGGTCGATGTTGTCGAGGTGCACAACCGCTTCATCCCCTATCCGCGCCAGTACCTGACCGACACGGATTCGGCGATGGGCGTCGTCTCGCTCGACGGCAAGATCTCCGACGACTACTCGTTCACCCTAAGCGCTGACTATAACATCCAGCGCGAGAACTTCCAGAATCCGAACCTGGTGGACGCCCCCGCGGTCAACGTCGCGACGGTGCCGGCGGCCGTCGGAGTTCCCCCCGTCCTGAACCTCTACGCACACACCCAGAGCGGGACCGCTGTCGTGGCCTCGGGCGCGTTGGGGACAGCGTTCGGCGACTACGACACGACGCTCCTCGACTACACGGCCGTCGTCAAAGGCAAGATCATCGCGCTCCCGGCCGGCGATCTCGAGGCAGCCGTCGGTGGGGAGTTCCGGCGCGAGAGCTTTTCGGCCAACGCCGACTACAACAGCATCCAGAATCCCATCCTCTGGGAAAGCGGAACGAATATCGCTCCGATCACCACCGCGCGCACCATCTGGGGCGAGTTCGGCCAAGTGACGGTCCCAATCATCAGCCCGGCGATGAAGATTCCGTTCGTCTACTCGTTCAGCAGCGACGATGCGATCCGCCACGAGGACTACCAGGGCGTCGCAAAGAAGCCGACCGACCCGCTGCTGGCGATTCGCTATCAGCCGATCGACGACCAGCTGACGCTTCGCGGATCCTATACCAAGTCGTTCATCGCCCCCTCGCTGTTCGAGCTGTACGGTCCCAGCTCGTTCGGTTTCTCAAACGACCTGACCAACTTCCAGCAGTACAACGGCGCGAACTTGGGCAACATTGGCCAGGCGAACGAGAAGGGTGGCTCAAACCCGCTGCTTAATCCCACGGTCGCTGAGAATTGGACCATTGGATTTGTCTACTCGCCGAAACAGGTCAAGGGCCTGACCTTCACCGTGGACTACTACAGGATCCGCGAGGACGAGATCGTTGGCGTGAACGATGACGTCGCTGCGCTCCAGAGCGTCGAGCTCCTGGGCCCGGCTTCCCCCTACGCCCAGTTCACGTCGCTCAAGAACTATGTCGGGGAGCCAGGCGCCGTTCCGATCACGATGCCGGGCGAGATCGCCGGCAACCCCACGGGCGTATTCTTCTATAACCCGGACAATAATATCGGCACCGACAAGTACGAGGCCCTCGACGTCCAGGTTGATTACACTTGGGAAATGCCGGGAATCGGCCGATTCGACCTCTCCAGCAAGGGCACGTATATCTTCTGCTACTTCCTCGATTCGCCGGGCAGCCCCGGCGAGGAGACCGCCGGCTACGGCACGTTCTTCAGCAACAATGGAACGATCCCGAGGCTCCGCGCCTACACGGTGCTCGACTTCACCCGCGGCGGGTGGGATGCGGTCCTTGCCAACACGTTCATCACTCACGTCAACGACATCGACGACGGGGAGCACATCAACTACTACCCGTCTTGGGACGTGTCGCTGAGCTACAGGTTCTCCCAGAGCGATCCGAGCTTCCTGGGCATGATGAAGGGGCTGACCCTCAAGGTGGGCGTCAACGACCTGTTCGACCGCCAGCCCTCCACGGACTACGACACGTTCATTCAGGACAATTCCGACATCTCGACCTACAGCCCGATCGCGCGGTTTGTCTACGTCGAGGGACGCTACAAGTTCTGATCGACCCGGAGGGAAGCCCGGCGCTTCCGCTCACTTCAAGAGGCGGCCCTTCGCGGGCCGCCTCTTTTTTTCGCCAAAATCAAGCGTCACGCTGTCCGCGTTGCGCGTCCAGTCGAGATCGGGGAATCCGCTTCCCGGTGCCGCGGCCCCGAGCGTCCTGCGGCGCGCCGCGGGCCAGCCCCCTGGGCGCAGCACGTCGACGCCGTCCGTCAGCTCCACGTTCGCCACGGTCACGCGCCCGAGCCCGCGGACTGCGATCCGCAGCCTGGCGTCGGGGCCGGCGACGGGGACGCTGAACTCCCGCCGCAGGCCCGACCTTGGGCGCGCCGCCTCCGCGCGGAACTCGATCGTCATCCGCCGGTGGAGGGCCTGCCAGGAGCCGTCCTCGCCCGCGCATTCGACGACCACCATCTGGAGCGCGGGCTCGATGAGGAGGACGTCGAAGCGCAGCTGCCACGCACCGCACACGGGCGAAGCCGTGGCGAGCCTGGAGGGGTCGGCCGCGCAGCGCTTGATCCATCGGCGCAGCTCGCGGAGGCGGCCGGCGTCGCGCCCGACGATCCGCTCGTTTGGGCCGCGCAAGCGGCGGTCCCGGGTGAGCCGCCAGAGGTCCCTGGCCGCCCGGCGGCCGGAGGCGACGCTGGCCTCGAACTGCCTTGCGGACTCGAGGAGCATCCCGATGCCGCGCTGGACCCTGCGGTCATCCGGGCCGCTGCGCGCCAGCCGGCGCCGGAGGGCGAGGACGGCGCCCGCCGTGGCGCGCACGTACACGTCGCGCTCGGCGAGGTACGCGCGGAAAGCGACGCTCACCCGGAACGGCCGCGGAAGCGGGGGGACCCTGCGCGCCAGCCGCCCGTAGAACGCCCGCTCGGCCTCGTACCGGGACGTGCCCCCCCGCGTGGCGCACACGTCCCACCGGTCATTGATCTCCCAGCGCGCATACCCGGCGAAAGCCCTGCTGTCGCAGGCGATCGCGGCCCGCGCGAGCTCGGCCTCCCCGGATCCGCCGAACACGCGGCCAAAGCCCCTGGCGAGCATGCCCGGGGCGTCGTCCACGCCCGGGTCGAGCCAGAGGCAGGCCGCGGCCGCGTCGACGACCGTCGTCATCTCGATCGCAAGCCGGTCGGGCTCCCAGGAGGTGATGAGCATCCCGCCGGCGCCCACCGCGGCGCAGCGGCGCCACCAGTCGCGGATGTTCGCGAGCCTGTCCCCGAAAATCGGGAGGGGCTCGAACCGGAAGGATCCGTTCATCGGGCAGCCCCAGTACTCGATCCCGCGCGCGCGGAGCGCCGGCGCGAGGTCGTACCCGGCGAAATTGCGGAGCTCGATCCTGGGCCTGCGCCCGAACGGGTAATAGTACCAGTCGTAGGCGATGACCCCCGCGGGAAGGTGGTCGATCGCCTCGGGAACGAGTGCCAGCATGTCGGCCCAGAGACCGAGCCTGAGCCCGTGGGAATAGGCCACCCCGTTCAGCCTCTGGACGTACCGGCCGAAATGGCCCCCGACGCCGACCTCGGCGATCTCGGCGGCGCAGAGGGGATGCCGGCCCAGGTCGAAGGACTCGTCGAGGCCGACATGCACCTTGCCCGCCGTGCAGAACGGGGCGATGTCGCGGACCAGCGCGTCGGCGACCCCCAGGAGCGCCGGGTGCAGGGGGCACACCTGGCCGCGCTCGAGGGCGGAGCCATCGGGCGCCCGGAGCTCGTTCAGGTCGCGCAGTCCGGGGACCTTGATCAGGTACTGGGTGTGGCCGAGAAGGTTCACGATGGGGACGACGCCGATCCCGACCCGGGCCGCCTCGCCGACCAGCCTGGCGAACTGCCGCCGGCTGTAGGCGTCCTTGCGCGCAACCCCCGGCAGGCTCGGGAATTCGACGGCGTCCTCGAGGTGGAGGTAAAGCTCCTGGTAGCCCCAGTCGGCGTAGCGCGCCAGTTGCGCCACGAGCCAGTCGAGCCGCTCCGCCTGCCGGGCGAGGTCCCACTGGAATGCCTTGATCACCTGGGGCGCTCCCCGAGCCACGCGAGCCCGCCGGCCTCGTCCGTGAAGGCGCCGTCGAGCTGCGCCTCGAACGCGGCGTCCAGGAGGGGCTTGAATTCGGGGCCGGGACGCCGGCCCATCGCGATGAGGTGGCGGCCGAGGATGATCGGCCTCGGCGCCGCCGACTCGAGCGCGAGGCTTGAGGCGCGGGCCCGCAGGCGGTCGACGAGCGCAAGGGTCTCCGGGGACGCCAGGGGCGGCCGGCCAAGCGAGTCGGCGGTCATGACGACGGCCAGGTCGTCGATCGTCGCCGGGGACAGCCTGCGCGCCAGCCTGCGGACCTGCGCGTCCGTGAAGTCGCCCGAGGCCCCATGGTGGTGGACGAGGTGGTGCGCGACAAGCGCCCGCACGGGCGGATCGAGGTCGAGGGGGGCCCCGATCCGGCGAAGGAAGGAATCGGCAAGGGGGCCGCCCGCCGACTCGTGCCCGTGGCTCACCCAGCGCATGGCGCCCCGGCGCTCCGCGCGCTCGGTCGTGGCGGGCTTGCCGAAGTCGTGGGCGAGGACGGCGAACGAGAGGACCCGCCGGCGGGGCGCCTGCGACGCGGTCCATCCCTCGAGCGAGACGAGGGCGTCCAGGCAGTGCGCGGTGTGGGTGAGGACATCCCCCTCGGGATGCCAGTCGGGCTCCTGCGGCGTGCCGCGCAGGGCGGCGACCTCGGGGAAGTGGCGGATCCAGCCGGTCTGCTCCAGGACCTCGATGCCCCTGGAGGGCCGGGTGGACTCGACGGCCCACTTGTCCCATTCGCCCCAGATGCGCTCCACCGGCAGCTCGGCGAACGCGGGGGCCATCTCGCGGCAGAGCGCGGCCGTCGCGGGCGCGAGCGTGAAGTCGAGGCGCGAGGCCAGCTGGAACCCGCGAAGGACCCTGAGCGGGTCCTCCGCGAACGCGGCGCTCGTGTGGCGCAGGACCCGCGCGCGCAGGTCGGCCTCCCCGTTGAACGGGTCGGACAGGGCCCCCGTGAAGGGGTCGATCGCGATCGCATTCACCGTGAAGTCGCGCCGGGCCGCGGCCTCGGCGTCGCCGAGCCCCGGGTCGGGCTCGACGGCAAACCCGCGGTGGCCGGCCCCGGTCTTCGACTCCCTCCTGGGGAGGCTGAAGTCGTAGACGGAGCCGCCCGCGCCCCGGACCTTGATCACGCCGAAGCTGCGGCCGACCACGTCGGTGGCCCCGAACGGGGAAAGCGCCCGCCTGAGCCCGTCGAAGTCGATTCCCGCGACCTCGATGTCGAAGTCCTTCGGCACGAGCCCGAGGAGCCAGTCCCGGACCCCGCCGCCGACGAGCCTCGGGCGGCCCGCGCGCCGCACCGCCTCGAGCATCGCGCGCAGGTCGTCGGGGAGGGGAGGGGCGCCGCGCATTTCCGGCCTCCGGGATCCGCCCTCAGGCGGCGAGCGCCGCGGCTGCGGCAAGCACCCATCCCGCGATGAGCGCGGTCCCGCCGAGCGGCGTGACGGGCCCGAGCCAGCGGGGTCCCCCCAGGGCGAGCGCGTACAGCGATCCGGAGAACACGACGGTGCCGGCGGCCCACAGCCGCACGGCCCAGGCCGCGCACCCCCCGGCCGCGGCGGCCGGGGCCCTGAGCCATCCCGCAAACCCAAGCAGGGCGACGGCATGCACAAGCTGGAAGCTCACCCCCGTCTCCCATGCCGACCGGGTGCCGGCGGCTTCCAGGGTCGCCCGCAGGGCGTGCGCACCGAAAGCGCCCATGGCCACGCCCGTGGCCCCGAGGATTCCCGCCAAGGCGAGCGCGACGCGATGCTGCATGGCGGCGATCGTTGCAAATTCCGGCCGGGAACCAAGGCTCAAAACGGGGGTTGACACCCCTGTTTCGAATCCTTGGTCTAAACCTCTTTTCCCATGAAGACGTATCTCGCGAAGAAGGAGACGGTGCAGCCCAAGTGGTATCTCATTGATGCCGAAGGGCAGGTGCTCGGCCGTCTCGCCGTGAAGCTCGCCAACATCATCCGCGGCCGCAACAGGCCCACCTACACCGCCCATGTCGACACGGGCGACTTCGTGGTGGTCATCAACGCGGAGAAGATCGTCCTGACGGGCAGGAAGGACGAGAAGAACGAGTACATGGCGTTTTCCGGCTTCGTCGGCGGCGAGCGCTACCGGAGCCTGAGGCAGATGCGCGAGAAGCGCCCCGAGTTCGTCATCATGCACGCGGTCAAGGGAATGCTGCCGAAGAACCGGCTCGCCGCGAAGATGCTCACGAAGCTGCGCGTGTTCGCGGGGACGAAGCACCCGCACGAGGCCAACAATCCCGTGAAGATCCCCGCCTGAGGCCGACCATGAGCACACCCGCCAACGTTTTTACGGGAACCGGCCGCCGCAAGACATCGACCGCGCGCGTGCGGATCACCGACGGCAGCGGAAAGCTGGTCGTCAACGGCCGCGAGTTCGAGCGGTACTTCTCGCACGACAATTTTGCCAAGCAGGCCTACGCCCCCCTCCTGACGGTCGACCTTCGCGAGAAGATCGACGTGACCGCAAACGTCTCGGGCGGCGGCGTCGCCGGGCAGGCCGGGGCGGTCGCGCACGGGATCGCCCGGGCCCTCCAGAAGATGAACGCCGAGTTGAGGCCCGCCCTGAAGAAGGCCGGCCACATCCGCCGCGACCCGCGCGAGAAGGAACGCAAGAAGGCCGGCCAGCCCGGCGCACGCAAGCGCTTCCAGTTCTCGAAGCGCTGATCCGCCCCCGGTCCAACCACAAAGCCGTCGCCGGATTCCGGACGACGGCTTTTTCATTTATGGCTGGATTCCGGCACCATCCGAACGGATTCTCGAACCTCCATGAAAGTCGGCATCGTAGGCGCATCGGGCTACGCGGGCGAGACGCTCGTGAGGATCCTCCTCGGGCATCCCGGGGTTGAGCTCGCGGCCGTGACGTCGCGCACGCACGCCGGCAAGCCGCTGGCCCAGGTGATCCCCTCCGTGCGGGGGATCGACCGGGGGATCACGTTCGTGCCTTCCGACGCGGCCGCCCTCGCCGCGGGCGACATCCCGCTCTTCTTCCTCGCGCTTCCCCACGGCGCGGCCGCCGAGTTCGGGCGGGCGCTGGTCGGTTCGGGCAAGCGCGTCATCGACCTGAGCGCCGACTTCCGGATCTCGGACGTGGCGACCCACGAGAGGCACTATGGAAAGCACGCCGCGCCGGACCTCCTCCCGCATGCGCGCTACGTCCTGCCGGAGCTGACGGCGCCGGAGTGGAAGACGGGCGCCAGGATCGTCGCGTCCCCGGGATGCTACCCGACGAGCATCCTCATCCCGCTCGTGCCCCTTGTCCGGGACGGGGTCGTCACCCGGGAGCACATCGTCGTCAACAGCTTCAGCGGGGTCAGCGGCGCCGGCCGGAAGGTCGAGGAGGGCTATCTCTACGTCGAGAGGGCGGAGAGCGCGAAGGCCTACGGGCTCGTGAAGCACCGCCACCTTGCCGAGATCGAGGAGCAGCTCGAGCTCCACACGGGCGCAAGGACCGTGATCCAGTTCAACCCCCACCTGGCGCCGATGCGCTTCGGGATCGCGACGACGATCACCGTGCCCGCCGCGCCGGGGGGCACGATCGACTCCCTCTACGCGTCATGGAGGGGGGCCTACGCGAGGGCGCCCTTCGTCCAGCTCCTCGCGAGCGGGGAGACGCCGGACACGGCGCACGTCGTGGGGACCAACCGGATCGACATGTCCGCGGTCCACGACCCCCGCACGGGGAATTTCGTGGTCACGTCGGCCGAGGACAACCTGATCAAGGGCGCCGCGGGGCAGGCCGTCCAGTCGATGAACCTCTGGTTCGGGTTCGATGAGACGGCCGGGCTCCTCTGACCGGGGGCCGTTTCGCCGTCAGCTCCGGTAGTCGGCGTTCTCGCTCACGTATTCGTGGGTCAGGTCGGCGCCCAGCACGACCGCGGACCCCCCGCCCGGCAGGCCGAGGTCGATCTCGATCTCGACGCAGCGCTCGTGGGCCGGGAAGTCGACCGGCGCGCGGTATACCCCGTCCCTCGGCGGGGCGCTCGCGTAGAGCTCGGCCTCACGCAGGTGCCGGACAAGCGCGGCCTCCTTCGCCGGGTCGAGGCTGAACGCGCCGCCCGAGAAGATCTCCACGCCCCCGAGCGTCATCCGCATCGTGGAAACGTCGATGGCCCGCGCCTGCGAGCCCGCGTGCTTCCCGACGGCCTGGACCAGCCGGCCCACGTTGGGGTCGTTGCCCGCGACCGCGCACTTGAACAGGGGGGCGTTGACCACGGTCTTGCCGAGCGCGCGGGCGCAGGCGGCGTCGGGCGCGTTCACGACCGAAACGCGGATGACGTGCCGCACGCCCTCGCCGTTGCGGACGACGTCCTCCGCAAGGTCCCCGCACACGGCCAGGAGCGCGCGCTCGAACGCGCCGGGGTCCGGGCACGGCACCCTTCCCGACGAGACGAGGGCCACCGTGTCCGACGTGCTCGTGTCGCTGTCGATGCTGATGGAGTTGAAGGTCGGGCCGACCGCCGCCGGGAGCATCCGGCGAAGCGCGTCCCTGGGCACGGAGAGGTCGGTGAGCAGGAACACGAGCATGGTGGCCATGTTGGGCTCGATCATGCCGGCGCCCTTCGCGATCCCGACGATCGACCCGCCTCCGACGGCGGCCCTGCGGACCTTCGGGTAGAGGTCGGTCGTCACGATTCCCTCCGCGGCCGGCAGGATCGAGCCGCCGGCGAGCGCGCCCACGGCGGACGGAAGCGCCCCGATGATCGCGTCGACGGGCAGGCCCCAGCCGATGACGCCCGTCGAGCTCGGGAGGATCTCCGAGGGCGCGAACCCGAGCAGCCGGGCGGTCTCCGCGCAGATCCGCTCCGACGCGGCGACGCCGCCCGGCGCGCACACGTTCGAGACCTTGTTGTTCACGAGGATCGCCCCGAGCGACGGCGCGCCGAGCCTGCCCCGGCCGATGATCACCGGGGCCCCGGGGAAGGCGTTCCGCGTGAAGACCGCCGCAAAGTCCGCCGAGGGCCGCTCGAGGGCGATCAGCGTGAGCGTCATCCTCGCGGGCTTGCTGACCTCGGCCGGCGTGAACTCGAATCGCGCCGCGCCGACGCGGAACCCCGCGGGAAGCGCCGACTGCGACGCGAGCCACGCGCGGTGGGATGCGCGGTCCGCGAAGGTCAGCTGTGTGCTGGGCATGAAGGGAGAACTGTGGGCGCGACGCCCCGGAGTGAAGCCGATATTTTTGAGCCGCGCCTCAAAATGTTGTGGAATGCCCGGACACGGTGTTGTAAGGATCGTGTTCCCGCCATCACAACACACGTGACCACGACACCGACATCCCCCGCACGCCCCCGTTCGCGCGGGCCCCTAGCGCATAGAAATGAACGTTGAAGCGGTCACCGCGAAGGCGAGGGTCCTTCTCGAGGCCCTGCCCTACATCCAGGACTTCCGGGGCTCCACGATCGTGGTCAAGTACGGCGGGAGCTTCATGGACGACCCCGACCCGGAGATCCGGTCACGGGTGGCCTACGACATCGCGTTCCTCGCCGGCGTGGGGATCAATGTCGTCGTGGTCCATGGCGGCGGCAAGGCGATCACGAGGGCGATGGAGGAGTCGGGGCTCAAGCCGACCTTCGTGAAGGGGCTTCGCGTCACGGACGAGGCGACGATCGCGATCGTCAAGAAGACGCTCGACGAGGTCGTCAACCGGGACGTGTGCGAGGCGCTCGCGGGGGCCAAGGCGCGGCCGAAAGGGCTGCCCGGCGACAGCGTGCTCGCCTGCCAGAAGCTTGCCACGGACGAGGACGGGAACGCGCTCGACCTGGGGTTCGTGGGGGAGGTGACCGAGGTCAAGGTGAAGCTGATCAAGAAGGAGATCGCGGACGGGTTCGTTCCCGTGATCTCGCCGGTGGCCGAGGGCTACGACGGGAAGCCCTACAACGTGAACGCAGACCTGGTCGCGGGCCGCGTCGCGAGCGCGCTCCGGGCGCGCAGGCTCTTCTACATGAGCGACGTGCCGGGGCTCCTTGCCTCGCCGCCCGACCCGAACTCGCTCATCTCCACCCTGAAGATCAGCCAGGTCGAGGAGCTCAAGAAGAAGGGGGTCATCGACAAGGGCATGCGCCCGAAGGTCACGAGCGCCGTGCGCGCGCTCCAGGAGGGCGTCCAGCGGGTGCACTTCATCGACGGGAGGCTCGCCCACAGCCTCCTTCTGGAAATCTTCACGGACGAGGGCATCGGAACCGAGATCGTCCATGGCTGAGGCCCCCTCGATGATCCGGGCGGGCGCGGCGGAGTTGTACGACGCGCATGTGCTGAAGAACTACGCGCGCGCCCCCCTGACGCTCGTGCGCGGGATCGGCTCGACGGTCTGGGACGACCAGGGGAGGGCCTACCTCGACTTCTCCACCGGGATCGCGGTGAGCTCGCTGGGCCACTGCCACCCGCACTGGGTGGCGGCCGTCCGGCGCCAGGCGGGCGAGCTCAACCACACGAGCAACCTTTTCCGCAATCCCAACCAGGGGGAGCTCGCCCGCCGGCTGGTGGGATACGCGGGCCCGGGGCGCGTCTTCTTCTGCAACAGCGGGGCGGAGGCGGACGAGGCGCTTCTCAAGCTCTCGCGCCTGCACGGCGTCCGCAAGTCGGGCGTCGAGGGCAAGTGCATCCGGGTCGTCTGCGCGAGGCAGGCGTTCCACGGCCGGATGTTCGGGGGCATGAGCGCGACGACCCGGGAGAGGGTCCAGAAGGGATTCCGCCCGCTCGTGCCCGGCTTCGTGTTCGGGGACCTGAACGACCTCGGCAGCTTTGCCGCGCTGGTGGACGCCGACACCTCCGCGATCCTCGTCGAGACGATCCAGGGGGACGGGGGGATCAATCCCTGCACCGCCGAGTTCCTGGCCGGCCTGCGCAGGCTCTGCGACGAGAACAACCTCCTCCTCATGATCGACGAGGTGCAGTGCGGCGCCGGCAGGACCGGCCGCTTCTTCGCCTACGAGCACGCCGGCATCCGCCCGGACGCCATCGCGATGGCCAAGGGGCTGGGCGGCGGGTTCCCGATAGGCGCGATGTGGGTGGGCGAGCGCTCGGCCGAGCTCTTCCAGCCGGGCTCGCACGGGTCGACCTTCGGCGGCACGCCGCTCGCCTGCGCCGCGGCGCTCGCGGTCCTCGACGTCATCGAGCGCGAGGGCCTGATCGCCCACGTGGCCCGCGAGAGCGGGCCCTGGATCCAGGAGCTCGGGCGCCTGGCGGCCGACTTCCCGAGGCACATCCTCGAGATCCGCGGGCTCGGGTTCCTCGTCGGGGCGCAGATGGCCTCGGATTCGGAGCCCTACGCCGCGGAGCTTCGCGAGCGCGGCCTCCTGACGGCCCAGGCGGGCGTCAACGTCATCCGCCTCCTGCCGCCCCTCAACGCCTCCGCCGGGGAACTCTCCCGCTCGGTGGCGATATTCCGGGACGTGCTCATGTCGCGCTAAGGGCCGGCCGGCGGGCCACTTTCATCTCGTCGGGCGCCCGCCGGTCCGTTAGGGATATCCGCTTCCCTCGATGAAGCACTTTCTGAAAGAGACCGACCTTCAGCCCAACGAATTGGGCGAGGTTTTCTCGCTCGCCCGCGAATTCAAGCGGAAACGGGGCAGGCATTCGCCGCCGGTTCTGGCGGGCCAGACGTGGGCGCTCATCTTCGCCAAGTCGAGCACGCGGACGAGGGTTTCGTTCGAGGTCGGGATACACGAGCTCGGGGGGCACGCGCTTTACCTGAACAAGAACGATCTCCAGCTCGGGCGCGGGGAGTCGATCGAGGACACGGCGCGGGTCCTCTCCCGGTTTGTCCACGGCATCGTCATCCGCACCTTCGAGCAGGCCGACGTGGAGCGGCTCGCGGCCGCCGCGACCATACCCGTGGTGAACGGCCTCACGGACTACCTTCATCCCTGCCAGATCTACGCCGACGCGTTCACCGCGGCGGAGCGCTGGGCCGGCCCGGACGGCGACCTGGTGGGCGCCCTCAGGGGCCGCAAGATCGCCTTCCTCGGCGACACGTGCTTCAACATGGCGAACTCATGGATCCTCGGGGCGAGCCTCTTCGGGATGAGGGTCTCGCTTGCCGGGCCGCCGGGCTTCGAGCCGGGCGCCAGGATCCGGGCCCAGCTGAAGGCCGAGGGCCGCGCCGCCGACTTCACGTTCACGGGCGATCCCCGCGAGGCCGTGTCCGGCGCCGACATCGTCTGCACGGACGTCTGGACGAGCATGGGCAGGGAGGAGGAGGCCGAGGCCCGGGCCGGGCGGATGCGCCCGTTCGCGGTTACGGCGGGATTGTTCGCGGCGGCGAAGCCGGACGCGCTGTTCATGCACTGCCTCCCGGCCCACCCGGGCCAGGAGGTCGAGCAGGCCGTTCTCGACAACCCGCGCTCCGTGGTCTTCGACGAGGCCGAGAACCGGCTCCATGTCCAGAAGGCGATCCTCGCCGTCCTTTCAGAGGCGCGGGGCAGGTAGCTCCGGTTCCAGGTTCATCCAAACGGATCGGATCTGGGGACCGGGTCGATCCTGCGGCGCCGTGACCAGGCCGTCGCCGTGCCTGGGACATGGGCGTTCGCGTACCTCTGCAGCGGCACGGATCGGTGACGCCGGCGGTACTTGAAAACACGTAATGTCGGCGCTTTCCGCAGGTTCGCCCCGGACGAAGGCTCCCCACGTGCCCCCAGGAATCCCCCTCATTCGGATGTTCAGGCTGTCTCTGTCCTTGGCGTGCGCAGCTGTGCTTTTCGCGGGTTGCGGGACGCCGACGCATCCCTGTGGGACGTTCACGTTCAGCGGCACGCCGGTCGGCAACGGCGGGGAGAACATCTCGGACAGTTTTTCCTTCGGGCCCTCCCAGTGCAGCACCACCTGCAATTGCCAGACCATCTGCTTCATCCAGATTGTCCGCATCAGGGACACGGACACCGGGGAGTATCTCGCTCCCTCCTCGCAGCAGTTCGACCGGATCGTCACCGGCCAGGCCAGCCCCGCGCTGAACGGGTGGGCCATCGACCGGATCGACAACCGCGTGTGGGGCTATTACGCGCGCTACAACGACGGAACCTTCGCCTCCTACCTGACGCCGGGAAGCAGCACGAGCCCGGCCATTCTTACGGATGGGCCCGGCGGCTGGCCGGACAGCAGCTGGTTCGACGCGGTGGACGTGCCGGTCTGCATCGATTCAAAATCCCAATGTGTCGACGAGCTTCTTGGCTATTACTACTGGCTCTATACCGTCGGGGCGGGTGGCGCGACCGAGACGCCTTTCAGCGAGATCGGCGTCGACTGGAACGAGCAGGCGGTCGACCTGTGCATCGCCAAATGGAACAGCACCGCCCCGGGCGTGGGGAAGAACCTCTTCCCGACGTTCACAAAGATGCAGTGAGAACCGGCGCCCCATGATGAACCGCAAAGTCCTGCTCACCTTCCTTTTGGCCGCCGGCGCTGGCATGATGGCCCCGGGCGCCTTGTCGCAGTCGGCTTCCCCGGGAGACTCCGGGCAGATGGCCGCTAAGCTGGAGGAAACGCGCGCGCTGGACGACAAGAGGGCGGCCTACGAGAAGCGGCTGGCGGCGATGGACATCGCGGAGCTGGCCAAGGAAATGGAAAGCGACTCCTCGAAAGGGAGGGAGCCCTTCAACTCGGCGGCGTACCGCCAGGCGGTCTCCCGCGGGGAGGGGGTCGCCGCCGACCTAAAGGGGCAGCTGGTGCGCCCCGACCGCGGGACGCTGATCGGGCTCATGGCGCTCCGGAAGATAAGCCCCAAGGAGTATCAGTCGCTTGATCCGGCATTTCGCCTGCGTGTCCTCGTCGAGGCATTGAAGAACTCGAAGTTCTTCAACACGTGGGGCATCCCGGGCCTTTCCTGGGAGGACGCGGCGAATGCGATCATCGCCGAGGGCGAGGCCGCCAGGCCGCTGCTTCTGCCCCTGCTCCGCGATACGCGGCCGGCGCCGGTGTTCGGTTCCGAGGGCGCGACGATCAACCGGGAATATCACTACCGCGTCTGTGACTATGCCCTGGCGCTGCTGGACTCCATTCGGCAGGAGAAGATCGAGCTGCCAACGGATCCCGCGGAGAGGGACCGACTCATTGAGCGGGAAGTGAACATATCCCAAAGGCGCTTTAAGCGTTCTGTTGCGTTAAAGCAGCCGGCGTTTTGGCAGACTGAGGCGATATCAAAGGCCGTCATCGGAAATGGCCCGGCGGCAAACCGGCCAGATGCTATACTATCGTGAAACCACACGGCTGCGATATTGCCGGGAAGGCGCAAACTCATGGTCGTGTTTGCCGGAGAGCCCCTAGCATCCTTTTTGCGCGTTCATTCTCGGGCTGAATCCGCAGAACCGCCTCAAGGTATGATTCAGCCTCATCGCGGCGACCTGGCATTGAGGATAATACTAGCGCAAGCTGAAATTGCGCTTCGGTATAATTCGGTTTGAGGCGCAGCGCATCTTCATACCTTGCGATCGCCTCCTGTGTCCGGCCCACTGCCTTCAGGGCATGACCTAGGTTGACCAAGACCTCGGCGGAGTCCGGTTCCAGGCTTAATGCCAACTCATACTGAGCGATCGCACCGATTAACCCTTCTGGATTCTTTGACAATGCGTTGCCCAGATTGTTGTGCGCCTCGAAAACATCCGGTTTCAGGCGCAGCGCATCTTCGTATTCTGCGATTGCATCGTTTCGGCGCCCGGGAATCTTGCTCAGAGCTACGCCCAGATTGTTATGCGCTTCGGCGAAGTCGGGTTTCAGGCGAAGTGCCTCTTCATACTGGGCTATGGCGTCGTTCGAGCGCCCGGGAATTTGGGCCAGTGCCAAGCCCAGATTGTCGTGGGCCTCGGCGTAGCCCGGATTCAGGCGCAACGCCTCTTCGTATTGGGCGACTGCCTCGTTCAGCCGCCCTGGCAAAAGCACCAGGGCATTGCCCAGGTTGTTGCGCGCACGCTCATTCTCCGGTTGCTTGGCCACCGTATCGCTCCATATCCGTAGCTCGCTGCGGTAGATCTCATTGCGTTGCAACGTACCCACAAGAAGTGCCGCGGCCAGCGCCATGCAGAAGGGTAAGGCCCAGCGGCCAAGCCACCGGCTGGTCGCGATAACGACCAACACGACCACGGATGCCAGTGGCAGGTACATTCGGTGTTCCGCGATCGTCTGGGCGACCAATGGGACCACGCTCGAACTCGGTGACAGGATGAGGAAAAACCAAGCACCTAGAAACCCAAGGGCCGGACGCGCGACGAGAGCCCAACCAACCCCGGCCAGAAGGACCAGAAGGAAGATGGCCTGAGGCCAGACCTGAGCAGGGCTTGCCACCAGCCTGGTGCCGTAGTCAACAACCAGGGGGTGAGGCCATACCGACAGCTGGAGATAGAGGACGATCGCACGGCATTGGGTGAGGAGATAACTCCAGACGCCCACTCCCTCGCCGAAACCTGCCGAATTGCCGCGGCTTCCCCCGGCCCGAACGACGAGAAATGCCAGGAGGACCCATGTGGCGGCAAGTGCGACGTGCAGGCGACTATGCCGCCGCCAGGCCTCCTTCAAGCTCCGGCTGACAAACGTTCGGTCATATAGGAAGACGATTATAGGGGCAGTTACCATGACCTCCTTTGCCGCCATGCCGAGGAGGCAGAATAGGATCGCCAGCGCTGCCCAGACGTGTCGGCCCACACTCGCGCCAGCATACCGAATGAACGAATAAAGCGTCAAAAGATAGCAAAGCCCCATCAAAGTTTCCGTGCGCTGTATCACGCAGGTGACCGATTCGGTCTGCAGCGGATGGACTGTCCAGAGCAGTGCCGCGGCGAAAGCGACGGCGGCTGGTGGCGGGAAACGGGTCGTTGGGTCGCCGGGTCCCACCCGCTCCAGTGTCCGCCTCAGAATACCGAATAGCGCGAGACCCGCGGCTAGATGGATGACCACATTGGTCACCCGAAAACCCCATGGGTTCAGGCCGCCAAAGGCATAGTTGATCGCAAAGGAAAGGTTTACGAGCGGCCGACCGCTCACGCCGGATTCTTCTGCCAGCGACAAAGGGGGCGACAACACCGCACCGAGGTCCTCGAGATGGCGGATGGACAGATTGTCCCTGATCGCAAGGAAGTCGTCGAAAAATAGTGGAAAGTGGAGTGTGCGGCAATAAGCAGCAATCGCCGTAGCCGCTAGAATCACGCAATAGGCCAGAACCGGCCAATTCTTGCGACGGTCGCTGGCGGCTTCAGGGGAGGAATCCCTTGTGCGAAGATTTGGCGATTGCTCGCTTGGAACACGCCGTCCGCGATCTCTTCTTCGCCGCTTCATTCGATCTTGTTTGTTCGTGTTTCTCTGAACCCATCTTTGTCTCGCTAGGTTGTTTTCATCATCAGCCCTAGCCCAAGATTGAGGCGATCCGATCTCGGACCCGGATAGGTACCCGCCCAAACTGGCGAGACCCTGTGCGCGGGGCGGCCATCCTTCCCATTTTTCTCGATGCGTACGAGATGATACGTCCGTGTTCCCTGGATCGAAAGTCGGCGCGAACGCACAACCGCCCCGATTGAACTCCGCTTGCCAATCAGACCGGCCCTAAAGGGCCGCATCTTCTGTCTCGCAAACCTGGCGTCTTCGGGGTGTAAGTTTTGATCCCGTGTCCACCAACGATCGCCCATCTTTCCTTTGAAAAACGTATGGCCATTTCATCTATTGCTTGTGCCCTTTTCATGCCACAAACCCGAATTTCCCGGAGAATCCCATGAAAATCATCCTCGCCTACTCGGGCGGCCTCGACACGTCCGTCATCGTCAAGTGGCTCCGCGAATCCTATGACGCGGAGATCATCACCTTCGCGGCCGACATAGGCCAGGAAGAGGAGCTTAGGGGCCTCTCCCAGAAGGCGCGCCGGACGGGAGCGTCGAGGCATTACACGCTCGACCTCGTGGATGAGTTCGCCCGCGACTTCATCTACCCCATGATCCGCGCCAATGCGGTCTACGAGGGCCAGTACCACCTGGGCACGTCGATCGCCAGGCCGCTGATCGCGAAGGCCCAGGTCGAGGTCGCGCGGCGGGAGAAGGCGGACGCGGTGGCGCACGGCGCCACCGGGAAGGGCAACGACCAGTGCCGCTTCGAGCTCACCTACATGGCGCTCGCGCCACGCCTGCGGATCATCGCCCCGTGGAAGATCGACGCGTTCCGCGAGAAGTTCCCGGGGCGGGCCGAGATGATAGCCTACTGCCGCAAGCACAGGATCCCCGTCGAGGCCTCGCTCAGGAAGCCGTACTCGATGGACCGGAACCTCCTCCACATATCGTACGAGGCCGGGATCCTCGAGGACCCGTGGTTCGACCCGACGACGAGGGCCAACAAGGCGATGTTCAAGCTGTCGGTCTCGCCGGAGGACGCTCCCGACCGGGCCGAGCACGTCGAGCTCGACTTCGAGAGGGGCGACTGCGTCGCGGTTAACGGCAGGCGGCTCACGCCCGCAGGGGTCCTCAGGGCGCTCAACAAGCTTGGCGGCAGGCACGGCATCGGCCGTGTCGACCTTGTCGAGAACCGCTTCGTCGGGATGAAATCGCGCGGCGTGTACGAGACGCCCGGCGGCACGATCCTCATGCACGCCCACCGGCAGGTCGAGTCGCTCACGATGGACCGCGAGGTCATGCACCTTCGCGACTCGCTGATGCCCAAGTACGCCGAGCTCGTGTACTACGGCTTCTGGTTCGCCCCCGAGCGGGAGGCCCTCCAGGCGCTGATCGACGAGGGCCAGAAGTTCGTGTCCGGCACCGTCCGGCTCAAGCTCTACAAGGGAAACGTCATCACGTGCGGGCGAAAGTCGAGGTATTCGCTCTACGACATGAAGGTGGCGTCGATGGAGGGCGTGAAGAGCTGGTACAACCAGGACGATGCGACCGGGTTCATCCGGCTCAACGGGCTGCGGCTGCGCGCGCGCAGCATGGCGCAGCGCGGGCCGAGGACCTGAACCGGGCGGCGGTCAGAACAGGGCGTTCACCACGATCCCGACGGCGGTGATCGGCCCCGAGTCATTCAGCCCGTCAAGCGTGCGGTCGACCTTCTTGATGGTCACCACAGCGCCGTTGTACAGGCTGTCGTCGTTGATCAGCTTGCCGAGCGTCCCTTCGCCCTTGGCGATCTTGTCGGATACGCTGCGGAGGTTCGCGATGGAGGTCCGGATGTCGTCGGCGGCCTTCGGGTCGTAGACGAGGGTGCCGAGCGCCCCCTGGCCGGACTTCACCTGGTCCATGATGGATTCCGCGTTCGCGACGAACTCCTTGGCCTGGGCGGCGGTCGACTTGATCTCCTCGACCGTCGCCAGCAGCTCGTCATGGAGCTTGGGGTCGTTGACCAGCTTCCCGATGGTGCCCTCGCCGTGGTTGATCTTGTCCGTAATCTCCTGAAGGTTGGTCATCGTTGCGTTCAGGCGCCCCGTGTTCTCCGTCAGGATCTTGTCGAGCTTCTGGATTATCCCCCCGCCCGCCTTCGTGTCGCCGTTGAGCGCGGTGCTGAAGGAGCCCAGCGATTCCTGGAGCTGCTTGCCGAGGCCGCCGATCTCCGACATGAGCGTGTTCAGGTCGGGCGACGAGAGCGTCTTTATCTCCGCCCCGTCGGCGAGGGGGGGCGCGCCGGGCGATCCCATGTCGATCGAGATGTAGTTTCCGCCGATCAGGCCGGACATCTCGATGGTCGCCGTCGCGTCGCTCGCGATCGGGACCTTCGGGTCGATGAGGAGGACGGCCTCGGCGCGGCGGCCGGCAAGGCGCGTCGTCTCAACCGAGCCCACCCTGACGCCGGCCAGGCGCACCTCGTCGCCGTTCTTGAGCTGCTTGAGGTCGTCGAAGCCTGCGATGAGCTTGTGGCTGTGCTCCGCGAACAGCTTGCCGTCGCTGAGCGTCTCGAAAGTCACCCAGACGAGGGCGACCCCGAGGAGGAAGAATAGCCCGACTCGGGCGGTTTGCTGGGTGGTGTTCATAGATTGTCCTTGGTTTCGAGCTTCTTGAAGCGGGGATGCTCGATGTCTATCTTCGGGTTCAGGAAGTCGACGATCCGCGGGTCCTTGGACTTCGTGAGGTCGTCCGGGGAGCCGAGCGAGATCAGCTTTCCCGCCATGAGGATCCCCACGCGGTTGGCGATCGTGAGCGCAAGCGAACGGTCGTGGGTGACGACGATGCTGGTCACGCTGTACTCGTTCTTGAGCGTCGCGATGATCTCGCTGATCGTCGCGCCCATCACCGGGTCAAGCTCGCTCGTGGGCTCGTCATAGAGGAGGAGCTGCGGCTCCATGACGAGCGCGCGCGCTATGGAGACGCGCTTCTTCATGCCGCCCGAGAGCTCGGACGGGAACTGCTGGGCGGACTGCTCGACGGAAAGGATCTTGAGCGCGTGCATGACGCGCGCGCGTATCGCGTTCTCGTCGCCGGAGCGGTGCTCGCGGGGGTAGAGCGCAAGGTTGTCGTAGACGCTGAGCGAGTTGAAGAGGGCGCCCGCCTGGAAGACGAGCGCCAGGCGCACGCGGTCCCGCGACTCGGCGAGGGACGGGTCCAGGCCCTCGACGGTGACCTTGCCCGAGGTCGGGATGTCCAGGCCGGCGATGTGGCGCAGGAGCACGCTCTTGCCCGAGCCGCTCGGCCCCATGATCACGAAGATCTCGCCGGGCTTCACGTCGAAGCTGACGTTCTTCAGCACGGAGAGGTCCCCGAAGCTCTTCGACAGGCCCTCCACCTTGACGCTCACGGCGTCGGCCTCCGCCCCGGTGAACGGATTGCGGGTCTTGCTGCAGCTGGCTTCGAGGGATTCGGCGCTCATAGGAGGCTACATGAGCAGCTTGGTCACGAAGTAATCGAGCACCAGGATGAGGATGAGCGAGACGACCACGCCCCTTGTGACGGACGCGCCGATCTCGCGCGGGCCCCCGCGCGTGTTGAGCCCGATGTCGCAGCACACCAGGACGACGACGAAGCCGAACACCTCCGCCTTCGCCGTGCCGTTCATGACGTCCTTGAACTTCGTGTAGTGCCGGAGCGCCGCGAAATACGCCTCCGGGCTGATGCCGACCGAGCTCACGTACCGTGCCACGACCGAGCCGCCGAACCAGCCGACGATGTTGGCGATGATGATCAGGACCGGCATCATCACCAGCACCGCGGCCAGCCGCGGAAGGACGAGGATCTTCGCCGCGGGGATGTTCATCGTCGTGAGGGCGTCGATCTCCTGGTACACCTTCATCGAGGCGAGCTCGGCCGTTATGGCCGATCCCACCCGGCCCGCGAGGAGGACGGAGGTCATCATGGGCCCGAGTTCGCGCGCCATGGAGAGGCCGACCAGGCTTCCTATGAACTCCTTGGCCCCGAAGCCCTCCATCGCATAGCCCGCCTCGAGCGCCAGCACGGTCCCAATGAAGAAGCTCAGGATGGCGACGATTGGGAGCGTCGTGTAGCCGATCATGTAGCATTGCTCGATGAAGCGCGCCCATTGGCGGGGGAGGGTGCCGGCGTACGAGAGCGACTGAAGCAGCAGCTGCACCACGCTCCCAACACCCTCGAGTACCTTGGTGATCTGCTTCATTTCAACGGCTTGCTTGCCCATCCTTGTTCAATTTGTCGCCGAAATCGAATCCTAAGATGCGCCATCTGGGGCCCGATGGCAGCCGGCGCATCCCGAGGACCGGCCCCAGGTGGAACTCGGCGAGCCGGTCGTGGGAGTCGTGCCGCCATGTGACGGCGTCCCAGAGCAGCGACGTGCGCGACTCGCCCGTGGGGCGGCGGTCGAAGCGGTAGATCGCGAACAGCGGCGACCAGCTTTCCCGCATGTCCTGGTTGTCGGGGAAAAAGACCTCGGTCGGGCTGAGGATCTGCACCTGGCGGCTGCCGGCGCCGTTGTCCCAGATGCTGACGAGCGGCCATATGTGCCGCTTGTAGGCGGGCGCCACGGACGGGTGCGGCACGCTGGTCTGGTCGAGGGACCAGTAGAGGAAATAGAAGAACTGCGTCTTTGACTGGTGGATGTCGCCGTCGTCCCACTGCGTCCGGTGCCAGAAAGGCCAGCCTATCCACGTCGAGTCGGTCCCCTTGATGTTGGAGTGCGTGAAGAAGGGCCCCCAGCGGTCCACGACCCTGTCGGTGCCGTGCCCGTGGACGAGGAAGGGCCAGAAGTAGCGGCGCTCGCTGTAGCGGTAGGGCGACGTGCGCTCGGTGTAGCCGAAGAAGGGCCACGCGTAGTTCTCGCTGACCGCCTCCGGGCTTCTCTCGCGCGTGTAGAACGGGAGGAAGCCCACCTCCGTGGCGGGCGCGGTGCCCTCGGGCGAATCGGGAGGCACTTCGAGCGTGTTGTCCCAGATGAGGGGCCAGAGGCAGTAGAAGTGGCGCGCGGTGCCGGGCCCCTTCGAGGCGCCGAAAAGCGGCCAGATCGCGAACCCGTTCGTGGAGCCCGTCATCACCCGGACGATGGGCCACGGGGTGTAGGTGGTGTGCGTGCCCTTCTTGAGGCTCTCGACGAAGATGGGAAACAGCACCCACGAGAGCCGGTCGAAGGTCAGGCGGTACTTGATGCTCCCATAGATCGGGAGGAGGGCGTGGTACGTGTCGATGGGGTCCCCCGTCTCGTGCGAGAAATAGACGGGCCAGACGTCGAAATGCCGGTCGGTCGGCCCGCCGGCCCTGGAGATGCGTTCGGGTATGCCCTCATGGTTGATGAGCTCGAAGATCGACCACTTGAAGGAGCCATCGGGGTAACGCCTGTAGAAGAAGAGGGGATAGAGGACGTCGGTCCTCACGCTCTCGCTGCCCACCACCTCCACGTAGAACGGGCGAAAGCCGGACGAATGCCCGGCGTCCGGGCCGGGCGTGGGCCCCGAGAAAAGCAGGGGGCCCAAAGACGACCACGACTCCGTGTTGCCAAGGGGATCCTCGCGGAGCACGTAGACGGGCCACGCGTTGACCTCGTCCGCCTGCGCCCGGAATGGCGCCGCCGCCGCGGCGAGGCCGAGGAAAGCGGTGAGCCTGGCGAATGTCATGGTCGCTGGAGCCTCAGGTAAGGGAGGTCCAACGGACTATGCCCAGGGATGCAAAATCGGCAAACATTTACAGCGGAATAGATTGACCTTGGACGCCTCGAACTCCCCGGGGTTCCGCGCACGGTCCCCTTTGACGCCCGCAGCGCGGGTTTTGCCCGGATGGCGGCGGACCCCGCCATTCAGGCGGAGACGCTCGCGCCCGGGGGCGGTGCGTCAAAGGCGCCCGCGCCGACGCCTGCCAGTTCGACGGCCTCCCCAAGCGCGCGAACCGGTTCCTCGCGGCCCTCGTCGGTGAGCTGGAAGGTGCCCCAGTGGATCGCGATGCTCCTGCTAGCCCCGACGTCCCGGTGCACGCGCACGGCCTCGGACGGATTCATGTGCGCCGTGCGCATGAACCAGCGCGGCTCGTAGGCGCCGATCGGGAGCAGGGCGAGGTCGGGGGCGCCGCAGCGCCTCCCTATCTCCGAAAAAAGGGTCTCGTTGTATCCCGTGTCCCCCGCGAAATAGCAGAGCCGCCCGCCGGCCCTGAGCATGAAGCCGCCCCAGAGCCTCCGGTTGGTCCCGAAGGGCCGCCGGCGGCTCCAGTGCAGCGCAGGGACGAGCATGGCCTCTAGCCCCGGCGCCCAGGCGTGGGTCTCCCACCAGTCGAGCTCGACGACCCGCCGAAGGCCCGCGCCGGCGAGCAGCGAGCGGTGGCCCAGGGGCGCGACGACCAGGGGGTCGTCGCGACCGGCCAGCCGCCGCAGCGTCGGAAGGTCGCAGTGGTCGAAGTGGTCATGGGAGAGCAGCACCACGTCCACCCGGGGCATCGCGTCGAAGTCGACGCCGGGCGGCGCGACGCGGCGCGGCCCGGCCCAGGGGACGGGACTTGCCCGCTCGGAGAAGATGGGGTCGGTGAGGATCGTCGCGGAGGCGGTCCGAAGCAGCACCGTCGAATGGCCGACGCAGGTCGCAACGATCCCCTCCGGCGCGGGCGCGGGCGGGAGGGGCTGCCGGGCGACGTCGACCCGCTCGGGCCACGGCGCGGCCCGGCTCGTCAGCTTCCATTTGATGAGGTCAAGCAGGCCGCGGTCGGATTCCTCGCCCGGGTTGAAGAAGGTTTTCCCGTCGAAGTGGTCGGAGGTCGCATGCGGCATCGGGGATCCCAATGAAGCCGAATGGATGGCCGCCGCAATCCCGCGCCGAAGATAGGACTGCTGACGGGCGGCCTGTCCGGCGGGACCGCAATCCGCTTGCCCGCGCCGCCGCGCCCGGCATATATGCCCTCGGCCTTGGAGCGCGTCCCACCGTGACCACGAACCCATTACCTCTGAGGGTCTGTCTCCTGCTGGGCTGTTCGCTGATCCCGGGTTCGCGGTCGAGCGCGGGACCGTTCAGCCTGATCTCCGACAACGAGAAGCTCACCGCCGTGTCCTCGAGCGCCCACAACGGCTACGTGCGTTCCAGGCTGCCGGACGGCTCGTTCCGGCCCGAGACGTTTGCGTTTGGCGAGGGCGGCCTGATGGGCGCATTCCTGATCCGCGACCCAACGTTCGACGATGTCGGCTTCACCGAGATCGCGAACATGCTCGCCGGGCCGCTTGCCGGCCAGAATTACGTCCCCGCGCGCGGCGCCCGCGCGACCAACCTGCTGCTCATGGTGTACTGGGGCGAAACCACCGGCGGCATAAACACGATGGACGGCGCCCTGAAGGATCAGCTGAACTACGCCAACGCCAGGCTGCTGGGCTTCGACACCGAGGGATCCATCCAGGCGATGTCCGACGCCACCACGGTGTTCTTCGGCAGGTCCTTCCGCTCGAACATGCTCGACGCGCTGCATGCCGACGTGCTCAGCGCCATCGAGGTGAACCGCTACTACGTGATCCTGCGGGCATTCGATTTCCAGGCTGCGTGGAGGGACCGGAAGATGAAGATGCTCTGGGAGACCCGCTTCAGCCTTTCCGAGCGCAGGCACGATTTTGAAAGGGATCTCCCGGGGATGGCGCAGAACGCCTCGTTGTATTTCGGCCGGGACAGCTACGGGCTGGTGATGAAGCCGATACCCGAGGGCCGTGTCCAGGTGGGCGAGGCCAAGGCGGTCGACGACCAGCCGGACGCGGGAGACGACGACTCGATCGAGGACCCGTCGGGAATGGCCGGCGACTGGAAGGGCGTCACCTCGGCCTTTCCCCCGCTGGTGCTTCACGTCGACCCGGCCGGGGGATCGACCTTCGAGAGCCCGCGGCAGCATGCCAATGTGGCGGCACGCGTTTCGGAGGTCGCGGGCGCCGTCGTCATAAGGGTCCCGGGATGGGGTGTGATCGTCCGGGGAAAGCTCAAGGGCGACCGGATCACCGGCACGATCTCGCAATATGGCAGGAGCGCGTCGGTGACCCTCACCCGGGCCGCGGGTTCGGCTGTCGGGTACCCCGAGAAAATCGACCTGAAATCCCGCGGGGGCCCGCCCGAGAGATGAATCCCGGCGGATCGCCGCGAGCCCGCGGCGCGGAAAGGGCGCCATGCGCATAAGCGGCGGCCTCGCCCGCGGGATCGAGCTTTCCGTGCCAAAGGGCGATTCCGTCCGGCCCGCGACGGACGGGATGCGGCAGGCCGTGTTCTCGAGCCTGGGCGCCCGGGTCGAGGGCGCGCGATTTGCGGACCTGTTCGCGGGCAGCGGGGCCTACGGCCTCGAGGCCTTCAGCCGGGGCGCGTCGGGCGGCACGTTCGTCGAGCGCAATTCCAGGACGGCGGCCTGCCTGCGCCGGAACATCGCCGCCGTGTGCCGCAGCCTGGGGAAGGGCGGCGGGGAAGTCGTCGCGGTTGAGGCCGACGCGCTTTCGCTCCCCACCGGGACGGGAGCGGCGCCCGACCTCATCTTCGTCGACCCTCCCTATGAGATGATCGGCGAGATCGCGCCGGCGCTCTTCGGCAAGCTGTCGGCCGCGCTGGGCCCGGATTGGAAGGGGCTCGTCGTCTTTGAGATGCCCGGGGAGGAGCGGCTGGAACCCCCTGGCTGGAGCTGCGCCAAGCGCCTGGGCCGCGGCACGCGCCAGCCGAGCGTCGCGTTCTTCATGCGCGCTCCCTGAGTCAGGGGCCGGACTTCGCGATGGCGAGCGCCGCGACGAGCGCCGTCTCGGTCCGAAGCACCCGCGGCCCGAGATGGGCCAGCACGAACCCGGCCTCCCTGAGGACCGCGCGCTCGTCCGCCGACCATCCGCGCTCCGGGCCGAACGCAAGGGCGAGGGGACGGATCCCGGAGGCCGGCCGCAGGCGCCGGGGAGCCTCGTAATTGTCCAGCGCGAACCGCGGGCCCGCGGCCGGAAGCGCCCCGATGGAACCCGCAAGGCTTGGATCGTGGGCGATGTCCGGGAGCCGCGTGTCGAACGCCTGGGCTGCGCCGTCGAGCAGGTGCCTTCGCCACTCGAGGCCCTTCCAGAGCGTGCTTGCGGCATATCCGGGCTCTCCCTTTTCGGAACGGAAGAACCGCATCGAGGCGACACCGAGAGACGTCGCCTCATTGAGGATCTTGCGGGCGGTCTGGGGTCGCGGAAGAGCGACGACGAGGTGGATCGGGTCGGCGGGCGGGGGCCCTTCCAGGGGCTCGAAGCCGAGGGCGATGGAATCGGGCCCGATGTGCACGATCCATCCCTTTCCCCTCGGGCCGTTCACGATCCCGGCGTCGAAGAGGTCGCCCTGTCTTCTCCTTAGAACGCGGATCAGGTGGAGCGCGCGGGGATCCGCGAGCGCCAGCGGCGCTTCGACCTCGCCGGCTTCAAAGAGTATCAGGTTCATTGGCGTGGGTTCGGTTCGGGACGCATGCGGCCCGGCCGGATGGGCCCGGGAGGCGGTTCATGGGGTATTTAACCTATCGCACCGGGGGGCCCCTTCGGAGTCCAAACCCTACAATGAATACGAATATTGCCCATATGTTTCGGTCTCCCGCCTCTTCGCTTCGCATAGCGGGGGGGCTCGGTCTGCTGTCAATGGCCGGGATTTCAGCGCCCACGCTCTCGGCGTCGCCGCTCCTGGCCGAGGTTTCCGTGAACATCGTGCTCGATCCGGCGCCGCCCCCGCCGCGCCACGAGATCGTTGTTGAGCGCGACCGTCCGGGACCGGACTACCTCTGGATCGATGGCTACTGGGACGGCAGCCCGGGCCGCTATGTCTGGGTTGCCGGTCGCTGGGACCGTCCGCCCCATCCCCACGGCGCCTGGGTCGCCCCTCACTGGGACCGGGACCATGACGGGCACTATCACATGACCAAGGGTGAGTGGCGGTAACGGCTGACGGGGCGCCGAATGCCCCGGCACCGTGAACTGCGTTCGACCGATCGGCCACCCGGGCCGACCGGTCACGACAGGATTTCGTCGATCGACTTCAGCTCGTCGGCGCTGATCGACAGGTTCCTGAGCGCACCGAGGTTCTCGTCGATCTGGGAGGCCTTGCTCGCTCCTATGAGCGCCGAGGTGATCGCGGGCTGGCGGAGCACCCACGCGAGCGCCAGCTGCGCGAGCGACTGTCCGCGGGCCCTTGCGATGGCGTCCAGCCTGCGCAGCCGCGTTCGCTTGTCCTCCGTGATCTGCTCCGGCTTCAGGAACCGGGGATCGTGCCCGGCGCGCGAGTCAGCCGGAATCCCGGCCAGGTACCTGCTCGTGAGGAGACCCTGCGCAAGGGGGCAGAACGCGATGCCCCCGATTCCCTCGCGGACGAGCGTCTCGAGGAGCCCCTGCTCGGGCGCCCGGTTGAACATGCTGTATTTCGGCTGGTGGATGAGGCAAGGGGACCCCAGCTCCCGCAGGAGCCCGGAGGCGCGGCCCGTCTGCGCGGGATCGTAGTTCGAGAGCCCGGTGTACAGCGCCCTGCCGGACCGGACCGCGTGCGCGAGCGCCCCCATGGTCTCCTCAACGGGGGTCTCGGGATCCGGCCTGTGGCTGTAGAAGATGTCGACATAGTCCAGCCCGAGCCGCCCCAGGCTCTGGTCGAGGCTGGCGAGGAGGTACTTTCTCGAGGCCCAGTCCCCGTAGGGCCCCTCCCACATGTCGTAGCCCGCCTTCGTGGAGACGATGAGTTCGTCGCGGTGCGCCGCCAGGTCCTCGCGGAGGATCCGGCCAAACGTCGTCTCAGCCGACCCCGGCGGCGGCCCGTAGTTATTCGCGATGTCGAAGTGGGTGATGCCCTGGTCGAATGCCCGGAGGATCAGGGCCCGGCTGTTCGCATGGTCGTCCACGCCGCCGAAATTGTGCCATAGCCCGAGCGAGATCTTGGGGAGCTTGATCCCGCTGCGTCCGCAACGCCGGTAGAGCGCGGGATTCGAGTAGCGTGTCGGGGAGGGAACGTGGGTCATGGGCGCCTGAGAGAGATGGTTCCGCGGGCGCGGTCCCGCAAACCCAATCTCGCGCCGCCCGAACGCTGCCTTCCAGCTGGAAGCTTGACGCTCCATCGCGGCGGGAGAAGCATCCTAGCCTCACAAGATGCGGTCGTAGTTTAGGGGTAAAACTCCTGCCTTCCAAGCAGGTATCCCGAGTTCGATTCTCGGCGACCGCACCAACTTTTTGGGACTGCGAGGCCATTTCGGCCCAACCATCGGCCACGGGCTACTTCGATTCTTGGCGAAGATGCTTTAGGAAGTCCCGTTCGAACAGATGGTAGATTAAGCTGCGCTCCTCAGCAAAAACGCATTCGATAACTTTACCGGGCAGGTATCGGTATACGACGCGATATCCGCCGACGCGTAGACGGTGGTAGCCAGTGAGTTTCTCTCGAAGTGGCAGGCAATCGCCTCGTTCTGCTTCGATACCACGCAGAGCGAGCCTGATTCTTCTCCGAGATTCCGGCGCTAGAGTCTCGATGAAGCGCTTCACCTGCTCCCGCACCTGGACCCTGTATTTCATTCCCCAAGTTCGTCGAGAGGGTAGACGCGACCTCTTCCGGCTTCGGCGTCGGCAATTGCCTTTTGTGCTGCTGGATTGGCAAGAATCTCGGTGGTTTCAATCAAGGCTGCGAGATCGTCCGCCCCCATCACATAGGCCACGGCCTTTTCATGCCGGGTGATGGTAGCCATGCCGCCACTCTCGGCCTCGCGCACGAGTCCCGGGAATTGGCTCTGCGCCTCTTTTATGCTGTACGTACTTTTCATGGAATAAAGCCATACATTACCATAGGCATTGTCAAGGACTCAGGGGAAAATTCCTGTCCGATTCCTGCCAACATTGGTGCCGCTTCGTGCATGCTGGTGCAAGGTCCTGCAACCTCGGCAAAATTGGCATCGGAAAGGCCGACGGCCCTGGAAAGCCAGGGTATTGGCCGACTGCGAAAGTCCCGGAAGACCTGGGCTTGCCGAGGCTTCAAGCCCGGCTCAGGGCATTTGGCTAGGGGCGGTGGTCAGGATCTCTGGATTTTTCCATCCATTAGAACCTCGTCGCCGTTCCTCAACATGTCCCTCTCTCCGTTGGGAGTGATCACGGTGCCGTCCTTCATCACCTTGGTGCCGTCGTTCATCCTGATGAAGTCCTTTGTCATCACGGACGAGTTCCCGTCCTTGATGATCATCACTTGGCCGTCCTTCATCATCACCCCTTCGGCCGTGATGTCCACCGCACCCGTGCCCGACCTCGTTATGGTGCCTCCGAAGGACATGTAGTCGCCCTCCTTCAGGGTCGTCCGGCCCGCGCCTGGAATGATGACCGTCCCGTCCGAGCGGATCTCCGTGCCGTCGCGCAGCTTCATGTCATCCAGCATGGCCTTGGTTTCACCGTTCTCGGTGATCATCACTTGTTCATGCTTGACCGTGAATCCGTCCTTCATGTCCGTCGCGGCATAGGAATGGGATATGCACGCGAGCCCAAATATGACTGCTAGTAATGTCTTTGCTGAGGTTTTCATTTTGATTCTCTTTCTTGTGGTTCCCCGCAGAAATGCGAATTGGTCGCGCTTCGGCCGAAACTGATTGGCTTTATATGAGCCGATAGACGCGCCGGCGCCGGGCATGGTTCCGCTCCGCAAGCTGAATAGGAATGACCAGTAGGGTTTCCCGGTATATCCGCATCTCAGTAGTAACAAGTTGCGGTGGCCGCCCTTCAACTCCGGGTGCGCCGGTCCCGAATTCCGGCGACCGCCCCATTTTCTGGGTGGTGTCCGTCTCCCCGTCCACGTACGAATCATGGGAACTTGAACCGCCTTTCCAGCTGGCTTCGCCGCGCGGCGAGCGCGTCGACCCTGCCCGCGGCCGGCTGCCAATTGTCCTTCCTGGCGCCCTTTGTGCTCCCAGCCGCGCTCCACGCCTCGTCGATCGCGGTCAAGCGGGGCCATGCTAGGGTGGACCCCGGGATTCTCCCGCTGGTGTGCCTCGAGGTCGGGACGGTCGGCGCGGCGTTGCCGCTCGACTTCATCGTCTTCGAGAACCTCGGCACGCACGACGAGCTGAAGATGGTGCTGACAAGCTCATTCGACACGGCGCATCCCGACATGCTGACCGCCGCCGCTCCCGGCTCGACCTCGCTCTCGCTGCCAATCCTGAGGTTCAAGCCGGGCCGCTACCGGATAAAGAGCATCGATTTCGTGAGCGGAGGACTCTCCACCTTCACCATGAACCTCGCGGACAACGCCAGCTACTGGTTCGAGGTGAAGGCCGGCTGCGTGAACTACGTCGGGGGGCTCGAGATCGAGGCGGACTGGGGCTGGATCTTCGGCAGGATGCGGAGGCCCGTCATGGCAACGAGTCGAAGCGAGGGTCGTTCTCAACGTCGATCCGGCTGCGCGAGACCGCCCCGCGCGATGTGAAATGGGCCTGCGAGCTCGATCCGTGCATGCTCGCGCTGCCCCTGATGGTCTCGCCGATCCCCCGCGACTCGGCCGAGGCCCTCGACCTCGGAGCAAATACTCCGCCGTGAAGCCGGATTTGTCGGTCGCCTGTGGAAATACGTACTGCCGCGCTCCATTCCCCCGGGTATCGTACCAAATACCGCACCATCAGGGTCTTCCTTTATGGTTTATTCACACGGAGCCATGTGCAAATGGTGTTGCAGTATGGCTTTCGGCATGTTTGAACCTTGTCATGGCAATATTCTCATCTGCTTCCACGGCCGCCGGGTCGGCGCTCCGCCAAGACGCCGGCAAACGGGGCGCAGCCGGCGTGCGCGCCGCGCAGGTTCTTGCGAAGCAGAAGAGCCTCGAGAAGAAGGCGAAGAGGTACAAGCTGCCCCTGGGCGAGCTGACCATGTTCACGCAGCAGCTGGCGTCGCTCCTCGTCGCGGGACTTCCCCTCGTGCAATGCCTGGAGGCCCTGCAGGACCAGACCGAGGATCCCTGCTTCCGGATCATCATCCGCGACGTGCGCCTCGACATTTCCCAGGGCAATTCCTTCTCCTCCTCGGTCAAGAAATTCCCGAGGGCGTTCAACTCCCTGTTCATCTCGATGGTCGAGGCCGGCGAGGCGAGCGGCGGGCTCGCCGAGATCCTGGGCAAGGTCGCGGGCTACTTCGAGGCGACGGTCAAGCTGACGAAGAAGGTCAAGTCGGCCATGGCGTACCCGATCGGCGTCATCTCCCTGGCGGTGGTGCTTGTGAACGTGCTGCTGATCTTCGTCATCCCGGTTTTTGCGGCCATGTTCGCGGACTTCGGCGCAAAGCTGCCGATGCCGACCCAGATCCTCATCGATGTCAGCCATTTCATGGGCCACAACTTCCTCTACATCATAGCCGCCTGCATTGCGCTGTGGTGGGGGTTCAAGAAGTTCATCAGCACGCCGAGGGGCAGGCGCCTGAAGGACCATTGCCTCATCAGGGCGCCGATATTCGGCAACCTGGTCCACAAGATCGCCCTCTCGCGGTTCAGCCGCACCTACGCGACCCTCATCCGTTCCGGCGTCCCCATCCTGCGCACGCTCGAGATCGTGGCCACGGCGAGCAACAAGGTGCAGATCGAGGACGCGTGCGTGGAGATCGCCAAGCACGTCAGCCAGGGCGGCCAGGTCTCGGATGTCCTGGCGTCGAACGAGTTCTTCCCGCCGATGATGAAGCACATGGTGAAGGCGGGCGAGGCGACCGGCAACGTCGACGGCATGATGAACAAGATCGCGGACTTCTATGACGTCGAGTGCGACGCCACCGTGAGCGCGCTCACGTCGCTGATCGAGCCGCTGCTCATCGTCATCCTCGGCGTCATCGTGGGCAGCATCGTCATGGCGATGTTCCTGCCGATCTTCCAGCTGGGCGCGGTGGCGGGCGGCATGGGTTGATGCTCCGCCGGCGGCTCGCGAACCGGCCCGGTCATCCCGGCAGGCGGCGCTCGCGCCCGCCCGGCGACGGGGCGTTGTTGACTTGCCCGCGCGCAGGCGGGAGGCTTTTCGCCCCTTAGTTCCAGCCATGCCATCAGTCCTCATCGTCGACGACCTGATCTCGATCCACGAGATGCTGGAAGCGGTCATCCAGCCCACCGGATTCTCCACCGCGTTCGCGACGGATGGAGAGAAGGCGCTGGCGCGCTACAAGGGGGAGAAGTTCGACATGGTCCTCGCCGACATCGACATGAAGCCGATGGACGGGATCACGCTCCTAAAGCACCTGAAGCAGTACGACCCCAATTCCGTCACCATCATCATGACGGCGTACGCCAGCACCGACAGCGCGGTCCAGGCGCTGAAGTTCGGCGCATTCGACTACCTGCAGAAGCCCTTCCGGGTGGACGAGCTTATCGCCACCCTGAGGCGCGGCCTCGAGTTCCGGGACATCCAGGCCCAGCGCGTGCTCCTCAGCACGGGCGCGGGGCTGCGCACCGACGACATCGACGGCCGGCTGATCGGCAAGAGCGGCGCGATCAAGAAGCTGATCCAGCAGGTGAAGAAGCTGGCGACGGTTCGCACGCCCGTGCTGCTGGTGGGCGAGAACGGGACCGGCAAAACCTCGGTCGCGGAGATCCTCCACGGCGTGACGGGCGCCGGGCAGGCGCAGTTTGTCCGGATCGACTGCTCGCTCAGCTCGGAGCAGAATTTCCGCGACGGCCTCCTTGGCCTGAACGGGGAGGGGGGGCCCTGGATCCGCGAGGCGAAGGGCGGGACCCTGTTCCTGCAGCACCTGCAGTGCCTTGCGCTTCCCGTCCAGAAGGAGCTCGTGAGCGTCCTCAGGACCACGGCGCACGGATTCCGGCTCGTCTGCGCGACGACCGAGGACCTCGAGAAGATGGTCGACTCGGGCGCGTTCAACGAGGAGCTCTTCTACCGGGTCGCTTCGCTGCCGCTGCACATGCCGGCGCTGCGCGACCGCAAGGACGACGTACCCATGCTCGTGAAGCACTTCACGATGCGCGCGACCAACCCGATGCTCGACCCGAACCTGATCGAGTTCACGGGAGACGCGATGGCGGTGCTCTCGGCCTACCACTGGCCGGGGAACCTGGCCGAGCTGTTCCAGCTGGTTTCCAAGCTCGCCTCGACCACCGAGACACGGGTCATCACCTCCGAGCAGCTTCCCCTCCGCCTGCGCGACCTCAACCACTGGCCGAAGCTGGCCGACTACCTCGAGGGCCAGGAGAGGCAGTACGTGGACCGGGTGCTCCACGCGTGCCGTGGGGACAAGGCCGCCGCCGGCAAGGTGCTCGGGGTCGACGCCTCCAAGCTGGCATAGCCCAATTTCCCTTGCGGCGGATTTGGGCGGCCGCAACTGTCGGCGGGGTTCACGCCCTCCGCCAATGCCCAAACGCACAGACCTTGAGTCCATCCTGATCATCGGCGCGGGCCCCATCGTGATCGGGCAGGCGTGCGAGTTCGACTATTCGGGCACGCAGGCCTGCAAAGCCCTCAAGGAGGAGGGTTTCCGCGTCGTCCTCGTGAACTCCAACCCGGCCACGATCATGACGGATCCGGAGTTCGCGGACGTCACGTACATAGAGCCGCTGACCGCGGAAATCCTCGAGAAGATCATCGCCGCCGAGAGGCCTTCCGCGCTCCTGCCGACGCTGGGCGGCCAGACTGCGCTCAACCTCTCGATGGAGCTCCACAAGCTGGGCGTCCTCGCGAAGTACGGGGTCGAGATGATCGGGGCGAAGCCCGAGGCGATCTCCAAGGGCGAGGACCGCGAGCTGTTCAAGCGGGCGATGGTCAAGATCGGCCTGGACGTCGCCCGGTCGAGGACGGTCCAGACGCCCGAGCAGGCGCGGTCGGCCGCCGAGGAGCTCGGGATCTTTCCGCTGATCATACGGCCGAGCTTCACGCTGGGCGGGCAGGGCGGCGGGATAGCCTACAACCGCGAGGAATTCGACCGGATCGTCGCGACGGGCCTGGACATCTCCCCCCTGCACGAGGTGCTCGTCGAGGAGTGCCTCCTCGGCTGGAAGGAGTTCGAGATGGAGGTCATGCGCGACCACAAGGACCAGTGCGTCGTGATCTGCTCGATCGAGAACTTCGACCCCATGGGCGTCCACACCGGCGACTCGATCACGGTGGCGCCCGCGATGACCCTCACGGACAAGGAATACCAGGCGATGCGCGACGCGTCGTTCGCGGTCATAAGGGAGATCGGCGTCGAGACCGGCGGGTCGAACATCCAGTTCTCGATCGATCCGCGGACGGGGAGGATGGTCGTGATCGAGATGAACCCGCGCGTGTCCCGCTCGTCGGCGCTCGCGTCGAAGGCGACGGGCTTCCCGATCGCCAAGATCGCGGCGAAGCTCGCCGTGGGGTATTCGCTCGACGAGCTCCGCAACGACATCACCCGCCTGACGCCCGCGAGCTTCGAGCCGACGATCGACTACGTGGTGACGAAGATCCCGCGGTTCACGTTCGAGAAGTTCCCGGACGCGGACCCGACGCTCACCTCGTCGATGAAGTCGGTGGGGGAGGTGATGGCGATCGGGCGCACCTTCAAGGAGTCCTTCCAGAAGGCGATCCGCTCGCTCGAGATCGGCGCCCTGGGCTTCGGCGGCGGGGGGAAGTTCGGGGGCGACGAGAGGCCCGATGACGCCACGATAAAGACGAAGCTCGGCACGCCGAACGCCGAGCGCATCTTCTTCATCAGGTACGCGTTCAGGGCGGGCTACACGGTGGGCCAGGTCTTCGACCTGACCAAGATCGACCCGTGGTTCCTCCACCACCTGCGCGAGCTCCACGAGATGGGGGAGGCCCTGGGGCGCGAGACGCTGGGATCGATCGACACGGGTCTCCTGCGGCGGGCCAAGCAGTTCGGCTTCTCCGACGCCCAGCTCGCGAGCCTCCTGAAGAGCGACCTCGCCTCGGTGCGCGCCGGGCGCGCGGGGCGGGGCATCAGGACGACGTTCCGCCTCGTGGACACCTGCGCCGCGGAGTTCGAGGCGTTCACGCCGTACTACTATTCCAGCTACGGCGAGGAGAACGAGGTGCTGCCCTCGGTGAAGCGCAAGATCATGATCCTCGGCGGGGGGCCGAACCGGATCGGGCAGGGCATCGAGTTCGACTACTGCTGCGTCCACGCAAGCTTCGCGCTCCGGGAGATCGGGTTCGAGACGGTCATGGTGAACTCGAACCCCGAGACGGTCTCGACCGACTACGACACGAGCGACCGGCTCTACTTCGAGCCGCTCACGCTGGAGGACGTCCTCGAGGTCTACCAGCAGGAGGGGTGCGAGGGCGCGATCGTCCAGTTCGGCGGGCAGACCCCGCTCAACCTGGCCGCCGCGCTCAAGGCGAACGGCGTGAACATCATCGGCACGTCGCCCGAGTCGATCGAGGTCGCGGAGGACCGTAGGCTTTTTGCCGCCGTGCTCGACAAGCTGGGGCTTCGCCAGCCCGCGAACCGCACCGCGCTCGGCGAGGGGGAGGCGGCGGCGTTCGCGGCCGAGATCGGCTATCCGGTGCTCCTCCGCCCCTCCTTCGTGCTCGGCGGCCGCGGGATGTTCATCCTCTACAGCGAGGAAGACCTGAAGGCCGTCGTCAGGCAGGTCTTCGAGGTCATGCCCGGCAAGCCGGTCCTCATCGACAAGTTCCTTGAGGACGCCATCGAGCTCGACGTCGACTGCCTGAGCGACGGCGAGACGAGCGTCATAGGCGGCATGCTCGAGCACATCGAGTACGCCGGTGTGCATTCCGGCGACGCGGCGATGGTCATGCCCCCGCACACGCTCGGGAAGGAGATGCTGGCCCAGGTGCGCTCCGCGACGCACGCGCTCGCAAGGGAGCTGCGCGTCCTGGGGCTGATGAACGTCCAGTTCGCGATCAAGGACGGCAGGCTCTACGTGCTCGAGGTCAACCCCCGCGCCTCGCGCACCGTGCCCTTCGTCGCGAAGGCGATAGGCGTGCCGATCGCCAAGTACGCCGCGAAGGTGATGGCCGGGATGAAGCTCTCGGAGCTCGGCTTCACCCGGGAGATGGTCCCGAAGCACTGGTGCGTCAAGGAGGCGGTCTTCCCGTTCGTCCGCTTCCCGGGGGCGACGATCGCGCTCGGGCCGGAGATGCGCTCGACGGGAGAGGTGATGGGGATCGACGCGGACCTAGGGATCGCCTTCGCCAAGGCGCAGGCGGCCGCGAAGCCCGGCCTGCCGACGGGGGGCAACGTCTTCCTGAGCGTGAAGGACGCCGACAAGCCGCGCGCGGTCGAGATCGCCCGCGCGCTTTCCGAGATGGGTTTCACGATCCACTCCACGAGCGGGACGGCGAAGACGCTGGCCGCAAGCGGGATCGCGGTGAGGCACGTCGCGAAGCTCAGCGAGGGCCGCCCGAACGCCGTCGACATGATCAAGAACGGCCAGATCCAGATGGTGATCAACACTCCCGGCGGGATCATACCGAGGCGCGACGAGAACCTGATCCGGGCCGCGGTCTACAGCCACAACGTCTGCATCATGACGACGATCACGGGCGCGCGGGCGGCGGTCGAGGCGATCCGGGCGCTCCGGACCAAGGCGGTCGGCGTCCGCCCGGTCCAGGCATACCGGGGCAACGTCAGCATGGCCTGACCGCCCGTTTCCGGGTTTACAGGAGCGCGGGGTTTTGCTCTTGTCATCATTTCACGCAGGAAGAACCCATCGCCCATGCCCACGACCCCCGCTCCTTCAGACCCAAAGGCCGCCGATATGCCGGTTCCCGTTGAGGAATCCCTCCGGCAGGCCTGGGAGCGCCACGGCAACCTGATCCTCGCCCTGTGCGGGCTCGTCCTGGCCGCGATCCTTGCGAAGGGCGTATGGGACTATATCGTTGCCCATAAGGAGATTGAGACACAAGCCGAATACGCCGCCTGCACGACGCCCGAGCAGTTCAGGGGCTTTGCCGCCAATCACCCGGGGCACCCGCTGGCGGGACTGGCGGAGCTCAATGTCGCCGACGACGCCTACTCCACGGCCCACTATGCCGATGCGGCGTCCGGCTACGACAAGGCGGTCGCCGACCTGCCGGCGGGGCCCTTCCAGTCGCGCGCCAAGCTGGGCCTGGCGATGGCGCAGGCGCTTTCGGGCAAGACGTCCGATGCCGAGGCGGCCCTGCGCCAGATCGTCGACGACCCGAACCAGCTGAAGGCCATCCGTTGCGAGGCGGGCTACCACCTGGCGGGCCTCGCCGTCGCCGCGGGCCGGACGGCCGAGGTCCAGAAGCTCGCGGAACAGCTGCTGCAGATCGACTCCACCAGCCCGTTTGCGGAGCGGACCTTCGCGCTTCGCTCCGAATTGCCCGAGGAGGCCGCGCCATCTCCCTCGGCCCCCTCGATCAAGTTTCCGGCCAAGAACTGATGCGGCCGCGGATGCCGGGATCGCCTAGGGCCCGTGCTGGCCCTGGTTCGAGGTGAAGAGGTACGTCTGGGTGACGGGCATCGCCGCCTCGTAGGTATCATCGCCCGGCTGGCTCGCCTGGACGATGACCGTGCCGCCTTGGGACGTCAGCGTGTCGCCGCTCAGGATCCCGGCGCCGGACACGACCTCGAACCGGACGGGCAGCCCCGAGGTGGAGTTCGCGTTGAGCGCGACCTGCTGCCCCGCGGCGGCGGAGGTGTTCGCGGACTGGAACTGGATGTGCTGGCGGCGCTTGCCGACGGCCACGCGCGCGGGCGCGCTCGTCGCATGGCCCGAGGCATTGGAGGCGACGACGTCATAGGAGCCAGCGTCCGCAAGCGACGCCGCGGCGATGGAGAACGTGCGCTCCGCGGCGCCGTCGACCGGGGTGCCGTTCTTGCGCCACTGGAGCGCCGGCGCGGGCGCGCCCGAGGCCTCGACGGACAGGACCACGGCGTCGCCGATCGCGACGTCCAGCCCCATCGGCCCGGAAACGATCGTGGGCGCGGAGGGCATGGCATGGACGGCGAAGGCCCGCTCGGCGTCCTTTGCGGCCTGGAAGACGGCGTTTCCGTCCTGCGACGCCCGGATGATGACAAGGCCGGCCGCTCCCGTGAGCTTTACCTTCCTGCCGTCAAGGACGGCCGGCCCCGACACGACCACGAACGAAAGCGGCAGTCCGGATGTCGCCTTCGCGGCGATGTCGAAGGGCTGGTCGCCGACGGCGTGCTCGGGTATCTCGTCGAAGAGGATCTGCTGCTTTCGCTGGGCGCCCTGGGCGCCGGCATCGGGGGCGAGGAGGGCCAGGGCGACGAGGAGGGGCAGGGCTATCCTTCCGGGAAGGTGGGAAATGGTGCGCATGGCTCAGGTGTTCACGTGCACGACCTTGGCCGGCGGAAACCCGTTGAAGTGGGTGGAGGACGCATGGCTGTAGGCGCCGATGTTCTCGCTATAGACCAGGTCGTCGCGGTTGAGTTCGGGCAGGTTCTCGGCCATCGAGACGACGTCGAGGGCGTCGCACGTGGGGCCGTACACCGCGCTGATCCTGGCGGGGCCCTTCTTGAAGGACCTGACGGGGTATTTGCAGTGGTCAAAGATCACTCCGGAATAGGTGTGGTAGACGCCGTCATTGATGTAGTAGCTGGGCTTGCCATCGCGCACGGCCTTCCCGATCACCTTTGACACCGTGTATCCCGCGGTGGCCACAAGGAAACGGCCGGGCTCCGCCAGGATCTGGATGTCCTTCGGGAAGAGGCGCTCGAGCTCGCGGTTTATGATCCTGGCAAGCTCCCGGAAGGGCTTCACCGAGTCGTCATACGGGGCGGGAAAGCCGCCGCCGATGTCGAGGAGGTTCATCTTGTGGTATCCCCGGTCCCTCGCCTCCTTCAGGAGGTTGGCGCAGAGGGCCAGCGCCTGGACGTAGTTCTCGAAGTTGGTCGTCTGGCTGCCCACGTGGAAGCTGAGGCCCTCGCATGTGAGGCCCAGCTTCTCGGCCTGCAGGATGAGGTCGACCGCCTCGCCCGGGGCCGCTCCGAATTTCGAGGAGAGCTCGACCATGGCACCGGTGTTCGGGACCTTGAGGCGCAGGACCACGCCGGCCTGGGGGGCGTGGTCCCTTATCTTCTGGAGCTCCTCCGCGTTGTCGAAGGTCACCAGCGGCTTGTACTGGTTCAGCTCCTCCAGGGTATCGTCGGGCTTGTTGGGATTCGCGTAGATGATCTTGTCCCAGATCCAGTCCTGCCGCTGCTTCGGCGGCATATCCTGTATGTTCCCGTAGACGATGTTGAACTCCGGCATCGAGGCCACGTCGAAGCTCGCGCCCTCGAGGAAGAGGGTGCGCACGATCTCGGGCAGCGGGTTGGCCTTGACGGCGAAGTACGCCTGCACCCGGGGAAGGTGCTTCCGGAACTCGCGGTACTTTTTCCGCAGCGCGTCGTGGTCGACGACGAACAGCGGCGTCCCATGCTCCCGGCCAAGCCTCTGCAGGTGCGCCTTGGTGATCATGTGGGAAGTTCGGATTCGCTCGGGAATCGGGATGGCGGCGGCTGCGGCCCGGGCCGCGCGCTTAGTCGCCGTCCTTGACCAGGAAGTTCTTGAACTGCCACGGGTCCCGGTGGTCGAAGTCCGGCTTGTTGAAGCCGCTGAAGGCGTTCTTGTAGTCGCGCAGCGGCGTCCAGTCCGAGCGGACGGAGATCCAGTTGCCGAGGTACGGCTTCGAGACCTCCAGGATGTACTCGTGCGGGAGCTCGTCTGGCACCCTGACGCCCTCCTCGGGGTTGGCGATCATCCACTTTGTGGCGGCCACGACCGAGATCGCCACCTGCATGGTCGTCGCGTTCTGGTGCGGCACCAGTCGGCGGGACTCCTCGATCGTCAGGTCGGAGCCCACCCACCAGGACTTGTAGCGGTGGCCCATGATGAGGGCGCCGAGGATGTCGGCTCCCTTGGTGATCTCGTCGTTCATGATGCGGAGCTTCGGCTGCAGCCCATAGTTGCGGCCGCGCAGCTCGTTGAGAGAGACGACCGCCTCGTCGCAGGGGCAGTAGGCGTAGTGGACCGTCGGCCTGTACACGGCCCTCTTGCCTTTCCAGACCGTGAGCGAGTCCGAGATCGTGAACGCCTCCCCGTGGCGCACCACCATCCCGTGGATGGTGTAGTTCGGCACCCACGAGCGCACCCACGTGTTGATGCCCATGCGCGCGATGCAGATCTGGTTCTTCGGGCCGGTCTTCTGCCTGTAGGCGTGGGCGGGGAGCGTCTTCTCGTGCGTTCCCCAGCCGAGCTCGGCCGTCGTCGTGCCCTCCTCGCGGAACCCCTCGATGCTCCAGGTGTTGACGAACTCGTCGATCTGCTTCGGGACGTCCGTGATCTGCGTGTCGCGCTCGCTGCAGTGGATGACCTTGACGCCGAGCTCCATGGCGAGGTGGTTGAAGCTTCGCGTGGAGATGAACCCCTCAAGCGCCTCGGCCTTCCTGCCCTTGGCCTTGCGCTCGCCGATCATCGTGTTCGCGATGTCGATCAGTCCCTGCCTCGTGAAATGCGAGATCAGGCCGGGGTTGGCGCCGTGCTCGACGACCGCGGTCGGGCCCTTGCCGTCCCACCTCGAGAACATGCGGCGCAGCTTCATGTGCCGCCAGTAGAGCGTGCGCTCGGTCGGGTGCCTCCGGCCGCCCGCGTACGGGTCCCAGACCTCCACCGATGTATTGATATATAGGATACCCTTGTCGCGGCACCACTGCAGGATCTCGCAGGCGTCGATGTTCCACGCCAGGTCGATCAGGATGTCGCCGGCGGAGAGGTGCTTGCCCAGGAGCGAGCCCATGTTCTCCTCGGTCACGCGGTCCCTCACGTAGCGGACTCCCTTCGCGGTCCATGCGCGAAGCTTCTCCTCCTTGCTCTCGAAATCGATCACGGTGACGTTCGCCGGCGGCACATTGATGAGCTTGAAGAGGATGGGCAGCGTGCATTCGGCGACGGCGCCGTAGCCGACGAAGAGGATCTTGTTGCGGAATTCGGTCATGAAACGCGGGTGAGGTTGCGGATGCGGGAGGACGGTGGGGGTGACAAACGGGGTCAAGTAAAGGAGGCGTTCCAACGAGGATGCAAGAAAGAGCGCGATCCCGGCGGGCCACAGGCCGCGGATGTTCACCCGAACATTGCAGGCGGCCCCGGCGCGGGCGCCGCGCCGGGCGGACCATGAAAGGTGGTCGGGGCGACAGGATTCGAACCTGCGACCTCCTGGTCCCAAACCAGGCGCTCTACCAGGCTAAGCTACACCCCGGAAAGGTCAGGGCACGGCGGTTTCCAAGGGGTGTCAAGACGCGATGTCCATAACTGCGCAATGTGCTTGCCTACCATGGCTATTCCGTCTCTCCTCGCTTCCCGCACCTCACTATACATGGACACCATTTCTCGCGAAAATAACAGCTTGGTCCCGACGGTCGCCGCGATCGTCGCCGGCCTTGCGCTCGTTCTTGGCCTGTACTCGGCCTTCCAAATTTCCAAGGTGAAGACCGCGCTTGCCGGGCAGGCGGACAAGGTCGCGAGGATCGACGACCTGGCGACGCAGGTCGCCACGGCCCAGACCGCGAGCGACAAGGCCGCGCGGGACGTCCAGGGACTGGGCGCCTCCACGCAGAGCGCCATCAACCAGATTGCGAACGATCTCGCGGCGATCCATGAGCAGATAAAGCACATGGAGGAGGCGCACGTGGCCAAGGCGTCCGCAAAGGGAGCCAAGGCAGGCGGGGGAGAGCCCGCCGTCGCCGGCCCCGGCGAGTACATCGTGAAGCCGGGTGACACGGGCGTTAGGATCGCCCACACGAATGGGTGCTCACTGACCGACCTGGAGTCGGTCAACCCGGGCGTGACCTGGAACCACCTCAAGGTTGGCGAGAAGCTGAAGTTGCCCGAGAAGAAGACGTGATGTCCGGGGAGCCGCCCCGGTGGGCGCGCGGGGGCGAGCGGGTGCTCGCGTCGACCCGGGTCCTGGAGCTGAGGAGCGTGCATTTCCGCCATCCCGGCAGGAAAACCGAGAGGGACTATGTCGTCGCGCACGCGCCGGACTGGGTGAACGTCGTCGCCCTGGCGAGCGGGGACAGGCTTGTCCTCGTCCGGCAGTTCCGGTTCGGCTCAAACGAGCTTTCGCTTGAGATCCCCGGGGGCGTGATCGAGGCCGGGGAGACCCCCCTCGCGGCGGGGATGCGGGAGCTGTCGGAGGAAACCGGATATGGCGGCGGCGCAGCCCGCCTGCTGGGCAGCGTGCATCCCAACCCTGCCATCATGGACAACACCTGCCACTTCGTGCTCGTCGAGGGCGCGGCGCCCGCCGGGCCGACGAAATGGGACGATGACGAGGACATCCAGGTGTCGACGGCGCCGGTCGCGGACGTGTTCGCGTGGGCGCGCTCCGGCCTCATCACGCACAGCCTCACGGTCGCGGCCCTGATGCTGTTCGAGGGCACCCGGGGCATTTGACTTGGCGTAACCTGCGGGCAAGCTGTGCGTCACCTATTTCCGTGACCCCGACCCGCGAAACGGCATGAACGCCTCCCTCTTTGCCAACAGCTCCTCGGCGCTCGGCGCCCCGGGCGCCGGGGAGACGCTGCCTGCGCTGCTCGAGGACGAGATCCGCAGGATATACTCGAGGAGCCCCATCTACGGCCGCAGGTTCCCCCTCCACCCGGAGGCGCTGCGGTGGTCCTGCTACCGCGAGATACCGGCGCTTTCCAAGCGGGAGATCGTGGAGGCCGGCCACCAGTCCTTTTTCCCGGACTACCGCGAAGTCGAGCGGGGCCTGGCGGACCGCCGCTTCGAGTACGAGAACACGTCCGGCACGACCTCGGCCCCGATGACCGTCATCATGGAGGACGGCTGGTGGGCGGCGCAGACGCGCCGGGCCTACCGGGCCTCGCCGATCCTGCGCGAATTCGCGGACCGTCCCCACCGCAAGTGCGTGCTGGCCCCCGTGGGCTGCTCGAGCAACCTCTGCCCGTACGAGGACCATCCGTTTCCGCACCGCTATTTCGACGGAACGGTGTACCTGAACCTCTCGAGCGATCCCTTCGCCTTCTCCGAGGCCGAGTGGGACCGGATCGTCCTCGAGCTGCGGGCGACGCAGCCGGAGATCCTCGAGGGCGAGCCCGTGTACCTCTCGCTGCTCGCGCGGGCGGCCCTGAGGCGCGGCGCCAGCGTGCCCAGCATCCGCGCGGTCATCCTCACCTACGGCAAGGCGAGCCTTCAGCACGGCCGGCGCATAGCCGAGGCGTTTCCCGCCCCCCAGGTCGACCTGTACGGATCCACGGAGGCCGGCTACCTCTTCGTGGGCGAGGCGTTCCGGGACGACTCGAGGGTGATCGACGATAACGCGTTCATCGAGCTCGCGCCATGGCGCCCGGGCGCGCCCGACATCCACCAGATTCACGTGACGACCCGGGGGCGCGAGGCGATGCCGCTCCTGCGGTACCTGACGGGCGACATCGTGCGCTCCATGCCCCGGGGCTTCAGGATCCTCGGACGCGAGCGCGACCTTTATTTCAGGCCCGACGGGACGATCGTGTCGCCATCCGACGTGGACGCAGCCCTCCCGGCGGACTTCGAATGCTGGCACTATTCGCTCAACCAGACGGGCGAGAACCGCTGGGACTTCCATTATGTCGCGGACGGGAGCGCCCGCCACCGGGGCGTCGAGGAGGCCCTTTCGGGTTTCCTGGGTGCCGGCGCGCGCGTGAACGCCTTCCGCCGCAAGTCGATCGCCCCCGCCGCAAGCGGCAAGTTCGCGCTCCTGAAGCCGCTGTCAGCCGGGATCGGCAGCTTCTCCGGCAGGTAAGGGTCGCTAATTTCGGGCCGTTTGCGAATGCCGGGTCTTTACTCGGCGGCCGGGCCGGGTAGGACTTGACCCCGGTACCCCGCGCGATGGACCTCGTCCGCAATCTATTCGGCAGCACGATTGGAAGGAAGTTACTGATGGCCGTGACCGGCGTGGTCCTGATTGTCTTCGTGATCGGGCACCTCGTGGGCAACCTCCAGGTCTTCGAGGATCCCGACAGGATCAACGGGTACTCGCATTTCCTCCAGTCGCTCGGGCCCGCGCTCTGGGCCGCCAGGATCTTCCTGCTTGTCTGCGTCGCCCTCCACATCTGGGCGGGGACCGTCCTCGCGATCGAGGCCCGCAGGGCCCGCGGCGCCGAGAGCTATGCAGTCAAGAAGTGGATACAGGCGACCGTCGCCTCGCGCTACATGCGCTGGACGGGCTACGTCGTGCTCGCGTTCATCCTCTACCACCTCGCGCAGTTCACGGTGGGGGTCGCGCAGCCGGGCACTTTCAAGGCGAACCTCCCCCACTACACGATGAAGGGCGCCTACCGCGTGCTGGGCGTCGAGGTGGTGAGGGCCGGGACAGATGTCCTCGACGTCCGCAGCATGGTGATCCTGGGGTTCGGGAACCGGCTCGTGGCGGTGTTCTACATCGTGGCGGTGGGCCTCCTATCGCTGCATCTCCTGCACGGCGCCGACAGCCTTTTCCAGACGCTCGGGTGGCGCAACCACCGCTGGGCGCGGGGGCTCAGGGTCGTGGTCACGGTGTTCTGCGCGGCGTATTTCCTCGGCAACCTGGCGATCCCCGGCGCCGCCCTCCTCGGGGTCCTGCACTAGGCCGACCCAAGTCATGGCCCTGCTCGAATCAAGGATCCCCCCCGGGGCGCTTGCCGACAAGTGGCGCAGGCACAAGGCGGACATGCGCCTCGTCAACCCGGCCAACAAGCGCAAGTACGAGGTCGTCGTCGTGGGCGCGGGCCTGGCGGGGGCTTCGGCCGCGGCGTCGCTCTCCGAGCTCGGGTACGCTGTGAGCTGCTTCGTGTTCCACGACAGCCCCAGGCGCGCGCACTCGATCGCGGCGCAGGGCGGCATCAACGCGGCGAAGAACTACCCGAACGACGGCGACAGCGTGCACCGGCTATTCAACGACACGGTCAAGGGCGGCGACTACCGCTCCCGCGAGGCCAACGTGCACCGCCTCGCCGAGGTGTCCGGCGACATCATCGACCAGTGCGTGGCCCAGGGCGTCCCGTTCGCCCGCGAGTACGGCGGCCTCCTCGCCAACCGGTCGTTCGGCGGCGCCCAGGTCTCGCGCACGTTCTACGCGAGGGGGCAGACGGGCCAGCAGCTTCTCCTCGGCGCGTACTCGGCGCTCTCGAGGGCGATCGGCTCGGGCGGCGTGAAGCTCCACACCCAGTCCGAGATGCTCGACCTCGTCGTCGTGGACGGCCACGCAAAGGGCATCGTCGCTCGCAACCTGCTCACGGGCGAGGTCACCCGGCACTCGGCCGACGCCGTTGTCCTGGCGACGGGGGGCTACGGCAACGTGTTTAACCTGTCGACCTACGCCCGCGGCTCGAACGCCACCGCGATATGGCGGGCCTACAAGCGGGGCGCGTGCTTCGCCAACCCCTGCTTCACGCAGATCCACCCCACCTGCATCCCGGTGACGGGCGACTACCAGTCGAAGCTCACGCTCATGTCCGAGTCGCTCCGCAACGACGGGCGCATCTGGGTGCCCCTCAGGAAGGAGGACCGGCTCAAGCCGGCGGCCTCGATACCGGAGGCGGACCGCGACTACTACCTCGAGCGGATCTACCCGAGCTTCGGCAACCTGTGCCCGAGGGACGTGGCCTCGCGGGCGGCCAAGCGCGTCTGCGACGAGGGCCGCGGCGTGGGCGAGACCGGCCTCGGCGTGTACCTGGACTTCTCGGAGGCGATCGGCCGCCTGGGCGAGGCCGGGGTGCGCGAGCGCTACGGCAACCTCTTCGACATCTACCACGAGATCACCAACGAGGACGCCTACCGGGTGCCGATGAGGATCTTTCCCGCGGTCCACTACACGATGGGCGGCCTCTGGGTGGACTACAACCTCATGTCCAACGTCCCGGGGCTCTTCGTCCTCGGGGAGGCGAACTTCTCCGACCACGGGGCGAACCGGCTCGGCGCTTCCGCCCTCATGCAGGGGCTGGCCGACGGGTACTTCGTGCTGCCCTACACGATCAGCGGCTACCTGGCGTCGCAGAAGCCCGGCTCGAGGCCCCCGGCCGACGGCCCGGAGTTCATGCAGGCCGAGGCGGCCGTCGGCGCGGTCACCCGGCGGCTCCTCTCGGTGAGGGGCACGCGGCCGGTGAGCTATTTCCACAAGCGGCTCGGGCACATCCTGTGGCAGCACTGCGGCATGGCGCGCAACCGGGCGGGGCTCGAGAAGGCGCTGCAGGAGATCCCGGCGCTGCGCGAGGAGTTCTGGGCGGGCGGCCTCGTGCCGGGCACGGGGGACTCGCTCAACCAGTCCCTCGAGCGCGCCGTCCGCGTCGCCGATTTCCTCGAGCTGGGCGAGCTGATGTGCCGCGACGCCCTCGCGCGCGAGGAGAGCTGCGGCTGCCATTTCCGCGAGGAGCACCAGTATCCGGACGGTGAATGCAAGCGCGACGACGTGAACTTCGCCCATGTCGCCGCGTGGGAATACGCGGGCGAGGGCGACGTGCCCGTCCGCAACACGGAGCCGCTCACCTACGAGGCGGTCAAGATGAGCGTCCGCAACTACAAGTGACGACCCCAAAGACCTTCAACGTCACCGTCCGCGTCTGGCGGCAGGTCGGCCCCGGCCGTGAGGGGCGCTTTGTCGAATACCCGGCCCGCGGCGTGAATCCCGACATGTCGTTCCTCGAGATGCTCGACGTCCTTAACGACGAGCTCGCGGCGAGGGGCGAGGAGCCGATCGCGTTCTCCCACGACTGCCGCGAGGGGATCTGCGGGACGTGCTCGCTCGTGATCAACGGCAAGCCGCACGGGCCCAACCACGGTGTCGCCTCATGCCAGACCTACATGCGCAGCTTCAGGGACGGCGACCGGATCGTGGTCGAGCCGTTCCGGGCGCGCGCGTTCCCCGTCATCAAGGACCTCGTCACCGACCGCAGCGCGTTCGACACGATCCAGCAGGCGGGCGGCTTCATCACGGCGCGTACGGGTTCGGCGCCCGAGGCCAACGCGGCGCCCGTGCCGAAGCACGTGGCAGACCTCGCGATGGACGCCGCCCAGTGCATCGGTTGCGGCGCCTGCGTAGCCGCCTGCAAGAACTCGAGCGCGATGCTCTTTGTCGCGTCCAAGGTCTCCCACCTGGGGCTGCTTCCCCAGGGCCAGCCGGAGCGCGACAGCCGCGTGCTCGCCATGGTCAGCACGATGGACGGCCTCGGCTTCGGCGGCTGCACGAACCAGTACGAGTGCAGCGCCGCGTGCCCCAAGCTGATCTCCCACGACTTCATCGCCCGGCTGAACCGCGACTACACGAAGGCCGTGTTCCGCTCGGCATTCAAGCCCGAGCCCGCCGGCGGCGGGGAGACCTGACGCGTTTCGTGCAACTTTAGGGAAGGGGCCGTGTTCTCCTGGCAACCAAAGAACCCAATTGAACATGAAAACCACCGCCCTTCCCATCATCACATTCCTGGCCGCCATCGCGGCCTTTGCCCTCCTGCCCGTGAGCGCGACCGCGGCGACCATCGCCGTCACGGTCACCGGAATCCTCGCGATCCTTGCCGGGGATTACGGCCGCAGCAGGGAACCCCTCAGGGTCCCGGCGCCGGTCATCGCGCTCAACCTGCCGCGCCCCGCGATGGGCGAAAGCCGGATCGCGGCCTGACCGAGATTCCTGGACATCGCCTCCCCGGCGAGCGGACGGGGAAACGGCCGACCCAAACGGGTCGGCCTTCTTTCTTGCTCGCCCGGAAATGTCCCGGCCTCGGGACGGGCCCTCTTCGAAGCCGGCCCGGGGGCACGCCAAATGGCCGTAACTTTTCGGCGGAAGCCGTGTTCTCTAGGTAACCAAAGAATCCAATTGAAAACGAAAATCAGCATCCTTCCCGTCATCGCATTCCTGGCCGCGGTCGTGGCCTTCATCTTCCTGCCCGTGAGCGCCGCCGCCGCGAGCATCGCCTTCTCCGTGACCGGCATCGTTTCGGTCCTCGCCGGCGATTACGGCCGCAGCATGGAGCCGCTGCGCGCGGAGTCGCGGGCGATACCGTTCGTCGCGCCCGGCCGCCCCGCGGCCGCGCTGCGCGAGGCCGCCTGATCAGAATATCGAGAGCGCGTGGGCGCTCTCGAGGACGACCCAGGCGCCGCCGCAGGCAAGGGCCGCGACAAGCGCATACCTGAAGAGCTTGCGGCCCCTGAGGACCGCGTCCTGGAAATCGGTGTTGAGCGTCTTCCTGTTGCTCTCGGAGATGAAGCTCACGAAGCGGGGGTCCCGGAACTTTCCGCGCGCGTCCCTGGCCAATCCGAATTGGATGACGGGGCGGTGTAGGAGGCGCTTGATCAGGGGCGGCATGGGCGTTGCGGCTTCACTATCAGAATTTTGGAGTCGTTTTTTCAAGGCGAAACTCGCTACCCTCGGCCTTTCACGGCTTTTTATCAGTCCCGCCCCCGACTTCCATGCACCACTTTCGGTACGCCGGCCAGAACCTCCACTGTGAATCCGTCGACCTCGCGGAGGTCGCCCGGCTCTATGGGACGCCGACCTATGTCTACAGCGCGGCGACGATCGAGGACAACTACACGCGGCTCTCCGGGAGCATGAAGGGGCTCGACGTCCGGGTGTGCTACTCGCTCAAGGCGAATTCCAACCTAGCGGTGGTGAGGCACTTGGCCAACCTCGGCTCCGCATTCGACTTCGTGAGCGGGGGGGAGATGCGGCGGGTGCTGGCGGCCGGGGCGGGCGTCAGGGACAGCGTCTTTGCGGGTGTCGGGAAGACCGACGTGGAGATCCGGCTGGCGCTGGAGGCGGGCATCTTCTCGTTTCACGTCGAAAGCGAGCCGGAGCTCGGGCGGATCAACCACGTCGCGGGCAAGCTGGGGGTGCGTGCGCCGATCGCGATCCGGGTCAATCCCGACGTCGATGCGAACACGCATGCGAAGATAACGACGGGCAAGAGCGGCAACAAGTTCGGCATCCCGCTCAAGCAGGCCGCCGCCGCCTACGAGGCGGCGGCGAAGTATCCCCACGTCGAGATCAAGGGCATCCAGACGCACATCGGATCGCAGATCACCGAGGTCAGCCCCTTTGTCGAGGCGCTCGACAAGCTCGCGCCGCTCGCCGCCGACCTGAAGGTGCGCCACGGCATATCCTACATCTCCATCGGGGGCGGCATCGGCGTCGTCTATCGCGAGGCCCTCGCGAGCGGTCCGTTCACGTGGTGGGAGACGCAGCCTGAGGGCAAGCGGCCGCTGACGGCCGAGGCGTACGGGGCCGCGCTCGCGCCCGCGCTGAGGCAGCTGGGGCTCAAGGTGCTCCTGGAGCCGGGGCGCTCGATGATGGCCAACGCGGGCGTGCTGCTGTCCCGCGTCGAGTACCTGAAGCGCGGCCAGGGGAAAAATTTCCTCATCGTGGACGCGGCGATGAACGACCTCGTCAGGCCGGCCATGTACGACGCCTTCCACGAGATCGTTCCCCTGCGCCGCGACACGACCCGCCGGGCCCTAGTCGCCGACATCGTCGGCCCCATCTGCGAGTCCGCCGACTGTTTCGCAAAGGACCGGCAGATCCAGGAGCTCGGCGAGGGCGAGTACCTGGCGTTCATGAGTGCGGGCGCCTACGGCCACGTGATGGCCAGCCGCTACAACACGCGCCCGATCCCGGCCGAGGTGCTCGTTAAGGGAAGCGCGTTCGAGCAGGTGACCGCCCGCGAGACCTTCGAGCAGATGGTGGCCAACGAGAAGATTCCCGCGTTTTTGAAGTAGCAAGGCCCTCCCCCGTCGGGTTAGAAGGGGGACATGAAGTTCTGCGTCGTGGGAGCCGGGGCCTGGGGCACGGCGTTCTCGCTGCACCTCGCGAGGGGTGGGCGCGCCGTGGCGCTTGTCCCGCGGAGGCCGGAGCAGGCCGCGCTGATCGCGTCCGCCCGCGAGAACCGCGAATACCTCCCGGGCGTGGCCCTCCCGCCCTCCGTGGAGATCGCCGCGGGCCTGGCGGAGGGCCTTTCGGGCGCCGATGTCATCCTCCTTGCCTGCCCGGCGCAGACGATGCGCCAGACGGCGGCGAACGTGCGGGACGCGGTGGGCGGGGACGCCGGGCCCCGCCTGATCATCAGCCTCGCCAAGGGACTCGAACTCGGCAGCCACATGCGCCCCTCGCAGGCCGTCGCCGAGGCGCTGCCCGGCGCGTTGGTCGGGGCCCTTTCGGGCCCGACGAATGCCGCCGAGGTCGCGCGCGGCCTTCCCGCGGCGATGGTGCTCGCCGCAAAGGGCGACGAGACCGTCGTCCACGAGGTCCAGGCCGCCATCAGCGGGCCGACGCTGCGCGTCTACTCGACCGACGACCTTCCCGGCGTCGAGTACGGCGGCAGCCTGAAGAACATCTATGCGATAGCGGCGGGCTGCTGCGACGGGCTGGGGCTCGGCGACAACGCCAAGGCCGCGCTCATGACCCGGGCGCTCACCGAGATGGTGCGGGTCGGCGTGTCGCTCGGGTCGCGGCGGGAGACCTTCTATGGCCTGAGCGGCTTTGGCGACCTGGTGGCCACCAGCCACGGCCTCTGGAGCCGCAACAGGGAGTTCGGCCAGAGGATAGGGGAGGGCAGGCACATCGCGGAGCTGCTCGCGGGCCGAAGGACGGTCGTCGAGGGCTACGAGACCACGCGGTCGTTCGCCGGGCTGTGCGCGGAGAGGCGGATCGACGCCCCGATCCTGGTCGAGATGAACGCCATCCTTTTCCAGGGTCGCAGGCCGGCTGACGCCATATCCTCCCTCATGATGCGCGAGCTCAAGCGCGAGACGATTCCCGTTCTGGCCCAGGCCTGACGGGATTGGCACATTCCGGGGCTTGCGTCGTCGGCCCCCGTTGGTTGCCTTCGTGGCCACCCCTCCCCTTCGGTTTCCCACCATCCTTCCCATGGCAGAACCAGCCGCGCTAGACCGAAAGCACTCGCTTGTCATCATCGCATCGTCACTCGGAACGGTGTTCGAGTGGTACGATTTCTACATCTACGGAACCCTCGCCATCTTCTTCGGCAAGCTGTTCTTCCCGCCGACCAACGACTCCTCGGGCTACCTCTCGAGCCTGGCCCTTTTCGGGGTAGGCTTCTCGGTGCGGCCCTTCGGCGCGCTGGTCTTCGGCCGGCTGGGCGACATCGCGGGGCGAAAGTACACGTTCCTCATCACGATCATCGTGATGGGGATCTCGACGGCGCTCGTCGGGCTTCTGCCGACGTATGCGACCATCGGCTTCGCGGCGCCCGTGATCCTCATCTTCCTGCGGCTCGCCCAGGGCCTCGCCCTCGGCGGCGAATACGGGGGCGCCGCGATCTACGTGGCCGAGCACGCCCCCGACGGGAAGCGGGGCCTCTTCACGGGCTGGATCCAGACGACGGCGACGCTCGGCCTGTTCCTCGCGCTCGTCGTGATCGGCGTCCTGCGCTGGCTCATGACCGAGGACCAGTTCAGGAGCTGGGGATGGCGGGTGCCCTTCCTCCTGTCGTTCATCCTGCTCGGGATCTCGGTGTATATCCGGCTCAAGCTGGAGGAGTCGCCGGTGTTCGCGGAGATGAAGGCGCAGGGCAGGGGATCCAAGGCGCCGATCACCGACAGCTTCGCGCGCTGGGGCAACGGCAAGATCGTCCTCAAGGCCCTCTTCGGCGCGACCGCCGGCCAGGGCGTCGTCTGGTACTGCGGCCAGTTCTACGCGCTCTATTTCCTGAGCTCGACGCTCAAGCTCGACTACGTGACGACCTACACCCTAATCGCCATCTCGCTCATCCTCGGGGCCGGCATGCTGGTCGGATTCGGGAGCCTCTCCGATAAGATCGGGCGGAAGAAGATCATCATGACCGGCCTGCTCCTGGCGGCCCTCACCTACCAGCCCATCTTCAGGGGGATAACCCGGGCCGCCAACCCGGCGCTCGCGGACGCCATGGACCGCTCGCCGGTCGTCCTCGCGACGAGCGAGTACCAGGGCCCGCTGGCCCTCGCGGTCACCGCGCTCGGGGACGCGGCGAAGAAGATCGTGCTTCCCGTCACGCACACGTCGGAGACGGACAAGGCCAGGAACTACCTGAACGGCCGCGGCATCCCCTTCACGCTCGCCCCCGCCGGTCCCGACGCGCCGCTCGCGCTCTCGGTCGGCGGCAGGGTCGTGAGGGGATTCGACGCGAAGGCCTATGAGGCCGCGCTGGCGCCAGCCGGATACCCGAAGGCGGCCGATCCGGCGGCGATCAACAGGCCGCTCGTAGTCGCGCTTCTCACGGTTCTGCTCGCCTACGTTGCGATGGTTTACGGACCCATCGCCGCGTTCCTGGTCGAGCTGTTCCCGACGCGCATTCGCTACACCTCCATGTCGCTTCCCTACCACATCGGCAACGGCTGGTTCGGGGGATTCCTGCCGCTGATCGCCGCGTCCATCGTGGTCTTCACCGGCGACATCTACGCCGGCCTCTGGTTCCCGATCAGCGTCGCGGCGATGTCGTTCGTCGTGGGGATGATCGTGCTGCCGGAGACGAAGGACCGGGATATCCGGGCATAGGCCCGGCATTCGGGGAAACCGCGAGTTCGGGCCCCCAACCGGCCCGGCGCCCTAGATCGTGCGGCCCAGGCGCCTGGCGGTGGCCAGGACGAACATGCTGCCCAGGTAGGCGATGATGACGAGCATCGAGAGGCGGTGGTTGCCGACCGCCATCGCCAGGTACTCGCAGAACCCCCCGACCATCGCTCCGATCAGGTTGGCGCCGAACGCCCCCGA